>OLPR01003268.1_pt1 | contig 11004 bp, 8 predicted proteins | sample 1672761 | NCBI WGS metagenome assembly OLPR01 (sample SAMEA3136721, study PRJEB25190) | human gut metagenome | biome: human gut; feature: human-associated habitat; material: faeces | place: Austria | collected 2013
CCAGCTATACCCCCGGTTGGTGGGCAGGATCACCAGCGGCATGCAGGTACTGGCCTGGGCGGCGTTATAGTTCTCGGCAAACACGTCGTGGCCCGACATGAGCCGGGAGTCGAACTCCAGGCCGAAGAGATTGCTGACGGTGGGCAGGATGTCAATGGCGGAGCAGGGAGTCTTGACGGTGACGCTCTCCTCCATGCTGCCGCTCCACAGCAGCCAGGTGTTCTTATAGCGGGAGATGTCCAGCTCGCTGTCCTGCCTGCCGCTGAGCTCCTGATAGTAGTCTCCGCTGTCGGTGACCAGGGCGTAGGGATAGTGGTCGGCGGTCAGGCAGATGACGGTGTCGTCGGCGATCCCGGCGGCCTCCAGCTGCTCCAGCAGATAAGTCAGGGCGTATTCCAGCTCCAGATTGGCGGCGATATAGCCCTGCACCGGCTGGGAGGCGTCGGGATAGGCCGCCACGGCAGCCTCGCGGTTCTTGGCGGACATGGCGTTGCCCCAGCCCCAGTTGGCATGGCCGCTGACGGACATGTAGTAGGCGTGGAAGGGCTTGCCGTTCTGGACGTAATCCTCGATATACGCCGGGGCGGTCAGCTCCATCATCTCCAGGTCGGAGTAGGGCCAGCCGGGGCCGGTGATGTTCAGGCCGTTGCCCTGGCCATAGTAGTCATAGCCCAGGTTGGGATGGGTGAGATGGCGGTTGTAGTAGGTGTAGGAGTTGTTGTGGTAGGCCACGGTGGTATACCCCAGCGCCCGGAACTGGTTGCCCAGGGCGAAGGGCATATAGTCCTGATGGCTGGCGTAGAAGCTGAGGTTGCCGTTGACCCAGGTGGGGATGATGCCGGTCATGTGGGCAAATTCACCGCCGGTGGTGGACTGGCCCCAGCCGGGCTGGTAGTAGTTGGTAAACACAAAGCCCTCGTGGGTCAGCTTATACAGGGTGGGCGTCAGCTCCCTGCTGATGACATAGGGAGAGAACGCCTCGGCGGTGATCTGAATCAGGTTCTTCCCTGCGAACATGCCGGTATACTCGTTCTTCTGGCTGGCGGTCTTGCTGCTGAAGTACTTGTGCATGTTCTCCAGCGTGGAGCCGCCCACCAGGTCGGACGTGGCGGTGAAATCCAGCTCCATCTTGTTATAGTCGTACACCACCGGCTCCGGATCGGGTTCCGGCTCCGCCACTTCGATCACCGGGGCATCCGGCAGGCCCACCAGGGCATACTGTGCCTCCAGGCGGATGGTAGCCGCCAGGCCGAACCGGGGCACGGCGTAGTCGGCGACGTAGTTATAGGTATAGTCCGCCCGGTCATCGCCGGTATAGCACAGGGCGGAGCCTGCGGCCTGGCACACCAGGAACACCGCCAGGGCGATGAGCCGTGTCCGGCCGCGGAGAGCCTTGCCCGGCAGCAGATGGCGGCGGAAGATGATCAGCGCGATCAGTGGCACGAAGGCCAGCAGGATGAACACGATGCGGCCGAGGATGATCTCCACCATGGTGGTGAAGAAATTGCCTACCACGTTGCCAGTCATCTGGGTGATGAAGCTCAGACCCCAATAGGTCTTGAAATAGCTCTTGCAGCAGTATTCGATGCACGTCAGCACCGTCCAGAAGATACACAGGACGTAGGTGATCACATGGGCGGCCTTCCGGGGCAGCAGATCCACCAGCGCCGACAGCAGAAAGCCGATGGCGGCGGAAAACAGCAGGATATACACCAGCGGCATGTCCCAGAACAGGATGGTGCGGTCAAAAATGTGCAGCAGCATCTCATGGTACAGCAGCGCCATGGGCAGGAAAAACAGGGGCCAGAGACTGCGCTTGGGAACAGCCTCCTTCTCCTGGGGGATTTGATTCTCGTGATCCATAAAGTCTCCTTGATCGTCCCGCGGCCGGGACGAATACGGTAAATTTTGTCGAATAGGCAGTTTTACTATCTTAGCACGCTTTGTCCCGTTTTGCAATGCCGCCGCCGGATCATCAAGGAAAATTTACAATTTGACCTTGGCTGTCATTCAGTCGTCCCAGCCGCTGAATTTGCCGGTATTGCCGAAGGTGATGGCGTCCTTGCCGAACTTGCCGCGGATGGCGTCCATGGCCTGCTCCAGCCGCTCCTGCTTCTCGTCCCGTTTGGCACTCTCCCCCGCCAGCAGGTCAAGCTGCTGATAGCTCTCGCCGTCCGGCGTCAGATACAGCGCCGTGACCGTCAGGGCCCGGATGGGCTCCGGCGCATGCCACGATTGCTGGGCCAGGGTCAGCACCGCGCGATAGATGTCCTTCTGCAGATGGGTGGGGCTCTCCAGCCGGGTCTGGCGGCTGAACTGGCGGAAATCGGCGTACCGGATGGTCAGCGCCACGCCGCCGCAATACATATTATGCCGCCGCAGCCGCAGCGCCACGCTGTCGGCCAACGCCGACAGCCCGCCCCGCACCTGCTCCCATCGGGTCAGATTGGCGGGATAGGTGGTGCCGTTGCCCACGGATTTCACTGGCTCAGTCTCATGCTGGGGCCGGACGGGACTGTTCTCCAGGCCGTTGGCATAGTCGTGGAGCTGGGCCCCGTGCTTGCCCATCAGGGTCTCCAGCGTCTCCCGTGGGAAGGCCGCCAGTTGGCCGATGGTTTCCACCCCGTACTGTCCCAGCAGCTTCTGGGCGGAGCGGCCCACCCCCAGCAGGTCGCCCACCGGCAGGGGCCACACGATGTCCTGCCAGTTGTCCCGGCTGATGACGGTGGTGGCGTCGGGCTTTTTGTAGTCGCTGCCCAGCTTGGCGAAGATCTTGTTGAAGCTGACGCCCACCGAGATGGTCAGCCCCAGCTCCTGCCGCAGCCGGTCGCGCAGCTGGTCGGCGATGGCCTTGCCGTCGCCGCCGAACAGGTGCATGCTGCCGGTGATGTCCAGCCAGCTCTCGTCGATGCCGAAGGGCTCCACCAGGTCGGTATACTGGCCGTAGATGGCGTTGACCTTCCGGCTGTACTCCTGATACAGCCCGTGATGGGGCGGCAGGGTGATGAGGTTGGGTGCCTTCCGCTTGGCCAGCCAGATGGTCTCAGCCGTTTTCACGCCCAGGCGCTTGGCGGCCTCGTTCTTGGCCAGCACGATGCCGTGGCGGGACTCCGGGTCGCCGCACACCGCCACCGGCACGTCACGCAGTGCCGGATAGCTTAAAAGCTCCACCGACGCGAAAAAGCAGTTCAGATCGCAATGTAAGATCACACGGTCAGCCACGTCCGTCCCTCCCTCGCTCTTTTGTTCGAGGATAGTATAGCACATCTCCCGCCGTTTGAAAAGCGAAAAATTTTTTGGAAAGCCGGGAATCTTTCTTTCGCCGCCTCCGTCTAACAGGGCGTAAACAAACTGAAAGACAGGTTTTGAACCATGAACATGACGAAAAAAGTGACCGCGCTGATGATGGTGCTGTCCCTGGCCGCCTGCGGCGGCAAGCAGGACAACAACAAGAACGATCCCGCGCCCGCCGCCGACATGACGGCCCAGCAGGTGCTGGACACCCTGAAGGAAAAGCTGGGCGACAGCTACGGCTGCGACCTGGCCGAGGATGAGGACCGCATGACCAACTACTACGGTCTGGATCTGAGCCAGATCGACAGTTGGGCCGCCGAGAGCAGCGAGAACAGCGCCCTGGACGCCAGCACCGCCGTGGTGCTGAAGGTGAAGGACGGCTACGCCCAGGATGCCGCCGCGGCGCTGCAGACCAGCTACGACCAGGTGCTGGATTACAGCAAGATGTACAGCATGAATCTGCCCATGGTGCAGCAGGCCCGTCTGTTTGTCAACGGCAACTATGTGGCGCTGCTGATCCTGGGGCAGCTCCCGGACGATAACACCGCCGACGAGGCCAAGCTGGCCCAGGACGAGGCCGCCAAGGTGGACGCCGCCTGGCAGGAGCTCTTCGGCTCCGCCAGCAACCAGATCGTGGTGAAGTAAAAAGTGCAGGGCGGGGCAGCCATGTCCCGCCCTGCGAAACGCTGTCGGCATCCGGCGCGGCGCCGTTTCTTCAGAACACCTCCGGACGGTCGTTGAAGGCCAGCTCCGCCGTAGCTGCCTTCAGCTCCTCCATGCTGCGGATATCCCGCTTGCGCAAATCGGTTTGGGTCTGTGCGGGCAGGGCGTAGAAATAGGTATACGCCTGGGGATCGTTGTTGAGCAGATCGGTCAGATCGATGGCATACTTCATAAAAAAACACCTCCGCCGCTAGTGTGCGCGGCGGAGGTGTCCTTTATGCGGTTTCAGCGCTGGTACTCAAATTCCAGGTCGTACATGCTGACGATGTGGCCGTCCTGGATGCCCATCTGCTCCAGCCGGTCGAACAGACCGCTCTGGCGCAGCATTTTGTCGAAATACATCCGGCTTTCGTAGTCGGAGAAGTTGATGTTGGCCATGAGCCTTTGCAGCCACGGGCCCTCCACCAGCCAGGTGTCATCCTCCCGGTGGATCTCCAGGGGCTCGGAGGTGTCGATCTGGGGCGGGCGGGGCACATACTCCGGCTCGTACACCGTCACCGGCGGCAGCTCACTGAGCCGCCGGGCGATGTGCTGCACCAGCTCCCGCGTGCCCTGATGGGTGGCGGCGGACATGGCGAAGAACTCGTAGCCCAGCGCCTCCACATGGACGCGGAAGGCATCCAGCTGCGCCGTGTCCATCAGAAGATCCGTCTTGTTGGCCACGGCGATCTGCGGCCGTGTAGCCAGCTCCGGGCTGTACTCCTTCAGCTCCGCGTTGATGGCGTCAAAGTCCGCGATGGGGTCCCGCCCCTCGCTGCCGGACACGTCCACCAGATGCACCAGCAGGCGGCACCGGTCGATGTGCCGCAGGAAATCGTGGCCCAGACCCGCGCCCTCGCTGGCGCCCTCGATGATGCCGGGGATGTCCGCCATGACGAAGCTGACGCCCTCGTCCACGTACACCACACCCAGATTGGGGTACAGGGTGGTGAAGTGGTAGTTGGCGATTTTCGGGTGGGCCTTGCTGACCACACTCAAGAGCGTGCTTTTGCCCACATTGGGGAAGCCCACCAGCCCCACGTCCGCCAGCAGCTTCAGCTCCAGCACCACGTCGTGGCTCTCGCCGGGCAGACCCGCCTTGGCAAACCGCGGCACCTGCCGGGTGGGGGTGGCGAAATGCTGGTTGCCCCAGCCGCCCCGGCCGCCCCTGCACAGCACATAGGGCTTGTCGTCGGACATATCCTTGATGATCTCGCCACTCTCGGCATCGCGCACCAGCGTGCCCCGGGGGACCTTGATGGTCAGGCTTTCGCCGTCCTTGCCGGTCTTGCGGCCGCCCTGGCCGTCCACGCCGTTGCCGGCCACATACTTGCGCTTGTAGCGGAAATCCATCAGTGTGGACATATTGTCGTCTACCTTCAGGATAATGGAGCCGCCGCTGCCGCCGTCGCCGCCGTCCGGACCGCCCGCCGCAATATATTTTTCCCGGTGGAAGGCCACCGCGCCGTTGCCGCCGTTGCCGGCCCGCACGGTGATCCGCGCTTTATCGATAAATCCATTTGCCATGGTGCTACCTCGCTTTATCTGAAAACTTGCCTATCTCTCCATTTTGCTTCTATTTTACCCGAAAGGAGTAAAAAGGTCAACAAAAAACCTCCCGCCATCGGCGGGAGGCTTTTCAAATACCAATTACTCCGCGGGGTAAACAGAGACCTGCTTGCGGTCCTTGCCCAGACGCTCGAAGCGGACAACGCCGTCCGCCTTGGCGAACAGGGTGTCGTCGGTACCCTTGCCCACGTTGGTGCCGGGGTGGATGTGGGTGCCGCGCTGACGCACCAGAATGTTGCCAGCCAGCACGAACTGCCCGTCAGCGCGCTTGGGGCCAAGGCGCTTGGACTCGGAATCACGGCCGTTCTTGGTGGAGCCCATACCTTTTTTATGGGCAAAGAACTGCAGAGAAATGTTCAGCATTTTCAAGTACCATCCTTTCTGTAAGATGATCGAGGAAGAAGGCTCACGCCTCCATAACTTCGATGTTGTCGGGATACTCGTCGTGGAGCTGTGCCAGATACACCATCAGCCCCGTCAGCAAATTCTGACAGGTGCTCTCGGCGTCGGACGCCAGCCCGCCGGGCAGCCGCAGCGTGATGCTGGTCTCCCGCTCATTGACCTTGACGGCGGCGCACAGCCCCATCACGTCGTTCACGGTGGCCTCTACCAGCCGTATGGCGCTGGTGATGGCGGCACAGACGATGTCCTCGCCCGCGTCGGCATACTCCGCGTGGCCCCGGCAATCGAAGCCGGACAGCGCGCCATCCGGGCGGCGAAAGAGTCGGGAGCCGACTTCATCATCGCGCTTCCGCATTGGGGCAATGAATATGTCCTCAAGCATTCCGCCTCGCAGGGACGGTTGGCGCGATGGCTGGCGGAAAAGGGCTGCGACGCTGTTGTGGGGGCGCATCCGCATGTGCTTCAGGACATTGAGACTCTGACGGTCGCCAGAGACAACGGAATAGGCACACGGCAGGTGCCGGTGGTATATTCATTGGGCAATTTCATCTCGAACATGAGCGCTCCCCACACGCAGGTCGGGATGATGGTGACGCTCCGCTTCACGAAGGACCGGCTCGGCGACAGAAGCATGCTCGATCCGGCTCTGACGCTGACATGGTGCTCGCGCCCGGGACATCTGACCAAAGGCTACACCACCATCCCCGTAAAGGAATATGTCGGCAGACGCGACCAGTGGCTTAATCCGTGGGACTACGACAAGATGACAGCCTCCTACAACAGAGTAAAGAAAGAAACCGGTATTATTGATTGACAATGAAGAAAACCATCACGCTTGAAGCAATGGACCCCATCGAGATCTTCGGGGTCGGAAACAAGATACTTGAAGAGTTCTGCTCTTATTTTCACGGACTTAAGGTTGTCGCCAGAGGCAACGAGATCCACCTGGAAGGCAAGGAGAACGACATTCAGGAATTCAACCAGAAATTCGCCGAGCTGGTTGACCGGAGAATGCACAAGATGAATCTCACGGCCTTCGACGTGGAGGACATCTTCGACGGGGAGAACTCTCCCAACAACTTCAGGCTCAACGGTGAGGCCATCATCGTCCACAGCACGGAAGGCAAACCGATCAAGGCACGCAACAAGACCCAACAGGAGATGGTCAAGGCCTATTTCGAGAACGACCTCGTCTTTGCCGTCGGCCCGGCCGGCACCGGCAAGACCTACATAGCGATCGCTTTGGCTGTCAGGGCGTTGAAAAACCGTGAGATAAAGCGGATCATCCTGACCCGTCCTGCCGTCGAGGCCGGTGAACGGTTGGGATTCCTGCCCGGAGACCTGAAAGACAAGCTGGATCCGTACCTCCAGCCATTGTACGACGCTCTCGGCGACATGATTCCACCCAAGAGACTGCAGGAGTTCATCGAGGAGGGAACGATCCAGATCGCCCCGCTGGCCTACATGCGAGGCCGGACGCTGGACCGGGCATGTGTCATCCTGGACGAGGCCCAGAACACCAACCTCGCACAGCTGAAGATGTTCCTGACCCGTATGGGCGTGAACGCCAAGTTCATCGTGACCGGTGACGCGACACAGGTCGATCTCCCCCGCCGCGAGGATTCCGGCCTTCTGAAAGGCATAAGCCTCCTGAAGAACATCAAGGGAGTCAGCACCATCATCTTCACCAATGAGGACATCGTCCGCCACCCCCTCGTAGGCAAGATAGTCAAGGCCTTCGACCGCAAGGAGGCCGGGACTGCCGGGGCTACCGGAACCGCCGGGACTCTGGAGGGCAATGATGTCCAGAGTCATCAAGACTGAAAATCCGCCAAGACTTCGTGGCGGACAAACCGCTGACTATCAGCCATTAAAGCAATCACCCCCTGCCGGATTTAGCAGGAGGTGATTGCTTTATTTATTATCTATCAGACACTTAAGTGCCACGGGCCTTTGCCACGATGGCAGTGCCACGATAGATTAGTTGTTCAGAAGAGCGTTGTACTTCTCGTAGCCGGCCTGGAACTTAGGATCCTGGTCACGGAAACGATAGTAGATCTGCTTGAGGTACTCTGCGATCGTTGACTTGATGGCGGCGTCCTCACATACAACATAGGCCTGCTCGAACGGTTCGATGCACTTCTTGAGGGTCACCTCAAAATCCTGGACAAGAGCCATGTACTTGGCGTCGTCAAGCTCATTCTGAGCCTTCTCCTGAAGTTCGAGAGCCTTGTCATAGTACATCTGTCCCTTTCCGATATAGGCGAAGACATACTTAGGATCCTTGGCGGCGGACTCATCGTAAGCCTTGGCGGCCTTGTCAAGATCACCGATCTGCTTGTAGGCCTGTCCCTCGACATAGTAAAGGGAAGCGTTGTCAGGAGATGTAGCCTTTGCCTGCTGGAGAAGCTCGAACAGCCTGTCGGTACCCTCACCGCTGGTCATGTAGTAGTTGATGAGGCCGAAGACGATGCTCTCGCTTGTAGGGAACTTCTGGAAGCCCTGCTCAAGATATTCCTTGGCGGCAGTCTTTCCGGCAGCGGTGGTGTCAATGTGTGAGACGCAGTCTGAAAGCTTGGCGAACACCTCACCGCCATCACCATAATAACCGTAACCAAGGCACTTGTCAAACATAGTCTTGGCCTTTGAGAAATTCTCCGTGCTCCACGATGTGAACGCGGCGTTGTACAGAGAGTTGGTGTCGATCTGAGCATAAGGCTTCTGGGCGGCGGCCTCGTAGGCGGCCTCGAAGTACTCCTCAGCCTTCTTCACGTCACCGAGGGTGTAGGCGTTGTAGGCCTCCTGATTCAGTTTCTCGGAGATTGCCTTGATTCCGGCGCTGATGTCCTTGTCCTTGCTGTGCTTCTCGTCAAGCTCATAAGCTTTCTTGTAGGCCTCAAGAGCCTTAGGAAGGGCATTCTCGACAACAGGCTTCACGACCTCGATCACAGAGAGCTGGCCATTGGCGTTGAAGTAGAGATTCTTGTTCTCGTAAACCTGCTTGGTGTACTGCGCTCCATTAAGGGTGACGGTCTCGACAGAGGACGGTTTCTCACCACCCATGGAAAGCTGGAGGGCGTTCATGTCGGCGCCGAGCCAAACATTTCCGGCAGGCGCAGCGTAAGCGTCAAGATAGGTCTGCGCGAGCTTCATCCAAGTAGCCACCTTGGTAGCCTTCTTCTCGTTTTGGGAAGCGGCAAGAGCACTCTCGACCGCCTTGGCGGCAGAGTTTACGTTAGTCTGGGCATCCGCTACCTGGAAGGAAGCGAGCAATGCCAAAACAATCAATGTCTTTTTCATGATTATTGGTATTTAGTTGTTTCTAAATATGCTATTCTTGAGGAGTCTCCACGTTCTCCCCAGCAACCTTTTCCTGTTCGTCATCACCTTTCTCGACAGTCGAGATGGCGGCGATCGAGTCACCGTTCTTGATGTTGATCAGTTTCACACCCTGGGTCGCCCTGCCGGCCACTCTGATGTCGGAGACTGCCATCCTGATTGTAAGACCAGACTTCTCTATGATCATCAAATCATTGTTCTCGGTCACGTTCTTGATGGCGATCAGCTTGCCGGTCTTCTCGGTGATGCTGATGGTCTTCACACCCTTTCCTCCCCTCTTGGTGATCCTGTACTCATCGAAGTCGGTCCTCTTGCCGAATCCGTTCTCGCTCACGACAAGCACGGTGTGCGCGGAAGCGTCCTCTGCCTCAGGATCATAGTTGATGGCTCCGATGACCTCATCGTCGTCTTCAATATTGATGCCACGGACTCCGGTGGAGTTTCTTCCCATCGGACGGGCGTCCGTCTCATCGAAGCGGCAGCAGCGTCCCTCACGGGCGGCGATGAATATCTCCTCGTTGCCGTTGGTGAGCAACGCCTCGACAAGTTCGTCACCCTCACGCAGGTTGACCGCGTTCACGCCGGCTGTCCTTGGATGTGAATATGCCTCCAGGGATGTCTTCTTGATGATACCCCTCTTTGTGATGAGCACGATGTTGTTGCCGTTCACATATTCAGGATCCTTGAGGGTCTTGACGTTGATGTACGCAAGGATCTTGTCGTCCGGGATACTGAGCACGTTCTGGATGGCGCGACCCTTCGAGGCCCTTGATCCTTCCGGAATCTCATAGACCTTGAGCCAGTAGCAGCGTCCGGCCTGGGTGAAGAGCAGCATCGTCGAGTGCATATTCGCGATGTAGATGTGGTCGATGAAGTCCTCGTCCCTTGTCGCGCTTCCCTTCATTCCGACTCCGCCGCGGGCCTGGGTACGATATTCGGTCAGAGGGGTCCTCTTGATGTAGCCAAGGTGGGAGATCGTGATGACCATATCCTCGTCGGCATAGAAGTCCTCCGGGTTGAATTCCTCGGCCGAAGGACGGATCTCGGTTCTTCTCGGGTCGGCGTATTTGTTCTTCAGTTCGATGGTCTCAGCCTTGATGACCTTCATCTGCTCCTCGACGCTTCCGAGAATCTCGTTGCAGCGGGCGATAAACTTCTCAAGCTCGTCATATTCAGCCTGAAGCTTCTCCCTCTCCAGTCCGGTCAGCTGACGGAGCCTCATCTCGACAATGGCTGTCGCCTGGGCGTCGGTGAATTCGAACCGTGAGATCAACTCGGCCTTGGCCTCGTCCACATTGGCTGAATGCCTGATGATGTGGATGATCTCATCGATGACATCGATGGCCTTCAGCAGACCTTCCAGAATGTGCGCCCTCTTCTGAGCCTTCTCCAACTCGAACCTGGTCCTTCTGATGATGACATCGTGGCGGAATTCCACGAAATTGGCGATCATATCCTTGAGGGACAGCGTTCTTGGACGACCCTTGACCAGGGCGACATTGTTGAACGCGAAGCTGGACTGGAGCTGGGTGTACTTGAACAGGGTGTTGAGCACAACGCTGGAGTTGCTGCCCTGCTTTACCCTGATGACGACGCGGACACCCTCGCGGGAGGTCTCGTCGTTGATGTAGGTGATGCCCTCGATCTTCTTGTCCTCGACCATCTGGCCGATCTTCTCGATCATCTCCTTCTTGTTGA
>OLPR01003270.1_pt1 | contig 11001 bp, 13 predicted proteins | sample 1672761 | NCBI WGS metagenome assembly OLPR01 (sample SAMEA3136721, study PRJEB25190) | human gut metagenome | biome: human gut; feature: human-associated habitat; material: faeces | place: Austria | collected 2013
ATCACAGGACAAAAAATTCGGACGCATCAAAGCCATTCAGACACTCAACGATGCTATTGAGGCGCGTATTTGAGCAAAAACAATCTCCTTCCCGCGGGAAGGAGATTTTGTTTTATGTTCGTTCCTGTTCCAAGCCATACTGTGTGCTGATGTCTATAAACTGCTGTAAGCTGTTGCTTTTGTATTTGTTTTTATGCCAAACCACGGAAAACTGCCGTTCCAGCGACATATCCGTCACGCGTAGCTCGATAAGGCTGCCGCTTGCCAGCCGTTGCTCCGCCAGCCGGCGCGAAATCACCGTCATGCCGAAGCCCTGCTCGACGCCATGTAAAATTGCCTCGCTGTTGTTGCACACCCACTGGGCGTTGATGTGCGGCATCGCGCGCTCAAACACCTCTCGTGTGCCGCTGCCCTTCTCGCGCAGAATAAACGGAACGCGCTGCAATTCCGCCATGCTGACGCACCGGCGCTCTCCAAACGGATTGTGATGCGCCGCGCACACCAGCGCCAGCGGGTCATTCATCATGCACTGCGTGACGAGATCCGGACTGGAAATGCTGCCCTCCACAATGGCGGCATCCAATTCGCTCTTGAGCAGCTGCTGTTCGATGACCTGCGTGTTGTCCACGAGCACCCGCGGCGCCGGATGGCCGGTTTCCGCAATGTAGCGCTTGAGAACATCTCCCAAAATGCATGTTCCCACCGTGACCGTCGCGCCGATGCGGAGCATATCCGTGTCATCCGCATTGCGCAGGCGCTGTTCCATCGAGTCAAAAGCGGACAAAATATGCCGCGCATATTCACACAGCTGCTCGCCGGTCGGCGTGATATACAGCCGTCTGCCCAGCCGTTCGAACAGGCGCACCTGATACTGCTCCTCAATTTCACTGATTGTGCCGCTGACAGAGGGCTGCGCAATGTGCATTTTCTTTGCCGCCTCGCTCATGCTGCCGCAGTCCGCAACCGCCAAAAAAATGCGCAGATTTCTCAAGGTCATAGCCTTCTCCTCCCTTTGTGCGTTCGTACTGTTGCTATTATTATAGCTTAATTTTTCTATTTGCACAACACCTGACGTAAAACTGACAGGTTCTTCGGAAATTAGCACAAAAAACTGCCGTCAGGCAAACCCGACGGCAGCAGATGCGTATTTTCTTTATTCGTGTCCCAGATTGGCAAAGTAGGTCGCGTAGTCGTGGCGATTGTCCTTGGTAAAGGCAATTGCCGTGCGCGGATGCATGTCCATGTATCCGGTCAGCAGGTACGGCGTGTCGTATCCCCACTTGACGCCCTCCGCACGCAGCTTGTCCATGTGCTGCTCGACAAAGCGAAGCACCGGCGGCAGCTGGTATTTCGGGTTGCGCAGGAAGGTCATGAGCTGTTCCATCATGCAGTTTCCCGCACCGCGTCCCATGCCGTTCATCGTCGCGTCCAGCATGCTGACGCCGTTTGCGCAGGCGGTGATGGTATTGGCAAATGCCAGTTGCATGTTGTTGTGCGCGTGAATGCCCACCTGCTTGCCGTATTTGTCCATCTTTTCCAGATACATATCCGAAATGTCGCGGATTTCCTCCGGATACAGTGAGCCGTAGCTGTCTACAATGTACACCGTGTGAATCGGAGACTTGCCGAGCAGCTCCAGCGCTTCCAGCAGATCCTCGCGGCGCGACACGAACGAGCAGGCGATGAAGTCCACGTCGTTCTCCACGCCGAAGCGGATGTCCGCGCGGTCCTGCTCGCTCAGGTAGGGCTGGGAGATCACCTTGCCGGGGAAGTTCATGCTCTTGCGGTTGGACAGCTCGCCGCCCTCCTCAACCTCGCACACGGCGTCGGTATCGGTGAGCGATTTAACCTTAAACGAGAGCAGGCCGTTGTTGACCAGGATCGTATCGCCCACGGCCAGAGACTGCGTGAGGTTATCCAGCGCGACGCTCACGCCATGCTCGTCGCCGGCAATATCGCGCGTGGTGAATGTAAACTCGTCGCCGCTCTTGAGCGTCACGCGGCCGTTTTCGAACGTTTTGATGCGGTATTCCGGGCCGCGGGTGTCCAGCATGATGGCCACGGGCAGATTGAGCCTTTCGCGCACGCGGCGGATGCGGCGGATGCGCTCGAGATGCTCCTCGTGCGTGCCATGGGAAAAATTCAGCCTCGCGACGTTCATGCCCGCGCGGCAGAGCGCCTCGAGCGTGGCCTCGTCCTCGCTGGCCGGGCCGATGGTGCAGATGATTTTCGTATTGCGCATGGGAATCCCTCCGGGAAAAAGAGTCAATCAGGAGAGAGTATTTGACGTCGGAGGCAAAGAAAGCGGCTCCACAGCTGATGTGTGAAGCCGCATAGAAAACCGAACGATGAAACGCGTCCGGCGAAATCCCGCCCCCACGCGTTATCCGGCCAACCTCAATAAATAGAAGCGCTCACCGCGCCCCTATGACAGACTCCACCACTTATCTCCGGTTGCATGGATTATTATATCACGTCCCCCGTCCGTTTTACAACACGCGCGAGGTTAATTCTGCCCCGAGGCCCGGACAGCGCGTTAAAAACCGGCAAAGATTGACAATTCGGCTTGCAATCAAACCGCCGCCTGATTATAATAGGAACACGGTGCCTGAAGGAGCGCCCTTGCTGCTGAATAATCAGGCCTTCTCAACCGTAAAGGGGAGTAGCCGGCGCGTTTATTCGCGCGTTCCCGGCGTCAATACGGCTTCACGGCCCGCTCGGAACTTAATTGGCGAGACTTTTATCGAAACGCGGTCATGCTTTCGATAAAAGCCTCGTTTTTATATATAGACAGACCACCAACATCTCTGAAGGAGGCGCTTCCATGCTGGAACTGTTCTCGAACATCCTCAACATCACCTGGCAGCAGGCGGTCATGTGGGTCATCGGCGGCGTGCTGATCTATCTGGCCATCGCCAAGGACATGGAGCCGACGCTGCTGCTGCCCATGGGCTTCGGCGCGATTCTGGTCAACCTGCCGCTCTCCGGCGCGGTCACTCAGGGCGCGGAGGCCGGCATCATCGACGTGCTCTTCGGCGCGGGCATCGCCAACGAGCTGTTCCCGCTGCTTCTGTTCGTCGGCATCGGCGCAATGATCGACTTTACGCCGCTTCTGACCAACCCGAAGCTGATGATCTTCGGCGCGGCGGCGCAGTTCGGCATATTCTTCACGCTCAGCCTGGCGGCCTTTTTGGGCTTTGACCTGAAGGACGCGGCCTCCATCGCCATCATCGGCGCGGCGGACGGCCCCACCTCCATATTCGTGGCCAACTTCTTCAATTCGAAATACATCGGCGCGATCATGGTGGCGGCCTATTCCTACATGGCGCTGGTGCCCATCATCCAGCCGCCGGTCATTCGCCTGCTGACCACGAAAAACGAGCGGCTCATCCGCATGGACTATCACCAGAAGTCCATTTCCAAGCGCACGAAGATCCTCTTCCCCATCGTCATCACCATGATCACCGGCATCGTCTCGCCGCAGAGCGTCGCGCTGATCGGCTTTCTGATGTTCGGCAACCTGATCCGCGAGTGCGGCGTGCTGGATTCGCTCTCCGACACCGCGCAGAAGGTGCTGCCCAATCTGGTGACGCTCTTCCTCGGCCTCACCATCGCCACCAAGATGCAGGCCGAGTACTTCCTGACCGCCCAGACGCTGATGATCATCGGCCTGGGGCTGATCGCCTTCATATTCGACACGGCGGGCGGCGTGCTCGTGGCCAAGTTCATCAATCTGTTCCTGCCCGAGGGCAAGAAGATCAACCCCATGATCGGCGCGGCCGGCATCTCCGCCTTCCCCATGTCCGCGCGCGTCGTCCACAAGATGGGTCTCAAGGAGGATCCTCAGAATTTCCTGCTCATGCACTCCGTGGGCGTCAACGTTTCCGGTCAGATCGCCTCGGTCATCGCCGGCGGCCTGATCCTCAATATGCTGGGATGAGGTGATCGCTTATGTTCAACGTCAAGGCTCTTCTCGACACGCTGCCCTATATGCTCAAGGGCATGGCCGGCATATTCATCGTGACCGGCGTTATCATATTCTGCGTCTATCTGCTGAGCAAGCTGCCCGGCAGTCGTGAAAACTGAACTTAACAGCGCGCATCGGGGCGGTCGAAATCAATCGGCCGCCCCGTTTTTGCCTTTACAGCGCTCAGAAAGCCTGTTATAATGGCGGTGAAAATTGTACTATGAAGGGAAGTTTTTATATGGCCATGATCGATCGGCTGCGCCCCGCAAGGCGCGGCAGCGGCTTTTCCATGGACGGCTGGTTCGTCTGGTGCGGCTCCGTGCTGCACGAAAACGGCCGCTTCTATCTCTTCGCCTCGCGCTGGCCGGAGGAAACCGGCTTCCCCTCGGGCTATATGACCCATTCCGAAATCGTGCTGGCCGAGACGGACTCGCTGGACAGGCCCTTTTGCTATGTCAAAACGCTGCTGCCCGGCCGCGGCGATCGGCACTGGGACGGCGCGATGACCCACAACCCGTTCATCATGAAGATAAACGGCGAATACGTGCTGTTCTACATCGGCACGAGCGACGGCAGCGCGAAAAACCGCGCCATAGGCTACGCCCGCGCCAAAACGATCGACGGCGAATGGACGCGCAGCGAGCAGCCGCTCGATCTGCCGCCCGACGCAAACAACCCCGCGCTGATCGTGCGAGACGACGGCAGCGTGCTGCTCTATTTCCGCGACGGCAGACTGCGCGTCTCCGTGGCCGAGGCCGCGCGCTTCGACGGCCCCTATACCGTGCTGGCCGAGGATATTTTCCCAAAGGGCCGCGTGGAGGATATGTTCGTCTACAGAACGCTCGACGGCTATGAAATGATCGCCGAGGACGACGGCGGCGCGTACACCGGCCTCAAAAAGGGCGGCGTGCTGTTCCGCTCGCCGGATGGAATCCACTGGGACGATCAGCATCCCGAGCCGGCCTACGGCTTTGACGTGACCTACGAGGACGGCGCGTCCATAACGCTTCAGCGCCGCGAACGCCCCATGCTGCTGACCGATAACGGACAGACCTACCTCTTCACCACGGCGAAGACCGGCGGCGCGGACCGGCTGACCGGCGGCCGGACATGGAACATGGTACAGCCGCTGGCCCATGAATAGAGCGCGTCACCGCCGAGCCGCGCCCGGCTTTATGCCGAAATGCGCCTGAAAGCAGCGGCTAAAGTGCGCCTTGTCGTAAAAGCCCAGCGCGAAGGCCGCCTGCTCGACGCTGCACAGCCCGCTCTCGAGCAGCTCGCGGCTCTTTTCCAGGCGCAGGCGGCGATGATACGCGGCGGGCGGCTCGCCGGTCAGCGCGCGGACGCAGAAAAAGATGCTGTCCACCACGCCGGGGCTGGTCAGAATCCAGTCCGTCTGCACATCCACACCGTGCCGGCGCTTCAGCCAAGCCGCCTCGGCCTCCTTCTCCGCCGCGGGATGAATGACGTAGCCGTACACGGCGTGCTGCGCGCGGCGCAGAATGGCCTCCTGCACGGCGGGCGCGGTGCGGAAATCCATGTCCGCCACCCACGCCGGAGTCAGATCCTCGCGGCCGAATTCATCCTTCATGCCGTCCCATTTGACGCAGTTCGTACCCACGCGGTTGATCTCCGCGTCCAGATACTCCCGATAATACTGATTCATATTTTATCGAACTCGATTCTCTTCACGTTCTTTTGTGAAATCCATCACAAACATTTCTATTATACGTCATTTTCGGACAAGTTGCAAGACTTCGCCGAAATCTTTCCGTTTCGGCGGGAAAACCGTTCGTCTTTCCGACATTCTGCGGAAAAACACAGCGGCGCAAAAGGAAAACATATTGCGGCGGCGGCGCGCCCACGGTATCCATTAAAGACGTCCGGCGGCACATCGAAATGGCCCCTCAGGGCGACGACGCCATCGATCTGCATCTGGAGATGTTCCGGTTTCAGCAAAAGGTGCTTCAGCAGCAGATGGCGGAGCTTCAGCACACGATGGAAATGGTGGAATACAAGTGCTGGTACTACGAGACGGCGAAGGCGCGCGGAACCACGAAGATTCCGCAGAACATGGACGAATCGGAAATCCCGAAACAGTTCCGCAGGATTCGGCGGGACCTTCGGAAAGCGCCGGATTCCTGACCGCAGCAAAAGACGGCATGGCCGCCCATTCATCGGGCGGCCATGCCGTTTCCCTTTTAGAACGATACCACCAGCTGCATCCTGAAACGCTCCTGTCCATAGATGACGCGGGGAATATCCCGGGGCATGATGAGCGTGTCGCCGGCGCTGAGGATAAACACCTCGTCGCCCACGGTAAAGCGGCCCGTGCCCTCCAGCACCGTCACCATCGCGCGCCGCCGGCGGCGTGGGCGGAGATTTCCTCGTCCTTGTCAAAGGAGAAGAGGGTCATGCTCACATAGTCGTTCTGAACCAGCGTCCTGCTGACCACCCGTCCATCCTGGTATTCCACCAGATCCTTCAGCTGCAGAACCTTCTGCTTTTCGATGTCTTGTACATTTTTCAGCTGAGAATGGCCTTCAGATCCTCTTCCGGGGTGGAAATGGGGTGAATGCCGTATTCCTTCACCAGCAGGTTGAGCACGTTTTCCGACAGGAACGCCGGCAGCGTGGGCCCGAGATAGATGTTGCGAAGCCCCAGATGCAGAAGCGTCAGCAGGATGCACACGGCCTTCTGCTCGTACCACGACAGCACCAGCGTCAGCGGCAGGTCGTTCACACCGCAGCCGAAGGCCTCCGCCAGCGCCACGGCCACGCGGATGGCGCTGTAGGCGTCGTTGCACTGGCCCATATCCATGATGCGCGGCAGGCCCGCCACCGTGCCCAGATCCATGTCGTTGAAGCGATACTTGCCGCAGGCCAGCGTCAGCACCGCCGTGTCCGCGGGCGTCTGACGCACGAACTCGGTGTAGTAATTCCGCCCGGGACGCGCGCCGTCACAGCCGCCCACCAGGAAGATGTGCGTAAGCTCCCCGCGCTTCACCGCGCCGATCACCGCGTCCGCCGCGGACAGCACCGCGTCGTGGCCAAAGCCGGTGGTCAGCTCCGTTCCGCCGTTGATGCCGGCAAAAATTCTGTCCTCACCGTAGCCGCCCAGCGCCAGCGCCTTTTCGATCACCGGCGCGAAATTCTTGTCCCTGCCGATGTGCTCCATGCCGGGATAAGCCACTGTCGCCGTGGTGAACACCCGGTCGGCATAGCTGGCCTTGGGCGGCATCAGGCAGTTGGTGGTGAACAGCACCGGCGCGGGCATGCCGTCGAACTCCTTCTGCTGATTCTGCCACGCGGTGCCGAAATTGCCCTTGAGATGGGCGTACTTCTTCAGCTCCGGATAGGCGTGAGCCGGCAGCATCTCGCCGTGGGTGTAGACGTTCACGCCCCGGCCCTCGGTCTGCTCCAGCAGCAGCTTCAGGTCGTGCAGATCGTGGCCGGAGACCACGATGAAGGGCCCCCTCTCCACCTTCATGGTCACAGGCGTGGGCGCGGGCGTGCCGTAGGTCTCTGTGTTGGCCTGATCCAGCAGCGCCATGCACTTCAGGTTGACCTCGCCCACCTTCAGCGCGATGGGCAGCAGCCCCTGCGCGTCCCATTCCTCGCCCACGGCGGCCAGTCCCTCGTAGAAGAAGCGGTTCACCGTCTCGTCGGAATAGCCCAGCGCCAGCGCGTGGCAGGCGTAGGCCGCCATGCCCTTCAGGCCGAACAGAATCAGCGATTTCAGCGAGCGCACGTCCTCGTCGTCGCTCCACAGCCGCTTCATGTCGTAGTCCTCCGTCCGCCCGCAGGGCGAGCCGCAGTCGCTGCATCCGGGCGCGAGACGCGCCTTTTCCCGATGCGCCGCGTTGATCTGGCTGCGGATGCGGTCGGGATCGAAGTTGACGTTGGTCAGCGTCATGAACAGGCCCTCGATCATCACCCGATGGGTCTGCTCGGAGGGCGGATTGGCCGCGGCGGCGTGGGCCAACCCGATCAGCGCGCCCACCAGCTCGTCCTGCAGATTGGAAACGTCCGCACTCTTGCCGCACACGCCCGCGCGGCCGGTGCACGCGCTGCATCCCGCGGTCTGCTCGCACTGATAGCAAAACATCTGATTACCCATATTCTTCTCCTCCTGAGACGATTCTGTCCCGTTTCGAGCGCGGCCATGGATGGAAAAATTTCCCATTTTGCGCTCTGCCCGTTGACTTTACGAGATTATTTTACTATACTGAGCGCAGACTGTATGTTGGAAATCCAACGCATGAGGTTTTTTATGAGGGAATATCTGGATGTGCTGGCGGGATGTCCGCTGTTCGACGGCGTGGAGCGCGCGGACATTACGGCGATGCTGGGCTGTCTCGACGGCCGGGCAGTCGAGGTGCGCAAGGGCGAGGCAGTGTTCAACGAGGGCGATCCGGCGCGGTTTATGGGCATAGTGCTGGCCGGCTCGGTGCAGATTCTGCGCGACGACTACTATGGAAATCGCAGCGTGCTGACGGTCGTCGGCCCGGGCGGGCTGTTCGCCGAGGCCTTCGCCTGCGCGGGGCTGGAGCGCATGCCCGTCAGCGCCGTAGCCCAGCTTCCCGGCGCGGTGCTGCTGATGGACTGCCGCCGGGTGCTGAGAAGCTGCTCCAACGCCTGCCCGTTCCACAGCCGAATGGTGGACAATCTGCTCCGGGGCATCGCCCAGAAGAACCTGACGCTGACGCAGAAAATCCGCTACATGTCCCAGAAAACCACCCGGGACAAGCTGATGGAGGTGCTGCTGGATCAGGCGAAGGCGCATCACAGCGCGGAGTTCACCATTCCCTTCGATCGCCAGTCGCTGGCGGACTATCTGGGCGTGGAGCGCAGCGCCCTCTCGGCGGAGATCAGCCGAATGCGCCGGGACGGCCTCATCGAAAGCACCGGCTCGCGCTTTCGCCTGCTGAAGGCCGAACAGTAAAAGAGAGAGGATTCGCTGCCGCGAATCCTCTCTAAATTATACCTTTGTCCAACAGAGTACGCCGATCAGACCCGGCCCGGTGTGCACCGCTAGCGACGCGTTGATCTGCTTTTCCAGCAGCACTTTCGCCCTCGGGAAGCGGGCGCGAATCTTCTCCCGAGTCTCGCGGACGGCCTCGGGAGCCGCTCCGTGCATGATGGCCAGAAAGTTCTCCTTCTTTTCATCGTAGTGCTCGCCCACGCAGTCCAGCAGCTTCTCCAATCCGCGTTTGCGTCCGCGGATCATGGAGACGATGTGGTAAACGCCGGATCTGTTGCAGGAAATGATGGGCTTGATGTTCAGCAGTGAGCCGATGGCGCCGCTGACGCGGCCGATGCGCCCGCCGGCGCGCAGATAGTCCAGCGTGTCCATGTAGTAGAAGATGTGCGAGGACTCCACGTTTTCCTCCACCCGGCGGCAGATTTCCTCAAAGGGCAGGCCCTGTTCCACCAGCTGCTGCGCGTACATAGCCAGCACGCCCGCGCCGATGGAGATGTTCTTCGAATCCACTGCGTGGAATTCAATGTCTTCCACCTCGCTCAGCGCCGCGCAGACGTTCTGCCACGTGCTGGACAGTCCGGAGGAGATGCAGACCGCCAGGATCCGATTGTAGCCCTTCGCCTTCAGCTCCTCCGCCGCGGCGATCACCTCGGCGAAATTGGGCGTGGAGGTCTTTGGAATCTGTCCGGGAAAGCGGTCGTACACCATGGACGGCTCGATGTTCACGCCGTCCAGATACTCTCCGTCCTCATAGAGAATCTTCAGCGGAAGCACCCGCACGTTTTCCTTATTGACCATCTCCTCGGGAAGATCGCAGCCCGAATCGGCCATAATCGCAATTCTCTCCATTGCGTCTCATCTCCTTGTTCTTTACATTATATATTATTGTATCATACATCAGGAGAAAAAGCAACACCTGTTTTGATACCTATTCATGTAGCGTTACAATAGAAGTGAGACCGAGAAGAGATAGAAAAAGGCGATTGAAGACGTTAGAATAAAGTCACCACAACCCATCCAGCGAAAGGAATCAATCGCCATGATAGAGAATCAAGCAAACGAATTGGAATTGCAAATACCATATTGAAAACCTGCTGGGCCGCAATATTTTCGCCCTCTCCGGGAAAAGCAGAAGATCGCCTTCACGTTAGTCTACGCCATGAATCTGAGCGTATACCTGCTGGACGGGCCGTCATCCAATCTGGATATGACGGCCATCTGCGAATTGCGGGAGCATCTGAGGCTCATCAAATCCCAGGAAAAATCGTCGTGATTGCGGAGCATCGTCTCTACTACCTGACGGATGTGGCGGATCACGTTATCTATCTGGAGGATGGCCGCATTGCGGCTGATTGGACGATGGAGCAGTTTCGCATCCTGCCCGCGCAGAGACGGCGGGAAATGGGCCTGCGGGCGATTGATCTGGCGGGTGAGAGGCCGGACTGTGCCGCGTCGTCCGCCGTCATGGTCTGCGGAAAGGAGCTACTGGTGTTTGACGAGCCGACCGGCGGATTGGACTATGACGGCATGGTGCGGCTGGCGGCCCTGATTCAAAGGCTCTCCGCCATGAGCAAGGTGATCTTCATCGTCACCCACGACTATGAGTTTGTCTGTCGAACCTGTACGCGGGCGCTGCTTCTGGATGACGGTGAAATTCGGGAGAATTTGGCGGTTTTGCCCCAGAATCTGCCCGCGATTCATGCGGTTTTTGATGTGAAATGAGAAAACGCGGATGAAAAAGAAGGCATTCGACGGGAGGCTGTCCCTTGCCGAACGAAAAAAACATATGTGCTCCCAATTGCGGCCTGTACGGCGTTATTCCTGACGACGTACAGGCTGCCTGGGTTGCAATGAATCCGGGAGGTTCCAATGGCGATTTGCATCCTATTCGCAGATGGACGCATTATCTCTTTTTGTAAACACGACCGCCAGAATTGCGGCGAGCGCTCCGCCGAAAAACTTTGTCAGCAGCAGCGGCATGAGCATCTGCGGCTCGGCACTTAATGTAAATCCCAGATGCGCGGCGAGGGCGGAGGCGGCGCAGACTGAAA
>OLPR01003275.1_pt1 | contig 10993 bp, 8 predicted proteins | sample 1672761 | NCBI WGS metagenome assembly OLPR01 (sample SAMEA3136721, study PRJEB25190) | human gut metagenome | biome: human gut; feature: human-associated habitat; material: faeces | place: Austria | collected 2013
ATGATGCTATTCGCTCCAAAGCAGTAGGCTTCATTCCTCGCTATATATTCCAATGAAATTAATGGATCATTGCAGCTAAAAATAATATTTGAAGGCAAGTCATAGGAAGCAAACAGCTGCCTTACAAATGATTTCTTATGAAAGTCACCAGCATAATCAATAAAAGGCAATTTGGATAACGTCTTCAGTGACATTGAGCTTTGATTGATATATGGTGAATTCTGATTCATAACCACTTTTAAACTATCTTCACGATAGGAATAGACTTCAGCTTCCCTGTTATACTTATCCAAAGCGGTCACATCTTCTTTTGGCATGCATGTAAACGCCACATGAAATTCACCGGATGCAAATTGTTCCGGCGAAGGTAAATCCAAAGATGTATTTAATGACAAACGAATATTTGGATAGAATAAGTGCATTTTCAAGCAACGGAATCATCATCGCTGTCTGATTGATATGTGAATGCAGTCTAAGCGTACCGTGCAATGAATGATTGATTTTAGGTAATTGATCTATATAATGGCGCAAAGAATCGGTTTTGTTAACAATCTCCAATGCCAATTCATAGATTTCTTTCCCTTGCGGCGTTAAGTAGACGCCCCTGTTTGATCTGGTAAAAAGAATAACATTGAATTCATCTTCAAGTTGACTAATCCATTTACTAACATTTTGATTAGAGGTGTGTAGTTTCTTTGCTGCTTTAGCCATTGATGATAGTTGCGCAATTTCTACTAACGCTTCCAATTGTTCTAAACGCATTATCTCCCCTCCCTTCACAAAGCGCTTAAAATACATCCCTCCATAATTATTTTATCAAAAAACTGCCTTTTATCGAATAGTTCTGGCATCAACAAAAAAGCAACTGGTATCTCTAGGCAATATATAGATTATTCTAATGTGTTCAATAATCCGCTATAATTATATCAAATCAAACAGACACGCATGCTTTTACAGAAAGGAGATATCAATCATGAGAAAAGCTGCTGCAAACAAAGTACTGGTTTTAGGTATTGACGGTATGGACCCTCGCCTCACTCGCAAATATTTAGACGAGGGCAAGATGCCTAACACACAAAAGTTTATTGATATGGGCGCTCAACGCCATGACTTGGTCATGCTTGGGGGACATCCAACTGTAACACCACCAATGTGGACAACATTAGCGACTGGCTGCTATGCAAACGTTCATGGCATTACATGCTTCAACCGCCAAGGCAACGATCTGGATAAAATGGATTATAACCTTGACTCTCGACTTTGCAAAGCAGAACAAATGTGGAACGTCACCGCTGAAGCAGGTCTTAAAACGCTCGTCTTCCACTGGCCTGGCTCCAGCTGGCCACCAAGCAGCGACAGTCCAAATCTGCATGTTGTAGATGGTACGCAGCCAGCCTGTGTTAATATGTCTGTTGCTACCATCGATGACGAATTTGTTCTGATTGCCGATGTCAAAACAGAAGCCATCACCTACAAAGAAAAAGCGGCCGCTGACAGTAACGTACCTTGTGTTATCAATGACTTAGAAGAAGTTGTTGCTCGTGATTCCCGTGATCACTACGCCAAAGCTGATAACACCAACATCATTCTCGATCAAAAAGATGGTACCAACTGCTATTCGGAAGCGCCTTTCGACTTAGCCTACTCCACTATTAAGCCGGCAACCGGATGGGCAAATGCTCCTGAAGATGCAAAAGAAATCACGCTGCTTTGCTCCAAAGGCTTGTTGCGCCGTGTCGCTTTAATTCTGAAAAACGAAGACGGTATCTATGACAGAATCGCTATCTACAAATCGAAGAAAGAAACAGAGCCGATTGTTGTTCTGAAAAACGACGAATTCACCACCGATATCGTTGATGAAGCCATCAGCAGAAAAGACAGAGTAACTCGTCGTCCAGTCAGCCGCAATATGCGAATTCTTGAACTTGCTGAAGATGGCACTCATGTCAAGATGTGGGTTTCCGCCGGTATGGATACTGAAAGCGATATTATGTGGTCGCCAAAATATCTGTACAAAAAAGTTACCGATGCTATTGGTCATTGCCATCCGTTCTGCATGATTGGCGGGGTTGACCGTGCATTGTTGTGGAAATGCATGATTCCAAACTGGGATGCAAAAGCTGAATGGTATGCCGATGCCCTGCATTATCTTATGAAAGAAGAAAACTACGATGTCATCTTCTCTCACTTCCATAACATTGACCTGCAAGGACATATGATCGTACGTCGTATGAAAGATCATGGCGACAACAAACTTCCTGAATCAGAATACGCAGCACTGATGGAACGCGTCTACGAACAAACCGACAACTATATCGGTCGCTTCCTGCATCTCGTTGATGAAGGCTGGACTGTTTTCATTGTTTCTGACCACGGTCAGGTTTGCCCTGAACACCAACCTCCATACCTCGGCGACGATGCTGGCGTTAACCTTCGTGTTATGGAAGAACTCGGCTACACCCACATCAAATATGATGAAAATGGCAATGAACTCCATGAAATTGACTGGGAACGCACAAAAGCCGTTGCCAACCGCGGCAACCACATTTATATCAATCTGAAGGGGCGCGATCCGCACGGTATTGTCGAACCAGAAGATAAATATCAGCTTGAAGAAGAAATCATGACAGCGTTGTACGGCTACCATGATAAAGAAACCGGTATGCGTGTCGTTGCCTGTGCGTTGCGTAACAAAGACGCTGTCCTTCTTAGTATGGGTGGCCCTGAATGCGGCGATATTATCTATTGGACCGCTGAAGGCTACAACTATGACCACTGCGACTCTCTGTCAACCACTGAAGGATACGCAAATACTTCTGTTTCGCCAATCTTCATGGCTGCAGGTAAAGGTTTAAAATCCGGTGTTGAAACGGAACGTGTTATCCGTCAGGTCGATCTCATTCCTACCATTGCTTCTTTGCTTGGATTGCGTATGCCAAAACAATGCGAAGGTGCTCCAATCTACCAAATCTTTGAAGAAGAATATTAAAATAGGCTGATGTGTTGCGAAGACATTTGCTCAATGTCTTCGCAACAATATCTTATATTTTGAAATCTGGTCCTGCGACATTAAAAGGGGAGGTATAACCTATGTCAACTGCAGAAAAACCAAAAATGACAAAATATTATGTTCACTCCGTTATCGGGGTTGCCATCATGATCTTATTCTGTTTATTACCAGCCTATGATCCGATCACCCCGATTGGTATGCGAGTTATTGGTATTTTTATCGGTATGTGCTATCTCTGGACAACCGTCGATATGATTTGGCCTAGCGTTCTTGGTATTGCCGCCTTAGCGCTATCCGGGTACGCTTCAGTCACTGAGGTTCTTGGCATTTCATTCGGTGCCGAGGCTGTTTGGATGAGTGTTTTTGCTATGGCAATCATGAATGCTATCGGAAATGCTGGGTTGAACGACCATATCATCGCCGCATTTTTAGGCAGTAAAGCAATTAATGGACGGCCATGGCTATTTACAATTATTTTCTTTGTAGCAGTATCTGTTTTCTGTTCGTGCATCAACTCTACCGTTGGCTATTTCCTGTTTTGGGCTATTCTTGCTGACTTTGCTAAGCGTTTTGGCTACAAAACCGGAGATAAATATATTGTTCTTATGCTCGTTGGTGTCATGGCTATTGGTCACATGGCTGCAAACTTACTGCCATTCCGTGGTATGCCAATGGTCGTTTTCTACTCCGTAAAAAGCATGGGAGAAATTCAAATTAACAATGCCGCTTACATGGCCGTTTCAATCCCTCTACAGATTTGCTTCATTCTCGCCTATGTGGGCATGATGAAATATATCTTCCGTTGCGATGTCAGTGCGATCGCTAACATCAGTAGTGATGACTTCAAAAAGGATCTTGAGCCATTGAATAAGTTGCAAAAATTCTTGCTTTGGTATCTCGTATTCTTCATTGTCATCCTCATGCTTCCAGGCATCATGCCTGATAGCTGGCTTCTCACACAATGGTTAAACACTCTGAGCACTGTCGGGATCATGATGGTTCTTTTCGTCGTTCTTGCTTTTATCCATGTTGATGGCGAGCCGGTTCTCCCATTCCAAAAAATGTCTGGCTCCATTTATTGGGGCATGCCATTCCTTCTGGCTGCAGCAATGTCCCTATCGTCTGCTCTTGTAGCAGATTCTACTGGTGTAAAAACGCTGCTATCCCAAATCCTCGTCCCAATCTTCCAAGGAAAGAGTGACTTGGTATTCCTTGTACTATTCGCAGTTACTGGCATTGTCCTCACGAATCTTTGCAACAACCTTGTTATCGCCTTCATGATGGCTCCGATTGCAGTAACTTATGCGGCAGAATCGACAATCAACCTGCCCGCAACAATGACCATTCTCGTCTATGCTGTACTGATTGCTTTCTTCATTCCAGCATCTTCAGCAACTGTTGGTATGTTGATGACCAATCCATTAATCAATCCAAAACAATGGTTCCGTTACTCAATTCCAGTTATTCTCGTCATGTCTCTCGTTTTACTTATTGTCGGCATCCCACTTTGTATGCTGATCTACTAATCCAACTTCACATTACACCAGCCTGTTTTCAGAACACTTTCTGGAAACAGGCTATTATATTCTATTGTTTTCTAAGCACCCACCTGTAAACGTTCTTTTAAACCTAGAGCTGATTTCTTAATATGATCACATAATCAAAATGTGCTTCTTTTCCCGTTATCCTAAAAAATTCACCCTTTCCTTTCTCACGAAAAAATCCCTGGAGTTTTCGCTCCAGGGATTTTGCTTTGGTTGTCTGCATTGAAAGGTGTCAGCCGTTCATGACATTGTTGCCGGCGGTGTCGTTAGGGTCGACGTAACCGGTGTTGTCGTTCATGACGTTATTGCCGGCGGTGTTGTTTGGATCCTGCGCGACGGCGTTGCTGCCGTTCATGACGTTGTTACCGCTGGTGGCGTTTGGATCCTGGGGATCATTCATGACGTTGTTGCCGGCGGTGTCATTAGGATCCTGCTCGTAGCCGGCGTTGTCGTTCATGACGTTATTACCGGCGGTGTCGTTGGGATCGGTGGTTTCATCGTTCATAACGTTGTTGCCGGCGGTATCGTTAGGATCTGTGGTTTCTGTGGTTTCAGTTGCATCGGCGCTGTCAGATCCGCCGCCAAAGATGCCACGGATCCAGTCGAAGAAGCTGTTGACGAGTTCCTGCAGTTTTGCCAGGAAGCCCTGGCCTTCGTCTGTCTGCAGATAATCGCTGGCCTGGCCGATGAGGCCGGAAACGCTGTCAGCGACGGAATCCCAGTTGATGTTGAGATCGGCAAATTGCTGGATGAGGTCAAGAAGCTGCTGGTACTGTTCGTCGGTGAGGGTGATGCCGAGCTCGGAGAGCACGCGGTCGAGCAGGCTCTGTGCTTCTGCTTCATTCTGTGGTGCGTTTTCGGCGATCTCCTGCTTGATGGTGTTGATCAAGTCGTTGGCCTGGTCGTCGCCGATCTCGGAGCCGAGTTCACTGTTGGTGACGAGTTCCTGGGTGGCTGCCTGCTTAACGTCTTCGCTGATGGCTTCACCGGTGGAAACCTCGTAGGCTTTCATGATACCGGTGAGAGCGCCGGTGCCGCTGACTTCGATCGGTGCGGTGATCTGTACGTCGGCGTCGTTGATGCCGGCGGTGAGGATGGCGCTCTTATACGCGTCCGGGGTGACGTAGTTGATGTTGTGGGTGGTCACGTTGACACCGCTGCCTTTGGTGGTGTAGGTGATCATGGCGCAGGAATTGGTGCTGTTGCCGATCTGGGCATCAGGCACTTTGCCGCTGAGATACTGACGTTCTTCAGAAATGTCGACGTCGATGATCTGAGCGTTATCTTTGGCGCCAAAATATGAGAGAACTTCCTGGCGCTGCTGCTGGGTCAGGTTTGTCCCGATGGTGACGATCTGATCGCCGACTGCGGCGTCGGCGTATGCGGCCATTGGGGTGACCAGAAGTCCGATCAGCACGAGGGCTGAGATGATTTTCTTTTTCATTGATTTTCCTCCATTGTCAATAATAATGCTTCTTGACATCGCTACTATATCACACTGAGCGCATAGAAGCGTAGCGAATCGGTAACAAAATCTTATACTTTTTCTTTTATCCTTGTGGGGATGCGCTGAATAATCAGCGTCACGATGACGAGGATGAGAAATTTGTCGGCGTAGTCGGTGAAGACCTGAACGAGAAAGACGCTGGCTACCATCGGCAGCTGGAAAACGCCGTGCAGAAGCTGAACGATGTAGCTCGAGCCGGCAGAGGTGATGCCGCCGAAAACGAAGGCGCTGACGCTGGCGCTGACGACGGAAGCAGGCAGGCCGACGATGAAGGCCTTGAGCGCGAGCGGCAGATTTCTGAGCCGTGGCTGGCGCAGAAGGCTGGCAAAAAGCGCGACGGTGATGCCATTCGGGATGAAGGGAATGGCGAAGGGATCGTAGCTGGCGTTGAGCAGGCTCGAAACGAGGGCGCAAGGCACTGCGTAGAACGGGCCGCAAAAAACACCGACGAAAATGGTGCCGAGGGTATCGCCGTAGATGGGCAGCCGCGTGATCATGACGAGAAAGCTGCCGAGAATGTTCAGGCACACGCCGAGGGCGGCGAAGGACAGGCGCACGCTGTGTTTTCTTTCATTCACACGGCCCACCACCCTTCGCAGGAGCAAGTGTGAATACAAAGTGGTAGAAGCATACCAATACCTCCTTACATTTGCCGGCAGCATGGACGCGCGCGCCCACCGCTTCCTGTCGGCAACGTCTTAGTTTTTTATACTGGGAAGATTTCGAACCAGTGTGTTCTATTATAACCGAAGTCCTTCGTCAACGCCAGACTGAATCACGGCATCGTCTGGCGGAATCTCGTTGTGCTTGAGCCGCGCGTAGACGATCTCTGTGAAAAGATAGTAGAGCGCTGCGCACAGCGGCACGGACAGGAGCATACCGATGAGCCCCATGAGGCTGCCGCCGATGGTGATGGCGAAGAGTGTCCACATGGCAGGAAGTCCGACGGAACCGCCGACGACTTTTGGATAGATGACGTGGCCTTCCACCTGCTGCAAAACGATCAGGAAGATAAGGAAGGTGAGGGCTTTCATCGGGCTCACTGTGAGAATGAGCAGGGCGCCGACTGCGCCGCCGATGAAGGCGCCGAAGATCGGGATCAACGCGCAGAAGCCGGTGAGCACACCGATCATTGGCGCGTATGGCAGACGCAGGATGAGCATGCCGATGGTGCAGAGGCTGCCGAGGATGATGGCTTCGGTGAGCTGACCGATGATGAAATGGTAGAACTTGGCGAAGCTCACCTGGGCGGCGTGCACGAGATAGATGGCTGCGCGCTTGGAAAGAAAGGCGAAGCAGATCTTGCGCGCCTGCACGGCCAGGGTTTCCTTATTAAAAAGAATGTAGATGCTGAAGATGAACGCGACGACGACATGCACAACGCTCGAGGCGATGTTGCTGACGAAGCTCACGGTGGAAACGACGGCCGATGAGAGCACGGATGTCCAGGCGGAGAGCTGATCGTTCAGCAGGCCGGTGAGATAATTTTCGAGGGTGTTCGGCGAAAAGTTCTCGATCTGATCGATGAAATTCCCGATGGCTGGGCTGTAGTGCTCAAACATGGAGAGGAAATTGATCAGATAATCGATGTAGCTTGGCACTGCGGAAATAAACAGCGACAGAGAGCTGGCGAGCTGCGGCAGCACGACGCTGACGATCAGGCCGAGGATGGCCCAAACGAGCACGATCGAAAGCAGGATGGAAATGCCGCGCTCCATTTTTTTGAAGCGTGGGTTTTGCACGCGCACAAAGACGCGCTGCTCAAACAATCGCAGCGGCACGTTGAGGATGAAGGCGATGACCACCCCGATGAGGAATGGCCGCAAGAGCCCCACGACGTAGCCGATGAAGCCGACGACGCTGTCCATGTTAAAGACGCCGTAGATGACGAGCGCCACTGCAAAGACGAGCATCAGCAGCCGCGACAGGGATATTTTTGGAAATTCCATGTTGTGACTCCTTTTTGTACAGTCAGGGAAAATGTTCAGATACGCCTATTATACTGGATATTGGCCGGGAAGAAAATCAAATCGCGGCAATTCCTACAAATTCTTGAGAAAAACTTAAATTCTGCGCCGATATTTGTTATAGTGAGAGCAGCAAACGACAACAGACAGGAGTTGACCATCATGGAACGTTCTACAGATTACTGGAAATCACAGGCTGCTGCTTGCCAGCCAGCGCTTCTGGCCGACCTCGCGCCGCTCATTGCCATCGAAAGTGTCTGCGATGAGTCTGCCGCGACGCCGGAAGCGCCGTTTGGCCCGGGCCCGGCAGCAGCGCTGGACTATATGCTGGCGCTCGCCCGCCGCGATGGCTTCGAGGCAGAAAATATCGACCACGTCGCTGGTGTGATCCGCTGGGGCGAGGGCGAAAAGATCCTCGGCCTGCTGGCGCATCTCGATGTTGTGCCAGTAACTGGCGAGTGGGATTCGCCAGCGTTTGAGGCGACGGTGCGCGACGGCCGTCTTTACGGGCGCGGCACCTCTGACGACAAAGGCCCGGCGATGGCTTGCTACTACGCGCTGAAAATGCTGCGCGACAGCGGCGTGACGCCGAACATGCAGATCCATTTCATTCTCGGCACCGATGAAGAAAACAGCTGGCGCTGTATGGATCGCTATTTCGCCACGGAGCCGATGCCGGATCTCGCCTTTTCACCAGACGCAGATTTCCCTGTGATCAACGGCGAAAAGGGCGTCATCGAGCTGCCGCTGCGCATTTCCGGCGAGGCAGCGAAAATTGGCGACGACGGCAAGCTGCTCTCCTTCGGCGGAGGCATCCGCAGCAATATTGTGCCAGAGCACGCCTACGCGCGCATTCAGAGCGACCGCGCCGACGCCATCGCGCGCGACTGGGCGGATTTTCTCGCTGAAAGCGAAGCGGCAGGCCATGCAGATGAGGATGGCGATGGGCTCATTCTCCTCTGCGACGGGCGCTCTGCCCACGGCGCTGAGCCGCAGGTTGGGCTCAACGCTGCCACAACCCTGGCTGCCTTCCTGGCGCGCTATGATCTCGGCGGCGCCAATGACTTCCTGCATTTTCTCGGCGAAACGCTGCACGAGGATTTCTACGGCGAAAAACTTGGCATCGCCTGCCACGATGAGATCATGGGCGATGTCAGCGTCAATCCGGGCATTGTCGAATACGAAGGCGACGTCGGCGCGATCCATCTCAATCTCCGTCATCCGCGCGGCACCGACGCCGACGCCATCCTCGCGAAACTGCGCAGCCGCTACGGCAGCATTGTCTGTGAGCCGGAAGCGGTGAAGCTGGTGCACTACATTCCTGCCGACGATCCGTTGGTGGAAACGCTGCTCGATGTTTACAGCGATCACACCGGCCACGTCGGCAAGCCGCTCTCCATTGGCGGCATCACCTATGCGCACGTGATCCCCCACGGCGTGGCCTATGGCATGACGATGCCAGAGAGCGATGTGGTCATCCATCAGCCAAACGAGAGCCTGGTCCTGGACGATCTCGAAAAAGCCACGGCGATTTTTGCCGACGCGATCTACCGCCTTGTCAAATAAGCACAAAAAAGAACGCTGGAGCGACGGATTCCAGCGTTCTTTTTGTATTCAGGCCTGAGATTTTTTCAGCGCCAGAAGCTCGCGGATCACTTCGCCGGCGTCACGGTTGATGGACAGCGACTTGTCAGCGATCGGCACGGGGATCTCAGGGTAGGCGATCTCTTCTTCGCTTTCAGGATAATCGACGGTGATGCGGAAGAAGCGCGCTTTTTCGCGCTCGCCGGTGATGCGCTCGAAGGGCACACGGATGACGCCGGCGCTGTTGAAACCGACGCCAAATTCCAGGATGGCGATGGAGGCATTCTCACTTTCTGCGAGAAAATCGTGGTAGCGCTGATCGCCCAGGGCATGCGCGCGGGTATCGCGAAAAGCCGGGCGCAGTGGCGCGCCGCAGCGCGGACAATGCGGATGATGGGCCGCGTCCACGGTGAGATCGTCTTTGATGTGCGGCAGCGTGGCGTCGATGAAGGGCGCGATGTCGTACTCGTCGTCGGAGCAGCGGGCGCTGCAAACGAGCTCACCATAGCTGCCCTGCGCTTCAAAAACGCGCTCCGGTGGAAAGCCGGCTTTGATGAACTGGTGGTCGACGTTGGAGGTGACGGCGAAATAATCGCTGCCCTCCAGAAGCGCTTTCAGATCGTCATAAAGCGGCAGCGCCGGCGTGTCGAGGAGCACGGCCTTGATATGGCGGCAAAGATAGCCCCAGCGCTGGCCCGGCAGCCAGCCCTTGTAGCTGAACGTCTGATAATCGCTGTGCACGCCCTGCGCCCAAAGCGCCGGATAATCGCGCTTGAACGCGCGCTCGTTGGCAAAGCTGATGCCCGCCGCTGCCGAAAGTCCGGCGCCGGCACCAACGAGCACGTAGTCGCTTGTGGTGAGCGCGTGATAGAGTTCATGGATCGCATCCATGGTGAAGCCTCCTTAGAAAAGTTTCAAAAACTGCACGGCCTGTATTTGCCTGCCATCGATTTTTACGGCACGATCCTGCGCGCAATCTCGGCGATCATTTTCTCTGCGCCGTCTGTGAGCGGCTGGTCGGCCAGATCGCGGGCGATTTCTTCAGCGAGGGCGAGCTCTGTCTGGTGAAAGCCTGGTCGCGCGAGCCGGAACAAGCCCTGTCCATGCTGGCGCAAGCCGAGGAGCTCACCGGGACCGCGCTGACGCAGATCTTCTTCTGCGATCTCAAAGCCACTTGCGGTGGTGGCCATGAGCTTGAGACGCGCCTGGCTCTCTTCGCTTGTGGCGTCGCTGACGAGGATGCAGTAGCTTTTTTCGCTGCCGCGGCCGACACGCCCGCGCAGCTGATGCAACTGAGCGAGGCCGAAACGCTCGGCGTTCATGATGACCATGATGGTGGCGTTTGGCACATCGACGCCGACCTCGATGACGGTGGTGGAGA
>OLPR01003278.1_pt1 | contig 10980 bp, 9 predicted proteins | sample 1672761 | NCBI WGS metagenome assembly OLPR01 (sample SAMEA3136721, study PRJEB25190) | human gut metagenome | biome: human gut; feature: human-associated habitat; material: faeces | place: Austria | collected 2013
CGATGCGGCTGCAAAGGGGGCTCCGACCGGGGCTCCGGCTCCCCGTCCGGCCGAAGCGGCCAACCCTTCGGTTTCCGCACCTGCCGCATCCGCACCCGCCGCATCCGCACAGCCCTCTGCGCAGGTAGCTGCCGCGCCGAAGCCTGCCGCACCGGCCGGTGAGCCGCTTCGCATGACCTCGAAGCGTCACTATGTGGTGCTGGGTGTCTACTCGACACTGGAGAATGCCGAACGGGCCGCCGCGCTTGCCGCCAAAAAGGAGCCGGCCATGCGCTGTACGGTCTATCGCTTCGGCGGCAAGTTCATGGTTTCGCCCTTCGAGTCGGATGACGTCGAGGCGAGCCGTCAGTTCATGCGCGCCGGCCGCAGCGCCTTCCCGGAGATGTGGGTATACTCCGCAAAATGAGCCTTTCGGAGCTGATAATCAAAGTTGTCGACTGGTTTTACGTGAAGCCGGTCGCGGCGATTCTGCCCCGGCAGACCTACCGTTATGCCGTCTGCGGCGCAGTCAACGTCGTCTTCGGATGGGGATGCTACTTCCTGGCCTACAACTATCTGTTCGACAAGCAGCTGCTCGATTTGGGGCTCGTCGTGCTCACGCCCCACGTGGCCACGATGTTCTTCATCTTTCCGTTCACCTTCTTTTCGGGATTCTGGCTCAACCGCCACGTCGCCTTCCGCCGCTCGCCGCTGCCGCGGGGCACGCAGCTCTTCCGCTACCTGCTCTCGGTGCTGGGCTCGGTGGTGGTCAACTACCTCTGTCTGAAACTTTTCGTGGATGTGTGCGGCTTCTGGGCAACCCCTTCGCAGATGCTGGCCTCGCTCATCACGATGGTCTACAGCTATCTGGCGGCCAAATACTTCACCTTCCGCCACGCCGCCGAGGAGTGACCTCCTCGCGGCTTTTCTTCTGATTGCCTGATTGGATGATTTGGACCGGTACGACGCGCCGGCCGCCGCTTTAGTGGCTCTTTCGTTCCTCGCGCAGCTTCTGCAGTTCGTACATCCGGTCGCGGAACTTCGCCGCAGCCAGGAAGTCGAGCGACTTGGCCGCCCGCTCCATGTCCGCCCGCGCCTTGTCAATCAGCGCGTCGATGTTCTCGCTCGCCGCGTAGCTCTTCTGGATGTCGGCCGCACTCATGTAGTGCTCCTCCGCAATGGGGTAGACCGTCGGCGTCGATTCGCCCGTGGTTCTGCCCGCCAGCAGCGTGCTCTGTCCCGAGCCGCTCTTCTGCGCCTTGCGGGGCAGCATGCCGTGCTCCATGTTGTAGCGCACCTGGATGTCGCGGCGGCGGTTGCTCTGCTCGATGGCGTAGCGCATCGATTCGGTGCAGGTGTCGCCGTACATGATGACGTTGCCCTGCGCATGGCGGGCTGCGCGGCCCGCAATCTGCGTGATGGAGCGCACGTTGCGCAGAAATCCCTCCTTGTCGGCATCGAGAATCGCCACGAGCGCCACCTCCGGCAGGTCGAGCCCTTCGCGCAGCAGGTTGACACCCACCAGCACGTCGAACATGCCGGCCCGCAGGTCCTCGAGAATCTGGATGCGCTCCAGCGTGTCGACATCCGAGTGGATGTAGCGATTGCGCACCCCCACGCGGTCGAAGTATTTCGACAGCTCCTCGGCCATCCGCTTGGTGATGGTCGTCACGAGAATCTTGTCGTCGTGCTTGACCCGGCGGTCAATCTCCTCCAGCAGGTCGTCTATCTGGTTGAGCGTCACGCGGACCTCGAGCGGCGGGTCCACAAGCCCCGTGGGGCGAATCAACTGCTCGACGACCACACCCTCGCTCTTCATCAGCTCCCAGTCGGCCGGCGTGGCGCTTACGTAGATGGTGGTGCCCTGCAGCTGTTCGAACTCCGAGAAGGTCAGCGGCCGGTTGTCCTTCGCCGCCGGGAGCCGGAATCCGTATTCGACCAGATTCTCCTTGCGGGCACGGTCGCCGCCGTACATGGCGTGCACCTGCGGCAGCGTGACGTGGCTTTCGTCGACCACCATCAGGTAATCCTGCGGGAAGTAGTCCAGCAGACAGAAGGGGCGCGTTCCGGCGGCGCGGCCGTCAAAGTAGCGCGAATAGTTCTCGATGCCGGGGCAGTAGCCCAGCTCCTTAATCATCTCCACGTCGTACTCCACGCGCTGCTTGAGCCGCTGCGCCTCGACCATGCGGCCCGACTGCTCGAAGAATTCGACCTGCTTGCCCAGGTCGAGGTAGATTTGCTGCACGGCCGAGTTGATGCGCTCCTTCGTGGTCACGAAGAGACTCGTGGGGTAGAGCGTCAGCGAGTCGAGCGAGTGGATGCGTTGTCCCGTGACGGGGTCGATGCTCTGGATGGCCTCCACCTCGTCGTCGTAGAACATCACCCGGAAGCACTGGTTGCCGAACTCTCCGAAGGCGGCCATGATGTCCACCGTGTCGCCGTTGACGCGGAACGTGGCGGGCTCGAGCTCCCGCTCGGTGCGCGTGTAGAGCGCCTCGACGAGCTTGTAGAGGAAGTGCTTGTAGCTCACCACCTGACCCACGCGGATGTTGATGGCCGTGGCGTGGAAGTCGGCCGGGTTGCCGCAGCCGTAGAGGCACGAGACGCTCGAGACGACGATGACGTCGCGCCGCCCCGAGAGGAGCGTGGCGACGGTGTTCAGACGCATCTTCTCAATGTCGGCATTGATGGAGAGGTCCTTTTCAATATAGGTGTCCGTCGAGGGGAGGTAGGCCTCCGGCTGATAGTAGTCGTAGTAGGAGACGAAGTACTCGACGGCATTTTCGGGAAAGAAGTTCTTGAATTCGCCGTAGAGCTGCGCCGCAAGGGTCTTGTTGTGGCTGAGCACCAGCGTCGGACGGTCGAGCCGGGCGATGACGTTCGCCACGGTGAAGGTCTTGCCCGAGCCGGTGACGCCGAGCAGGGTGTTGTGCTTCGAGCCGTGCTCGATGGCGCTCACGAGTTGGTCGATGGCCTCCGGCTGGTCGCCCATGGGGGCATAGTCCGATACAAGGTTGAAGTTCATGGGAGCAAAGTTAGTGAAGAATTCATAAAACGGAGACTCGCGCCCCATTATTTTGTCCGCGGCGCCCTCCGGACGGGGCGTCGCAGACGGCGGGCGCAAAGAAATCGGGAGCCGACGGTCGAGCTTTCTGAATTGTTTCGTATCTTTGCCGGTATGATTGACAGGGAAACGGTAGACCGTATCTATGCCGCCGCCAACATCGTGGACATCATCGGCGACTACGTCACGCTCAAACGCAAGGGTGTGAACTATACGGCGTGCTGCCCGTTCCACAACGAGAAGACCCCCTCGTTCATCGTCTCGCCGGCCAAGGGGCTCTTCAAGTGCTTCGGCTGCGGCAAGGGCGGCAATGCCGTCACCTTCCTCATGGAGCAGGAGGGCATCTCCTATCCCGAGGCGCTGAAGATGGTGGCCAAGCGCTACGGCATCGAGGTGCACGAGAAGGAGCTGACGGAGGAGGAGGTGCGGCGCAACGACGACCGCGAGTCGATGTTCGCGCTCAACAGCTGGGCCGCCGCGTACTTCGCCAATTACCTCCACAACGAGCCGGAGGGGCGCAGCGTCGGCTTGAGCTACTTCCGTCAGAAGCGCGGCATGACCGACGCCACGATTCGCAAGTTCGGGCTGGGCTTCTGCCCCGCCCGGGGCGACCGCATGTCGAAGGATGCCCTGGCGGCGGGCTACAAGCGGGAGTTCCTCCTCTCGACGGGCCTTTCGCTGGCGCGCGAGAGCGACGGCTCGCTCTACGACCGCTTCCGCGACCGGGTCATCTTCCCGGTTCACAATATTTCGGGACGCATCGTCGCCTTCGGCGGCCGCACGTTGCGCACCGATAAGCAGGTGGCCAAGTACCAGAACTCGCCCGAGAGCGAAATCTACAGCAAGAAGCGCGAGCTGTACGGCCTCTACTTTGCCAAGAAGGCGATTCAGCAGCAGAACTTCGCCATCATGGTCGAGGGCTACACCGACGTGATTTCGATGCACCAGGCCGGAGTCGAGAACGTCGTCTCGTCGTCGGGCACCTCGCTGACAACCGACCAGATTCGGCTGCTGGGGCGCTTTACGAAGAACATCACGGTCATCTACGACGGCGACTCGGCGGGCATTCACGCCTCGCTGCGCGGCATCGACATGATTCTGCGCGAGGGGATGAACGTGCGGGTGGTGCTGCTGCCCGAGCCCGAGGACCCCGACTCCTTCGCCAGGAGCCATACGGCCGAGGAGGTGCAGGGCTACATCCGCGACCACGAACGCGACTTTCTGGAGTTCAAGGCCGAGCTGCTGCTGAAGGATGCCCAGGGCGACCCCATCAGGAAGGCGGCGCTCATCGGCGACATGGTCACCTCCGTAGCCCAGATTCCCGACCCGATTCAGCGTTCGGTCTACATCAAGGAGTGCGCCCGCATCATGGACATCGACGAGAACCTCCTCATCTCGGAGGTGGCGCGCAAGCGCATCTCGACCACGGGCGACCGCGAGGCCGACGACTTCCTGCGGCGGCAGAGCGCGCGGCAGCGCTCCGAACAGGAGGTGCAGCCCGAGGTGCAGTATGTCCAGCGCGTCGAGGCGGGGAGCAGCACCGAGGCGCTCGAGCGCGAGCTGGTCAAGTACCTGCTCAAGTACGGCCACTGCTCGTTTGACTTCAAGGAGGGGCGCAACATGGTCCCCTGCAACGTGGCCGAGGTGATTTTCGCCGAGCTCGATGCCGACAACCTGAGCTTCCGCAACCCGCTCTACAACCAGATTCTGGCCACCTACCGCGAACACTGGCAGGAGCTGGGCACGGGGGTCGAGGTGCCGGTGCACTACTTTCTCAACCATCCCGACCCGGAGGTGTGCAACGCCTCGGTCGACATCCTCACCTCGGACGACAACTACGTCGCCTCGGAGTTGTGGAAGCGCAAGGAGGTGCATGTCGAGAGCGAGGCGGAGATGCTGGCCGTGGGGGTGCCCAAGGCGGTGATGCTCTACAAGTCGAAGGTTATCGATGGGTTCATCAAGGAGCTGCGCGCGCAGCTGGAAAAGGGAGACCTCAGCGAGGACGAGACCTCCGAAATCATGCAGCGCATGACGCGGCTCAATGCGGCAAGGGTCTCGATTTCCCACAAGTTGCAGCGGACGATTTTGTAGACGGAAGGCCGGGGTGATAAAAAAGGGGCGGAGGCCCGGCGGTGCATGCATTGGAGCACGCGACGTGTGCAAACAGAATAGATAAGGGTAGGACATGTACGGAACATATCCGGTGGGGAGCAGACTCCCCGGGCCGGACATCCGCCCCGAAGTAAAAATGACAACAATTGTGCCGATATGGCGGAACAGAAGAAGATAAACATACGCAACAAGCGCGCGACGTTCGACTACGAGATTCTCGAGGAGTGGGTTGCGGGTGTCGTGCTGGTGGGCACGGAAATCAAGTCGATTCGGGCCGGCAAGGTCTCGATGACCGACTCCTACTGTTATTTCGACAAGGGGGAGCTGTGGATTCGCGGCGTCAACATCGCCGAGTACGACTGGGGCACCTGCAACAACCATGCGCCGCGCCGCGACCGCAAACTGCTGCTCACGCACCGCGAGCTGGAGAAGCTCGCACGTGCGTCGCAGGACCGCGGACTGACCATCGTCGGGCTGCGGCTCTTCCTCAACGAGCGGGGGCTTGCGAAAATCGTCATCGGACTGGCCCGCGGCCGCAAGTCCTACGACAAGCGCGAATACCTTAAGGAGAACGATGCGCGCCGCGAGATGGACAAGGCGATGAAGGCCTACAAACGGTAGCTGCGCCGCGCGGCGGCGGGGTGCACCCGTCGTCCGCGCGCACGGATGACGACACGGACAGGAAAGGATGACGGAAGATAGACGATTCAAGGCTCTGTTTTTCGATGTCGACGGAACGCTGGTGAGCTTCCGCTCGCATCGGGTGCCCGATTCGGCCCGCGAGGCGCTGTGCGAGGCGCACGAACGCGGCATGAAGCTTTACATTGCCACGGGACGCGCGGCGAAGGACCTCGGCGTCATCGAGGGGATTCCCTGCGACGGCGTGGTGGCGCTCAACGGTTCGCACTGCGTGGCGGGCGACGGCCGTACGGTGGGTAGCGAGCCCATTCCCCGCGCGGATTTCGAGCATGCGCTCGCCCTTGCCGGGCAGTGGGGCTTCTCGCTGGCCTTCGAGCTCGACGAGGGGCTCTTTGTCAACCGCCTTTCGTCCGCAGCCGAGGAGTGGGCCCGGCTGGTGGCCCATCCCGTTCCGGTGGAATGCGACCTGAGGGAGCTCTTCGAGCGGTGCGAATGCCGCCAGATGTGCTTCTTCTTCGATGTGGCGACCGAGCGGCGGGTGATGGCCGAGCTTCCGGGGCTGATGGCTACGCGGTGGTGCCCGCTCTTTGCCGACATCAACGTCGCGGGGACCAGCAAGGCGACGGGACTGGAGCTCTTTGCCCGTGTCGACGGGTTCACCCCGGCCGAGACGATGGCCTTCGGCGACGGAGGCAACGATGCGGCAATGCTGCGTGCGGCAGGTGTCGGCGTGGCGATGGGCAACGGCTGCGAGGAGGCGCTGCGCGCAGCGGACTACGTGACCGCGTCGGTCGACGACGACGGTCTGCGCCGGGCCTTTGAACTCTTCGGCATCATCGGCCGGTAGGGATCGGCCGAGTCCGTAACGGGACTGTGAACGAAAACGAAACAACGAATATATGGCACTGATACTCTGTATTGAAACCGGTACCGACATCTGCTCGGTCGGAATCGCCAAGGATGGCGAGTTATTGTCGCTCCGCGAGAGCGACGAGGGGCGCGACCATGCGCGCAAGGTGGGCCTCTTTGTCGATGAACTGCTGCGTGAAACGGGTATTGCGCCCGACGAGCTCGATGCGGTGGCCGTCGGCAAGGGGCCGGGCTCCTATACGGGGCTGCGCATCGGAGTCTCCTTTGCCAAGGGGCTCTGCTACGGACTGCAGATTCCGCTGCTGGCCGTCGGTTCGCTCGATGCTCTGACGGAGGTGGCCCGCGAGGATTACGAAGCGGGCATCATCCGGGTCGACGACTGGGACCGTGCGCTGCTCTGCCCGATGGTCGACGCCCGGCGCATGGAGGTCTATGCGCAGGTCTTCGACAGCGAGGGACATCCGCTGAGCGAGGTCTCGGCCGAGGTGGTCGGCCCCGAGAGCTTCGCCCGCTTCCGCAGCGAAGGGCGCCCCTTCGTCATCTTCGGCAACGGCGCCCGCAAGTGCGTTGAGGTGCTGCCCGATGCCCGTCTGGTGGAGGTGACCCCCTCGGCGCGTGGTCTGGCGCGGCTGGCGCAGCAGGCCTTCGACGAGGGCCGGCGGGAGGATGTGGCCTACTTCGAGCCCTTCTATCTGAAGGATTTCGTCGTGACGACCTCGAAAAAGAAGCTCTTCTGAGTGCGTATGCCGGTAGACCGCAGCCCGATGCAGGAGCCGCATGACGTTGAAAGGGGCGCGTCGGCGACGGGGCGTGAGCGTCCGATAACCGGGACGGTGCTGGTGGCGCGGTTGTCGGCATGCCACTCTGCCCGCTCTGTCGAAGAGGTTGCCCGTGCGGTGTGCGAGTCGGACTTGGTGGAGGTGCTCTATGAACTGGTTACCGAATCGGCGCCCGCTCTGCCGCGTGAGGATTGGCGCCGGTTGCAGTTTCGGGGCGCCTGTGTGCTGGAGCGCATCCTGTTTGAACGCCCCGACCTCTTTGCTCCCTGCATCGACCGCTTCTGCCGTCGGGATTTTCCGGCCTGCAGCAATGAGGGGATGAAGCGCATTTTCGGGAAGATGATGGCCCGCCTGCTCATCGATTACCGGCCCGAAGATACTCTGCTGGAGCGTGTAGCCGAGACGGCTATACGGTGGGCCGTGGAGCCTCGGGCGAAGGTTGCCGTGCGGGTCTGGGCCGTGGAGGTGCTGTTGCGGTGCCGCGGTCGCGTGACGTGGCTCGGGGAAATTGAACAGGAGTTGCTTGAGGCCGTTGGCCGGGATGCCTCGCCGGGCATTGCCGCGCGGATGCGCAGACGCTGGTGGAGGGAGTTCGGCGTGGAGCGGCGGTAATCCTGCCGCAGGAAATCAAACAAGCGGGAGCAAAACCCTGATGGGTTTTGCTCCCGCTCTGTTTATCTGCCGGCTCCGGCTATTCGAGGTCGCTCAGCTGGGCCTTGAGCCGCTCCTTGAACGCTGCGCCGATGTAGGGCAGCGAGTCGACCTGTTCGAGCAGCTGCGCCTTGTTCTGCTCGTAGGCGCGCAGGTGCTCCGCGGCCCGTGTCGGCTCCTCGACGATGAAGTTCGGCGTCTGCGAGACGGTGAGGTACTCGGTGGGAAGCATGATGTAGGGCTCCTGGCGGCCCTGCTCGGCCTTGAACTCGACCGTCAGCGCGAGGCAGCGCCTGAAGATGCCGCTCTTGCCGTAGAGCTCCTTCTGGCGTGCAAGGTCCTGGGGGGCGAACTGCAGCTCGACCGCGAGCGGTTCGCTGCAGGCGACCTCGCCCGTATGGATGACCGGTGCGAGCGTGTAGGGGTCGTAGCTCCAGGTGCCGGCCTCGGGGAAGCGCGAATAGGGGAGTTCGCGTTTGCCGATGCGCACCTTGACGGGCGGGAACTGGGCCGGGAAGCGCAGTTCGTAGCTCCGGCGTGCGGGGGCACCGTCGTAGCTGCCTCGGCGTGCACCGATGAGCACCCGTATGCCCTGTTCGCTCTGTCTCTGAAGGATGTGCGTCGTGGCGTACCGTCCCTCGGCGTAGGCCGTGCTGTTGCCGTCATCCTCGTAGTAGTCCAGCTCGCCGTCGGCCCCCGGGATGAACTCCAGCACGAGCGTGTCGCACGGCTGCTGGAGGTTTTTAACCGTCGGGGGATTCATCGGCACGATGGACCCGGCGCGGAGATACCACGGATTTTCGGCGAGCGTGTAGTGGAGCGTGTCGCGGCGGTTGCCCTCGTGCATGGCTCCGGTGGCGCAGTCGTACCACCGCCCTGCGGGGAACCAGACCGTGCAGCGCGCCAGCCCCGTGACGCTGTCGACGGGTTCGGTGACGGCCGTGGCCAGAATGTCGTCGCCGAACATGTACTGCCCGCGGGCCCGGTAGGCCTCCTCCTCTTCGGGTGAGTCGTAGTACATCGGGCGGCATATGCCTACGCCCGTGTCGTAGTTCTGGCGGGCGGCGTTATAGATATAGGGTGCCAGCGTGTAGCGCAGCCGGATGGCGTCGCGCATGGTGAAGAGGTAGTCGGGGAACATCCAGATGCAGCGCTCGATGCGGGAGTCCTTCGTGGCGTGGGTCTTGAAGATGGGGGTGAAGACGCCGTACTGCAGCCAGCGGGTGTAGAGCTCGGGGTCGGTGGCTTGCTGGTTGCGGTGGAACATGTGGCCGCCGATGTCGTGGCCCCAGTATCCGTAGTTGACGTTCGAGGCCGTAGCCGTGAAGTAGGGCAGGTAGGCCAGCATCTGCCACGTGGCGTAGGTGTCGCCCGAGAAGGCCAGCGGGTAGCGGTGGCTGCCCAGCCCGCCCCAGCGGTGGTAGATGAAGGGGCGCTGCGCGGGGTGTGCGAGCCGTGCATGCTCGAAGAAGGTGTGGTTGAGCCAGAAGGTGTTCGAAAGCCCCGGCGTGAAGCGGCTCTCCTTCCACTGCTGCCAGTCGAGCCACCAGAAGTCGACGCCGAGCCGCTCCATCGGCTCCAGCACGCACTTGAAGTAGGTGTCGGCCCACTTCTGCTCGTCGATGTGGAAGGGAATGCCCTTGCCCGGCTCCGTCCAGCCGTACTCCCGGGCAAAGGCGTCGTAGACCTCCTCGTTGGGCTGGATGCCCGACGCCGGATGGAGGTTGAGCGCCGTCTTCAGCTGCTCGCGGTCGGTCCAGCGGAGGAAGTTCTGCGGCGAGGGGAAGAGCTGCTTCTGCCACGTGTAGCCGGTCCAGCCTACCCGCTGCCCGTACTCGTCGAGCGTGGGGTCGTTCTTGCGCAGCCCCCAGGTCTCGTGCCAGTCCATGTCGACAATCAGCACGTCAATCGGGATGTCCAGACTGCGGAGCTTCTGCACCAGGTCGACGAACTCGTTGTCGGAGTACTGCCAGTAGCGGCTCCACCAATACCCGAACGTATACCTGGGGGGCATCGGCGCACGGCCGGCGACGAGCGCATAGTCGGCCAGCGCCTGACGATAGTCGTGGCCGTAGGCGAAGATGTAGAGGTCCTGCCGCTCGCCCTCGGGACGGGGGGCCACCCACCGGCCCCAGGCCGAACTGTCGGGCGTCAGCACGTGGCGTTGGCTGTCGTCCACCACGGCCCAGCCCGAGCGCGAGAGGATGCCCTGCTCGAGGGGCTCCTTGAGGCGGTCACCGTCCGCGCCGTCGAGCGTCCGCGCCGTACCCATCAGGTTGAGCGAATCCTCCATGCCGGGGTGCCAGGCCACCTCCTTCTTGCCGATGCGGAAGGCCACCTCGAGGTTGTCGGCCGTAAAGGGGCCGTCGTCTTTGAGGTAGGTCAGCCGCAGGGCCGAGGTGATGAGCGTGAGGCGCTTCTTGCTCTCGCGCACGTTGAAGTCGGGCACCTTCGTCTCGCGGTTGACGAAGGTGAGCGTGGCGCGGTCCTCGAAGCGGCCGTCCTGGCTCCACTCCATGCGGATGAGGCGGGGTGTGAGCACCGTAAAGCGGGCATTGCCGCAGACGACCACGGCGTTGGGGTCGGCCTTTGGATGCTCGGCCGCCGAGGCTCCAGGCAGGAGCGCCAGCGTGGCGGCAAGCAGAATAAGATGCAGGGGTTTCATGTCGGGAGTATCATTTATCGCTACAAAGATACGAAAAGATAGAAAACGAAACGCATCGCTGCACGTAATTTTGCAGCGATGCGTTGCTGTCTGCCGGTGAAAAGCGGCGGAGCTACCCGCGTTGGGCCGGGTCGGCGTGCGAAGCCTCGTCGGGCAGTGTGCGGAGCTCCTCGTCGGCGGGCTGCTCCTCGTCCGTAGCGCCGGCCGCCTCGAGCGTGCGG
>OLPR01003281.1_pt1 | contig 10978 bp, 6 predicted proteins | sample 1672761 | NCBI WGS metagenome assembly OLPR01 (sample SAMEA3136721, study PRJEB25190) | human gut metagenome | biome: human gut; feature: human-associated habitat; material: faeces | place: Austria | collected 2013
GCAGTGGTTCATACCACCCTTAGCGATACCGTGGAGTTCACATGGAGCATAACCGATAATCAGGGATGGTCCGTTATAAGCTTCTGCCTCAGCAATTGCTTTTACAGCCTGAGCAGGATTAGCACCAAGTGCAATCTGTGCTACATATACATAGCCATAACTCATAGCGATTTCAGCAAGGCTCTTCTTGCCAATCTCTTTACCGGCAGCAGCAAACTGACAAACTTCACCGATATTGGAAGCTTTAGATGCCTGACCACCAGTATTGGAGTACATCTCCGTATCGAATACCATTACGTTTACGTTCTCGCCGGATGCAAGTACATGATCCAGACCACCAAATCCGATATCATATGCCCAACCGTCACCACCGAAGATCCATACGGACTTCTTAGCGAGGTAATCTTTCTTAGCAAGAACTTCTTTGGATTTCTCACATCCTGCATTTGCAGCTTTTTCAAGTTCAGCAATCAATGCTTCTGCAGCAGGTGAGTTCTCTCTTGTATTATCTTTTGTCTCAATGAATTTAGCAGCAGCAGCTTTAAATTCAGCCGATGCTTTATCGGAAGCAGCAATCTCTTCTACCAATTCAATTGCCTGGTCACGAAGATATTTCTGTCCAATGTGCATTCCAAGACCATGCTCTGCGTTATCCTCGAACAGGGAGTTAGACCAAGCCGGTCCCTTCTTGGAATCTTTGTTTACTGTATATGGTGATGTTGCTGCCGGGTTACCCCAGATAGAAGAACATCCTGTTGCATTTGAAATGTACATATGCTCACCAAAGAGCTGTGTAACAAGTCTTGCATAAGATGTCTCAGCACATCCTGCACAACTTCCGGAGAACTCGAGAAGTGGCTGGTTGAACTGGCTTCCCTTTGGAGTTGTATCAGCAAATCCGCTGTCTTTCTTACCAACGTTAGCTACCAAGTAATCAAATACCGGCTGCTCGTCTGCCTGAGACTCCTGAGGTACCATCTTGATGGCTTCATCAGCAGCTTTCGGACATACGGTAATACACTCGCCACATCCCATACAATCCAGAGGAGATACGCTCATTGCAAATTTATATTCGCCGGCTTTTGGCTTTGTATCAGCAAGTTTGATGTTTGAAGGTGCTGCTTTCACCTCATCCTCAGAAAGGAGGAATGGACGAATTGTAGCGTGAGAACATACAAATGCACAGTTGTTACACTGGATACATGTATCCGGATTCCATACAGGAACCATAACGGCTGTACCACGTTTCTCATATGCGGAAGCACCAGTCTCAAACTGACCATCCGGGTTACCTGCGAATGCAGATACTGGAAGGCTGTCACCATCCATCTTAGAAATTGGCTCAAGAAGGTCATTTACCATCTTAACAACTTCCGGACGTCCGGTCTTCTCTTTTGCAGGAGCATCTGCTTCCGGATTCTTCCAAGATTCAGGTACTTCTACTTTATGAATTGCGTCAACACCACAATCGATTGCTTTGTAGTTCATTTCTACGACAGCATCACCTTTTTTGGAGTAAGATTTCTTAGCTGCTTCTTTCATGAACTTAATCGCATCATCAATTGGCATTACATCAGCAAGTTTGAAGAATGCAGACTGCAAAATTGTGTTAGTACGTTTACCCATACCAATTTCAATTGCTTTATCAATCGCGTTGATTGTGTAAAGCTGAATGTTGTTGTCTGCAATATATTTCTTAGCTTCAGCGTTCAAGTGATGTCCGAGTTCTTCATCAGACCACTGGCAGTTAATCATGAATACACCGCCCGGTTTTACATCCTGAGCCATCTTCATACCCTGTGTTACATAAGCCGGGTTATGACATGCTACGAAGTCAGCCTGATTGATGTAGTAAGGACTCTTAATCGGATTATCACCAAAACGAAGATGGGAAATTGTTACACCACCTGTTTTCTTTGAGTCATACTGGAAGTATGCCTGGATAAATTTATCTGTGTGGTCACCGATAATCTTTGTTGAGTTTTTGTTAGCACCTACAGTACCATCTCCACCAAGTCCCCAGAACTTGCACTCTTTTGTTCCCGGTGCAGAAGTAATTGGAGCCGGTTTCACTTCCGGAAGACTCAAGTTTGTTACGTCATCCACAATACCGATTGTGAAACGAGGTTTTGGATCGTCTTTCTCCAGTTCTTTGTATACAGCGAATACAGATGATGGTGGTGTATCTTTGGAACCAAGACCATAACGTCCGCCGGTAAGAATGATATCATTCAAACCTGCCTCACGAAGAGTAGCTGCAACATCCAGATACAACGGATCACCAAGAGCACCAGGCTCTTTTGTACGGTCAAGTACAGCAATCTTCTTAGCAGTCTTAGGAATTACCTTAAGAATTGCTTCCGGAGACCATGGACGATACAAACGAACTTTTACAAGACCAACTTTCTCGCCCTTTGCTGTCAAGTAATCAATTACTTCTTCTGCTACGTCACAGATGGATCCCATAGCGATGATTACGCGGTCAGCATCCGGTGCACCATAGTAGTTAAACAAACCGTAATCGGTTCCGAGTTTTTCATTTACTTTGTTCATGTACTTCTCTACAACAGCAGGAAGTGCATCATAAGCCTTATTACATGCTTCACGATGCTGGAAGAATACGTCTCCATTCTCGTGAGAACCACGTGCAGTTGGGTGCTCCGGATTCAATGCATGTTTACGGAATGCTTCAACAGCATCCATTGGGCACATTTCTTTCAAATCTTCGTAATCCCATTTCTCAATCTTCTGAATCTCATGGGAAGTACGGAAACCATCAAAGAAGTTAATGAATGGAACTTTTCCTTCCAAAGCTGCCAAATGAGCAACCGGACTCAAGTCCATAACTTCCTGTGGGTTTGTCTCAGCAAGCATAGCGAAACCAGTCTGACGACAAGCATATACATCACTATGATCACCAAAAATATTCAAAGCATGTGTAGACACCGTACGTGCGGATACGTGGAATACGCTTGGCAACATCTCACCAGCGATTTTATACATATTCGGGATCATAAGAAGAAGACCCTGAGAAGCCGTAAATGTCGTTGTCAAAGCTCCTGTTGCAAGAGAACCGTGTACAGTACCAGCGGCGCCGGCCTCAGATTCCATCTCAACAACTTTTACTTTGCTGCCAAAAATGTTCTTCTGTCCTGCTGCTGACCACTGATCAACGGAATCAGCCATCGGGCTCGAAGGTGTAATAGGATAGATACCAGCTACTTCTGTATAGGCATATGCCACGTGTGCTGCAGCGGTATTTCCATCCATGGATTGTTTTGCTCTAGCCATTTTTGTAATGTCCTCCTTAAATTTATTCATTCGTGTTTTTATTCTATCACTAAAAAAAAGAAAAGTAAAGGACGAAAAATGTCGAGTTTGTGTTAAAGGAACAATGATGCGTTTTTAATTTTTGTAAATTATTAAGAAGAGTTCGCATTTTGTGGGCGCTTCCGCTAAACAAACGCGTAGGGGTATCGGCATGCCAAATACGCATGCACGAAACCCACGTGTTTGTACCCACAAATCACGAACTCTTCTTAATAATTTACTAGAAATCTAAAAACGGCATTGTTTCTTTGACGTAATCTTTTCCTTTACCAAAAACTAATAAGTAAGTTCTCTGAAAATTATGGGATTGTTTGTACAACTTTTGTGTCTTCATAATTTATCGAGAAAAAACAGAAGCACAAAATGTCAAACATCTCTTGACATATTCATCCATCCGCTGTATTATTGTATTACGCACTTAATACGGCGATACAATTATTAAGTTAATATATGGAAAGGAGGTTTTCTATGTCCTGGAATTTATCAAAGGAACGTCCCATATATATACAATTGGTAGAACAGATTAAGTTACAGATTCTGTCCGGTCACTACCGCCCCGGTGAGCGTTTTCCCTCGGTAAGAGAACTTGCCACTGAGGCTGCGGTAAATCCAAATACGATGCAGAAAGCACTCGCAGCTCTTGAACAGGAGGGGCTTTTGATTGGCAGCCGGACAAATGGGCGAACCGTAACAAGTGATGAATCACTGATTGGGTCCATGCGTGATGAATTAGCGGACGGCATTGTAGAAAACTGTTATCAGGCTCTTGCAAAATTAGGATTTTCAAAAGAAGAATGCATTGCCTGCCTGCGCAAGCAAAGGAAGGAGGATTTATGATTTTATTAGAATCAAAACACATCTGCAAAAATTTCGGTCCTAAACCGGCATTACGAGATGTAAATGTAACGATTGAATGCGGAAAAATAGTTGGTCTTTTAGGTCCAAACGGAAGCGGAAAAACCACTTTTTTGAAATTGATAAACGGTTTGCTCACACCAAGTTCCGGCGAACTTTTTATTGGAGGGGAACGTCCCGGCGTTATTACTAAGCAGCACATTTCCTATCTGCCGGACCAGACAATTTTTCCTAAATGGATGAAAATATCAGACTTATTTTCCTATTATGATGATTTTTTTGCAGATTTTGACAAAAACAAAGCTGAGGAAATGTTAAAACGCCTAGACATCGTCGAAAATATGCGTTTAAAACACATGTCGAAAGGAACACAGGAAAAAGTCCAGTTGATTCTGACTATGAGCCGGAATGCAAATCTGTACTGTCTGGATGAACCTATCGGGGGTGTCGATCCGGCAACCAGAGATTACATATTACAGACGATTATTTCGAACTACAGTGAAAATGCCTCTGTGCTTCTTTCCACACATCTGATTTCTGATGTTGAGAGCATTTTAGATGATGTCATTTTCCTGCAGGACGGCCAGATTCGCCTGCAGTCATCCGTAGATGATATCCGCGAACAGCAGGGCAAGTCGGTCGATACATTATTCCGGGAGGTGTTCCGATGCTAAAAAAATTAATTAAACACGAATTTAAAGATACGATGCGTTTATTTATTCCAATGTTTGGATTCATCGTTGTTTTAACACCTATTTTCAGCTTGATGATGTCTTTGGGCTCACAACCGTATGATGAAAATACAGCCGATGCTCTTTCTCTTGTATTTGGAAGCGGCATCATAGGTTACTGTCTGCTGCTGTTTGGCCTGCTCATTGTAACTCAGGTATTAATTGCCATACGCTTTTATAAGACCATGACTTCCCAGGAAGCATATTTAACATTTACCCTTCCCGCCAAAACAGGCCAGCTTTTACTTGCCAAATGGCTGGTTTCCTTTGTGTGGTATATCCTCGCCTGTGGAATTGCATTGATTTCTATGCTTATCGTTGTGTTAATTGCTACACCAATTACGCTGTCAGAAATCATTCATGGCATTGGATTCGTTTTGCAGACAATTAACTTGAGCGATTTTAGTGCACTGGTTTTACTGGGGATTTTTATGTTAATCAGCCTCTCGTTCTCAATTTTAATGATGTATCTTTCCATCATGATTGGACAATTAGTACAAACGCACCGCATTGCATTAAGCATTGGTGCTTATCTTGGACTTTCTCAGGGATTACAGATTGTGATTTCGTTGTTGTCAATCCCATTTATCCTGATATTCCCTGATGTGATTGACTCCATCCATGTTGTCCTTTTGCTGTTCTGCCTCCTGTATGGAGCTTTGGGAGTCATCTTCTATTTACTGACTTACCTAATTACAGCAAAAAAATTAAATATTAAATAATACCGGTATATTTGCATAAAATGGCATAAATATTGAATATATTGGTGCATTGTTCTCTGAGCCGTTGACATTCTTTTTTGGTATTGTACAATGAAGAAAAAAAATGGAGGTATCGCACTTATGAAGCGAAAAATTTACACCCCTCTGTTGTTGACGGCTCTTTTTATGAGCACTCTGTCACAAACAGTTCCGGGTACTACCGCTAATGCAGCAAAAAAGCCAGCACTTAGCAAAACAAAAGTTTCGGTTTATACCGGAAAGAAAGCAAAGGTTTCAATCAAAAAAATTGCAAAGAAAACAAAAGTTACATGGAAATTAGGGAACAAAAAAGTTGCAAAAATTGTAAAGCAAAAGAAAACCGGAAAACCATATGCTGTTATTCAAGGAGTAAAAAAGGGAAAGACAACACTTCTTGCACGTTACAAACAGGGAAAAAAAATCCGTAAACTTACCTGCCGCATCACAGTTCTTGCTGCAAAAAAAGCTACACCACAAAAAAATGCGGCTGTCCCATCCAGTACGGCTTCGCCTTCGCAGGCGCCTAATAGTTCTCCCGCTATAACACCGACTCCAGAGCCAACCGCCACTCCTACTCCGACATGGGTTACCACCTGGGGTACAGCAGAAGAAAAATGCGATGTTACATCCAATGCAATGCCTCAAATTACTTTAGAAGATTCCACGGTAAGGCAGATTATTAAAGTAACTACAACCGGAAGTAAAATCCGTTTTCGCTTAAGCAACCAATATGGCGGAAGGGATGTCACGATTAAATCAATGCACATAGCGAAGCAGGTGAAGGCATCGAATCCTGAAATCAACACCGATACAGATGCCACCGTAACATTCGAAGGAAAAGAAAATTTTATTATTCCAAAAGGAAAAGTTATTCAAACTGACGCTATTGATTTCCCGGTACAAGCACTGGAAAATGTAGCCATTTCCACTTTTTTTGGTGAAACGCCGACCACAAACATTACCGGACACCGCGGTGCCCGTGCTACAACCTACCAGGTCTCCGGTAATCAAGTTTCAGCCAATACTTTTAGTAATTATAAGAAAACAACCAGCTGGTTCTTTTTAGCAGACGCATCTCTTCTCTCTGCAAATGGAAGTAAAGCGGTTGTCTGTTTTGGTGATTCCATTACCGATGGCTATGGCACCGATGCCACCTACTTGGGCAAAAAACCAGATTCCTACACTCGCTGGGGAGATTACTTTGCCAAACGGTTAAAAGCAAATAAAGGAACCGAAAATGTATCTGTTATAAACGAGGGAATTGGTTCAAATTCCATCCTTGGCTCATACCCAACGGATGCAGGAAAAGACCGATTCAACCGTGATTTATTAGAACACGACGGTGTTGCTTACTGTATAATTTTATTTGGCGTCAATGATTTGGATAAGCTTCAAAATACGGACAAATACAATTTGCTTTTGCCGGAATATCAAAAGATGATTGAAACTTGTCACAAAAACAACATCAAAGTTTATGGTGCACCAATCCTTCCTTTTGGCACAAGCAGTTTTTATAGTGAAAATTCAGAAAAAGTAAGACAACTGATTAATCAGTGGATGCGTTCATCCGAGTCTGGCGTAGATGGCATCATTGATTTTGAAAATGCTGTTGCCGATCCGGCAAATCCGCAAAATTTATTAGCCAAATATACAAACAAAGACGATGGCATCCATCCTTATAACGGCTATCAGGTGATGGCAAATGCCATTGACTTAAATCTTTTCCAATAAATACAATTGATAAGTAATATAGAAAAAGGCGTTCGAGATCAACTATGATTCCAACGCCTTTTTTATTCTATTCTTCTGTCGCACCAAATTCACTTAACTGTAACCCTTCATTTCGGTCAAGCGCCGTCTGAACACTCCACGGATGGGTAAACAAAAGAAGTGGTCTGTCATGCAGATCTTTTACCTTCTTTGTATCGGACGTAACCGAAAGTGCCGCTACATCGATATCCTTATTTTCAATCCAGCGTACATGCTCATACGGAAGCTGCTCCATACGGATTTCTACATTATACTCATTTTCCAAACGGTACTGAAGCACCTCAAACTGCAGGACGCCTACAACACCCACAATAATCTCTTCCATGCCGGTATTAAATTCCTGAAAAATCTGGATCGCACCTTCCTGTGCAATCTGTGAAATTCCTTTCATAAACTGTTTACGCTTCATCGTATCCACCTGACGGACTCTTGCAAAATGCTCCGGTGCAAATGTTGGGATTCCTTCAAAGCGAGCCGGCGTTTTTCCTTTATACAATGTATCTCCAATCGAGAAAATACCCGGGTCAAAAACGCCGATAATATCACCGGCATATGCCTCCTCGACATGTTTTCTCTCTTGTGCCATCATCTGCTGTGGCTGTGCAAGACGAATCTTTTTGCCACCCTGCACATGCATAACTTCCATGCCTGCCTCAAACTTACCGGAGCAGATACGCATAAAAGCAATTCGGTCACGATGGGCCTTATTCATATTTGCCTGAATCTTAAATACAAATGCCGAAAATTCATCCGAGAATGGGTCTACCACCTCGCCACCGGATGTACGAGGCAGCGGAGATGTTGTCATATCTAGGAAATGCTGCAAAAAGGTTTCTACACCAAAGTTTGTCAGTGCCGAGCCAAAAAATACCGGTGAAAGCTGTCCGGCACGAACCTTTTCCAAATCAAAGGCATCGCTTGCTCCATCCAGCAATTCGATTTCGTCAACTAAAATATCGTGATATTCTTTCGTAATCAAATCATCCAAACCGGCATCCCCAAGGCTTGCCTCTACCATCTCTACTTTATGTCCATTGTCCCCCGCAATAAATCGGGAAATGGTCTTTGTGTTACGGTCATACACACCTTTAAAGTTCTTTCCGGAACCAATCGGCCAGTTCACCGGACAAGTGCGGATACCAAGCACATTCTCAATCTGGTCAATCAATTCAAACGGATCCATCGCCTCACGGTCCATCTTGTTAATAAACGTAAAAATTGGAATCCCGCGCATGACACAAACCTTAAATAACTTAATCGTCTGTGCCTCAACACCTTTAGAGCCGTCAATTACCATCACGGCTGAATCTGCTGCCATCAACGTACGGTAAGTATCTTCCGAGAAATCCTGATGTCCCGGTGTATCCAGAATATTGATGCAAAAACCATCATAATTAAACTGCAGAACCGAACTTGTTACCGAAATACCTCTTTCCTTTTCGATTTCCATCCAGTCAGAAACCGCATGTTTCGCCGCTTTTCTTCCTTTTACCGAACCAGCTAGATTAATTGCTCCTCCATATAAAAGAAATTTCTCCGTCAATGTCGTCTTTCCGGCATCCGGGTGGGAAATAATGGCAAACGTCCGGCGGCGGTTGATCTCTTCTGTATAATTATTACTCACTACTATAGTCCTCCAAATATATCTCTTATATCTCTAAAAATCTATTTTCGCAGTTCTTCGGGATCTGCTATCTATGATGGATCTGCCTTTAAAACAGAGCTTCCTTCAAACTCCGGTTGGATTCCGAAATAATCCAATACCGTAGCTCCGATATCGGAAAAAGTCGGTCTGGTTCCGCGATTCCCCGGCGTCACAGGCGCACCGTACATAAGAAACGGAGTATATTCTCTGGTGTGATCCGTGGTGGCTGTGTAAGCGGGATCACAGCCGTGGTCTGCGGTGATCATCAGAATATCATCCGGCTTCATGTGCGCCTGGATCTCCGGCAGCTTCTCATCAAAATAAGCCAGTGCCTTCGCATAGCCGTCCACATCTCTTCTATGGCCGTAGAGCATGTCGTAATCCACCAGATTGATAAAGCAGAGTCCTTCGAAATCCTTGTCCAGATATTCCAGTGTCCGCTCAATGCCTTCTGCGTTGCCGGAAGTGTATACATGCTCGGTAATGCCCTTGCCTACGAAAATATCCTGGATCTTACCCACAGCAATGACATCCTTACCGGCAGCCTTCAGCTGATCCAGCATGGTCACTGCGGGAGGCAGCAGGGAAAAATCGTGTCTTCTTGGGGTACGGGTATAATGTCCGCTCTCACCGATAAAAGGTCTCGCAATGACACGGCCCACACCGTGTTCTCCCTGTAAAATCTGTCTGGCGATACGGCAATAATCATATAACTGCTCCACAGGAACCACATCCTCATGGGCAGCGATCTGAAACACACTATCTGCGGAAGTATATACGATCAGTTTGCCGGTGCGCACATGCTCGTCCCCGTAATCCGCAATGACCTGTGTGCCGGAGTACGGCTTATTGCACAGCACATCTCTGCCGGTGCGGATCCGGAACTCTTCCAGCACATCCTCGGGGAAGCCGTCCGGATAGGTAGGCAGTGGCTTGGGAGAATAGATACCTGCGATCTCCCAGTGCCCGATGGTCGTGTCCTTTCCACGGGAACGCTCCGTCATGCGGGTATAAGCTGCCGTGGGATGGTCTGTTTTCTCTCCCACTTCCACGCCGTCAATATTAAACAAACCCATGTTTTTCATATTTTCCATATGAAAATAAGGGCTCCTTGACACGCTCCGCAGTGTATTTACATTGATGTCACCGTAAGCTGCGGCATCCGGCATTTCGCCAATACCGAAGCTGTCCAATACAATTAAAAAGACTCTCTTCATTGTTTCTTCCTTTTGTCAAGTTTTCCAGGTTAAGTTATGATACCATCCAGATTGTTCCGTTCTTCGCACTCTCTCAATCTGGACCGCATTCGTAATCCGCTCATTTTTCCGCGAAAAATGGCTCCTTACTCATGTGGTACGGCTCTCGAATCTCCGGATGCTCCCGCAAGCGAGCTTGCATCGCACCGTCGTCTCTCGACCCTTGGTATCATAACATAATTTTTCCCCTATGTACACAAAAATATCACTGTGCAATGGTGCTGATGACGATATTTTCCGCCGCAATATCCGTCTTTCTTTTTACGATATCTTCGATCTGTGCCCGCTGCACATCCGTCAGTTCTGCGGCATTGACCACCACATCCACGGCATCCCCGTTGATGCTGACCACAGCTTCACTGAAACCTTTCGCCTGCAAAAGCACCTCGGCCGCCGCTTCCTTTTCCGCGATATCAGTCATGCGCACCATGCTGTCCACCGCTTCCTGTTTCTGGGCATCGCTGAGCTCAGTACTGTTGATAATCTCCAATAAGGTCTCTTTATTCCGGGCTCTGGTCTGCTCCTTGGAAAGTCTTGCAGCAGACAGTACCTCCACACCGTTCGTTCCGGTCAACACTGCTTCCCCGGGAATCTCCCCTTCGTCCGGCGTAGCCTCTGCCACCTGCATATCTTCATCCAGATAATCTTCCA
>OLPR01003283.1_pt1 | contig 10976 bp, 8 predicted proteins | sample 1672761 | NCBI WGS metagenome assembly OLPR01 (sample SAMEA3136721, study PRJEB25190) | human gut metagenome | biome: human gut; feature: human-associated habitat; material: faeces | place: Austria | collected 2013
CCGCCGCATACCGGGCGGCGCTTCGTGCTGGGGACGCAGCGGCAGCGGCGCAGGCACAGGCGATGAGAACGACGAGGGTCTGCAGGACGGCATGAACATGGACGTGGAGTACAACGTCAAGGGGCTGGTGCTGTCCGCCTATACCGAGTGGGGCAGCAACGGCGGCGGCAAGACCTTCTCCAAGTGGCTGAAGGACTCTCCCAATGTGCTGCGCGCCCTGATCGCCAATAGTCTGGACAACATGGCGGCAGCTGCCGCGGCGAAAAAGACCGATGAGGCCTCCGCCTTGGCGCAGGCGCTGCTGGCCAGCCTGAATGAGCACAGCGGCGTGGCCGGCAAGGACGGCGACGCCATCAGCAAGGCGCTCCAGCGGTTCATGACCTCCGGCACGGAGGCCACGTTCAGCACATGGCTGACCACCGGCAGCGGCATGGCCAGCGGTACGCTGGAGAGCATCTTCACCCAGTATACCGACAGCCTGCTGGCGCTGGCGGATCGCCTGTATACCAAGTGGGAATCCAGCGGCACCTCCATGACCTTCCCCGCGTGGCTGGATGCCCAGCAGGTGAGCATGGAAAATCTGTCTGAAACGGCGGAGGAGCCTGATACCGATACCACCGACGAGTCCCAGACCACGGAGGCACCGGAGGATGTTCCGGACGGGCAGGAGTCAGAGGGTCAGGTTAGCGGCAATTCCATCTGGGAGATCATCGGCACAGCTGTGCGGGAAAACCCCATTATCGTGTGGTCCATCGTGGCAGTCGTTGCGGCCTTGGTCATCGTGGGCGCGGTGCGCCGCTACCATAAGGTCAAGCGCGATGAGCGGGACGACAACGGTGCAGAATAAGAGATAGGGACGGCTCCGCAAGGAGCGGTCTGCCGATTCGCGTGGGCGGAATTTCCGTCCACGCGAATACGGCTATATAAACGGAAGTAGGAGGGATGCCTCTGTGAAAAGAAAAGTACGGAATTGGACGGCGTTTCTGCTGGCGCTGGTGCTGGTATTCAGCATGATACCCGCAGCTTACGCAGCAGGACACAGCATCACCGTCAACGCCCCAACGGGGAACGATTTACCCTATTGGGTATTTGAGAAAGCGGGCGTAGACAGCGCGGATGTGCTGAACCTGACGGCCAACGAGGGACATACCCTGCCCACAAATAAGGTCGCCCGTGTGTCGCTGGCTGTGGGCAAAAACAAAGAGGATGAAGCTGCCTGCGGTATCTCCATCAATGGGATGTACTATGTGCAGTCCGTGACGCTTGACCACCCGGATTTCTTTACCGGCACGGTGGAGATACAGGTGGGCAAGGATGCCCAATGGAGCGAGGAGACGTGGGGCAATATCACGCCGGTGGAGGGCTCCAACATCATTGGCCGTGTGCAGTTCAAGAACGGTGCGTTCACCGGGGATGTGAGCATCACCGTCAGCCCCATGACGGCAGAGCAGTCAGAGGCGGCGCAGAAGCAGAACCAGCGCCAAGTTGTGCCGCAGGGCAAGTACACGGTGGCCCAGATCTCCGAGGCCATTCAAGGCATCATGGTGCAGAAGCGCTCTGCACTGGGCTTGGAGGAAGGGGACTATCTTCTCTCCGGGGACGAGCTGACCTACGCCGGCAGCTCCGCCACGGACTGGCTGCCCATCGGTCTGAGCCGCTGCGGTGTGGAGGACGACTATGATGCCTACCTTGCGGCTTTGCAGACCTATGTCGAGCAGAAATACCGTGAGCCGGACAAGCTGGACAGGGTGAAGGCCACCGAGTGGCATCGTATCTCTCTCGCTGTGCTGGCCTGCGGCGGCGATCCTACCCACTTCGGCAAGGATGCGGATGGCAACGACATCAACCTCATCGCAGACGGTGTATATGACCGAGGTAAGACCATAGATATTGGGGCACAGGGCCTCAACGGTTGGCTGTGGGGGCTTATCACGCTGGACAGCATGAAGTACAACATCCCCGCAGGCTCCAGTTATACCCGCACGGAGATGATCAAGAGGATACTGTCCTTCCAGCTTCCGGATAACGGATTCAACCTGCGCTTTGCACAGGGCAGCACCGCAGATCCGGACATCACGGCCATGGCGATACAGGCACTTGCGCCGTACTACCGAAATTCTACCTTCAACGTGAAAGACCCTGTGGACAAGGCGCTGGACTGCCTGTCCAAATTGCAGCTGGACACAGGCGACTTCCGCAGCTGGGGCACGCGGAACTCCGAGTCCGTGTCGCAGATCATCGTGTCGCTGTGCTCCATCGGCGTTGATCCGCAGAACGACTCACGGTTCATCAAGAACGGCATCAATCTGCTGGATGCCCTGTTCTACTACCAGCAGGAAGACGGCGGCTTTGCCCACTCCTACGAGTCCGATCCCGGCAACCCTTCCGCCATCCCCGGCGAGAGCAACAGCATCGCCACAGATCAGGCGCTGCTGGCGCTGGTGGCCGTGTGGCGGCAGACACAGGGCATGAGCATCCTGTATGACTTCCGCCCCGGCAGCGTATCCGCCAAGATACTGACGCCGGAGGAAAGTGAAGTGTCCTTTGCGGGCAGCTACGAGTTTACCGAGGCCGACCAGCAGCAGGCGGACGCCCTGCCAAAAAAGCTGTCCACGGAGAACGATGCCGAGGTGACAGCCCTGCTGGACAAGCTGAAAATGAGCCGTGATTTCGAAGGCTACGATACCTACATGACCAAGCTGACGCAGGCCAAGAGCGACATAGATGCGCTGTACGCGGAGATAGAGAGCATCAATGCGGATATAGAAAGCCAGATCGTCCCCATGACCGACCCGGGACTGGGTGAAAAGTCCACGGTGGATAGGCTGGTGAAGCGGTACAAGGCACTGTCCGACCATGATAAGGAACTCATCCAGAACTGGGACGCCGTACTTGCTGTGAAGGTACAGACAGACGCGGCGCAGAGAGACCTGTTCCTCATCATCGGCGGCGTGGTGGTCGTCATGGTAGCCGTGACGGTAGTTGTCCGCCGCAGGAGGGAGAGCCAATGAAAAAGCATTTCACAAAACTTATAGTTGCCTTGCTGGCGCTGGCGATGCTTCTGCCCATCGTAGTACAGGCCGCCCCCACGGACGGCTGGACAGACGAGGCGGAGCAGGCGTATCAGACACTGACGGAAAAGGCCATCCAACAGGTCACGGAGAGCAGGGATTACCTGTCGCTTCCCATCCAGCAGAGGAATACTCGCGCGGTCTACGCCCTGTGGACCGCCGGCGCGACTGTCCCCGGCGGCTTTTACGACGAATACCTGCAAGCGCTGGCCGACTGGCTGGATCTTGCGGTCAAGCGGGGCAAGACGGCCTACATCCCCGGCGCTATCCGCACGGTAGCAGCTATGGGACTGGATGTGACCGACTTCGCCGGTCACGACCTCATGGACGCCCTGCGGAAGCCGGAGCTGGTGGAGGCAGACGAGGACCGGCTGGATATGCTGATGGATCTGGATGCCGCCGGTGCCGCAGGCAAGACCGACGAGTTCAACGCCCTGCGGGAGCAGCTTTTGACTGAGACTCTTGCCCGGCAGCAGAGCAGCGGTGAGTTCCGCTATACCTCTAAGTGGCCCGCTGAATTGAAGCGGAAGGGCGTGGCTGCTGAGCCGGATCGGTTTGACTACATCCTGCTGACAGCAAAGTCCGCGCAGGCGCTGGCGCCTTACCGGAGCCGCAAGGATGTGTCCGCGGCCATAGATAAGGCACTGAACTATCTCTCCGAGCAGCAGCTCCCCAGCGGCGGCTTCCTCAAGTATGGTGCAGAGGACGTAGAGGAGGACGCGGCAGTGCTGGAAATGCTGGCCGCGCTGGGCATCTCCCCTGACGACGGGCGATTTGTAAAGAACGGCCACACCGTGCTGGATGGTATGATGGGGTGGTATCAGGGGAAATATTCCAGCAGTGCGCCTGCACCCGGACAGGGGTTCTACCGGGAGAACGCAAATTGGGGCTACAACACCTACTATAAGCCTCTTGGCTGGGTGAAGTCGTCATGGGGCAGTATGTATGACCCTGACGATCCGGATAATCCGGATAAATGTGTCATAGAGCGGAAATACATAAATGAAGCCGCATTTTCAGGCTTTTCCCTGTTTTACACGGCGTCACAGACGCGGAACACCTCTACAGAGGATCTCGTCGTTCCTCCCCGCAGCGACACAGATGTGAAGCTGGATTACAAGCAGCTCCTGAAACAAAAGACGGACGGGATGGTCGAACGAGTTATTGCCAACTACGAGTATCTATTGACAGAAGCACGCGAGATCACAGCCAGAGAGATTGCCGGCTATTCCTCACAGATACTGGCTTTGCAGAACGCAAATGCGGAATTGACAAAAGCGGAAAAGGAAAAGCTGCAGGAGATCATGACGGTCATGGTGGGCGCCAGTGGGGACTACTATTTGGGGCGCACCTCCTCCACCTACTCAGCCGGTGCAGTACGCGCCATGCAGTATCTTGGCATGGATCCTGCAAATGTCAATGGGCTGGATTATTTGGCGGTGCTGGCAAATACCGGCAAGTTGGAGGCTACTTCAACATACGATTTCAACAGCTATTTAAGGGACATCGAATCCGTGAGTGCACAAGTATGGCGTTCTCGCGGCATTGATGTAGGGACGCTTGTAGACAGCTATGCAGTACGTATCCTTGCAGACCAAACTCCTGACGGAGGCTTTGATTACTCTTATGGCGTGAATATAGCGCAGGGAGATACAAATACTTCTTGGCGTGATGATACTATCTATACTGCGAAAACGATTACTGTGTTAGCGCCATATCGCGACAAGGAGTATATTGCCAAGGCGATAGACCGCGCCGTGGACTACCTTTCCTCCGTGCAGCTCTCGGACGGCAGCTTTCCGGGCATGACCGGAGATTCGGACGGCGGGGCGACCCTTACCGTGCTGAAGATGATGGAAGCGCTGGATATTTCTCTGGACGACCCACGCTTCGTGAAGAACGGAAATACCGTGGCAGACGCCATGAAGACCTTTTATATAGACGGCGTGGGCTTTCTCTCCAGCTTCGAGGTGGAGGCACCGCTGGATGATCTGAGCCGCCTACCGGTCTATGAAAACCCGGTCATGGGGAATTATTCCACCATCTCCGCCCTGACCTACCTCCAAGCCGCCGAGAACGGCACATTCGGCCCCGACGGCAAAGGCAGCAGCGTGTTCGAGGTGGTAGGCGCCGCCCTGACGGAAACACCGCTGGGCGCGATTTTGCTGGCGGTCATTGTGGCCGGCATACTGGCGTTCGCCATGGTACGCCGCTACCGCCGCATCAAGAGGGAGCAGTGACATGAGAGCGAAGTACAAACATATCCTTTCTCTGCTCTTGGCACTTTTCCTGCTGCTGTCCTGCGCGGCCTGCGGACAGACGCAGGTGGAACAGCCGGAGGACACCGGCGATAAGGATCAGTACATGACTGAGCCTGTCCCAGAGGGGAAACCTAATCCAGTAGAGCCACAGGACACGACGGTGGATACCACCACAACACATACCTGCACCTTCTCCATCTCCTGCGAAACGATCCTGGACAACATGGATAAGTGCGTGGAGAGCAAGAAGTTTCTCGTGCCGGCGGACGGCATTGTTTTTCCTGCCACGAAGGTAGAGTTCAGCGAGGGCGAAAGCGTATTCGATGTCCTCCAGCGGGTTTGCAGGGACAATGCCATCCACATGGAATCCAACTGGACTCCGGTATACAACAGTGCCTATGTAGAGGGGATCAATAACCTCTATGAGTTCGACGTGGGCAGTTTGTCCGGCTGGATGTACAACGTCAACGGCTGGTATCCCAACTACGGCTGCTCCCGTTACCAGGTGAAGGACGGCGATGTGGTGGAGTGGCGTTATACCTGTGACCTGGGAGAAGATCTCGGCAGTGGTATGGGTGGATAAATGAGTCATTAAAAAAGAAAGGAAAGAAAGAATGAAAAGGCTATTAACTATCCTGATGGTACTGATGTTGTTGTTTGTCAATGTGGGATGCGGGGAGAAAGGAAGGCTACAGGAAGACAATGATACGAACATTCAGCAGGAAACGAAGGATAAAGAGAAGAACCTATATGATCCTGCGGATGACATCAAGCCTATTGCTGTTGGCACAGTGACCATTTCTATCTCTTGTGTCACACTTTTGAATCATCTGGACGTTTATGAAGGAGATGCAAACGCCATACCAAAAGGCGGAGAGATCCTTCCTGCTGTATCCGTGGAACTATATGAAAATGATACAGCGTACACGCTGCTTAAACGTGTCTGCAGGGAAAAGAACATCGAAGTTGATGGAGAGTGGGACGCAGATAGTGCATATATTACTCAGATTGGCAGCGTTTCTGAATTTACGGCAGGACCTTTGTCCGCGTGGCTTTTTACAGTAAATGGAACGATTCCCGATGTGGACTCACAATCTCACCCGCTTGAGGACGGCGATGTAGTGGAATGGCACTACACCTGTGATTTTGGCAACGATATTGCCGAAGGCATGGAGAACTAATAAAGAGCAATATACTCATAGGATACAATAATGTAGAGAACGCTGGTATAGGCGGCAAGATTCCAAGAGCGCACTGGCCTCTGGAGATATTTGAGAGGCCGCCTAACCATGCGACCAGACAACACAACAAAGCGGACAAAAAGCCAAGGATGGCCCTTTGCGGCCATCCTTGGCTTTTTCTCCGCTTTTCATTATGCGGATGCCAATTTCATTGCCGTGCCCCACCGTTTCTGCCGTTTGCGAGTTCTTCACAAATGACGAAACGGAGGGAATAAAATGCATTTTGACCGAATGGCATACGGGGAGCGAATCAAACGGTTACGCACCGGCAGAGAGCTCACTCAAGAACAGCTTGCTGAAAAGATAAATGTTAGTAGAACCTACATAGTTAAAATTGAGAACGGCTTACAGATAGGCCCGATTGAAATTGCCATTGAGCTGGCAATGTTCTTCGATGTCTCCATGGATTTTCTCTTGCTTGGAAAAGAAAACTATCGCGTGGACAGAAAGCAGTGTTTGAGAATGGCAATCGATATCCTCTCTGAATTGCAAGCGAAACTGTAAAATGTTCCATTTTGGGTATGCAATGTTCCAAACTGTTTCTGTTCCGTGGCTTTCCTTCAAGGTACAATTTACTCAAGCCAAACAAAGGGCCTATTGTACCTTGAAAAACGCCATTCGGCCATATTCGGCAACTGGATCACATCAGCAGATGAGCCTCCGTAAGAAAGAGGACGGCGATGCGGAGAACGCGCCATGACCACCTGCACGGGAATTCCCCGTGTCAATGCAGGCCCCAGATCGGAAGGTGCCCAGCGATACCCGTTCATCCAAAAGCAGCCGCGGCAGGCTGTCTCGCCATGACCTCATCTGCCTACAATGGTACTTCTGCATAGCGACAGATACAAGCAATCGGTGCAGCTCGGAGAGATCCTCGGAGGGGTGCAATTCCCATGTGCGGCGCCAGCCGCAGACCAGTTGACCGCCCAACAGTCCGGGAAGTAGTGTCGAATAGGACTGGACAAACGACAGAAACGGCGTGGGCCGTTCCGGGAAACCGGGGCGGCCCCGCCATGACCTTTGCCTGATGGCAGAAATGCGGGTGCTGCACTTTCCCTCCCCCTCACATACCTACTACCTATACCCCATTACCTCTTACCGCAGCACCCGCGTTTGTGCCATCAGAAAACGGATATAAGGAGAAAACTATGCAGGATAAGAACGTTGATTTTTGCGGCATTTTGAATCTTTTGGCCGCGCTGAAACGAGCCGGTTTTCCCAAGGCAGAGCTGGAGCAGGTCGCTGCGCGCATCGCGGCGCAGACCGGCGCAACGATCCTTATTTCTTTCTGAATTTCTTTGCAAAAAGCAGTAGCTTTAACGAGATGACTGTGGTATGTTGTGTTGCTACAAGGAGGAGGTGAACAGCCACGGAGGAGAAAAAGATCAATGGGAATCTTGCCCTAAACGGCAAGGAGCGACGGGTCATTAGGATCGAGGCCAACCATGAGCGGGATGCCCAAAAGCTGCGAGTGGCCGCCTACTGCCGTGTCAGCTCCTCCTCGGAGGATCAGCTAAATTCCTTCGCGGCTCAGAACATCCACTATACGCAGTACATCACCGAGCATGATGATTGGCGGCTGGTGGACATCTATGCCGACGAGGGCATCACCGGCACCTCGGTGGAGAAACGGGAGGATTTCAAGCGGATGCTGGCTGACAGCGAACGCGGACTCATTGACCGCATCCTGGTCAAGTCCATCTCCCGCTTCGCCCGCAACACGGTGGACTGCCTGAACTACGTCCGAATGCTGAAGGCGCAGGGCATCGCGGTCTACTTTGAAAAAGAAAACATCAACTCCATGGACGAGTCCACAGAGCTGATGCTGACCATGATGGGGGCCTTCGCCCAGGCGGAGAGCGAGTCCATCTCCGGCAATATCCAGGCGGGCAAGCGCTACGCCATGCAGCGCGGTGAGGCTACCATTAACTACCACAATCTGTACGCCTATGAGAAAGGACCGGATGGTAAGCCACGGGCCATTCCAGAACAGGCAGAGATCGTCCGGGAGATCTACCAGAAGTACCTCCGCGGCGACAGCCTTAATATGATCCGCAAAGACTTGGAGGAACGTCACATTCCAAACGCCCGTGGCGGTGTAACATGGACACATACAGCGGTACGAGGTATCCTATCCAACGAGAAATACGCCGGTGACGTCCTGATGCAGAAAACCTTCCGACAGGACTGCATTAGCCGTAAGACCATCCGCAATACAGGGCAACGTGCCATGTATCTTGTGCAAAATAACCATGAAGCGATCATAGACCGCAAGACATACGACGCAGTGCAGACAGAGTTGACGCGGCGCAACGCACTGAAGGGCAATACACAGAAAAGCACTCCCAGCGGCAGAAGCTGCTACACGCCGAAATATGCCCTGTCAGATCGGGTCATCTGCGGTGAATGCGGCACACTGTACCGCCGCTGCACCTGGGTCAACAGAGGAAAGAAGCACATCGTCTGGCGCTGCATCAGTCGCTTCGACTACGGCAAAAAGTATTGCCATGATTCGCCCGCCGTGGATGAGCAGCAGCTCCAGCAGGCCATCCTGCGGGTTATCAACGGCGCAATGTCTGAGAAACCCGCACTGGTGCGGCAGGTCACGGAAAATCTACAGGTGGTGATACGTCCCAGCCGAAGTGAAGAACTTACCGTCGCGGAGATCGACAGAGAATTAGAAGCTCTGGCACGGGAGTTCGATACCGCCTTCGTAGCTGCGGCCTCCGGCAATAGTGAAGACTATAGTGAACGGTTCAAGACGATCCTTGCCCAGCAAGCGGAGCTGAAGACCAAACGTGCCGAACTGGAGCAGCGGCAGGCAGAAGACGCAGAATTGACCAGCCACATGGAGTTGGCCGCAGATACTTTGGAGCAGGCCGGTACAGTCATTACGAAGTGGGACGAATACCAAATTCGTGCGTTGGTCGAGTCGGTCAGGATACTTTCTAAGGATGAGGTGCTTGTCCGGCTGAAAAGCGGGATCGAGAAAATTGAAAAGTTGCAGAAGTAGAGTGCGGATTTGGCACGCTGAGGTCATTTGTTAAAAGTGATGTGCAAAGTAGTTGAATACGCCTTGAATAAATTTGGCTTTTCAAACATTTTAGTCGAAAAACCGAGTCCTTTTTGCGCATCACACGCTGGAAACTGATTGCGACGCGACGCCGGAGCAACATGAAAAGTTTCGGCGCTTCGGGGGGGCAGATGACGTCAAAAGGGATGCTGAAGGGGTTGCGTGAAATAGGACAAGCCTTTGATTACTTACGCTGAAAATAAGCACACCCTTTATGTAAATAGCCCCCGCTCTTCGATAAAAAAGCTCGAAAAGCGGGGGCTGCTCTGAGGTATATTGTCTTTGAACACTTTTGCTATAATGCGAGTAAGGCAAAATTGGAGTGCGGTTACTCGTTATCGGATAGGATGTTCTCCAGCCAGGTCATATCAGTTCTGAATTGATTGAACTCATGGTCACTCCATTTTTTTGCGTCCTCATCTATGGGGTGAGCCGGTATCTGACGGTATCGGTTGAAGCGAGCCTTCAGCGTTTCAATTACCGTGTCCTTATCCTGGCCGAATAAAGCCGAAAATATAGTATCGTAATTTTGCTCGATTACAAGAACCAGCACCAAGAAGTAACAGCCGTGATTCACCGTGGGGTCAAACAGATCCTTATATTCCAAACCTGTGGCAATCCTCTTCTGTTTCTCGGTCACGGATGGGTGGGCGGCCATGGCGTCTAAAAAGACCTGCTTGGGGTTGATTACCTTTTTGTGTGCGTTCAAAGTACGTCGCACCAGTGCACGTAGGCGCAGTTCACAGTCGTTCATCCGAGCGTTGATCTCCAAAGCTTGCTCTTTAAAGCTCAGGCCCGTCCGCTCGAATATATACTTGCCCTGCAGGAACCGTTTTATTGTATCATAGCGGATGGCGAAACGTTCTCCGTTTTTCTCAATGAGTCCATAACCGATGAGATGAACAATCTGGGCATTGTCTAAAACACGGGAAAGCTGTCCATCACCATCTATAGCCAGAATCTTTAAGGTATCGTACTCCCGGGGATACGAAGTCTGGAGAATCTCTAGAATCATTAAATAAAAGCTCTCCGCATCGTTGCTCTTCTCAAATTCGCACCTAGCTGCTTCATATACCGCCTTGGACACTTCAAAAGGCCTTGAGAGCTTTTTTTCGCGGACATATTTATAAATCTGACCGCAAAGCAGCCGGATCAGGTAGGGGTGGCCACCGCAATCTTCCACCAGCTTGCTAGGGATAGAGTCGTTAAATTTGATCCCCATGTATCCACCCAAGGTGTCAATCATAGTTTTAGTGCTGGGAATATCAAATGGCTTATGTGGTGATTGAACTGAAAACCGGTGAGTTCAAACCGGAGTACGCCGGACAAC
>OLPR01003284.1_pt1 | contig 10972 bp, 7 predicted proteins | sample 1672761 | NCBI WGS metagenome assembly OLPR01 (sample SAMEA3136721, study PRJEB25190) | human gut metagenome | biome: human gut; feature: human-associated habitat; material: faeces | place: Austria | collected 2013
GGTGGCATACGAAATGAGCGATTCCTTTCCCCTGGAGGCCCTGAAGGCACAGGCGGTGGCGGCGCGTACTTACGCCATGAGCAAAAAGGCCGCAAGGGCGGACGCGGAATACGACGTGACGGACACCACCAGCGACCAGGTATACAAGGGCGCGGACGGGGAATATGTGAACGTGGCCCAGGCGGTGGAGGAGACACGGGGCGTGGTGGGCACCTATCAGGGGAGCTACGCCGGGTGTTATTACACCGCGTCCAACGGCGGTCAGGTGGCCACCCCGAACCAGATCTGGGGCGGCGACGGGGATTACGGATACATCCAGCAGAAGGACGATCCCTACGATTTGGAAAACAGCCGCAGCATGGTCAACAGCCTTTCCGTGCCGGCGGCCCGGGACGAAGGGGATTTCTGGAAATTATTGGACGAACGCATCGATACCTCCGGGCACGCCCGGGTGCGGGGCGGGGAGATTACGGAAATAACGCTATCTGACCCGGCCTTTGAGGGCAGCTACATGTACCGGCAGATGGACGTAACCATGAAGATTCAGACCCGGGACCGGGGGCTGGTGGAAGTGGAATACGACGGCGACCGAATCTCCGGGTGGGCCATGGGATACGCGTATCTGGAGGGGAAATGGTACAAATGGGACCTTTTGCCCTGGCAGGACGCGGAGGAAACCCGCACGGTTTCCCTGAGCGTATATGAGGACGTGAAGGATGGATTTTCCCTGGGGCTGAATTCCCGGGATTACGAAATTTGCAGCGTTCAGCGGGAGGGCGAGCATTATCTCATCGAAATGCGGCGATTTGGCCACGGGGTGGGCATGAGCCAGCGGGGCGCACAGGTGATGGCCGGGAATTACGACATGAGTTATGTGGAGATACTGAACTTCTATTATCCCGGCATGACGCTGGAGCGCATTGACTGGGATACCCCCGAATTGCCGGCCCAGGAGGAAATTCCCCAGGCGCTGGCAAAGGAAATGCTGAACCTGCCCCCGGCGGAGGGGGATTTGGGAACGCTGGCGGAAGGGGAATATTACGCCCGGGTGGTATTGCAGGGCAAGACCCTGCTGAACGTGCGCACCGGACCTTCCACGGAATATCCCGCGGTGGCGCGGCTGTACGACGGATACCGGCTGGTGGTATGCGCCCAGGAGAACGGCTGGGCCCAGGTGCGGGCCGCGGCGTTTACGGGATATGTGAAGATGGACTACATTCAGGCGGAATAAAAACAAAACGCGGAGGCAGGCAATGAAAAGGCGGACGCTGCCGGGAATTCTGGCGCTTCTTTTCACGCTGGCCCTATGGGCCGGTGGCCTTTGCGCGCCTGCCTTTGCGGAAAACGATTTCTCCCTGGACAAGCGGGCCTGGGTCAGCGCCGGAAGCGGTTCGCAGAAGCTGGCGTTTGAACCGAAGATCAGCGGGGTATACGACCTGTACGCCTTTTGCGGCAGCGGGGACCCCGTTTCCCGGGCGCTGTTATTGTGCGACGGCGCGGTGGTGGCCCGGGGCAGCGGCGGCGGGCATCTGCTCAGCGCGTCGCTGGCGGCGGGAAAGCGATATGTGCTGGAGATTCAGCTCCGGTGGGACTGCACGCTGGAATGGATGCGCCACATGACGGGGCGGAGCCTGCTATTGCCGGCGGTGTTGGATGGGGACGTGACCCAGGGCGTGATTCTGCAGCCGGGAAACGCCCAGTGGTATGCCTTTACCGCCCAGAGCGGCCGCACGGGGATTTATCTTTCGGCGGACGGAGCGGGGAACGTTTCCCTGCGCGGGGAAATTTACGACGAGACGGGCACCCGGCTGGTGCAATCCCGATACCGGGGCGGAGCGGCGTATCTGTATCTGGAAGGGGAAGCGGGGAAGACGTATTATCTGCGGGTCTACGCCGCGGGCACGGGAGTTGGAAAATTCCGGGTGCGGAAAAAGAGCTTTCAGGGGCAGGCCCCGGAACAATTGGAGATTCTCACCGGGGACATGACGCTGCTGGAAGGGGCCATGCGTTCCGTCCGGGCGCGGACGGAGCCCCGGGGAAATTACGGGGACATGGTATGGGCCTCTTCCGACGAAAGCGTGGCCACGGTTTCGGACGCGGGCGTAGTAACCGCCCAGGGGCCGGGGGAAGCGCGGATCACGGTGTATGCATACGGCGGGCTGAGCCAGTCCATTACGGTGACGGTTTTGCCGGTGGTGCCCCGAAGCATTTCCTATCCGGCGGGAGAAATCACCCTGCGGGCGGGGGATACCCAGATTCCGGAGTTACTGGTATATCCCCTGGCGGCGTCGGACGCGGAATTTACGTACGCCTCCTCCAACGAAGAAGTGGCGACGATTTCTCAGGCGGGGGAAATCACTGCGTTGGCCGAGGGAGACGCGGTGGTTTACGCCCGATACGGCGAGATGGAAGCGGCGCTGCAGGTGCACGTGGAGCCCGCGCCCACCCGGTACCGGGCGCTGTTGATCGGGGAACAGATGTATCAATCCGGGGTCAACACCGTGCGCACCGGGTCGGTGAACACGGTATACAACCTGCAATCCCTGTTTGAAACCGCCCAATATGAGGGGGAGAGCTGTCCCACCCGGGTGGAGATCGACATCACGGCCCAGGAGCTGCAGGCGGCGGTGACCGAATTCTTCGCCGGGGCCCGGGAATGCGACGTTTCGATTTTCTACATTTCCTGCCACGGGAGCGCCCGGGCGGGAGAGACGGTTTTACAATTTTCCGACGGCAGCGAATTAACCGGCAGCCAATTAGAACGGATGCTGCGGGCGGTGCCGGGCACGGTGGTGGTGTTGGCGGATTTCTGCGACAGCGGCGGCGTGATCGGCGGGGAAGCGAGTCTGGCCCAGGAACTGGTGAACGTATTTGCCGGGGGCAATGCCGCGTTTTCCGGCAGCAAGTACAAGGTGTTGGCCAGCGCGGCCCGGGGACAGGACAGTTACCGGCTGGGCTACGGCGACGAAGAGGGGCAGACGGCAACGGTGTTCTGCCGGGCGCTGTGCGACGGCCTGGGATGGAACATGGAAGGCCAGCGCAGGGGCTCCCTCAGCGCCGACGCGGATTACAGCGGGCAGATCACCCTGTGGGAGGCCTATCGGTACACCCTGCGAAGGGTGAAGTGGTATCTGGCCCTGGCCGACGGAAGCACCGGGAAATATCAGCAGGACGTGCAGATTTATCCCGAGGGGGACGGATTGATTCTGTTCAGCAGGTAAACAAAAAACGGCGGACGTTCCGAAAAGCGGGAACGTCCGCCGGATTTTTTTGGAAGATTACAGCTCGATGGCAATGGGAACCGCGTCGTCGGGAATAGGGCAGGTGTAGCCTTCCGCCGCCCGCTGGGCGAATTCCTTTTTGGCCTGGTCGATGATTTCGGGATGTTCGAACAGGTCCGCCGCCGTCATAGCCAGCACCTTCCCCGCCAGCAGCAGGCCCTTATGCCCCACGGAGGTTTTGCCGATGGAGACATTCTGCCAGGAATGGCCCGGCGCACCGGAGGGGAAGCAGGCGGTATGGATCTGGGCGGTGGGGGTCAGCCAGCTGACGTCGCCCACGTCGGTGGAGCCGGGGCTGAAGGCGTCGCCGGTATACAGGGGCATGACGAAGCCGTTCAGGGCTTGGGTGGGAGCCTTTTCCCGCAGAGATTTGACTTCCGCGGCAATTTTGGGATCATAATGAGCGCCCAGGCCGGGAAGTTCGGTTTCCGGGCCGTAGGTGGCCTGAAGCTTTTCGGCAAAGGCGATTTCCTCCGGGGTATATTCCGGCAGGGGGGCTTCCAGGAAATTGGCGTAAAGCTGCTTTTCCAAGACGGAATTGGGCACCGTATTGGCGGTACCGTCGATGAAGACCTTCTCGAAGGAGGTGCCGGTCATCAGGGCAGCGCCCCTGGCGATATCGTCCACCCGACGAGTCAGTTCCACGGCTTCCTTCACCTTGGTGGAGCGCACCATGTACAGCACCGAGGCGTGGGGCTGCACCACGTTGGGGGAGAAGCCGCCGCCGTCCACCATGGCGTAATGGATGCGCGCGCCGGAGGACATATGCTCCCGGAGATACTGCACGCCGATGTTCATCAGCTCCACGCCGTCCAGGGCGCTGCGGCCGGCTTCCGGATTGCCCGCCGCGTGGGCGGCTACGCCCTTGAATTGATACAGGGCCTGGATGCAGGAATTACAGGTGCCGGTGGAGACCTCGTTGGCGTCGGAGGGATGCCAGGTGAGGGCGCAATCCAGCTTTTCCCACAGCCGGGCCCGGCCCATGAAGGCCTTGCCCGCGCCGCCCTCCTCGCCGGGGCAGCCGTAGAAGATCACGGTGCCTTCCCGGCCGGTGGAGGCGAGGTAATCCTTGATGGCGAAAGCCGCCGCCAGGGAGCCCGCGCCCAGCATATTATGGCCGCAGCCGTGGCCGCTGCCGCCCTTGACCAGCTCTTCCCGCTGGGTCTGGCCCGCCTTCTGAGAAAGGCCGGACAGGGCGTCGAACTCCGCCAGGATACCGATGACGGGCTTTCCGTGGCCGAAGGAGCCGGAGAAGGCGGTCTGGATGCCGCAGATATTTTCTTCCACCTGGAAGCCGCCCTGCTTCAGGGCGTCCAGATACAGCTGGGCGGAGGCGAATTCCTTCAGGGAAAGCTCGGCCAGTTCCCAGATTTTATCGCTGACAGAGGTGAAAACAGAGGCGTTTTGTTCGATGTAATCTACCATGCGCTGCTTTGCGGGGGTCATAGGAACGCTCCTTTCATGGTGCGGGTTCGGGGAAATGAAACGGGCGGAAGAGCAACGCTCCCCCGCCACAGAAGACGGATTAATAAAGTACCTTGCTCAGGAATTCCCTGGTACGGGCGTTCTGAGGATTGCCGAAAATTTCCGCGGGGCTGCCTTCTTCGGCGATAACGCCCTTATCCATGAACAGCACCCGGTCGGAGACTTCCTTGGCAAAGCCCATTTCGTGGGTGACGATGACGGTGGTCATGCCGGATTTGAGCAGGTCGCGGATGACGTTGAGCACTTCGCCCACCATTTCGGGGTCCAGGGCGGAGGTGGGTTCGTCGAAGAGCATCATGTCCGGTTCCATGGCCAGAGCCCGGACGATGGCCAGACGCTGCTTCTGGCCGCCGGAAAGCCGGCCGGGATGTTCGCCCGCCTTTTCCGCCAGGCCGACCCGGGCCAGGAGGGACATGGCCATTTCGTCGGCTTCCTGCCTGGTTTTCTTTTTCAGCAGCACCGGGGCCATGGTGACGTTTTCCTTGACCGTCAGGTGGGGGAAGACGTTGAACAGCTGGAACACCATGCCCATCTTCTGACGGTGCTTATTGATGTCCACCTTTTTTCCGGTGATTTCCACGCCTTCCACGAAAATCTGGCCTTCTTCGGGGGTTTCCAGCATGTTCAGGCAGCGCAGATAGGTGCTTTTGCCGCCGCCGGAGGGGCCGATGATGCTGACGCATTCGCCTTCGCGGATTTGATTGGATACGCCCTGGAGAACGTGAAGCTTGCCAAAGCTTTTGTGCAGGTTGACGGTTTCGATCATTACTTTGGGAGAATTAGTCATGGCTCTTCAGTCTCCTTTCATACAGGCCGATGAGCTTGCTGAGGGTGAAGGTCAACACGAAATAGATGGCGCCGACGATGAGCTGGCATTCCAGGGCCAGATAAGTGCGGCCCTTTACCGCCAGATAGCTGGTCATCAGGTCGCCGATATAGAACGTGGAAGCCAGAGAGGTTTCCTTAATCATGGTGACGAATTCATTGCCCAGGGCGGGGAGGATGTTTTTTACCGCCTGAGGCAGCACCACCCGCAGCATGGTCTGGCCGCCGTTAAGGCCCAGAGAACGGGCGGCTTCGGTCTGGCCGCGATCCACGGCCTGAATGCCGGAACGAATGATTTCAGAGACATAGGCCGCGGAGTTGATGACCAGCGCCACGGCGATGGAGGTGAAATCGCTGACCTCCATAAAGGGCAGAAGCTGGGGCACGATGAAATAGCCGATATACAACTGCAGCAGGATAGGCGTGCCGCGCACCACTTCTACGATGATATTCACCAGCCAGCGCAGGGGAGGAATGCGGGACATCTTTGCCAGCGCAAACAGAGAACCCAGTATGGCGCCGAAGGCTACGGTGATGGCGGAAAGCAGCAGCGTAATGCCGACGCCCTTCACCAGGAAGATATACCAGTACTCTCCCATGATTTTTACGATGTTGGAGCAGATGGTTTCAAAACTCAAGGTGTTCCCTCCCAATACTCATTGAAGAAATCGGCCGTGGTCAGCAGTTTCCACGGCCGATTCCGTCTGTTTTACCCTGCGCGGGAATTTTTTGTTTTAGTCTTCGGCGCCTTCGTCGGAGGATTCCTCGGCGGGAGCTTCTTCCTCGGCGGGAGCCTCGGTGGCTTCGTCTTCGATGGTCACCTCAGCGGCGGTTTCGATACCGGCCAGGGCCTTGGCGTCTTCGTACCAGACGGCGTACAGGCCCTGATCGTAAGCCTTGGCCAGGCAGGCGTTGACGTTGGCCAGCAGCTCGTCGTTGCCCTTCTGGATGAGGACTACGTTGTTTTGGGCCTCGGCGCTGACTTCAAATTCAAAGCCGGAGAGGGCGATGGAGTCGTTGTTGGCGATGATGGCGTCGGCGTTGCCCTTGGCCACGGCCACGGCGTCGATCTTGCCGCTCATCAGGGAGAGGATGGCGTCGTCAATGGCCTTGAAGGGCTTGATGGTGCAATCAATGGGCAGCTGGGAATTGCACAGGTCAGCCTGCAGGGAAGCGTCCTGGCAGCCCACGGTGAGGCCGGAGAAATCGTCGGCGGTGGAGAAGGCGCCGGCCTTATCGGCGGTGGTGATGATTACCTGCTCGGTTTCGTTATCGCCGGCGTAGTAGTAATCGGAAAGGTAGAAGTTCTCGGCGCGGGCCTCGGTCCAGGAGAAGCCGGAGATGGCCAGATCCACGCTGCCGGTCTGAACGGCGGTCTGGCAGGCGTCGAAGCTCATGGCCTTGATTTCAAGATCCATGCCCAATTCGTCGGCAATGAACTTGGCCAGGGTCACGTCGAAGCCCACGTACTGGTCCTGACCGGACTTGGAGGTGTCGATGAACTCCATGGGGGCGAAGTCGGGGGACAGGGCCACGGTCAGCACTTTCTTTTCCTCGGCTACCGCGCCGAAGCAGGCCATCGTCAGCATTGCTACCAGAATCATTGCGATTATCTTTTTCATTGTTTTGATCTCCTTTGCTCAGTTGATGTGCATATTATACACCCGCTCCATACAAATGTCCAGCCCTTTGAGCCCGAAAAACGGTTAAGTATTGATAAATAAATATACGGTATAGGTGAATATATATGCGAAAATGGTGAATATTAGCGAATATAATGCATAAATTGCGAAAATGGACGCAAGATGGGCAGAAACAGAAAGAATGCATAAACTGTTAATTTAATCAACGGTTTATGCATTCTATGCGGAAACGGGTCAGATTTTTTCGTAGAACCAGATACGGCCGGAACGGGGGGCGCATGCGAGATGGAAGCCCTGGGAAAGGGCGGCGCCGGAAAGCAGGGTTTCTTCCCCGGTGAAGGCCTCGGTAAGCCGATAGAGCGCTTCCGGGGAGAGGGCCTGAAGGCAGGCGGTGAAGCGGGGTTCGGCGTTTTTCACGTTGCTGACCACCTGGAAAAAGCCGCTGTCGGTATCCGGGCGGTGGAACTGCATGGCGTAGAAATCCTCCGCCGAGGCCCGGCATTCCGTCAGAGGATAATAATCGGCCGTGAGCATGAGGTTCGCCGCCGCCCGCCATACGGGGAGCCATTTGCGGCTGAGGGCAAAGGCTTCGTCGGAGGCGGTGTAGTGGGTCATGTCCGTCAGCGCCGGGGCCAGGGCGCAATGGAAGGCGAAATCGTCCGGGTCGTGATTTTCCGTGGAATAGGAGCCGTCGGGGAGATCCCAGTTCATATTATGGGCCCGGAAATAGGGGATCCAGTCGAACATCTGCCGGTGCTGCAGCTGCTTTAAGGGATGGTTGCCATAGCCCATGTCGGTATAATGCAGGGGCACGGCACGGCGCATGGTTTCCAGATCGTTCCGGCGGCCGCCGGAGGCGCAGGAATCCACCCACAGGCCGGGGTTTTCCCGGCGAAGAGCGTCCCAATAGGCCAGGTAACCCTGAACATGCAGATTTTCCAGCATGCCCACCCGATCCGGGGCCTCGTTTTGATCCCAATAGGGGGCGGGGTCGAAATTGAAATCCTGCCGGTAGATTTTCACGCCGGCTTCCTGAATGAGGGCGTTGATATGGGCGGTAAGGGCCTGAAGGCAGGCGGGATCGCCCAGGTTCAGAAGCATGTTTTCCATCTCCGTGCCGTCGTCCCTTCTGGCGTGGAGGAGCCACTGAGGATGGTTTTCCGCCAGACAGGTCTGCGGGCGCACCCGTTCCGGTTCGAACCACAAAAGCAGCTGCGCGCCCGCCTGCGCGCAGGCCTGACCCAGGGGCGCGAGGCCCCGGGGGAAACGGGATTTATCCCAGGTCCAGGTGCCGGTATGCGTCCAGTCGCCATGGCAGGGATACCAGCCCGCGTCCACCCACCAGATATCCGGCTTCAGGCCGTGGGCCACATAGCGGTTCAGGGCGCGAATCTGATTTTCTTCCGTCGCGCCGGTGAATTCGGGCATGCCTTCGCTGAACCAGTTATGCAGGCAATATTTGGGGGACATGGGCTTTCCGTAATCCAGGGGCATGAGGCAGGAAAGGTACCATCTGCGCCAGGCGTTGGCGCCGGCCCGCGGGGTTCCTTCATATTGCTGCACCGTCAGCCGGGGCAGGCGGAAGGTTTCCCCGGGAAGCAGGCGGGTATGGCAGCGCTTCTGGGAAAGGGCCAGGGAGACGGCGGCTTCCCCGGGGCGGAAGGTCGCCTGCCAGCGGGCGGGCCAGCCCACGGCCAGATTATAGCCCCCCGCCGGGGTTTCCAGGCGGAAATAGGGGAACGCGCCGTTACAGGAGGTGCCGTCGGCGGGGGAGAGGGTGATCTCCTCCGTCAGGGGTGTTTTCTGCCAATGATAGCCGTCCGTGCGGCAGGTATCGCCGTTGCCGTGGCGCAGGGCGGTGTTTGCGGCGGGGAGGGTTTCCTCCAGGCGGAAATCCGAGAGAATTTCCGTGGGGGAGGCGCCGGTATTGGTGAGGCACACCAGGGTTTCCCGGACGGAATGCTCCGGCCAGAGGAAAATCTCCGCCGTGATAAGCAGGCCGGGGACGGGGCAGCAGGCCCGGCGCAGCACCTGCTGGCCCCGGTCACCGGGTTCCCGGGCGGTTTCCGGCAGGGCGTCCAGACAGAGGCGCAGGGGCTCCCGGCCCAGGCGAAGGGAAAGTTCCGTGCTCATAGTTCAGGCTCCTTGCGTTGTTTTTTTAGGTATTTTCCCATATTTTTTTCTGCCTGTCAATCGGCGGCGGAGGGCGAGGCAGGAATTTTTCCGCCGACGTAGAAATAAGAAAGACAGCCCGAATTCGGGCGGGAATTTTTCCTGCAACAGGAGGGACGGATTTTGAACATCGAATATATCCATCCGGCAGATCAACTGGTCATGTTCATGCAGCGAATTTACGACAAGGGACTGACCACCATGTCCGGCGGAAACCTCTCCATCATGGACAACGACGGCAACCTTTGGATTACCCCCGCCGGCGTGGACAAGGGCACCCTGACCCGCAGGGACATTATCTGCGTCCATCCCGACGGCACGGTGGAAGGCCCTCACAGGCCCTCTTCCGAACTGCCCTTCCATCAGTCCGTTTATCGCATGCGGCCCGATCTGAAGGCCGTGCTTCACGCCCATCCCCCGGCGCTGGTGGCCCTGTCCATCGTGCGCAAGGCGCCGGATCTGGATCTTTTGCCCACCGTGCGGCGCATTTGCCCGGACGTGCGGGTGGCCACTTACGCCGTGCCCGGCAGCCAGGAACTGGGCAAAAACATCGGCGAGGTGTTCGCCCAGGGCTGCGACATCGCCATTTTGGAAAACCACGGGGTCTGCGTGGGCGCGCCGGACATGTTTACGGCGTTTTCCCGGTTTGAAACCCTGAATTATTCCGCCACGCTGGAGGCGCTGGCCAACCGGGTGGGCAAGATTCACGACCTGCCCGAAAACGCCTACCGGCTCAGCGAAACCAATTATCACACCAAAATGGACGACTTTATTCCCCACACCCACACCTCCGAGGAACTTTCTGCCCGCAGGGACATGATTACCCTGATTCACCGTTCCTACAAGATGGGGTTGTTTACCGCCACCCACGGCACCTATTCCGTGCGGCTTTCCGACGGCAGCTTTGTGATCACGCCCTTCAATTACGACCGGGCGTATCTGGAGGAGGACGATCTGGTGCGGGTGAAGGCCGGCATGAAGGAACTGGGCAAGACGCCCTCCCGGGCCGTGCAGCTGCACGAGATTATCTATCAGAAGCATCCGGAAATCGGCGCGATTCTGCTGGCGCACCCGGTGCACGCCATGGCCTTTGCCGTGACCGACGCGGAATTCGACGCGCGCACCATTCCGGAAAGCTACATCCTGCTGCGGGACGTGAAGAAGCTGCCCTACGAGGAGATTTATCAGAATCCCGCCAAGCTGGCGGAGGAGCTGAAGGAGAGCGCGCCGGTGGTTATGGTGGAAAACGACTGCGCCATCGTCACCGGCAGCACCCTGCTGCAGGCCTTCGACCGGCTGGAGGTGATGGAATCCACCGCGCATTCCATCATCAACACCCGGGAGCTGGGCGACATTGTGCACATTTCCGAGGCGGAAGTGGACGACCTGAAGGAAGCCTTCCATCTGAAGGACTAATTCGAATTACAGAACTCAAAATTTTGGCCGGGAGCGAAGGGCTCCCGGCTTTTTGCGTGGGGGCAAGTTAAAGGAAGGGGAAGACGTCCGCATCCGGGGGGAGCAGGTCTCTGGGGGGCACGTCCAGCAGGGAGAGGGCCCCGAACTGGC
>OLPR01003285.1_pt1 | contig 10968 bp, 8 predicted proteins | sample 1672761 | NCBI WGS metagenome assembly OLPR01 (sample SAMEA3136721, study PRJEB25190) | human gut metagenome | biome: human gut; feature: human-associated habitat; material: faeces | place: Austria | collected 2013
CTGCCCGACAAGCTGATCGAGCTGAAGCTCGGTGAGAGCTACAAGTTCGTTCCCACGGTTCTTCCGGAGAACGCCAGCCAGAAAACCGTGCAGTGGCGCACCAGCGAATGCCCGGATTTTGATACGGCGTACAAGGATGCGAATTACACAATCCTGAAGATCGATCAGAACGGCAACGTAACCCTCAAGAAGCCCGGCGTGGTCACCGTATACTGCAAAACCGACAACGGCGGCTTCGTTGCGACGGCCCGAATTGCGGTCAGCAGCGCTGCGGAGACGAACAAGTTCGGCGTGCTGATGGCGGGAAGCAAGAAGCCCTCGGCCTCCAACGCCCTCTATCTGCTCAGAGCGGTTGTGAACAGCAAGGAGCTGACGGAGCGGCAGCAGCTGCTGGCGGACATTAACGGCGACGGCAAGCTGACGGCGGTCGACGCGCGGATGATTCTCCGCTGTGCCGTGAACGGACACTTCTGAACCAATGGTATCTCGGAGACCTGTAACCCTACGAATTGACGAATTTTGAGGAGTATGATTTATGAATCCCAAGAAGAGAATCCTGAGTATTCTGTTGAGCATTCTGCTCATGCTGAGCATTCTGCCGACAGTTTCTCTCGCGGATGACGCGGCTGCGCCCACGATCAGCTTCGAGCTGGCGGATCCGGACGCGGACATCAATCCCGGCGACGCCTTCGCCGTGAACATGGTCATCGCGAACAACCCCGGCATTGGCGGTCTCCAGGCGCGTATTGAGTTTGACAAGGACGCGATGGAGCTGACCAATATTGTTACGAAGACCGATGACTCCACCTTCCTGCTCAACCAGGGAATATTCACCACCAACGAAAATATGGGATATGTTGAGCCAGGAAGCGGAACGAACTTTGGCTGGATAGATATAACGGGTATTTCGGCCAACGGAATTCTCTGCCAGCTGCAGTTCAAGGCCAAGGAAGCTGCGGCGGAAGGCAGCTACACGGTTGCGCTGGATACGACGAACGACTTTGAGATGACCGGCTCGGGCGATGATATGACGGCGATCACCCCGAATACCACTTCCTGCACGTTCTATCTCGGCACGCCGAAGTACGGCATCTTTGCGCGCAGCGGCGAGGCGGGCGCGTACAAGTACACCGAAGTCACCAACACCGACTTCATGCTGAACACCGCTTCCGATCTGGAAGTTGCGCCGTGGAAGGACACCGCGACGCTGGTATTCATGCGGGGCACCAAGGTTATCGAAGATGCGCAGTGGAAGATTGCGGATGAATCCGTCGTCTGGAAGGATGATTCTGCGGCGGAAGAAGCCGGAACCATCCATCTGAAGGCCACCGGCAGCACTCCGGGCAGCACGACTGAGCTGACCGTGACCTCCGGCGATACGACGCTGAAGTGCAATGTGAAGATCGCCAACTACGCGCGTGCGATCACCAACGCGAGCATGAAGCCGCTCTACGGCGACGCCGGCTATGTGGTGGATCGCTATGTCGTTTCCACCTCCAGAAAGCTCAACACGATCACGCCCATGACCGACGTGGCGGGCAACGCCATCACGGACACGGCCAATGCGGGCGAGATCACCTGGAAGACGACGGGCGGCCAGTCGGATATGCGCGTCTTCGTCAACGAGCAGGGCGAGCTGGAGTCTCTCATTCAGAAAACCTATAGCTACGAGCGGTGCACTGCTACGCCTGTGGTCAAGGGCTATGTGGACGGCGTGCCCGTGGAGCTCGAGGGCAATACGCTGAACATCTATCTGAACCCCCAATCCGCCGAGGCGCTCACGGTTCTGGATGCCAACGGCAATATTGTGCCGAGCACCCGTGAGGTGGACGGCGCGCTGTATCCTGTGTACACGATCCCGGCGGACGGCGTGAGATACTCGGACGGATACGCGAATTCTGCGATTCTTCGGGAACGACGGTTATAATCGTCAGTCACAGCATGGAGGACATGGCAATGTACTGCGACTGCGTCACGGTCATGTCCGACGGTCATATTGCGTTTTCGGGAACTCCGGCACAGGTGTTTTCAAGATCGGAGGAGCTTTTTTCGCTCGGTCTTGACGTTCCGCAGATAACCAGAGTTGCGGCGGCGCTTGAGCGTCGCGGAATCGATATCGGACGCGATATTTACACGGTGAAATTCGCCTTCGGAAGGATCTGCGAATATATAGACGGACTGAACGGAGGAAGCAAAGATGAATATTGATGTTGCCTTCGGTCAGTATTTTGAAGGGAATTCCGTCATTCACCGTCTTGATCCGAGATTCAAGCTTGTTATAACCATCCTTTTCATCGTCGTTATATTTCTTGCGGAAAACGTCTTCTCGTTTTTGCTTCTCACCGCGGCGCTCATAGGTCTTATACTTCTTACGCGCATACCGTTCAAAGTCATACTCCGCGGCATGAAATCGCTGCTGTTCATCATTCTTTTTACCGCGCTTGTGAACGTGTTTTGGTATAAAGGCGAGACACTGCTCGTTGATTTTCATTTCATCCATATTTATCTCGAAGGAATATTCAACGCGCTTCTCATAGTTCTGCGCGTTGCGATCCTGCTGTGCTCGACAAGCGTGCTTCTTACCTACACGACCACACCTCTCGGACTCACGGACGGTCTTGAGCAGCTGCTCTCGCCGCTCGCACACATCCATGTGCCGGTTCATGAATTCTCAATGATGATGACGATCGCGCTTCGGTTTATACCGACGCTGATAGAGGAGACTTCGAAGATAAAGAACGCCCAGGCGGCACGCGGCGCAGACTTCTCCGAGGGAGGGCTCATAAAGCGTGCACGGGCTTTGATACCGATTCTGATACCGCTTTTCGTATCGTCATTCAGACGTGCCTCCGATCTTGCAAATGCCATGGAATGCAGATGCTACACCGGCGGAGAAGGACGCACGAGAATGAACGTGCTTCACGCGGGAATCGTGGATTTTGTTGCCGTGCTTCTTGTTGTTTTTGCCGGAGCTGCGGTCCTGCTAATCAACAGATATGCTCCGGGATACAGCATGTCTCTTTAATATGGTGCGGATGATTCCGCCGCCCGAAAGGAAGTGCCTGAAACGTGAAGATTTTGCTGAAGCTTATGTACGACGGCTCGGAATATGCGGGATTTCAGGTTCAGCCCAATGCGGATACGGTTCAGAAACGGCTTAACGAAGCGTGTGAGAAGGTGTTTTCGCGTCCGTGTGATGTGTGCGGATGCAGCAGAACGGATAGCGGAGTTCACGCGCTTGCTTTTGTCTGCTCGGTCTCTCCGGCGGGAATGAGCGGATTTGCCGAAGATGAAATTTCCATTTCGGCAGGTCGTGTTCACCGCGCGCTCAACAGATACCTTCCGAGTGATATTGCGGTAATCGGCGCCGCATTTGTCCCCGATTCGTTCCACCCGAGATACGGCGCGCTAGGAAAGGAATATGTGTACCGTATTCTTGACGGCGCCGTTGAAAACCCGTTCCTTTACGGTCGTGTGTGGCGGATTCCGTATAAATTTTCCGACGATATGATCCGCACTATGTCGGAACTTGCTTCCTGCTTTGCGGGAAAACATGATTTTCGTGCGTTCATGTCGGTTGGCTCGTCTGTTTCATCGACGGAGCGTACCGTGTCGTCGGCATCTGTGGTGCGGCGAAGCGATTCGCTTATCGAATTCACCGTTAAAGCGGACGGATTTCTTTACAATATGGTGAGAATAATGACGGGAACGCTCACGGATGCCGCAGCCGGCAGACTGAATGAGGCGGATATCCGGCGAGCTTTCGAATCCGGCGAGCGTTCGTGTCTCGGGGCAACGGCGCCGCCTCACGGGCTGTATCTGAAACGTGTTGAATATGCCGAAGAGCCAGATTGGAAGGCGGACTGATTCTGATAATCTGCGGCTGTTCGCTCGCCGAGGATTGCGTTCTGTGTGCTTAAGTTATGTGTGATTTCCGGTTGATGCGATATGTGAGAATATGCGGTACGACCGAATGACGGTTGTGCGTCGGAAAACGCGATGCCCGGAGATTATAATATCCCGTTTATGATGATTGGGGTGTGAAAATGCCGAAACTAAGAAAAAGAAGCCTTATCCCGCGCCGTATTTCGGCAGAAGAAGCCGAAAATAACGTAAACGAATACTATCTGCGCGTTTCCGGATGGTTTATGCGCGCAAAGTACGCTGTTCTTGTACTGCTTTTCGTCTATCTTACGGTTATGCTTACTGCATATCGGTCATATATTACATATGACAATCTGGCGTATCTGCTGAGGGATTTCGGATCGTCGGGAAACATTAATTCCGGATTTTCGGACGTGACGTACGACGAGCAGAACAACATGAGCGTATGCGTATATAAGGGAGCGCTTGCCGTGGTGGGAAATTCTTCCGTTACGCTTTATGACAGCTCGGCATCGAAAATGTTTACTTATCCATCGGGAATGGATTCTCCCGTTATCGTTCCTTCGGAAAAATATCTTCTTGCGTATGATCTCGGAGGCACGACGTATTCGCTTTATACAAACCTTACACGGGTGTTTTCAAGGGAAGCGGATTCGGTTATAGAAAACGCGGATATAAGCGACAGCGGCGAATTTGTCCTTGTGCGCCGCGCGCGCGATTCGAGATATGTCATTTCATACTACAATTCTTCATTTGAATGCGAGGCGGACTACTATAAGAGCAAATGCGTGACCGACGTGTCTCTGTCGGACGACGGCAAAAAGATTCTTATCGTGACCCTTGACACAGCGGGCGCGTCGTTTCAGATGCAGACGGAGCTTTATTCGAAGGGAAGCGATACCCCCCTGTCAAGCTATTCGGGAGACGGCATGGTTCCGCTTGATTCGGAATTCTTCTCCGACGGATCCTTTGCCGTGATATGCGATAAGGCGGTGCTTTTCTTTGATGAAAACGGCACTCTCCGATCCACGTATCAGCTTTCGACGGCAGGAATTTCGGCGTTTGACTTCAACGGAGATACGTTTGCGGTTTCTCTTTCGGAAAATGTTATGGGAGATAAAAACACGATAATAATATTTGACAACGGGGGAAATATAAGATATAATATAAAGATAGACAGAAAAGTGGAAGATATCTCGCATAACAAAGAGTATGTATACGTCCTCACCCCCGGCAAAGCGCTGAAATATTCCGGCGCCGACACGTTCGACGAGTGTGACGCCCCGATTGATTCAAGATTCATAAACGAAACGGGAGAGTTCGCTTTGCTTAGTACTCAGACCGAAAGCCGCGCCGTTTTCGGGCGGGAAAAGTAAAATTCCACGGAGGTCCATATGAGCTTTATTCTTGACGCGATACTTATAGTTATGTGTATTGTCTGCGTTGCGGTCGGCACAAAGCGCGGATTTGTCAAAACCGTCATGTCGGTGCTTTCATCTTTGATTTCCGCGATCGCGGCATATACTTTTACTCCTTACTTTGCGAATTTCATAAAGGAAAAATTCCTTATTGAGCCCGTGTCCGGAGGAATAGCCGATACGATACGTTCGCTTGTTCCGGCAGCCGACGGAAATTACGACCTTTCCTCGCTGTTCTCGGATATGCCGCAGACACTTTCGTCTATAATAGAGCGTTATCACGGAAATTCGGATTCTCTTGAAGCGCTTGTGAAATCCATGACGGAAACCGGGGATGAGGCGGTTCGGACTCTGTCGAGAGCAATAGCCGAGCCGATCGTCAACATGATCTCGACGGTGTGTGCGTTTATCGTTATTTTTGTAACAGCGCTCGTTATCCTCAAGGTTGTTACCTGCGTTGTGGACGGTGTGTTCAAACTTCCCGTACTGAAAACGGCAAATACGCTTCTCGGGTTTGTTTTCGGACTGATTCTCGCCGTGTTTATCATTATGATATACAGCGAGCTTTGCGCGGCGCTCGTTTCCGCGCTCGGACCGATCTCACCGAAGCTTTTCGGACAGAATGTAGTCGATAAAACATTGCTTGTGAAATTCTTCTCCGAGCACAGTGTACTTAACCTGGTAAATAAATTAATGTCTTAGCGGAGGCACGGATGAAACTTAAATATATTCCGAATATTCTCTCTGCGATACGTATAGCTCTCGTATTTGCGTTTGCATACGTTTTCTTTGCATACTATCCGGACGGACTTGCCGCGGCAGCCGGAATATTTATACTTTCCGGTATCACTGATGTCGTTGACGGACGGCTTGCAAGGCGTTTCGGCTGGGTAACGCAGGTCGGAAAGATTCTCGATCCTCTTGCGGACAAGCTGATGCAGTGCACGGCACTCTTCTGCCTTGCATTCAAGGGGCTTGTTCCGTGGTGGATATTTGTGTTTTTTGCCGCAAAGGAACTTCTTATGGGAGCCGGGGCAATACTGCTTTTCAGAAAAAAGCATGAGATCGGCGTGAGCCGTTATTTCGGTAAGGCTGCGGTCGTTCTGTTTTATGCGATAGTGTGCGCTATATTACTTTTCGGCGGTAAAATGAGCGTTTTCGGCGTAAATTTGCTTTGTGCCGTTGCCGCGCTTTGCGCTGCGGGCGCTTTGGTTATGTATTATTTCAATTATCTCAAAAAGAAAAAGAACAGGAATGCCGGTGAAAGCGATGCCGGAGAAGGGGCAAATATCTGATGACACTTTGTTCAAGATGCCGCAAGCGTGCGGCAGTGGTATTCATTACAAAAATCGAAAATGGGGAATCAAAGCAGGAGGGACTGTGCATACAGTGCGCACGGGAACTCGGCATAAAGCCCGTTGACGATATGATAAAGAAAATGGGATTGAGCGATCAGGATATCGAGCAGATGAACTCCGATGTCGAGGACTTTATTCAGTCTTTGGAGGAATCGGGAGCAAATCTGCCCGATAATTTTCCTTTTTCGGCGGACGGAACCGATGATGAAGAATCGGACGGACGCGCTCCGGCAATAAACTTCCAAAAGCTTATAAACAGTATGCCGGGGACATCAGAAGACCGTAAAGACGGTAAGGAGAAGGGAAACGGGAAAAAGCAGAAGGAGCGCAAGTATCTAGATACTTATTGTCAGAATCTGACCGAGAAGGCGCGTTCGGGCGGTCTTGACAGGATCGTAGGCAGAGAACGCGATCTTGCCCGCGTCATACAGATACTTTGCCGCAGGCAGAAGAACAATCCCTGCCTCATAGGTGAGCCCGGTGTCGGAAAAACCGCGATTGCAGAAGCGCTTGCGCAGAAGATAGTCTCGGGAGATGTTCCATACAGACTCCGCGGATGCGAAATATATCTTATGGATCTTACCGCTCTCGTTGCGGGTACGCAGTTCCGCGGGCAGTTTGAATCGAGAGTGCTGGGGCTCCTTAATGAGGTGAAAGCGGCGGGAAACATAATTCTCGTCATTGACGAGGTCCACAACATAGTCGGCGCGGGTGATGCCGAGGGAAGCATGAACGCCGCAAACATACTGAAACCGGCGCTTTCGCGTGGAGAAATTCAGGTTATCGGCGCTACCACGATGACCGAGTACAGAAAATACATCGAGAAGGACAGCGCCCTCGAAAGAAGATTTCAGCCCGTGCTTGTGGATGAGCCGAGCTTTGAGGACACCGAAAAAATTCTTCGCGGAATAAAGCATTATTACGAGGAATATCACGGCATAAAGATTCCTGATTCTGTCCTTTCATATGCGGTCAAGCTGAGCGAGAGATATATAACCGACCGTTTTCTCCCCGATAAGGCGATCGACCTTATAGACGAGGCGGCATCCCACATATCTCTTTCATCACCGCAGATAAACGAGAGAGCACAGCTTATCGACGAAAAGAAGGCTCTCGAGGCGGAGCATGCCGAGCTTGAGACCAAGGCTGCGGACGGCAGCGACGTTAAGCCTGAAGTATATGAGCGCCTTGCCGAGGTAAAGGCACGCGAGCTTCAGATTGAAAACCGCATAAATGAAATAACTCCGGCATGCGAAAGCGTGGAGATGAAAGTTTCCGACCTTGCCGATGTTATCGAGATATGGAAGGGCATTCCCGCCTCGACGATCAATGAAGATGAATTTGCCGGCTTGGAGAATCTCGAGGAGAGACTTCGCAAAAGAATAATCGGGCAGGACGAAGCGGTGTCGGCGGTTGCCCGTGCAGTAAAACGCGGACGTGTGGGTGTTTCCGCAAAACGTAAGCCGGTATCGTTCATTTTCGCAGGACCGACGGGCGTCGGAAAGACCGAGCTTGTGCGTGTTCTTGCGGCAGACCTTTTCAAGACTCCGGAAACCTTGATAAGACTTGATATGAGCGAGTATATGGATAAGTTCTCGGTGTCGAGGATCATCGGATCGCCTCCCGGATATGTGGGCTACGATGATGCGGGTCAGCTTACCGAAAAGATCCGCCGCCATCCGTATTCGGTCATACTCTTTGACGAGATTGAAAAAGCGCATCCGGATGTTATGAACATTCTTCTTCAGATACTCGACGACGGAAGAATAACCGATTCTCAGGGACGAACTGTAAACTTTGAAAATACCGTGATCGTTATGACGACCAACGCCGGTTCCTTCGGCAGCGCACAGACTCCCGGATTTTCCGAGAATCAGTCGAAATCGAGATCGGATAAAACGATGAAGGCTCTCTCCGAGTTCCTCCGCCCGGAATTTCTAAACCGCGTCGATGAGATCATTACGTTCAATTCGCTGACTCCCGAGAATTTCAAGGAGATCGCCGTTATAATGCTTGACGATCTCAAAAAAACTCTCGCGGATAAATTCATTTCCTTTTCGTATACGGATGCCCTCGCGGGTCTTGTCGCGGAAAAGAGCTATTCCGTTAAATACGGAGCGCGCAATATGAGACGTTTTATACAGACAGAGATAGAGGACAGGATTGCCGGCAGGATAATAGAAGCACGCGGAAAGCTTTCCGCGGTTTCTGCGGATGTGTCCGACGGAGAAATAACCGTTTCGGCAATCTGAGGAAGGGGTATCTTGATGAAGAACGAAGTCAGGTGGCAGTATCTTACGGAAAAAGAGATAATCGAAGCCTTTGCCGCTGATATTCACGCCGGACTTTCTGAAAATGCGGTGTCGCGTATACGCGGCAGATTCGGATTCAATTCAATATGGCAGACGGAGAAGGTATCGGCGAAAAATATTGTTTTTGCCAACCTGTTTGATGCGCCGGTGCTTCTCCTTCTGATCTCGGCGTTTATAACGGCATTTGTGGGACAGTATCCCGCATTTGCCGTTATTTGCGCTGTCCTTTTTGTGTCCTGCGGATTCAGAATATGCTGTGAATTTCTGTACAGGCGTGCCGTTTCTTCGAATGTCCGTTCCGGACTTTTTCGCGTATCGGTGGTGCGCGACGGAAAAATGAAAAATATTTTTGCGGATGAGCTTGTACCCGGAGATATCGTTATTCTGCGTAAAGGTGACACCGCGGGTGCCGATCTGAGGATAATAGAGTCAAACGGACTTTCGGTTATCGAAAACGGAGTAACGGACAATTCCGGCGCAGTTCCGAAAGCTCCCGGGCGGCTGACGGACAATACCGCAAACACACCGTGCGAAAAGTGGAGCAACATGGTTTTCGCTTCGTCCGAAGTGGTATCCGGTCATGCCCGTGCCGTTGCGGTTGCGTGCGGCAAGCATACGCTCGTATATAAAAAGCGCGGCACGAAAAAAATCGAAGGATACGGCGAGGCAAAGGATATTGCAAAGGCTCGCCGCGACGGCGCTTTTTTTGCGGCGCTTCTCCTTGCGTTTTCGCTGATTTATACGGTAGCCTGCATTTTTTTGCTTGGTGGGAAATACAGCATAAGCGATATATTCATAGGCGCATTGTCATTTGCGTCATCGGGCGCGGCAGCGGTTTATCTGAATGTATTGTACTTTTGCCGCCTGAGGACAATTATTACGCTGCAAAAAAACGGAGTGATCCTGAGAAATCCGTCGTCGGCGGAGCTTGCGGCTGATTCCGATGTATTTGTCGTCCGCGATATCGGCGACATAAAAACCGGAGAAACCGAGCTTGAAGCGGTGTTTGTTTCGGGACGCGACCGCGGAGAGGATGCGAAGTTTAAGAATGACTCGGATGCCCGGGAGCTGTTTAAAATTTTATCTCTGAATTCGGTAACTCTTCCGGGGGCGGTCGGAGAATTGTTCGAGTCCGGAGACATATCGTATAGGGCAAAAGCGGCGGTTGAGGCATTTTGCAAAGTTGCCTCTCTCGGTGAGAACGACCTTGTTTCCGGTATCGGTATTCTCGGATTCCGGGCAAAGAATGAAAACAATCCGTGCGCAACATCGCTGTATGTTGAAAACGGAGAATATTATTCCGCCTGCACGGGGAACATCGACGAGATCCTTCCGCTCTGCAAAAAAATTCTTGTACACGGCGAGGCGCGCTTCCTCGATACATATACAGAGGGATATATCCGCGAATGTGCTGATACATACTGTAAAAGAGGAAGAAGTATTATTGCGATTTCAAAGCGCGTTTCTCCTTATAATAATATTTCGCGCCTTTCCGTGCTTCAGACATCGATGACATTTATAGGTTTTGTCGCCGTGTGCGAACCCGTCTCTCAATCTGCGCTGGCTTCTGTCCGTAAAATGGCGGACGGTAAAAAAGCTGTGCTTGCATTCTCGTCATCTCCTGCAGATACGGCTCTGTTTACGGGAGGATGCCGCCGTGACGTACCGATTATAACGCCTGATAACCTGAAAAGTCTGAAAAGAATAAATTTGCAGCCCGGACAGATATCGGCAGTGTGTCTTTATGACGGAAAAAACAGAGATGAAAAGCGTGCGGCGGTAATTGAATTCCTAAAAAAATCGGGAAGGAAAGTCGCTTTCGCGGCAGTTTCCGATGAGGACAAGAATTCACTTGCGGCGTCTTTCCTCAAGATATATGTCAAAGCAAACCGCGCTTTCGGCATGAGGCGCAAGGATGTACGCTCTATGGCGGACATTATCTTTTCTTCAGATATATTTGACGAGGAGAACGGAATAAATGCACTTGCCGTGAAG
>OLPR01003289.1_pt1 | contig 10954 bp, 9 predicted proteins | sample 1672761 | NCBI WGS metagenome assembly OLPR01 (sample SAMEA3136721, study PRJEB25190) | human gut metagenome | biome: human gut; feature: human-associated habitat; material: faeces | place: Austria | collected 2013
TAATACCTACAAAGCATACAGCTATGATTCAAAAGGCAAGGTAGTAAGGATTAAATAGTATTCTCTGTCCGGATAATACCGGAGCTTAAAAAACAGCTGAAGTGATATCACAGAGATTTATTTTTGAGAAGATAAGGTTTCAGGAAGATCTTATCTTTCTCTGTTTTTTGTTGTTTTCCTGATGTCCTGATGCTCCTTTATTAATTCGCAATAATCTTGATTTTAAGTCAAAAACGTGCCATAATGAAACCGACTGCCTGAACATGAGGATATTTTTATGGAATCAATCATTGAGCGCTGCTGCTAAATGAAAGAAATTTGCTAATATCTTGGTGTCGGCTGTGACACACTGCTCGCATGGATGAAATCCGGCGTTGCGGCTGACAAGTAATTAGAATTCGGAGGTGCAAAATGGCACTTGAAAACAAATTGGGTATTACAAGTTCTGCGGATCTTGCCCGTAAAGAAGAACTCATCAGCAAGAAAAAGGCCGCGGAACTTTTTGAAAACAGAGTTTTAGACAGCTTTCCTGCCGGCAAATTTTCTACATTGCAGGCAATACATAAATATCTTTTTGAAGATGTTTACGACTTCGCAGGCAAACTCAGAACCGTCAATGTTGCAAAAGGCAATTTCCGCTTTGCTCCGCTTATGTACTTGCATGCGGCACTTGAAAACATTGATAAAATGCCGCAATCCAACTTTGACGAAATCATAGAAAAGTATGTTGAGATGAACATTGCTCACCCTTTTCGTGAGGGCAATGGCAGAAGCGCACGCATTTGGCTTGACCATATCCTGAAAACCGAAATCGGCAAAGTAGTGGACTGGAGTAAGGTTGATAAAGAGGACTATCTGCTCGCAATGGAGCGCAGCCCGATTAAAGATGTGGAACTCAAGGTGTTGCTGAAAAGCGCACTTACAGACGAAATAGACAGTCGTGAGGTCTATATGAAAGGTATCGACCACAGCTACTATTACGAGGGTTATACGACTTTTAATATTGAAGAATTGTAGAATCCCAAAACATCATTATCTTATTATCCCGCATATGTCTTTTTCTCAGGCACAGTTTTTTGGAATCGTAAATGTGAATATTTTTGTTTCACTTCAGCGATAACTGACAGATTATCAGATCATTTTTCAAATAAAGACACAGATAAACAGTCTTCAGACAATAAAGCGGAGCATGCTGTAAATGTATGCTTCGTTTCTTTGTAAAAATATATCCAAAAACTATTGCAGTAAAGTCTTTCAGATATTAAGATGGATTTAAACAGATCATAAGGAGGCATGATGCATATGCACAACAGCAGAGAGACCAGAATTATAAATTTCATATGCGTAGGGATGATGCTGTCGGTAGGTATTATTCACCTGCTTGGCGGATATATAGGATCTTATCTTGACAATATAGTGATATGCGTGCTGTTTGCGGCAATGCTGTTTCTGTGGACAGGTCAGATGAGAAAACGCCTTCTTCAGACAGAAGAAAAAAGATATTTCATATATATGACGCTGCTTCTCGTACTGCTGATGATAATACGTACGGTCAAGTTCATATTCACTCCTGACGGACATTTTTCAGAGAGATATTTATGGTATCTTTATTATCTGCCTATAGTATTTGCAGTGCTTTTTATGTTTTTCGGAGCGCTTCATGTAGGCAGACCGTATAACTACAGGATAAGCCGAAGCTGGAAGCTGCTGTATATTCCGGCGGCAGCTATAGCGGCAGTGATACTTACAAATGATATTCATCAGTGGGCATTCAGATTTTATAAGGGTATTGAGCAGTGGGAAACATACAGTCACAACTGGGCCTACTTTGCTGCAGTACTTTGGATAGCGGGGCTGCTTGTTGCAACAATGGCAATAACCTTTTCGAGAAGCCTTGTTTCCGGCAGCAGGAAAAAAATCTGGATGCCGGCAATTCCTCTTGCAGGGGCGTTTGTATATTTTGCAGCATGCCTAATCAGCCCCGACGGACTGCTTTCCAGAATGTTCAAATTTGCAGAGATGATCTGCTTCGTACTTCCTGCGTTTGCAGAGAGCCTGATTCTGAGCCGCCTTATTCCTTCAAACGACAACTACAGCGCATTATTGCATGAGGCGTCGATTGCAGGGGGAATCATGGATTTTAAAGGCAACATATGCTACAGTACCAAAAAAAACATCCCGGTCCTTCAGGAGCAGGTCATGGAGGCGTTAAACCACCCTGTATCTCTCGAAGGCGGCAATATGCTCCTTGGCAGCATCAGAGTTCAGGGAGGTTTCGGCTACTGGACAAAAGACATTTCGGAGATTAACAGACTTAATCGCATGCTGGAGGATATGGGAGATGTACTGACAGAGGAGAACTCCATGCTGGATGCAGAGAACCGGCTGACCGAAAACCGTATTATGCTTGAAGAACAGAACCGTCTGTATGACTCTATCGCAAGAGATGTGGCCTCTCAGCTCGAAAGCCTTGACAGCATTCTTAATTCGCCTGCAGAGGAAGAAGCCGAGTTTGAACAGCAGATGAAATATGCGAGCCTGCTGATTTCATATATCAAAAGAAGATCAAATCTGCTGCTGCTTTACAATCAGCAGGAAACAATACACAGCGATGAACTGAAGCTGGCGGTTTCCGAAACCATAGAATACATAAAACTGTGCGGCATCAAAGCCTACAGCTCGTTTTCAGGAGAACAGCAGCTTCCGAGAGCAGCGCTGCTGCCGGCGTATGAGATATTTGAAAAAATCATCGAGGCGAGTATTCCGGGCGCCGATGCAGTTCTTGTAAATGCCGAATTTAACGGAGGTATTACAATGAATATTGAGCTTGACAGACCGGGAAACCTGTTGCAGAGCAGCAATATACAAAGTGAAGCAGAGCAGCTTGGAGGCAGCTTTGAGGTTGAAACCGACGGAGATACAGAATTTATTACCATATTTATTCCGGCAGGGGGTGAACCGGTATGATGATTTTAAATGAATTGAGCGAGGCGGCTGTTGCAATGTCGGGAGTGTACGGGATTATACTTCTGACATTTGCGGTGTTCGTATTTATCAGCACTCTGAATACACATATGAAATCCAGATACAAAGCAGTCGCATTACTCTGTGCAATACTGTGTGCAGCGGTGCTTTATGAAATCGGAGAATTATATATACACAGGTTTTCAGGCGAATGCAGCCGCCATACCACCGCAATCATATCGGAGCTGCCCGCCGCTGAGCTGGCTGCGGTATTTGTTTTTTTTACCACTGTTGCGGTTATGCTTCATATACATATAATCCGGACAGGGAAAACAATGATTACGGAAGATGCCATCAGAGAAGGTATGGATATACTTCCGGACGGGATCTGTTTTTCTGACAAAGACGGCTGTCCTCTGCTGGTGAACACGCAGATGAATATGCTCTGCGGCAGACTGCTGGGCAGTGAGATTATGAATGCGGAGATATTCATGGAAAACATCAGAAATGCCGAACTTGAGGGAAATGCCAGACGCCTTCGCACACAGCCTGCAGTAACCGTAAAAGAAGCAGACGGACAGGTATGGGATTTCAGATATAATACTGTGATGAATGGAAATTCGGAAATAACAGAGATTATTGCATATAATGTGACAGAGCAGGCCAGGCTCAATCGTGAACTGTCGCAGCGCAACCGGAAATTAAGCGAAGTCAACGAAAGACTCCGCAGCTTTAACAGCAGGATTGAAGCTCTCACAAGAGAAAAAGAAATTCTCAGAGCAAAAATCAAAGTGCATGACGATCTGGGCAGAGCGCTGCTCACGTACAGATCATATATGGAGCAGCCCTTTGACGAAAGAAACCGCAGCAGCCTGCTTGCATTGTGGAAATACATAGTTACGGTTATGAGGCACGAAGCGGCCTCAGAAAAACCGGAAGATGAATGGACAAATCTTCTCAAAAACGCAGCGGCTGTTAACGTGGATATAGCGCATACAGGAGTGATTCCGGCAGGAGAACACCAGAAGCATATCATAATGACGGCTCTCCGGGAATGTCTAACCAATACCGTAAAACATGCCGGAGGTCACAGAATTTTTCTTGAAATAAAAACCGAAGGGGATATAATAACCGCAAGAATCACAAATGACGGCAGACAACCCGAAAGAGAAGTAAAAGAAGCGGGAGGACTCAAAAATACAAGACGTATTGTTGAAGCTGCAGGGGGAAGCATGACAATAGAAAGCACGCCGCGTTTTGCCCTGAACATAAATCTGCCTGATCAGATTCATACATCAGAGATTGAATGATACCAGAGCTTTTTCATATCGTAAAAAACAAAAAATATTAACTTTTCCCCACCTTTTCGGCATATATGGGTGGGGGAATATCATAGAATTATGTGTATAATACTGATTAAGGCATACAAAAGATATGATTGTACGATATGACAGAAAGGAAATTACAGATGTCAAAGACCAGAGTTATGATTGTAGAGGATCAGTTTACAGCAAGACAGCTGTTTGAAATGTATATTAATTCGAGTGAGAAATATGAAATTGCATGTATGGTAGAATCCGCAGCCTATGCTGATACATTTGCGGCAAGCGAGCATATTGATCTCGTTATAATGGATATTCTTATGAACGACGGCTCCAACGGGTTTGCAGCGGCCATGAAAGTTAAAAAACTCTGCCCCGGTATCAGAATAATCGCAGTTACGTCCATGCCTGAAGCCTCATGGCTCAAAAAAGCAAAAGAAATAGGCATAGACAGTTTTTGGTACAAGGAAACATCAAAAGAAACTATTCTTGAAATTATGGACAGAACGATGTCAGGTGAGAATGTATATCCCGACAGTACACCGAGAGTTAAGCTGGGACTTGCCTACAGTACAGAGTTTACCGAAAGAGAGCTGGAGGTGCTGCGTGTTATGACAAAAGGTTTTTCTAATTCGAATATAGCGCACAAGCTGCACATATCAGAAAGCACAGTAAAAAACCACATACATAATATGCTCGAAAAAACAGGCTGCGGCAGTCGTACGGAGCTTGCTATTGAAGCAAGGATCAGCGGAGTGGCAGTCAGTATTGAATGAGAAAATCTTTCAATACCCAATCCGAGACGGGGGAGCAGGCATAGCAGCCGTATTGCCTGTAATATGAAAATTCCTATGCTGCAATGATATTGGTTTCGCAGACATATCAAAGCATAGGAGGTATCCATACGGATAACCAGGGTATAACAAAGACACGCCGGAATTGCACTTGCCATATTGTTTTTATTCCGAAATACAGAAACAGCACCTGTGAATAATTCGGAATTAATAAACCTTGCTCAGGGAAGTTCTCTAAACAAGGTCTTTTTGTTATTTCAGCTCGTCAAGTATATCCGGAAACGGCTCCAGTGACCGTTTCAGAATACCGTGCATATGAGCGATGGCAATACCGTAGTTTGTAATGGGTATGCCGCTTTCTTTGCAGCAGCCTATGCGGTATTTCATTTCCTTTTCGTTAAGCATGCAGCCGCCGCAGTGAACGATCAGAGCATACTGTGACATATCCGATGGGAAATCACCGCCTGAGGTGAAAGCAAAATTCAGTTTTTTGCCTGTATGCTTTTCAATCCACGCAGGCATTTTGACAGTCCCTATATCCTCGCACTGCCTGTGATGGGTGCAGCCTTCTGAGATAAGGACAGTATTTCCGTCTTTCAGTCTGTCGAGCATGGCTGCGCCTTTTACAGCCTGCCTTAGATCACCCTTGTAATCTGCAAACAGTATTGAAAACGATGTAAGCATTATATCTTTTGGAACCGCTTTGTTAACGAATCCGAACACCTGGGAATCCGTAACCACCAGCTTCGGTTTCCGGGAAAGCGAGGCAAGTGTTTTTTCAAGCTCTGTTTCCCTTGTAACCATACAGACAGCTCCCGTATCGAGGATATCTCTTATGGTCTGCTGCTGCGGCAGTATCAGTCTGCCCTTTGGAGCGGCGCTGTCTACAGGTACGACAAGTACAATAATATCTTCCGGATTTATCAGATCCGCTATTACTCTTTTATCTGTTTTCTGCACCTTTGCAAAAGATGCGATGAGCTCCTTGAGTTCATATATATTCTTGTTTTCAAGGGCGCTTACATATATTGAGTTTCCGCCTGCCGCAGGGATACTGCCAAGCAGATCCGACTTGTTATATGCGATTACATAGCTTATATTCCTCTCCTTAAAGCTTTGGATAAGGTCAAGCTCCAAAGGCATAAGCTCTCTTGAGGCATCGGTAACGAGAACCGCTATATCCGTTTTGTTGAGTACGGACAGCGCCTTTTCGACTCTTAATTTCCCCAAATCTCCCTCATCATCAAGGCCGGGAGTGTCGATGATTACAACCGGTCCGAGAGGCAGAAGCTCCATTGCTTTTCTGACAGGGTCAGTTGTAGTTCCCTTTGTTTCTGAAACCACGCACAAATCCTGGCTCGTAACGGCGTTGACAAGACTTGACTTGCCTGCGTTTCTCATTCCGAAAAACCCTATATGCAGTCTTTCTGCGGATACCTGTTCGTTAAGACTCATAATATTCTCCCTGCTAGAAACGGAAATCACGTCTGTTTGAAGCCTTGATGGCATCGACGTTTTCTTTTGCGATAGCCTTTACTTTCGGAGCAGGTATTTTTTCAAGCTCCTTTTCAATCAGGGCAAAGCCTGTTTTCTTAGTATCATCACTTGCATAGTCGGTGAGATATTCTGTAAGTGTCATAAGAGCATTAGGGTGACAGCAGTTTAAAATCTGTCCGTTTTTGCAAAGTGACATAAATCTGTCGCCTGTTCTGCCCTCGCGGTAACATGCAGTGCAGAATGACGGAATATATCCAAGCTCCATAAGCCAGTTTACAACCTCATCGAGAGTTCTCTGGTCGGATACGTCAAACTGCTCCGAATCGTGAGGTCTTTCTTCTTCTGTGTATCCGCCAACAGATGTACGGGAGCCGCCGCTTATCTGGGATATTCCGATGGAAAGGGCCTTTTCACGTACCTTTTCGCCCTCTCTTGTGGAGATTATCATTCCGGTGTACGGTACGGCTATTCTGATGCAGGCGATTATCTTTTCAAAAAGCTCATCGCTTATGCTGTTGTCAAAAGCACTCGGGTCTATATCGTCGGCACGTTTGATACGCGGTACACTGATGGTGTGAGGTCCTACTCCGTGTACGGCTTCAAGATGCTCTGCGTGCATCAGCAGACCTGCAAATTCATATTTGTACATCTCAAGGCCGAATAAAACGCCGAGACCCACATCGTCGATGCCACCCTCCATTGCTCTGTCCATGGCCTCCGTATGATAGTCATAGTCGTGCTTAGGTCCTGTAGGGTGGAGCTTCAGATAGCTTTCCTTGTGGTAGGTTTCCTGAAACAGTATATATGTGCCTATGCCGGCATCGCTTAATTTGCGGTAGTTTTCCACAGTGGTTGCGGCGATGTTTACATTTACGCGGCGGATGGCGCCGTTTTTGTGTTTGATACTGTATATTGTATCGATACATTCAAGTATATATTCGATAGGATTGTTTACAGGGTCTTCTCCCGCTTCGATTGCAAGGCGCTTGTGGCCCATATCCTGAAGCGCGATTACCTCTTCGCGTATTTCCTCCTGTGTCAGCTTTATTCTCCTGATATGCTTGTTCTTCATATGGTAAGGGCAGTATACGCAGCCGTTTACGCAGTAGTTTGAAAGATAAAGAGGCGCAAACATTACGATACGGTTACCGTAAAAGGCAAGCTTGATTTCCTCTGCCAGCCTGTACATTTCTTCGATTTTTTCAGGAATATCACAGGCAAGAAGTACGGAAGCCTCTCTGTGGGTAAGACCCTGACAGACTGTTCCGTCCGCTGTTTTTCTCGGTCTTGCCTTTTCGAGAATACTGTCGATAAGTTCGATATTGTTTTTGTTTTCCTCTGCATATTTGAGAGTTTCAAGTATCTCCTCGTGATTGATGAATTCATCAGCTTTAAGTGATTTTGGATTGTAGATTGTCATAATTTTTCCTTTCTTACGGTCAGAATTAACTTTTCGTTAGATTATATTTCTGAAATCGCCTCTGTCTGTGACAATGCGATAGCCTATGGCCGAAACTTTTCTTTTGAGAGCCGCAAGGTTTTCGGCGGCCTCCTCGTTCATACATATTTTGTCGTTGTAAAGCATATATTTTTTTCTTTCGGAAACAGGTGAAAGATTAGGCATTACAACATTTGCGCCTGCAAGAATGCCTTTTTCGCGGCCCATAGCGTCTATAGTTCCAAGGGCTGTTGTTGCGGGAAGCAGTATGTCGGGTCTGATAAGGCGTATCAGGGAGAGCAGGTAAACGGTAAGCTCTGCCGTTCCCGCAGGGCAACTTCCGAAAGGCGTGTCCTTATGAGGGATAAACGGTCCTATGCCGCACATATGAGGCTTAAACTTCTCTATGAATTTAAGATCCGCTGCAAGTGTGTCAGAGCTCTGATAAGGAGATCCGACCATAAATCCGCAGCCTGTCTGAAAACCGGTTTCCTTTATATCCTCAAGGCACTTCATTCGTTTTTCAAAGGACATTGACGCAGGGTGAAGTTTCTCATAGTGAGCCTCATCAGCAGTTTCGTGGCGAAGCAGATAGCGGTCGGCGCCTGCATCATACATGGCCTTGTATTCCTCTTTTGAATATTCGCCAAGAGAAAGCGTTACTGCGCAGTCAGGGAAGATTTTTTTGATACTGCTGACATAGCTGCATATATGCTCCGCAGTAAAAAATCCGTCCTCGCCGCCCTGCATTACAAAGGTTCTGAATCCAAGCTCATAGCCCTTGCGGCAGCATTCAAGAACTGTCTCAAGGGGCAGGCGGTATCTCGCGCACTGTGCATTGCTTTTTCGTATGCCGCAGTACAGGCAGTCGTTTGCGCATATGTTGCTGACTTCAATCAGCCCTCTGATATATACGTCTTTTCCGTAGATGCTCTGCCTTATTCTGTCTGCCTTTGAAGCGGCGTAGGCTGCAGGTTCCTCTGAAAAACCCTCAATCAGCATTTTGTATTCGTTTTTTTCGAGGCAGCGCTCTGCCTCCAGTCTGTCTATCAGCAGTTTCAGATTATTATCCATTTGACACCACATTTGAATATGCTGTTTTGACGCTGATGCCGCCTATGTTCCCTATTTTGCCCGAAAGAGCAGAAATGATGTTCTGCGGCGCGTCTATGGCAACAGATATTATATTGATATTTCTTTCTTTGTAGGGAATTCCCATTCTTCCGATTATATAGCTTCCGTATTCATGCAGCAGCGAATTGAGATATGAAGCGGAATCGGGATTTTCAACTATTATGCCCATAACGGCAACTCTTGTTTCCATTGCAAGCCTCCTGTGTATTAAAAATATCTGCACCCCCAAAAGAATGCAGATATACTGATAGCTCATATATTGCACCTTTCAGGCAGAATTCGCAGTGCGAAAACTTTGTGTCAGGATTATGAGTATATTTTACAGAAAACAGGGGCGAGTGTCAAGAGATAAGAAGCAGAGAGGCAAGTTTTCCCACCAGGATAGAGAGTGCAAGGCTTCCCGCCCATATGGACAGGGCCTTTGCGAAGCCCTCCTGTTTGAGAAGTATTATGAGGGAGGCAAAGCAGGGGACAAACAGGCTCAGAATAAGCATTGAAACCGTAAGCTGCCGGTATGTGAATGAGCTCTGCTCTATTACGGACAGAAGTCCCGCTGCTCCGAAATCTCTTTTTACAATGCTCATTATGAACAGTGACGCAGCTTCTCTCGGCAGCTGCAGGAAGCTTTCGGTTACAGGCGCGCATATGCGGCACAGATAATCCAGAAACCCCGTATAGCTTAAAACAGAAAGTATGGCGGAGCCTGCCGCAAAGGGAAGCAGCGTATCCTTTAAAAAGGATATGCCGTATAAAACAGAGACTTTTAAAAGCGGAAACATGGCAGGCATGTGCACGGCACCGTTTTTAGTACGGGGCGTGTGATATATTTTATCTGCGGGAAGCAGTATATTGAGAAAGATACCAGAAATTACAAATACGGCGGCAACTGAAGATATATAGAATATGAACAGGGAGGGAGGAAGTACGAAGGCGATACCGATTATTACGGCAGTCTGGGCAGAGCAGGGAACTGCAGCAGACAGCAGAAACGCCGCTATATATCTTTCACGGGAGGAGTTTAAGCCCGAAAGAGCAGACAGCGCGGCCGTGGTACAGCCGAATCCTGACATGAGGGGGAGAAGGCAGTCTGCCGAAAGCCCCATATGCGACAGTAATTTTCCGGAGTGGCTTTCAAGGCGCAGTATTATCCCTGACCTTTCAAGAAACATCTGACAGAAGGCAAATGCAGTCACCAGAGGGGTCAGCATACATATTAAATATTTGAATGTCATAGAGATAATACCAAAGGGGCCTGTCATCAGGTATTCTATCATTTTGTGTTTTAAACCTCCCGCGTATATGTTATAATTAGACTGAAATTCTGCTGCTTATATAGTATGCGGGATATGTGCATAATAGAAAGGAAATCCGATGAATACAGTTATATATATCTTACTTGGAATTATTGTGGTGCTTCTGGTTATTGCAATGATTAAAATATCATCACTTGAGAAGAAGCTTGCCGCCGGCAGTGACAGCGCGGAGATTAAAAACGAGATAGCGCGCTCCAGGACCGAGACGCTTCAGAATGTAAACAGCTCATTTCAGATGCTGGGAGAGATGATATCAAACAATATGAAAGAGTCTGCCAAGGCGCAGGATATGAGGCTTGCGGAGCTTAATACCAGATTTTCAAATATGGCAGTCGAAAACGAGCAGAAGCTTGACAATATAAGGACTGCAATGGAGAGCAAAATCAAGGCTCTTACCGACGAAAACAGTATTCAGCTTGAAAAAATGAGAGCGACGGTAGACGAAAAGCTCCAGAAGACTTTAGAGGAGAGGCTGTCACAGTCATTTAAGCT
>OLPR01003295.1_pt1 | contig 10928 bp, 9 predicted proteins | sample 1672761 | NCBI WGS metagenome assembly OLPR01 (sample SAMEA3136721, study PRJEB25190) | human gut metagenome | biome: human gut; feature: human-associated habitat; material: faeces | place: Austria | collected 2013
CATCTCTTGGTGTCATTGAATCAATATCTAATTCTTGTAATTGTTGTAAAAGTTTAGATTTTTCTGGTTGAACTTGATCCATCACAAATAAACTTGGTTGATAATTTTGATTATTATCTTGGTTTTCAAAATTCGATAAAAGTTGTGAAGCTCTGTCCAAAACAACCTTTGGTAAATGTGCGAGTTTGGCAACATTGATACCATAAGATTTATCTGCTTTTCCTTCGACAACACGGTATCTAAATTCAATTTCATTTTTTTCTTCTCGCACATCCACATGAACATTACGCATAGATTGATGTTCTTCTGCTAAATCTGTTAATTCATGATAGTGCGTCGAAAATAATGTTTTTGCGCCAATTGCTTCATCAATATATTCAAGCATAGCTTGTGCAAGAGCCATACCATCATATGTTGCAGTTCCTCGACCTATTTCATCAAATAAAATTAATGAGTGTTTCGTTGCATAGCGTAAAGCTGTATTAGCTTCCATCATTTCGACCATAAATGTACTTTTTCCTGTCAATATATCATCAGAAGCACCGATTCTCGTAAAAATACGATCAAAAATAGGTAATTCTGCTGTTTTTGCAGGTATGAAGCTTCCCATTTGGGCCATAACTACAAGTAATGCATTTTGTCGCATATATGTAGATTTACCACCCATATTCGGACCTGTAATCAATTGTATATGTTCATCTTCTGACATTTTCCAATCATTCGACACATATCTTTTTTTCTTCATACGATCATCCAATATCGGATGTTTTCCTTCTACTACATTGACGTTGTATCCTGGATGGAACGTTGGACATACATATCCTTTTTCGCTGGCAAGAATTGCCAAAGATACAAGTACATCAATCGTAGATAACGCTTGTGCACACGCATGAAGATCAAACAAGTCTCTTTTTATTCTTAATAATAAGTCATTAAATAAACTTTGTTCTAATTTTATCTTTGTTTCTTGCGCATGTAAGATTTGTTCTTCTTTTTCCTTCAATTCTTGTGTAATAAATCTTGTTGCATTCGCAAGTGTTTGTTTCGGGTGATACCCAAACTCTTCTTTGATATTACCCAAATTTCCATTACGAACTTCAATATAATAACCGAACACACGGTTATATCCTACTTTTAATGATTTAACCCCTGTTCTTTCACGCTCTTTAGCTTCTAGTTCTAAAATAAAATCTTTTCCTTGTTTTGCTATTTTTCGAACTTCATCTAATTCCTGATTGTACCCATCATTAAAGACTCCACCTTCTTTTAGTGTTAGTGGTGGATTTTCTATAATCGCATTTTTTATTTCATTGTATAATTCTTGGCAGTCTGGAACTTCATTAAATTCTGGATATGAATTCAAGGAAGAAGCTAAATTTAAAATAGGTTTTGCGTGTTCCAATGTAGCAACAAGTTGAAGTACATCTCTTGGACTTGCATTCCCATAAGCCATACGGCTCGCAAGTCTTTCCATATCATATACATAAACTAAATGTTCTTTTAGGTTTTCTCTTAACATAAAGTTTTCTTTTAAATCTTTAACTGCAGCCTGTCTTTTCGCAATCTTTTCTGCATCAATCAATGGGTATTCAATCCATCTTTTCAATAGTCTTGAACCCATGGCACTTTGGCATTTATCCATAAAAGACCATAAGCTTTCTGCCTTTGCATTTGTTGATTGACTTGAAACCAACTCCAAATGATTCTTCGTTTCATAGTCCATGACCAGCACTTTATCTTTGTCCATGGATTCTATAGGTAAAAAATGATCGATATGTTGTTTTTGTGTGTCTTTTAAATAGGCCATCAACAGTGCAAATGCCTCTTTTAATGACTCGGATTCAATTTCATTTAATAAAAGTAGATCTTGTAAATCAATATTTGCCTTTTTATGTTTTGAAACGAGCATTGTATCCATCTCTTCTAGGGCAGCTATCCATTTTTTATCCATTGTCATTGGACAAACAAGCTCACTTACATTTTGTTCTAATAATGCTTTTTGTAAAGCAACTAAAGATCTTTGTAGAGTTTGATATTTCAACTCGCCCGTACTTAATTCGCAATAGATAACTGTAATTTCAAAACTTGACACGCTACATGATGCCATATAGTTTGTCGACTTGGCATCCATAGTTGCATCCATATATGTTCCTGGTGTAATAATTTTAACAATTCCTCGATCCACCAATCCTTTAGCACTGGAAGGATCTTCTAATTGTTCACAAATTGCTACTTTATATCCCTTCTTTACTAAGCGTGAAATATATGAATTGGCCGCATGAAAAGGAATGCCACACATAGGTACTTTTTCTTCTACCCCTGCACTCCTTCCTGTTAATACTAAATCCAATTCTTGTGAAGCCAACTTTGCATCATCAAAAAACATCTCATAAAAATCCCCTAAACGATAAAATAAAATTGCATCGGGATTTTCTTCTTTCATTTTTAAATAGTGTTGCATCATTGGTGTATATTTTTTTTCTGCCATAAATCATCATCCTAACATGACTATTATACCAAAATTTCAAAATAAATATGTTATAATTAAAAGCACTGAATAAGGAGGTTATCACTAATGAAACAAACAATTCAATGGAAAAACAAATCCATTCAAATTGATATTGGTTTGATTCTAATTCTAATCCTTTTTGGTATGACTAGTTGTTTTGCACTATACAATTCTTTCAACTTAATAAAATACGGAAGTGGATATTCATATTTATTGCGTCAATTATTTTGGTTTATTGTAGGATTTTTCGCCATGTTTTTCCTTTCGATTCTTCAAAACAAAAAAATATATTCATATATGGATACGGCATATAAAATTCTTATGCTTTGTCTAGTTTATTTGTTTCTCTCACGCTTATTATATAATTTTGTAGGTATAACACTTCCTTTTGCGAGTGAAACTAATGGTGCCATTTCATGGTTTCAGCTGCCTTTGATTGGTAGCTTTCAGCCAAGTGAATTCATTAAAATTGTTTTAATTGTTTTAATCTCACAAATTATTGTTGATCATCAAAATGCACATCCAAATCCAACACATAAAGATGACTTGATGTTGTTGTGGAAAATCGCAAAAGTATTATTCCCACCATTATTTTTGATTATGATGCAGCCAGATACTGGTGTATGTATTATCATCGTATTCAATATCTTCGTTTTAGTGTGTTGTAGTGGTATTCGTAAAGAGTATATTATTGGAATTTTCGCCTGTGTGGTTATTGTTGTAGGAGCATTCTTATTCTTATATTTTGAATACCCTAATATTCTTACTTCATTTATATCTTCATACAAACTTCAAAGAATTGATGCATGGTTAGAACCAGAAAGTAACATTCGAGGTAGTTCGAATCAGTTATACACTGCATTATTGTCGTTAGGCAGTGCTGGATTAACTGGATATGGGTTGCAAGCAAATATCATTTCTATTCCTGAAGCACATACAGATTTTATCTTTGCTGCTTTTGGACAATGTTTTGGATTTATTGGAACTACATTTATATTATTACTTTGTTTATTACTTGATATTTATTTATGCAAAATTGCTTATGCTGCAAAAGATAAAAAAGATCGATTCGTTGTTATTGGTATTATCGCGATGTTGCTATATCAGCAACTACAAAATACAGGAATGATTGTTGGATTATTACCAATCACTGGTATCACATTGCCACTTATTTCTTATGGAGGAAGTAGTATTCTATCTTACTTCATTTCATTCGCAATCATTTTAAATATTTCTCCAGCAACAAAAAGAACGATTCGTTTGAATCGTTCAAAAAGACGTAAGTTAATTAATATAAATTCTTAAGTCGAGTCAAATAAGAATAAGTACGATATCTCGCAAATCGTACTTTTTTTGTACTCGAATGTATGATTATTTCAGAAATCGATGCTAAATCCCTTTCTAAGTGATCATAACATACATGTGCATAGGCAAGTGTATCACCTCTGACCCCAATTTTTCGTGTATCATTCATAATATATGGATTTTTTAAAGAATGATGGTTCTTATGTGAAATAGGCATGATTTCACAAAGTTGTAAAACCTTTAACCCTGGATCCACGACCGCCCCTTTAAGAGCTCTATTTACAGCGGTAGAACCAGATTGAGTACTCACACAAATACCTGAGCCTTGACTGCTTTCAAAAAATTCATCATCTATCGAGATATCCAGTACTAATGTTTTAGCCAAACTTTCAATACGTACTTCATTTAATGCATATAATGTTTCATTGACTTGAGGAAGGTCCATTTGAAGTAAATTGAATTCTTCAATTGTTGGTTGATTATGTTTTAAATCATATATCAAATGATCCAGTTCATCTTGTGTATAGTCGGTAAAAAAGCCTAAATTACCTGTATGTATCGCAACAAATTGAATATCATCCAATCTATCTATATACGTATGAATCGCTCTTAATAAGGTACCATCACCTCCGACAGAAAAGATAACTTCAGATTTCTCATCATCATACTCCCATCCAATAGCAAGACATTTTTTCTTTAGAGTTTCAGCAACTCTTTTTGAGTTGTCGTCTCCCCTGTCTACCAAACTAAAACGCATCAAATCACTTCCTCTTTCATTAAATCTATTGTAACATATTTAATGGGTGATATGAATGTATGATAATATTGAAAGAGAATTGAAATTATTGATCGATGAAGAAGTATATAACAAATTACTTCATTCATATGATTTTCAGAATCCAATAACACAAACAAACACATATTTTGATACAAAGAATCAAGATGTAAAGAAACAACATAGTGCAGTACGAATTCGAATGATTCAAGATAAAAAGATATTCACTTTAAAAATCAGAAAAGATGAATACACACATTATGAATTTGAAAAAGAAATCAACACTGAAAACATAGATGATATTAATGATACAGAAATATTAAATTGGTTTGATCAATATCAAATTCCTAAAAATTTAGATCCAACAGTTAGTTTTACCACCTTGAGATATGTGTATAAATTTGAACATGGAGAATTATGTTTGGATAAAACAGACTACAAAAATCATACTGATTATGAAATAGAATATGAATACACTTCAGATCATGATGGAATCCACTTTTTCAATTCAATCTTAGAAAAATATGATTTAAAATGGATAAAAAACTGCCCTAGCAAAATTGCTAGAGCATTAAATGATTAAAATTTATGTGTTAAACGATAGAAGAAGGATTTGGAATTATATTCTTCTTCTTTTTTCTTATAATTTTCAATTTCTTCTTTATTTTTATTATAAAGTTCTTCTATATCTTTTAATTTCTGATTTTCAGATTCTAATTCAGAAATTTTCTCATCTTTTGTTTGCGTTTCTAATAGGAAGGTTTGTTTACTCTTTTCAATTTCTAATTTAAGTTTTTCTTGATATAATTGTTCAATTTGGGCTTGTGCCTTCTCTTTTTCTTCTATAATTGCTTTAAGCTTTTCATTTTCGAATCGTAGTTCCATTTCAACTGTTGATATTTCATGTTTTTCTTTCCTAAAATAAGTAGATAATCTTTCAACGCCTTCAGCCTTGATTGTGATACGACGAGTTGCCGGGTTTTTATATTTCCAATCTTTATCTGGATTATCTTTTACTAATTTTGCGATTGCTTTATCTACTGTATTTCTTGATTTATTGAAATGTTGGCATATCTGTGCAATATCCATATCATAATATACATCAATTGCTGATGCTTCTTCAGGCATATCCATGTCCCCTTCCTATGAAATTCATAATAATAATCTAACGAGTCACGATTAGTCTATCATAGTTTTAACAAGAAAGCTATACCTATATATGAATTTCCTATATTTTTATATTTTATATTCATGCTTTTTACTTTTTTCATATCTTTCTCACATGAATCTTCATATCTATTTATTTATTCAAATCCTATTTAATTTGATATTTTTTATTTTCATATCTATATCACATGAATTAAAATATTCCTTTCATATTTGCAATTTACAGTTCATATGATTCTAAATAATTAATATTACATTTCATATGAACAATATTTACGACATTCTGCGTTCATATGAATAGTTTTATGCAGATTCTTAATTCATATTTTAATTCACATTCTATATTTTTTATTCTTTTTATTTTCACATGAATAAGATTTCATTAAAAATCAGTATGAAAATTCATAAAAATTTCATATGAATGCTCAGAAGCGTCCTCCAACGATTTTTTCCTCTCTATGTGATACTTATATGAATATACTATATTTAAAGCAATTATACGCTTTATCATATGATTTTATTGTATATTATGCTTTTTTTGTTCATATGAATTAAGAATTCTATATGATTTTTGTGCTTATATTCCTATAAATATAAAAAAATCGTATGAAATATCATAAATACTTCATACGATTAAGCATATTTACGAGCTTTTACGTCCTTCAAACGCTTTTAGCAATGTCATTGCATCTGTATAATCTAAATGACTACCTACAGGAATACCGTGAGCAAGTCTACTTACCTTACACTTCCCTTCTAGTAGTTTGCATATATATAAAGATGTCGTTTCTCCTTCTACTGTAGGATCAAGAGCCAATATTACCTCTTCTGTTTTTTCATTCACTCTATTTAAAAGAGTCTTTATATTTAATTGATCTGGTAAAACTCCTTTTTGTGTATTAATCAATCCATCTAGTACGTGAAATACACCATTATATTGTTGCATAGACTCGATTACCGATATGTCTTTCGAATTTTGTACTACACATATGATATTCTGATTTCTATTAGTATTCTTACAATACTCACAAAGCTCATCTTCTGTCAAATTACCACATCGAGTACATTTTTTTACTTTCTTTTTTAAATTCACTAAAGTTTCTGCCAATTCAGATATTTCATCATCAGACCATTCTAATACTGTAAATGCATATCTCTCTGCAGTCTTAGCACCCACTCCTGGTAATTTCTGAAATTCATATATTAAATCATCAAATGTTTTTGGATACATGCTTCACCTTCTAATCTTCTTTTATTTCTATACTTGGAAACAAACTTTTCATATGATCTTCTATACTCATATTATTATCAGATTCTGAATCTTTTCTTTTCAAGCGAACTTGATAAGGTTCTGGAAGATTACCACTAATCATTCTTTCCTTAAACTCATCCAACACACGAGATTGTTGTGTCTTATCTAATGCGAATACCTTCTTAGCTTTTCCTAATAACACTTCCATAAAATCTTCATATCCATAATTCAGTTCAAATTCATTTATTTGTTTCGCAAAGATTTCACTCGATACACATACTACAATATAATTAGATCCACTAGCCATAATACTACTGTTTCTCAATGTAGCCGCATATTTTCCAAATTCTAAACTTGATATGAATTGTCCTATATTATTGAACTTATTCGTATCAATACTTCTTTCCATCTTTGTAGCTCCAACTAACAATTGAATGACAAATTCATCGTTTAATATGATTTTATTATTTTTATTTTCTGACTGTTTTAATGTTTCACGTGAAACATCAGAAATTTCAGATTTCTCTAAAGCCCCATTATTATCATCTTTTTGAGTGCTTTTCTCAATTATATCTGAGTCATCAGAAGTATCGTCATATGATGTTTCATAGTTTTCTTCTTCCTCTACCTCTTTAAAATCATTCTGATCTGAATCAATAATATGTGTTTTCGATTCATATGAATAACTTGAAATTTTTAATAAAGAGGCTTCTAAGTAGTCTAATGCGTTAGATGCGTATGTATATTTATTAAATGTATCCATTAATTCTTCCATGCATTTAATTCTGAAATTAATAGGTGCTAATTTAAAATATTTCCTAATCATATCTTTGTTCATATCCGATACTAGAGTTGAATTCTCAGAATAATCTAAAATCAGACTGTCCTTCAACATGTGAATAAAATCTGCAGTCAATCTTTTAATATCCATTCCCATATCTGAATATTTCTGAATATCTTTGACAAAACTATCTACATCTTTTTTATATACCGAATAAAATAAATGACCAATATCTTCAGATGTTACGACACCATAAATTTTACGAATATCATTCACATCAATATGAGATGAACAGTATGCAACACATTGATCCAATATTGACAGTGCATCACGCATACCTCCATCAGCTAATTGAGCAATCAAAGTTAATCCATTCTCATCAATTTCAATTCCTTCGTTTTTACAAACAACAGATAATCTATATTTAATGTCATGCATACTCACTTTGTTGAAATCAAATCTTTGACAACGAGAAATAATCGTTGGTAAAACTTTATTTGGTTCTGTAGTTGCAAAAATAAAAATTACATGAGCAGGAGGTTCCTCGATTGTTTTTAATAATGCATTGAATGCTCCAGAAGTCATCATATGAACTTCATCAATAATATATATTTTATATTTTCCCTGCATTGGAGCATACTTCACTTTATCAATCAGATTTCTTACTTCATCTACACCATTGTTGCTGGCAGCATCAATTTCAATAATATCTGGATGACTTCCATTTGCAGCCATTTTGCAGTTCTCACAAACTCCACAAGGAGCATCTTGGCTATTCGTACAATTTAATGTCTTCGCAAATATTTTTGCGATTGAAGTTTTACCTGTTCCTCTAGGACCACAGAATAAATAAGCATGAGCAATACGATTTTGTATAATCGCATTTTTCAATGTCTGAATTATATGTGTTTGACCAACAACTTCATCAAAATTTGTTGGTCTATATTTTCTATATAATGCTTGATATGCCATTCGTAAAATCCTTTCTATATGTTTTCCTGTATCTTATTTTATCATAGTTTTACTCATTTTATTTGATTGAAATAGGGAAGTGTAATATATATGAAAAGCAGAAATCACTCCTATTTATGATTTCTGCTTCTTTTTCATATCTCTTTTCTTTTTAAAAAATTGTTTTAACAAATCTGAACATTCAGATTCAAGGATTCCTTTTCTATATTCAGGATGATGATTGAATTCAGATACTTCAAATAAATTTGTACACGTACCCACACAGCCTCCTTTAGGATCGGATGCTCCATATACGACTTCTTTAATTCTAGATTGTATGATCGCACCTGCACACATAGGACACGGTTCTAAAGTTACATATAATATGCAATCCTCTAATCTCCATGTATTTAATTTCTTACACGCTTTTTTAATTGCCATAATTTCTGCGTGCGCAATACTTTGTTGCAAAATCTCACGCTTATTATATCCACGAGCTATGATTTTATCATCTTTTACAATCACACAACCAATAGGAACTTCATCATAACTTTCTGCTTTCTTAGCCTGCTTGATAGCTTCCTTCATCCATTTCACATCATCCATATTCATATCCTCATATAAAAAAACTACTACACATGATGGAGCTTGCTTAAGGCTGCTTCGTTCCCGACCTGACCTGATTCACAAGATATCATTGTAGTAGCTAGGTTATTATATCAAATCCATTTTCAATTCGCAATAGAAAAAGCTGTCAAATGACAGCCTTAAGGATTAACCAATTTTCTTTTTACCACCCATATAAGGTTGTAAAGCTTCTGGAATCAAGATAGATCCATCTTCTTGTAGATTGTTTTCTAAGAATGCGATCAACATTCTTGGTGGAGCAACACAAGTGTTGTTTAATGTGTGTGCATAATATTTTTCTCCATTTTCACCCTTAACACGAATCTTTAAACGACGTGCCTGAGCATCTGTCAAGTTAGAGCAACTTCCGACTTCAAAATATTTCTTTTGACGTGGAGACCAAGCTTCAACATCCACTGACTTGCATTTTAAGTCTGCCAAATCACCTGAACAGCATTCCAAAGTACGTACTGGAATATCTAATGTTCTGAAGAACTCTACAGTATTCATATACAATTTTTTAAACCATTCCATACTATCTTCAGGTTTACAAACAACAATCATTTCTTGTTTTTCAAATTGGTGAATACGATATACACCACGTTCTTCAATACCGTGAGCACCTTTTTCTTTACGGAAACAAGGTGAGTATGAAGTATATGTATATGGAAGATCTTTTTCTTCAAGAATTGTGTCTTTGAATTTACCAATCATAGAGTGTTCACTTGTACCAATCAAATACAAATCTTCACCTTCGATTTTATACATCATACCTTCCATTTCTGCAAATGACATTACACCATCAACAACTGAACTACGAATCATATATGGTGGAATAACAAATGTAAATCCTTTTTTATCAATCATGAAATCACGAGCATAATTTAAGATTGCTGAATGTAGACGAGCAATGTCTCCCATTAAATAGTAGAATCCATTACCAGCTACACGGCGTGCTGCATCCAAATCAATTCCACTTAAACGTTCCATGATTTCAGTGTGATAAGGAATTTCAAAATCAGGAACAACAGGTTCACCGAATCTTTCTAATTCAACATTTTCACTATCGTCTTTTCCAATCGGAACACTATCATCAATGATGTTTGGAATCTGCATCATTTTTTCTGTTACAGACTCTCTTAATTTGATTTCTTTTTCTTCTAAAGCTGTTAGCTCATGAGCGATTTCAGCCATTTGTTGCTTAATCTCTTCAGCTTCTTCTTTTTTGCCCTGACCCATTAATTTACCGATTTCTTTAGAAATCTTTTTACGATTCGCACGCAAATCATCCGCATGTTGTTGTGTTTGACGAAGTTCTTTGTCCTCCATCAACACTTCATTAACTAAAGGCAATTTGTAGTCTTGGAACTTTTTCTTAATGTTCTCTTTAACAATGTCCGGGTTTTCACGGACAAATTTCATATCTAGCATGATATCCTCCTTGCATAAAAAAAGAGACACTCACACCCATAAAGGGACGATGTCTCGCGTTGCCACCCTTTTTATCATATATATACATATATGATCTCTTAACATGATAACGGTATGTACCGGATCAAAC
>OLPR01003299.1_pt1 | contig 10913 bp, 11 predicted proteins | sample 1672761 | NCBI WGS metagenome assembly OLPR01 (sample SAMEA3136721, study PRJEB25190) | human gut metagenome | biome: human gut; feature: human-associated habitat; material: faeces | place: Austria | collected 2013
ATACCGCCCGGGAAATCTCCGGCGGCGGCACCCGGGTGGGCATTGAGGTCACAGGCTTTGGCGCGGGGTTGGACGGCATTTTGGATTGTATGGGGCGCTTCGGCCGGGTGGCGCTGCTGGGCTGCACCCGAAACAAGGAATTTTCCATCGACTATTACAGAAAAATTCACGCCCCGGGCATCACCCTGGTGGGGGCGCACACCATGGCCCGACCCGGGCAGGAATCCCATCCCGGCTGGTGGACCCAGGGGGACGATATTCTCACCGTGCTGCGCCTGACCCAGGCAGGGCGCATCCGCCTTTCCAGCCTGGTAGACGAAGTCTATTCCCCCGCCCAGGCGCCCGCCGTTTACGCCCGACTGGCGGTGGAAAAAGCGTTCCCGCTGGTGCAATTTGATTGGAGGAATTTCGAATGAGCAAAATCCGAATCGCGCAGATCGGCACCAGCCGATACAGCCACGGTAACTTCATCTTCGACGCGCTGAAAAAATCGCCGGATATTTTTGAAATTGCGGGATACGCCATGCCGGAGGGCGAAGAGACGAAATTTCCGGAAAACATGGCCGCGTTTCAGGGCTTTCCCCGGCTGACGGTGGAGGAAATCTGCAAAGACCCGGGCATACAGGCCGTGGCCGTCGAAACGGAAGAATGCTTTCTGACCAAATACGCCCTGTTGGCGGCGCGGGCGGGAAAACACATCCACATGGAAAAGCCCGGCAGCGACGACGTGGAGGCGTTTGACACGCTGATCGACACGGTGAAGGCCAACAGAACCGTGTTTCACACAGGCTACATGTACCGATACAACCCCTTTGTTCAGGATCTGATGGCCCGCATTCGTCAGGGAGAACTGGGCGAAATCCTCGGCGTAGAGGCGCAAATGAACACCCTGCATCCGCCGGAGCTGCGCCGCTGGCTGGGAATGTATCCCGGCGGCTCCATGTTCTTTCTGGGCTGTCACCTGATCGATCTGATTTTGCAGATTCAGGGCCTGCCGGAACGGATTTTGCCCCTGAACAAATCCACCGGACTGGACGGCGTTATCGCGGAGGATTTCTGCATGGCTGTTTTGGAATATCCCCGGGGCGTTTCCTTTGCCAAGGTGAATTCCACGGAGGTGGGCGGCTTTGCCCGGCGGCAGCTGGTGGTAGCCGGCAGCCTGAAAACCGTGGAACTGAAGCCCTTTGAGGTCATTCTGGGGGCGGATCAGCGCACGACGCGCACCGAATTTACCCAGCAGGGGCAGTTTTCCGAGGAAACGCCCCTTTACAACCGCTATGCGCCCATGATACGGGCCTTTGGGGAAATGGTTCAGGGAAAGCGGGAAAATCCATGGCCCTACGAATATGAACGAACGCTTTATCACACTGTGCTGCAATGCTGCAATCTTTTATAACCAGGGAGGCGAAACGTCATGAAGGCTGTGCTGGTAAATGAAGACCGGAGTTTAAAATGGGCGGAAGTGCCCGACCCTATATTGGGACAAATGGACTGTCGAATCCAGATCCAGGCGGCGGCACTGAACCGGGCGGACCTGATGCAGCGGGAAGGCGATTATCCTCCGCCTCCGGGCTGTCCGCCCTGGATGGGCCTTGAGGTGGCGGGAACCATTGTGGAAATGGGCGAAGGCGCCCGGGAAGCTTCCTCCTGGCAAACAGGCGACCGGGTCTGCGCCCTGCTGGGCGGCGGCGGTTACGCACAGTATGTCTGCGCCCGTTACGACATGCTGATGCCCGTGCCCAGGGGCTGTTCCATGGAGGAAGCGGCCGCTTTACCGGAGGCCTTTGCCACAGCGTATCTGAACCTGTTGCTGGAAGGTGGCATGCAGGCGGGGGATACCGTGCTCATCACCGGCGGCAACAGCGGTCTGGCCAGCGTGATGATCCCCCTGGCCCGCGCCTTCGGGGCCCGGGTCATCACCACCGTGCGCACCCCGGAGAAGGCGGCGCGCATCGCTCCCCTGCAGGCGCATCGGGTGATCGTCACCAGCCTGGAATCCCTGGAAGAGGCCCTGCGTCAGGAAGCAGAAGCCGGACATCCGGTAAACGTGGCCATCGACTGCCTGGGCGGCGAAACCATGGGGCGATGCCTGCCCTTTCTGGCCCATGGCGCTCGCTGGATCATGATTGCGGCCCTGGCCGGACAACGATCGGGAATCGACCTGAAGACCATTTACGTGAAAAATATCCGCATCATCGGCAGCACCCTGCGCTCCCGAACTCCGGCCTTCAAGGCGGAGTTATTGAAAAAGCTGGTGAAGGAGGTCTGGCCTCTGGTAGAAGCCGGTCGGGTACGGCCCACCATCCACCGGATATTGCCCATAACTCAGGCGGAGGCCGCTCAGGAAATCCTCTACCGCGGCGAAAACGTAGGGAAAGTGGTGCTGCAGGTGCAATAAATCTTTCCCACGCATCCAAAAGGGAACGCCCTCTCTTTCGAGAAAGCGTTCCCTTTTGTTTTTTTAAATTCTGATCAGAAATCCGCGTTCTGAGTGGTGCGGGGGAAGGGCAGCACGTCGCGGATGTTGGCGATGCCGGTAAGGTACATAATCATGCGCTCGAAGCCCATGCCGAAGCCCGCGTGGGGCGCGGTGCCGTATTTGCGCAGTTCCAGATACCACCAGTAATCCTCGGGATTCATGCCCAGTTCCCGGATGCGGGCCTCCAGCACGTCGTAGCGTTCCTCGCGCTGGCTGCCGCCGCAAAGCTCGCCCACCACGGGCACCAGCAGATCCGCCGCGGCCACGGTCTTGCCGTCGTCGTTCATGCGCATATAGAAGGCCTTGATCTCCTTGGGCCAGTCGGTCACGAACACGGGCTTGCCGAAGTGCTTCTCGGTAAGATAGCGCTCGTGCTCCGTCTGCAAATCGCTGCCCCAGGAAATGGGATATTCGAACTTTTCGCCGCTGTTTTCCAGGATGGAAATGGCCTCGGTGTAGGGGCAGCGCACGAATTCGCTGTCTCGCACAAACTTCAGCCGATCCACCAGGCCCTTATCCACAAAGGAATTGAGGAAATTCATTTCCTCGGGGCACTCATCCAGCACGGTGGAGATGATGTATTTCACCATTTCCTCCTGCAGATCCATGTCCTCCTTCAGGGTGGCAAAGGCGATTTCCGGCTCGATCATCCAGAATTCGGCGGCGTGGCGCTGGGTGTTGGAGTTCTCCGCCCGGAAGGTGGGGCCGAAGGTATAAACGTTGCGGAAGGCCATGGCGAAGATTTCCGCGTTCAGCTGGCCGGAAACGGTGAGGGAAACGGGCTTTCCGAAGAAATCCTGCTTGAAATCCACCGCGCCGTCCTCCGTGCGGGGAGGATTGTCCGCGTCCAGGGTGGTCACCCGGAACATCTCGCCTGCGCCTTCGCAGTCGCTGCCGGTAATCAGGGGCGTATGCACATAAAGATAGCCCTTGTCATGGAAGAACCGATGGATGGCCTGGGCCGCCACGGAACGCACCCGGAAGGCGCACTGGAACAGGTTGGCCCGGGGACGCAGGTGCTGAATGGTACGCAGATATTCCAGGGTATGGCGCTTTTTCTGCAGGGGATAATCGCTGGGGCTTTCCCCCACCAGGGTGGCCGCATCCGCCTTCAGTTCGAAGGGCTGCTTCATTTCGGGAGTCAGTTCGATTTCTCCGGTGAATTCCACCGCCGCGCCCACGGAGATGCTCTTGACGATCTGACGGTAATTATTCAGTCTGCCCTCCTCCAGCACAACTTGCAGATTGCGGAAGTAGGTACCGTCGTTCAATTCCACAAAGGCAAACGCCTTCGATTCGCGCATGGTGCGCACCCAGCCGCTTACGGTAACGTTCTTCACATTTTCCTTGGGCGTCTGAGTAAACAGAGTCTTTACCAGCGTAACCGCCATAAAAAGCATCCTCCTTCTTTTAAGATGATGGAAACTATTATAGACTTTCGGGGCAATGATGTAAAGTCTCCATTTGTTAACATCCGCGCCGCAGGCCGTATTTCCTCCGCGCCTTTTCCCCGCATCGGGTGCGCCGCTCCCGCCACAACCCGGCCTTGAGGCGTCGCGGCCCCCAGCAACCTACGCTGACAGGAAAATACAAAAAAATGTATTTCAGGTGTTGACAAACCGCGCCGGCTATGCTATAATCATTTTCGTCGCCAAGACAAAGCGACAAACCCAAATCCGGTCGCATGGCTCAGTTGGTAGTCCATTCTGTACGGATTACATAAACTCCGTGCTTCCAGTCCCTGCAAAACTCCCTTTACTGATGGGATGTGCAGATTGCACAAAAATCGGTAGCAAAATTTGGTCGCATGGCTCAGTTGGTAGGACACACTGTCCAGATTAACCAACTAATCGGACGCAAATTGAATAAGGTCGCATGGCTCAGTTGGTAGTACCTACTGGTACCTTTGTTAGAAAGCTCATGGTCGCATGGCTCAGTTGGTAGTCCATTCTGTACGGATTACATAAACTCCACGCTTCCATTTCCCCGCAAAACTCCCCTTACTGATGGGATGTGCAGGTTGCACAAAAATCGGTAGCAAATTTGGTCGCATGGCTCAGTTGGTAGAGCACATCGTTCACATCGATGGGGTCACAGGTTCGAGTCCTGTTGCGACCACCACACGCCTGGCAAGCTTGCTTGCCAGGTTTTTGTTTAAGAACAGTCGGCCATGCGGGAATTCTTCGGCAAGGAGGATATAAGCAGTGAACAATGACATAAGCTCTGACGCAATCGAAACGTCTGGCGAAATCGTCCACAGGGACAATTCGCTGCTTGATATATTCTCAGAAGAAAACCTGCATGGCCACAATCTTCGCGAGATAAATACGTCTCTCACGAGGCGCTTCAGTGCGCTGCAGACAGAAGTACAATCAAGCGCACAACAACTGCGAAGTATCACGCCGGGCTTATTCCGGGCGGCGGGTGCATTTTTGCGCGGAGAAGAGATCCGTCAGGCAGAAGGTTCCCTTGTTGCCGATATGGATGCTCTTTCAAAGGATGTTTTGCAGAAAATAAAGGCGGGAATCTATCATGTTGCCGAATCCAAACAAATTGATGGCAATATGCGTGCCGCCGTTGTGGACGAGAACAACCAGATCATCAAGCAGATCACTTTGAAATATGCAGGAAGTAACAAAATTGTCGCAGGCGATTTGAACGCCCTTGCTGTTCAGGCGGCATTGAAGCAAATCACCCAGCAGTTGGAATGTATTGATGCGGGGGTTCAGTATCTTATTACGCTCAAGAGGCACGGAGATTTCCAAACGCCATATTTCGACGCGGTAAAAAAGATTGATGAAGCAAAAAACGCTCAGAACGACAATGAACGAAACGAGCGCATCATGAGCGCCATTGATAACCTAAACCACGGATTGAATGGTTTATATGGCGATCTTGACAATTGCCTCAAGGCTTTAGGTAGGAAATGGATTCCTGTTGCATCAAAGCGAAACCTGAACTATATCGCCGAGGATATAGTATACATACCGCAGTACGTCGCATTGCTTTCTTACCTGTATAATTACCTTGGAAAGAATGGTCTTGCAAAAAAGTGCATCCTATATTATCGTGATGAGATCGACCGTTTTGTCGATAAACAGTTGCCAAACGGGTATACGGCCGCTCAACTCGTTCATTCTCATTTCCATTATGTTGATGCAAACAGAGATTTCTGGATTGATGGAATGGGGAGAATACAGTCAGAAATGGCAACGCTGAAACCGTTGCTGAATGCAAATGGAACGGGAGACAACGCAATTTATTATCTCTCATTGGACGATGTACAGGAGGAAGAAAACAATGCTTGACGCTATTCGGGATAGATGGGAAAACCGAGGAGTTAGATGCCTCAAATGCCAAAAGAAGCTCGTTGCCAAAGAAAAACTGGTTTGCAAAGAATGCAAAAGCCAGTTAACGGCTGGAGCTATCGCTACTTTGTTGGGTGCTGTTTCTGCTTTTGCGATAAGACCGCATAATAAGAACGACAAAGATTAAGGTAAGAATACGTTTAAAACCGCTCTAAGCCGACAGATATTTGCTTATCCAATTGTATCGTCAATGCTTGGAAATTATGCATTTCTGCCGCTATGCTTGAAAGGAAGTGAACCTCATGGCGAAATTTGTCTCTCGTGAAAAGCTCAGCAAGAAGGCGCGAAAGGAGCTGGACAATCAGAAGCGCGCTGTTTGGGCTTTCTCCCCCACGACCAGGAAGGTCGAAAGCAAAAAACTTTACAACCGTAAGAAAAGCGCTCGTGCCTGGAAGAATGACTTCGGCATGAGCGCTTTTTGTTTGTTTTGAATTATGCTTCGATGAACCCCTTCGCATTAAGCGCCGCCATGAGCGCCTCGTTCGCCGGGCCGGATAGCGTGCCGATCTTGCTGATGGTGTAGTCGCCGATGACGTAGGCGAAGCTGGGTGCGTTCTGATATATAGCAGGTGCGTCTACGAAGGCCTTGACAGCCTCTACCAGCGCCTTGCGGCGTTCGCCGGTCACGTTGAAGGCTGCTTCCATATTCTCCGGCTCCTGGGCTGTGATGGTCAATTCCCGCCCGTTTAATTCTGCAGTGATCTCTGCGCCCTGCGCAACGGCTTCGGCGATTTCTGCCACGGGTTGGCCCTCGGCCTGCGCCTGTTCCAATGCCGCCTGAAGCCCAGCTGCGATTCTTTCCGGCATAGGCGCTTCTTCTGATCTTGCTTTCCGCGTTTTGCGTGTCCGTGCTTCCGGCCAGACTTTCGGCAAAACGCCTTCCTCGAACATGATCTTGAAGGTGATGGCTCCGGTAACCGGTACGCTGAATTCGAAGTCCTGATAGGGCAACCTTTTGATCTCATCGGGGATTTCGATATTCTTGAAGCGCTTGACCTCCTTGCCGTTCTCAATGAAGCAAACCGGTACTGCATCCCGAAGTTTCGCTGTGAGCTTTCCGCATTCCATGATGAATACCTCCGTTTGTTTGATGTGCCTCGCGGCTGAGTCACAGCTTACACACGGGTGGTGGAAATGCAAGCTCTAAAATGATCTTTCCTTTAAAGTTCTTCACATTCAGAAAAGAACCAGCAGTACGGCTGGCATATGTATGGATTTGGGCTTGTTTGATTGCTATCCCATGGTATATCGTTCTTGAAATTTCTTAAAGGTTGATGCTTTTATTAGATATAAATCACCTGACTTCGTGTCATTGCAACATATAGCTTGTTAAGTGTCGAGGGCTTTACCCCGTCAGGATTGAACTTATCGCTGTCAAGATTATCCAGGCCATCTGTTAAAATCACACAAGCCGAATCAACTGTGTCGCCCTTGGAATATGACCAGTTAAGGGCTGGAAATGAATACTTACCAGCTTCCCGAAATACCAGTTTGATAATTCGATCATCATCCAAGACTGAAGATGGATCATTGTCAATCCACTTTACTGCTCCACCATGATCTCCGTTTGATGTAATGCTAATCACTGCTGCTGTCTACGAATATCTGGTAGACAACGATGGCGAGTGGGGCGAGCTGCGGTTTGACTTTGAGAACGGCACAGCCGAGATAGTAAATCTGGCAGATTGGGACACGGTGAAGTCAAACATCTTTGCAAAAACGGCGATACAGTTTGTTCAGAGATTGCCGGAGGCGAGAATGTTGAAATCTGTGGTCGTGCCGTTTTGGAAAGGCAGGGCATAATTACCCGCAGAGCATGACCTTTACACAGAACAGGCCGTCCTGATAGGTAACCGTACTCACCCCACCGGATTTTTCTGCGATGTGACGGACGGACTGAAGTCCGACGCCGTCTCCTTTTCGCTTGGAGGACTGGAATACGCCACCTTTTTCGCGGATGACTCCGTCATAGGTGTTTTCAACTTGAATCAGTGCCAGACTGTTGCCATGCAGATAGGCTGTCAGTTTGATCCTGCGTCGGGCAGGTGCAGTACGCAGGCTGGCTTCCAGCGCATTCTCCAGCAGATTAGAGAGGACCAGGCACAGATCGATCTCGTCTACAGGAAGACATTCCGGCAGATCGAGCTGCACGGAAAATGGGATCTGCTCCCGCTTCGCAAGTGCGCAGTAATACCCGACCACGCCGTCTGCCGCCCGGTTTTCGCAGAAATGCAGCTCCAGACTCGGGATTCTGGAAACTGCGCTGGAAAGATAGGCTTTGATCTTTTCAAGATTCCCTTCTTCTGCAAGGGCGGCGAGCTGACATAGCTGGTGGCGCAGATCGTGCCGCGCCTGCCGGGCTTCCTCAATGGCAGCTTTCAGGCTTTCGTAGCGCTGCTGCTGCATGGAAAGCAGCTGGTTCTCCTGCTGCAATCTCACATTCCGGTTGATGCTGATCGCCATCAGAAGGAAGATTGCGTTGAAGAAAAGCATCAAAAACAAAAGTGCGATGCTGATCACAAAATACCCCTGCAAAACACGCCCGGTATAGAGCGTGTCCGCATGCTTGGGGATCATAAACAGATTCAGCGCAATGAACACCAGCGGCAGCACCCAGAACACATACCAGGTCTGCGCAAAATTTTCGTCCTCGACCATCCTCCGCACGCTGTGCGTCGCAGGATAATAGGCGATGGCGGCAAACAGCCAGCAGATCGCATGATAGCAAATCACGGCTCGCAGACAGAACCATGGCGCAGCCTGCGCCTGCGGCAAACCGGCCAGCATCGCAGCGTTGACCGCTCTTGCAAGGCTGTTGATACAGGCAAATACCGCACAGACGGACAACGCAATCGTTCCGGATTTCCAAAGCGAAATCCGGAGCGTTTTTATGTAGATCACGACTACAAGCAAGGTTAGGCCTGCAAGCATCGGCACAGTCGGCATGCGGCGCGCATAGCACACCACGCCTCCGGCGGCGCAAAGCAGCGCAAGCAGCGGAACAAGCCACAAAACAAGCTTTGACAGCGGCTGCTTTAAGCTGGATTTTGCCGGGAAGTAGGCAAGCAGCATGCCGGGAATCACCACGCCGAGCTCCAGAATTGGACGCAGCAGCTCCATTATGCCATCCGCCCCCTTTGAAGCAAGAACTCCATAAGCGCCTGCCGGGCGCTTTTCAGAAGGTCCTGACTGACAAACACGCGGCTTCCGTCCGCCATGCGGAAGGCGGCGCCTTCCAGATCCTTCGCGTGTTCCAGATTCACGATCACGCCGCGCCCGCACACAAAAAAGCGTGTGTCATCCTTTAGTGGGGCGATGAACGTCTTGAAGGGTTGGCGTGTGGCAAGCGTCTTTTGAACCGTCGTATGGACGTAGATCAAGTGGGCGAAGTGTTCTGCGTAGACGATGTCCTGATAGCGCAGATGGATCTCGCTTCCCTCCACCTTTAGCTCCATATATTTGTCCGGCTGCGGTATGCGGGCAAGCAGCTCGTCCGTCAGCGCATCGATGTCCGCTTCGGTAAAGGGCTTGACCAGATAGTGCAGCGCCCGTACCTGAAATCCCTCCAGCGCATGATCGGTGGAGGTCGTGGTAAAAACCAGCAGACAATCCGTATCGGTTTTGCGCAGCTCTTTTGCTGCCTCCATGCCTGTCATGCCATTCATATAGATATCCAGAAATGCGGTAGTAAAGGGGGCTTTCCTTACTGCTTCCAGAAATTTCTCGCTGCTTTCGTATTCCAGAATATCTGCCTGCACATTTCTCCGGTGAAGCTGCTGCTCCAGCCGGTCTTTCAGCAGTGCACGTTCCGCGGCAAGATCGTCCACAATCGCAATTCTCATGCAGCGAATTCTCCTTCCTCTTCCTGCACATATTCAAATCCAAAGTGATTATATCACAGAGCGTCAAGGTTGGAGAAGCCACAACCCCGGAATTCGTGCCATAATCGTCCCTTTCGTGCCACGGCGCTTGAAAGACCGGCAGAACCTTTTTATACTGAGCGTAAGCAAGGCGTCAAATTGGATTCAGGAAGGAGGGCGGTCTGTGTATCGTATTGCCGTACTGGCAGAACAGGAAGCGGAGCGGCAGCGCTATGCCGAACAAATCACCCGGTTCTGTGAATCGAAGGGGCTGTTTCCTCAGGTCGTGCAATATGACGACCAGGAACGCTTTTTTGAAGCGGCGCAGAAAGATGCTCCAACCAATGCTGTCATTGCACTCTCCGGGGTGGCAGGGCTGAATGCAGCGGAGCACCTTCGTTCCTTATGTCCCGTGTGCCGGATGATCTGGTGCAGTGATCTTGATTTCTCGCTTCACGCCTTCCGACTGCGGGCCGATTATTTCCTGCTGAAGCCCGTTTCTGAGGAAGCGTTTCAACTGGGACTTTACACCTGGCTCGCATAAAACCCCAACAAACTGTATGAAAAATAAATAAACGGAGGATATTTTGATGAAAATGGAAAAAGTATTACGCTCTGCGCTGCTCCTGCTGCTGGCTGCTGCGCTCTGCCTGAGCATGGCAGCCTGTACACAGACGCTAGCCGAGTCTTCCCCGATCTCTGAAACGCAGACGCCCGAAACGGCCGCATCAGAGAAAGCCTCGCCGGAGGATGATATGCCGGAGGACGCTGGCACAGAGGAGACCCCGGCGTCCGACGCATTGTCCTCTGCACTGCCGGTCAAGACGCTGCGCGCCAAGCGTGTCGACGAAAACCCCTATATGGCAAAGAGCGACGCTAACATTCACCACGACGGCTACAATACCGACTCCACGGATGAAGTTCTGCCGCTCGGCATCTACCCGGAAATCAACGTTTCCTATGAGAAAACCAACGCGAACGCTTCGCCTGCCATTTACTTTGACAGCTACGGCCACGCGGTCGTGCCGCTGCTCGGCGGCATCGCCATCCGCGACCTGAACGCGAAGGAAACCACGACGCTGGGCTATTTCTCCCCGAAGCAGCATGACGGCGGCGGTTACGTCATCCAGAGCTCCTATACGTTCCTGGATTCGGAAAACCGCATCGTCTGCCCCACCAGCAACAACCATGTGCTGATGCTGCGGG
>OLPR01003300.1_pt1 | contig 10913 bp, 8 predicted proteins | sample 1672761 | NCBI WGS metagenome assembly OLPR01 (sample SAMEA3136721, study PRJEB25190) | human gut metagenome | biome: human gut; feature: human-associated habitat; material: faeces | place: Austria | collected 2013
TGGTACGCCCGACTGGATTCGAACCAGCGGCCTACAGAGTCGGAGTCTGTCGCTCTATCCAACTGGGCTACAAGCGCATATAAAATTTTTGAAGGTTATTTTGCGTTTGCGTGGCGGCGGTCACGGTACCGTGCATTGCGCAGATGTTCAAAAAGCTCCGCACGATCTTCCGGGGAAGCGGAACGATAATACGCCAAAAGCTGCTGCTCATCTGTAGAAAGATCCAGCACAGAATCGGCAAGGTAACGACGGTCTTTGCGGCGTGCATACACTTTCACGCGCTGACCGGAATCGCTCAGACGCATCGCGTCTGCAGAGTTTGCGTTGTATCCGCACAGCTCATCCAAAGAAATGCGGTAAAGACGGCAAAGGCGCATCAGGTCAAAGATGACGGGCGTCGTTTTACCGGTTTCATAATACGTGTAGGTGGAACGTTCAACGCCAAGAATATTCGCAAGGATCGACTGCGTGTAGCCGCTTTCTTCACGGAAACGCTTGAGACGTTGGCCGAAGATTGCTTTAGATTCTATTTCCTCCAATGCTGTTCACCATCCGCTGTGTCATTCTGTGAAAATCGTGCACATAACTGTGTTGTATCTTTTGCGTGAGATACAAATAGCAGATACAATAATAGTATACGCTATTTGCGCCACTATGCACGACTACGTGAGGAATATTCACACGGATGATGTGTATATTCTGTGCAAACTCAAACTGTTTTCACATACAAGTATACACAATACACATACAGAAAAATGTCGGTTTTTGACGACAAGTGCAGAATGTTCGGAAAAACAGGAAGTGAAGAAAAAGAAAAGCCGCAAAAACTGCGGCTCTTCGGAATTTAAAAGGTGACGGAAACTCACGGGTTTACGGCGCTTTTCATCATCTCGTCGTCGCCGGTAAGCGCCGCGAGCATCAGGTTATACACGCGCTGTGGGTCGCGGTGAAAGTTCTTTTTCACTTCGCGTGCCTGATAGAGGTCGGGCACATACACGGTAAGGCTCATCAGCTCCATTTCTCCGCCGGAAATGTGGCATGTCACGTTGTAGCCATTTTCGGTGCGGACAATGGTCGCCACGTTTTCGCGTTCCATCTTGGCGGAAGCCAGCAGAGCCGTGGCGGCGGCTACGGCCTTATCACGCACGGAAGAGGGGATAAGCTGTTCTAAGTCGTCCGCCACACTCTTGCCACGCTTAGTCAGCACATAGGTGTTGTCTTCCTCGCGGGTGACATTGCCAAGGCTCACAAGGGCAGAAAGCGCATCGCTCGCCTCAAAGTAATTCGCAAGGGATTTTTCCTGCAAGACCTTGATGATGTCATCGCCCGAAAGCGGCGCGTTCACGCTTTTGAGCATATAGCAGATCAAAATGCGGATATCGCTTTTCGAGCGCAGTCCGCCCGGCGCAACGCCGCCGGTAAAAGCATCATATTCCATACGGTTTTACCTCCTTCTTAGTTATCAATAAAGCTGATATTCTTCCATTTTCCGCGCGCAAAGCGGATGACAAAGCAGGCGCCGCGGCAGAACCAATCGATACACATTGCAATCCATGTGCCCAAAATGCCCATGTTAAAGTAGATCGCCAGAATGTAGCTGAAGCCGATGCGGAAGATCCACATGGAAAGCAGGGAAACAATCATCGTAAAGCGCACATCGTTCGCAGCGCGCAGGGCGTTCGGCAGGGCAAAGGCCAGCGGCCAAACAATGACGGCGCAGATACCGTGCACAATGAAGACCTCCATCGTCATTGTGGTCGTTTCCTCGGAGAGTGAGTAGAACGAAAGGATCTGCTTGCTGAACAGCAGCATCAAAAGCGTCATAGCCCAGACGACACCGTAGGTGATGAGCATCAGCTTCTTCGTGTACTTTTTCACAGCTTCGTAGTCCTTTGCGCCGATGCACTGGCCGACGACCGTGATCATCGCCATGCCGAGCGCCATGCCCGGAATAACCTGCAAGGAAGCGAGGTTGCCCGCCACGGCGTTCGCTGTGATGGAAATAGTGCCGAAGCCCGAAACAATGCTTGCAACCAGAATTTTGCCGATCTGGAAAATGCTGTTCTCAAGGCCGTTCGGCACGCCGATCTGCAAAATGCTCTTCAACATGGAGAGGTGGATTTCCGGCTTATGGAGCTTATCATAGAAAATAATACGGCGCGGGTTCAAAAGCAGCACCGTAATGATGATGGCGCCTACTGCACGGGAAACAAGAGAAGCCGCCGCCGCGCCCGCCGCAGCCATCTGGAAGCCGTAGATTAAAATCGCATTGCCCACGATGTTGATGGTGTTCATTAAAATGGAAATGAGCATCGTCGTGCGCGAATCTCCCATAGAGCGGAACAGCGCCGCACCGGCGTTATAGACCGCAAGGAACGGATAGGAAATCGCGGAAAGCAAAAAATAAATCTGCGCGTGCGCCATAACATCCGCTTCAATGGAGCCGAAAACCATGTTCAGCACCGGCTTGCGGAAGAATACGGCGATGACGCCCAGCACGGCTGAAAGCACAAGGCTGGCGTAGAAAAGCTGCTTTGCCGCAAGACTTGCGCTTTTGTGGTCGCCGCGCCCGATGTACTGGGACGCAATGACCGCGCCGCCCGTCGCCAAAGAAGAAAACAGCGTGATGAGCAAAAAGTCGATGGAGTCCACAAGGGAGATGCCGGAAACCGCCGCTTCACCGCAGGAGGAGACCATTACGGTATCCGCCATACCGATGGTTACGGCCAGAAGCTGCTCAATAACAAGGGGTATGATGAGCTTCCGCAGATCTTTGTTTGAAAACACGTCTTCGCCTCATTTCAATACTTTGGGCAGTCTATTCGCTTTTTGGGGAAGAAAGCCCATGCTAAATAACAGATAACTTAATTTTACTATGTTTTCTACTAAAATGCAACGGGATAAAAGAAAGTTTTTCGTCAATATTTTGAATCGGAGAGAAGCGGCGTGTTCTTGCCTGATTTTCGACGTTCAAACGGGAATTACTCCAAACAGACTTTCGTTCCGAAAATATCGGTTAAAAAAGTTGAATTAAGCATTGCGAAATTTTGAATTCCGTGTTAAGATATAACCATTCTGATAAAATGCGGGAATGTGGTGTTTTTTTCAGAATGCAAATTACATTTTCTATTTTTATTTCCATAACGCTTCGGTGAAAGGAGGTAAGATTATGGAGACCAACATCAGCACCGTTCAGGTTGTTCTGATGGGCCTTATTACCGTGTTCGTGGTCCTGATCTGCTTGATCGTTATCATCAAGATCCTCGGCCTCATCATGGAGAAGGTCGCTAAAAAGCAGCCGGCTCCGGCAGCAGCCCCGGCCGCCGCAGCACCTGCTGCAGCACCCGCTCCGGCGGTATCCGCCCAAAACAACCAGCAGATCGTTGCCGCTATCGCAGTCGCGATCGCCGAGGAGATGGGCACGGACGTTTCGCACATCCGCATCCATTCCATCAAAAGAGTCTGAAATGCGCAAAGCGCGAAATCTAACAGATGAGAGGTAAGTTCAATGAAAAAGTATAATGTCAATGTTAACGGCACAGCTTATGAAGTAACAGTAGAAGAAGTCGTCGGCGGCGCAGCACCGGCTCCGGTTGCAGCAGCTCCGGCAGCTATCAAGACCGCTCCGATCAAGGTTGGCGCAGGCAAGGGCGTTTACTCCTTCACCATGTCTGTTTCCCCGCTCGACTGCATGGGCTGTGGTGTCTGCATCGGCGTTTGCCCGACCAAGGCTCTGACCATGGTTCCGCAGCATGAGGAAGCTGCACAGGCTGAGGTATTTGAGTACACCGTAAACAAGGTTTCCCGCAAGCCGGAGATGGAAGACATCAAGACCGTCAAGGGTTCCCAGTTCAAGCAGCCGCTGCTTGAGTTCTCCGGTTCCTGCGCTGGCTGTGCTGAGACCTCCTACGCTCGTCTGATTACCCAGGTATGCGGCGATCGTATGTACATCTCCAACGCTACCGGTTGTTCCTCTATCTGGGGCGGTCCGGCAGCTACTTCCCCGTACACCGTCAATAAGGACGGCCGCGGTCCGGCATGGGCTAACTCCCTGTTCGAGGACAACGCTGAGCACGGTCTGGGCATGTATCATGGCCAGAAGGCACTGCGTGAGAACCTGAAGGCTAAGACCGAGGCTCTGATCGCTGTACCGTACGCACAGCAGGCTCTGAAGGACGCTGCTCAGAAGTGGCTGGATACCTACGCTGACGGCGTAGCAAACCAGGCTGCAACCGAAGCTTACATCGCTGCTCTGGAGAGCAACGTTGAGCCGAACTGCGACTGCGAGGCTTGCACGCTGGCATCCGACATCCTTGCTAAGAAGGATTACCTGTCCAAGAAGTCCGTATGGATCTTCGGCGGCGACGGTTGGGCTTACGACATCGGCTTCGGCGGTCTGGATCACGTTCTGGCTTCCGGCGAAGACATCAATGTCATGGTATTCGATACCGAAGTTTACTCCAACACCGGCGGACAGGCTTCCAAGGCTACCAACATCGGCGCTGTTGCTCAGTTCGCTGCTGCTGGTAAGTCCATCCAGAAGAAGTCTCTGGCTGAAATCGCAATGTCCTACGGCTACATCTACGTCGCTCAGGTAGCTATGGGTGCTAACCCGCAGCAGACCCTGAAGGCTATTGCAGAAGCTGAAGCATATCCGGGACCGTCTCTGGTTATCGGCTACGCTCCCTGTGAGATGCACTCCATCAAGGGCGGCATGAAGAACTGCCAGTCCGAGATGAAGAAGGCTGTTGAGTGCGGCTACTGGAACATGTTCCGCTTCAACCCGACCCTGAAGGCTGAGGGCAAGAACCCGTTCATCATCGACTCCAAGGAGCCGAAGGAAGACGGCTATCAGGCATTCCTGATGGGCGAGGCTCGCTTCTCCGCTCTGACCCGTTCCTTCCCGGATCGTGCAAAGGAGCTGTTTGCGAAGTCTGAGGACAAGGCTGCTCTGCGCTATAAGCACCTGCTCAACCTGCAGGAGATGTACGGCAAGGACATCTAATCGAACATTATATCGGATAAATTTGTATAGAAACGAGAATCCCCAGCGGAAATTTTCCGCTGGGGATTTTATTTGTGCCTATGAAAATCAGATGTGCTGTAAGTACCGGTATTTGTTTGTCGTGTCATAAAACGTAACAACAAAGACAAACGCCACCGCAAGTCCGATGATAGCAACCACCGCCGCCAGCACGCTGCCGGTCAGGGCGATGAGCAGGGCGCCCGCATTGCACACGGCGTAGCCAATCGCAAGCGGCATCAGCCTTCTTGTGCTCAGCGTGCACAGGTGCTTTTTCTCCAGCGCTTTCACGCCGCCGACAATTTTATATACCATGACGAGGAAGCAAAGCGTTGCGAGAACGTCGAGCACAGCCAAAAGCCCCTCGCGGCGCGTCATCGGCAGCAGCCGAATCAGGTAAATCACGCCGGTAAATACGGCAAGCTCCAGCGCCAGCGGAACGAGATTTTCAAAGCCCCCTTCTTCCTGCCACACTTCTTTGAGACCGGCTGCAACGAGCAGATACCCAACGAAGTCCGGAAGCAGTCCAATCATGTACCCGCCAAGCGTCACATGGACATTGAACAGAATAAAAATCAATCCGGCGAAAATCTTTTTCATATCTGCCACCTCATTTCTGTTGTATCAACCAAGACAGCGCCGCACCAAGCATGCCTATTTCTAATCCATACCCGATGCAGCGCTGTGTTTGTTTTGTTGTTACAGGGTATAGACCTTCAGTGTTTCGTATACCTCATATGCTTCCTTCATGGTCGCCATCTGCGTGCCCGGAAGCTTTGCGCTCGCCGTGCCCATTGCCACAGCGAACTTTGCCGTCTCCTCATACGACATGCCCTGACTGTACGCGTGTGCGATAGCACCCACCATCGCGTCGCCCGAGCCGACCGCACTCTGTGCCGCCGCGCCTGCATTGGCGATGATGTACAGCGGCTTGTCCGTGTGGTTGACGAAAATCGCGCCGTTGTGTCCCAGCGATGCGCAAATCGTCTGCGCTCCCTCTGCCAGCAGCGGCTTGACGTACTCATACGCCTCCTCCGGATCATGCGTGCGCGGCTTGCCGGTCAGCTTTGCCAACTCGGTGGAGTTCGGCTTGATGAAGTCCGGCTTGAATGGCAGCGTGCTGCGAATGGTATCGCCGTCACTGTCGATGAGCAGCGAACAGCCGGCCTTTTTGATGATGCGGATGATTTTCAGGTACTGCTTTTCCTTCATTCCTGGCGGGATACGGCCGCACAGAACGAACAGATTCTTCGGATCGAGATAGGTCTTGAGCTTTTCGAAGTGCTCGGCGCACTCGGGGCAGAGGTTGTCCAGCATCGCCGGCGCGTCGGTCAGTTTGGCGGAATCCTCCTTGCAGTCCAGAATGCGCAGCGGGTTGCGCTCGAAGCGCTCCTGACAGGTCTTGCACAGGCCGTCCAGCTTGGGCGCGAGATAGGCCTTCAGCTTTTCGTGATAGGTCTTACGGCAGGTGGGGCAGCCGATGGAGTTGACGCGCAGCTTCAGGTCGCCGATGCCGTTGGCCCTGAGCATCTTCATGGCCAGATCGATGATCTCCGCGTCGACGCTCGCGTCCTTCGCGCCAAAGACCTCCACGCCGTTCTGATGGAACTGGCGCAGGCGGCCGGACTGGGGCTTTTCATAGCGGAAGCAGGGGCAGGCCGCGTAATAGAGCTTCACGGGCAGCGCGTCGGCGTAGAGATGCGCCTCGATGAGCGCGCGCACCGCGCCGGAGGTTCCCTCGGGCTTGAGGGTGATGGAGCGGTTGCCCTTGTCGTTGAACGTGTACATTTCCTTCTGCACCACGTCGGTGGTGTCGCCCACGCCGCGCTGGAACAGCTCGGTGTGCTCGAAGATGGGCGTGCGGATCTCGCGATAGCCCGCCAGCGCGCAGATGCGGCGCATGTTGTCCTCGATGGCCTGCCAGCGATACGCGTCCTTCGGCAGCATGTCCAGAGTGCCCTTGGGTGCTTGGGTAAGCATGTCGGAAAAACTCCCTTCGTTATAGAATGGCGGAAACAAAAAACAGCCTTCGTCCCGATCGCAGGGGCGAAAGCGTTCGCGGTGCCACCCTGCTTCGGGCCAAAGACCCATCTCCATGGCCCGATAACGCAGGCCGCGCGCCCGACTGGGGATGCTCGGGGATGTCCTTCGTCCGGCCCTTGCGCGGACGCTTGCAGCCAACGGCGTCCTTCTCTTCGGCGCTTGGGAGGGAGTACTCTTCCCGTCAATGCACGGTGGATATGCAAAAATTATACTTCTCCGGCGGGAAAAAGTCAACCCCGGTCGGGAAAATTTAAACGTCGGCGCGCCAAAATTGGAAAAACAACCCATATGCGCTTGCAATCGCCAAAAAAGTCCGCTATCATGAAGTGACGAAACAGACACGGAGTGTGATGCATGATGACAGAGCGCCTGTATTACGACGACGCTTATCTGACGGAATTCGACGCGGCGGTGGAGTGCTGCCGCGAGGGCGAGAGCGGCTGGCTCGTGCGGCTTGACCGAAGCGCGTTTTATCCCACCTCCGGCGGACAGCCCTACGACACGGGAACGCTGAACGGTGCGCGGGTGACGGACGTGCAGGTGTTGGACGGCGACGTCTGGCACACAGTGGACAGGCCGCTGAACGAGGGCGAGCGCGTCCGCGGAACCATCGACTGGCCGCGCCGCTTCGACCACATGCAGCAGCATGCGGCGGACCACATGATCGCCGGAGCGATCTGGCGCATGCTCGGCGGCGTTACCATCGGTCTGCACGAGAGCGGCGATATATCCACCATCGACGTGCAGATGGCCGACGGCCGCACGCGCCTGACGGCGGAGGAGATCGCGCACGTGGAGTGGGATGTGAACCGGCATATCCAGCGGGACGTGCCCATTCGCTGCTGGTTTCCGAGCGCCGGCGAGCTGAAGGAGCTGCCGCTGCGCAAGCCGCCCACGGTTCACGAGCACATCCGCGTCGTAGCCATCGGCGATTGCGAAATGGTGGCCTGTGGCGGTACGCATCCATCCTCGGCCGGACAGATCGCGCTGGTCAAAATCATCGGCGCGCATCCCAGCAAGGGCAAGCTGCGGCTGAGCTTCCTGTGCGGCAATCGCGCCGTCATGGATTATCGCGCGCGCTATGATGTGTGCGAGCGCGCCGCCGGACTGCTGTCCGCGCAGATCGGCCAGATTCCGGACGGCGTTGACCGGCTGACAAAGCAAATCGCTTCTCTCGAACGCGAGCTGGACAGCCTGCGCCGCAAGGGCGCGATGACGCATTTGAAAGCGCTGGCCGATCAGGCTGTCACAGAAAACGGCTATAAGCTGATCGCCGCGCGGCTCGATCCGCTGCCCATGGACGCGCTGCGCCGGCTGGCCTCCGAGCTGATCGAGCGCGAACGCTGCGTCGTACTGCTCTCCGCGCCGAAGGACGGCGGTGATACGCTGCTCTTCGCACGCAGCGCTTCCCTTGACGCGGACATGAGCGCCCTGCTGCGGCAGACCGTCGCGGAAATCGGCGGCAAGGGCGGCGGCCGGAGCGATTTTGCTCAGGGCAGCTCGCCATGTGAAAACGCCGTTCAGCGCGCCGCCGCGATTTTGCGCGCAAAATAGCCATATATAATGTGTAGCTTTTCCCCACCAGTTCAAAGGAGGATCAGTTTTATGAAGGATGGATTCATCAGCGTTGCCGTCGGCACGCCGCAAATTCATGTCGCCGACTGCGATTACAATGCCCAGTCCATCATCGCCCTGATGCGCGAGGCCGCCGAAAAGGACGTTAAGCTGCTCGCGCTGCCCGAGCTGTGCGTCACCGGCTATACCTGCGCCGATCTGTTCCTGCAAAATACGCTCATCGACGCGGCCGCCGCCAGCCTCGAGAAAATTATTGCCGAAAGCGCCGCCATGGATATGCTGATCATGGTCGGCCTGCCCGTTTCTGATCATGGCCGGCTGTATAACTGCGTTGCCGCCGTCAAAAGCGGCGCGCTGCTGGCGCTCATCCCCAAGCGCTTCATACCGAACTATTCGGTCTATTACGAGGCGCGCCATTTCACTGCCGGGCCTGCCGAAGCGCGGACAATGCGTTTCCTCGGCCGCGACGTGCCGTTCGGCGCGAATATTCTGCTTGAGTGCAACCAGCTTCCCGCCTTCCGCGTGGCCGCCGAGGTCTGCGAGGATCTGTGGGTGCCTGCGTCGCCGTCCATCGCCCACGCCATGGCCGGTGCGACCGTCGTCTGCAACGCGTCCGCCAGCGACGACACCGTTGGCAAGGCCGATTACCGCCGCCAGCTGGTGAGCAGTCAGTCAGCCAAGCTGATCTGCGGCTATCTTTACGCCGACGCCGGCATGGGAGAATCCAGCCAGGACATGGTGTATTCCGGTCAGAACATGATTTGTGAAAACGGCATGCTGCTGGCCGAATCGGCGCGCTTTTCCACCGGCCTGACCGTCAGCGAAATAGACGTCGGTCTCATCGAGAGCGAACGCCGCCGCATGAACAGCTTTGTGTCCGGAGAGATTGAAAAACATACCGAAGTCTGTTTTGATATGGTGCTGACCGGCACAGCGCTGACGCGCTTCATCGACCCCATGCCCTTTGTCCCCTCCGACCGCGCTCAACGCGACCGCCGCTGTGAAGAAATCCTCGCGATCCAGGCGCAGGGCCTGATGCAGCGCCTGCGCCACGTCCACGCAAAGACGGCTGTTATCGGCGTTTCGGGCGGGCTGGATTCCACGCTGGCGCTGCTGGTCACCGCCCGGGCGTTCCGCGCGCTGGATCTCGATCCGCAGGGCATTTACGCCATTACCATGCCCTGCTATGGCACGACCCGCCGCACGCGTTCAAACGCCGAAACGCTCAGCGAACGGCTGGGGCTGCGCTTTATGGAAATTCCGATCGGCAAGGCGGTCGAGCAGCACTTCAAGGACATCGGCCAGGACATGAACACGCACGACGTGACCTACGAAAACGGTCAGGCGCGCGAGCGCACACAGGTGCTGATGGACATGGCCAACAAAAACGGCGGCCTGGTCATTGGCACGGGCGATCTGTCCGAACTGGCGCTGGGCTGGGCGACCTATAACGGCGATCATATGTCAATGTACGGCGTGAATGTGTCCGTCCCCAAGACGCTGGTGCGTTATCTCGTCGATTACGAGGCGGAAACCACGCCCGATCCCGAGCTGCGCGCCGTGCTCAAGGACATCCTCGACACGCCAGTCAGCCCCGAGCTGCTGCCGCCCGTGGACGGCGACATCGCCCAGAAAACCGAGGATCTGGTCGGCCCATACGAGCTGCATGATTTCTTCCTGTACAATCTGCTGCGCCACGCCTATCCGCCGGAGAAGGTGCTGCGGCTGGCGCTGATCGCCTTTGACGGACGCTATGATGAGGCCGTCATCCGTTCGTGGCTCAAGGTGTTCTGCCGCCGCTTTTTCAATCAGCAGTTTAAGCGCAGCTGTCTGCCCGACGGCCCGAAGGTCGGCTCGGTCACGCTGTCGCCGCGCGGCGATCTGCGGATGCCCTCCGATGCGAGCAGCGCGCTCTGGCTGAAAATGTTTTCCTGACACAATGCGACCTCGGTCTGATTTTCAAAGATCAGACCGAGGTCTGTCTATTCGCATATACTGCGCGGACTCTATGCACAGCAAACGATCCCCGAAAGACGCGTCTATCATTTGGCCGCTTTTAATCATGTTAAATATTATGCGCATTATTGCGCCTGTAAATGAAACGTGCTATAATATGTAACTGTTGACGGAAGTTGACTTGTGCTTTTGCGACCGAAATCAATACGCGAGCGCCTGTAGCTCAGCCGGATAGAGCAACGGCCTTCTAAGCCGTGGGTCGGGGGTTCGAATCCCTTCAGGCGCACCAGTGTATGGTGGGTATAGTTCAGTTGGT
>OLPR01003305.1_pt1 | contig 10902 bp, 10 predicted proteins | sample 1672761 | NCBI WGS metagenome assembly OLPR01 (sample SAMEA3136721, study PRJEB25190) | human gut metagenome | biome: human gut; feature: human-associated habitat; material: faeces | place: Austria | collected 2013
AGGTTGGTGATGGTGGTCTTGCCGGCGCCGGTGGAGCCGACGAAGGCGATCTTCTGGCCGGGGGTGGCGAAGAGGTTGATGTGGTGCAGGACGATCTTCTCCGGGGTGTAGCCGAAGTCCACGTCGTCGAAGGTCACGTCGCCGCGCACGGGGACGTATTTCGCGGGCAGGTCGTCCTTGGCCGGGCGCTTCCAGGCCCACTGGTTGGTGTGCTCCGTCGTCTCGACCAGGTTGCCGTCGTGGTCCTCCTTGACGTTGACCAGCTCCACCTGGCCCTCGTCCACTTCCGGTTCCTCATCCAGAAGCCGGAAGACACGGTCGGCACCGGCCAGGCCCATGACCACGAAGTTCAGCTGCATGCTGATCTGGGCGATGGGCATGTTGAAGCTCTTGTTGAAGGTCAGGAAGCTGGCCAGACCGCCCAGGGTGAAGCCGCCGATGTTGCCCAGGGCCAGAATCCCGCCGATCATGGCGCAGAGCACATAGCTGACGTTGCCCAGCTGGGCAGAGAGGGGCATGAGCAGGCTGGAGAAGGTGTTGGCGTTCTGGGCGCTGTGGAAGAGCGCCTCGTTGCGGCGGGTGAACTCCGCCACGCTCTTGTCTTCGTGGCAGAAGACCTTGACCACTTTCTGGCCCTCCATCTGTTCCTCGATGAAGCCGTTGATGGAGCCGAGATCCTTCTGCTGCGCCACAAAGTAGCGGCCGGAGAGGGAGCCGAGCTTCTTGGTGGCGAAGAGGACCACCAGGACCATGCCGATGGTGACGGCCGTGAGGGGCAGGCTTAGCACCAGCATGGAGACAAAGACGCTGACCACGTTGATGGTGCAGTTGAGCAGCTGGGGCAGGCTCTGGCTGATCATCTGGCGGAGGGTGTCGATGTCGTTGGTATAGATGGACATGATGTCGCCGTGGGCATGGGTGTCAAAGTAGCGGATGGGCAGCTTTTCCATGTGGGCGAACAGATCCTGCCGCAGGTCCCGCAGGGTGCCCTGGGTGACGTAGATCATCACGCGGGACTGGACGAAGCTGGCGATCACGCCGCAGGCGTAGAACAGGGCCACGCGGGTGATGGCGTGCATGAGGCCGGTGAAATCCGCCGTCTGCCCGGCCTGGACCTGCTGGACCAGGGGGAGGATATAGCTGTCGATGAGGGTCTTCGTAAACAGGGTGCCCTGAACCATGGCGAAGACGCTGACGAAGATGGAGACGACCACGAAAATGAGATGCAGCCAGTATTTCCGGCCCACGTATTTCAGGACACGGCCCAACGTCTGGCCGGGGTGGTCCAGCTTGGGCCTGGGGCCGCGGCCGCGGGGGCCGGGCATGGTTCTTGCCTTTTCTGCCATTACGCTTCGCCTCCTTCGTCAAAGTCGCCGCCGCCGTTGGTCTGGGATTCATAGACCTCCTGGTAGATGGCGTTGGTCTGCAACAGTTCTTCGTGGGTGCCGAAGCCGCTGATCTGCCCCTCGTCCATGACGAGGATACGGTCGGCGTCCTGCACGCTGGAGACGCGCTGGGCGATGATGAACTTCGTCGTGTCCGGGATCTCCTGGGCGAAGGCCCGGCGGATCTTCGCGTCGGTGGCGGTGTCCACGGCGGAGGTGGAGTCGTCCAAAATCAGCACCTTGGGCTTTTTCAGCAGGGCGCGGGCGATGCACAGCCGCTGGCGCTGGCCGCCGGAGACGTTGGTGCCGCCCTGCTCGATGTAGGTGTCGTAGCCGTCGGGCATTTTTTCGATGAACTCATCGGCGCAGGCCAGGCGGCAGGCCCGCTGGCACTCGGCTAAGCTGGCGTGTTCGTCGCCCCAGCGGAGGTTTTCTAAGATCGTCCCGGAAAAGAGCACGTTCTTTTGCAGGACCACGGAGACCTCGTTTCGCAGCGTCTCCAGATCATACGCCCGCACGTCCCGGCCACCGACGAGGACTTGACCGGCGGTCACGTCATACAGGCGGCTGATGAGGTTCACGAGGCTGGTCTTGGCGCTGCCGGTGCCGCCGATGATGCCGATGGTCTCACCGGACGTTACCTTGAGGTCGATGTCCCGCAGGACGGGCTTTTCGGCGTCTTTGCGGTAAGCAAAGTCTACGTGGCGGAACTCTACGGAGCCGTCGGGGATGTCGAAGACGGGGTGCTCCGGGTTGGTCAGGTCGGGCTGCTCGTCCAGCACGGCACAGATCCGCTGGGCGCTGGCGGTGGACATGGACACCATGACGAAGATCATGGAGAGCATCATGAGGCTCATTAAGATGCTCATGCAGTAGGTCAGCAGGTTCATCAGCTCGCCGGTGGTGAGGCTGCCTGCCACGATGAAGTTGGCACCCAGCCAGCTGATGAGCAGGATCGAGGCATAGACGGTGAAGTTCATGAGGGGCATGTTCCAGGAGAGGATCTTCTCGGCGGAGAGGAAGCGGTCGTAGATATTCTGGGCGGCCTTGTGGAACTTGCTGGTCTCGAAGGGTTCCCGGACGTAGGCCTTCACCACGCGGATGCCGGAGATGTTTTCCTGGACGCTGGCGTTTAAGTCGTCGTACTTCTGGAAGACTTCTTTGAAGTATCTCATGGCCTTGCTCATGATGAGGAAGAGCAGGAGACCCAGGACGACCACGGCGACCAGATAGACGCTGGCCAGCCTGCCGTTGATGGCGAAGGACAGGACCATGGCGATGAGCATGGTGGCCGGGGCGCGGGTGCACATGCGCAGGATCATCATGTAGGCGTTCTGCACGTTGGTCACGTCGGTGGTCAGCCGGGTGATGAGGCTGGAGGTGCTGAATTTGTCGAGGTTGGAGAACGAGAAGGTCTGGACCTTCTCAAACATGGCCTGCCGCAGGTTCTTGGCCAGACCGGCGGAGGCCTGCGCCCCGAAGCGGGCGCTCAAAATACCCAGGGTCAGGCTGATGGCAGCCATGAGGAGCATGATGAGGCCGGTGACTTTGATATGATGGATGTCACCGGCGGACACGCCCTTGTCGATGATGGAGGCCATGAGCAGGGGGATGATCATCTCCATGATGACCTCGCCCAGCATACAGACGGGGGTCAGGATGGAGACGCGCTTATACTCCTTGACCTGGGATAGGATGGTTTTTACCATGGGGACCCTCCTTTGGGGAATTGAGATTGGCGCGGATGCGTTGGCAGAGGGAGAAGAAGGTGTCGATCTCGTCCGGCGTGAAGCCCTGCATGGCCAGCGTTTCCACGTCCAGGAAGACCTGGAACGAACGCTCGCAGACTTGGTCGCCCAGCTGCGTGAGACAAAGCTTTTTCAGGCGGGCGTCTCCCGCCACGCTCTCCCGGCGGATGTAGCCCTTTTGCTCCATGAGCTTGACCACACCGGTGACGGACGAGCGGGTGATGTTGAACGCCTCTTCAATGTCCTTCTGAAACACGTCCCGATCCTGGTTGTACTTGAGGTAGCCCAGGATGCGGCCGTGCATGATGGTCAGCTCGTCCAGGCCGCGGGCGCTGGATTCCTCCCGGATGCGTCGGCCGAACGCGTGGTTCAGGACCTTGATCTGACGCCCCAAGAAACGCTCCAGCGACTGGTGACAGGACACGGCGATCCCTCCTTTTGTTGTTTGGTTCCGAATTGTTTGCTTCTAAACTGTTCGGTAACGTACATTTTAGCAGGCTGCCCGGAAAAGTCAACCGTTAGATTATAACATTCCCCGCTTTTTCCGGTCGATGTTTTTAGCATTCTGACAAGAAGAGTGCCAGGACAGCAAAACGCCCCCCTGCCCAGGGCGGGCAAGGGGGCGAAACGATGCGTTTGCTGCTTGGATCTAGTTTGCTTTGTACAGGGGTGCTCCGTAGTAATGCCAGAGCATGACGGCCATGTCGATGCGGAAGGCGTAGGCCGTGGGCTGGAGCTTGGTGGGGGCGCTGGGGGCGTTGAACATCCCCTTTTCGCTGGCCCAGGCCATGGCGCTCTTGGCCCAGTCGGAGATGCTGTCCTGGTCGGTGGCGGTGAGGGCCTGGGTGGGGGCGGGGCTGCCGGCGTAGCGCCAGAGCAGGGCGGCCATCTGCTCCCGCGTGATGTAGTCGTCGGGGGCAAACTGGGTGGGGGAGTAGCCGTTGATCATTCCCTTCTCCTTCGCCCAGGCCACGGCGGGGCCGTACCAGGCGGCGGCGTCCACGTCTTCAAAACTGGTCTGGGCGTTGGCCACGGCAGGAGCCCCGGCCATGCGGTAGAGGATGGTGGCGACCATGGCGCGGGTCATGCCCCAGTAGGGGCCGAAATAACCGTCTTGGATACCGGTCATATAGCCTTTCGTGCTGACGAAGTAGACGGGATTTTTCTGCCAATCTCTGTCGATGTCCTCGTAGGAAAGGGTGGGCAGAGAGGGATCGTAAAATTCTACCGTCACGAGGGTATCGCCTGTTCCAACGACGAAGGAATACTTTCCGTTGCCCAGCGGCTTGCAGGGCTTGTCTTCGTCAGACCCAGAGGAATAGACGGCGGACTTGACCACATAGTTTGGGGCGGGCTTGGTGGTCAGGATGACGGTGGTCCCGGCGGTGGCGCGGTCAGCGGAAAGACTGATGGTGCCGTGGTGATCCTCCGCGAAGTGCCCCACGGTATCCGAAGAGATATGGTAGATGCGTTCCCCGGAGGTGATGGGCCAGGTGATGGTCAGGCGGGGTCGGCCAAATTCCTCCGACAGCTCTACTTTTTCTGCCCCAGGTACGAGAAAGAAATCCGGGGTCAGGCCGTCCAGAGTGTAGCCGTTTTTGGCGGACAGGTCCAGGTAGAGGACATAGTCCAGGCCAGGCTCGAAGCCCTCCTCCGGGTCGACGCTGCGGTTCCAGCTGAAAATGGCGCCGTACTGGTCGTTTTCCTGGGGAAAGACGTAGTACATCTTGCCGCCCGGTTTGGGCGCGGGCAGGTGGATGACCCGCTCCGTGATGGGCTTGAGGGCCGGGGGAACGTAGTCCGGGCCTTTCTTCACGGTCAGGGTGACGGTGGCGGAATAGGTGGTGCCGCTGGCATTGGTGGCCTGGCAGCGGTATTGGCGGCCGTTCATGGCCGTGGCGGTGTTGCGGATGGTGTAGGTGCTCCGGGTGGCACCCAGAATATCCAGCCAGCCGCTCTCGTCCTTGGCCTGCCACTGGTAGGTGGGGTCGCCGGTGGCCTGAGCGGTGAAGACGGCGGTGTCCGGGGCGGTGACGGTGGTGCTTTGGGGCTGCTGGGAAAAGGCGGGTTTCTCCCCGGCGGCCAGGGCCGTGGGGGTGAGCAGACCGGCCAGCAGAGCCAGGCACAGGGTCAGCGCACAGATGCTTCGTTTCATGGGAAATCTCCTCCTTTGCCCCCAGTATACAAGATTTCCCAGGCAAAAACAAGACAGGACAACAAACGCCCCAGGGACCGAGAGATCCCTGGGGCGCGGGGGGGGCGGGGGGTTTGCAGAGCGACAGCTTACTCTGCGTAGTTGGTGAAGTAATTCTGGATGACGATGAAGGGGGTGCCCTTGTCGCCGGAGCCGGAGGTCAGGTCGCACAGGGAGCCGAGCAGGTCGGTGTACTGGCGGGGGGTGGTGCCCTCGCTGCTCATGTTGCCCACCAGGTCGTGGTGCTTGGACTTGATCTCCTTCTGGATGGCGGCCTTGAGCTCGTCGCCGGAGAGATCGGCAAAGTCGTTGTCGGCCAGGAACTTGAGCTTCAGCTCATTGGGCTTGCCGGCGAGACCGGCGGTGTAGGCGGGGGAGACCACGGGGTCGGCCAGCTCCCAGATGCCGCCGATGGGGTCCTTAAAGGCGCCGTCGCCATAGACCATGACCTCCACCTGGATGCCGCGCTCCTTCTGGATGCGGGCCTGGATGGCGTCCACCACGGGCTGGCAGCTGCGGGGGAAGAGCTTGAGCTTTTCCTCGGTGGCCTTGTTGGAGCCGAGCAGGCCGTACTGGTCGTGGTAGCCGCTGCCGTCCACGGGGGCGGCCATCACGTCGGCCAGGGTGTAGACGGTCTTCCCGGGCATGGCGGCCAGGGTGTCGCGGGTCTCGTTGCGGGTGTGGATGTCGCAGCAGAGGATCTGGTCGCAGAACTGGGCGATGTAGCGGCAGTCGTTGGAGAAGACGAAGGTGGCCTTTGCGCCATCGGCCTCGATGACCTGACGGTAGAAGTCCAGGTAGTTCACGCCCGTGAAGGGGTGGACGGGGGAGCCGAAGGTGTCGATGAAAGCGGCTTCCTCGAAGTCGTACACGCCGCTGTAACGGTTCTTCACATAAGCGGAGCGCTCCATGAGGGGGTTGCCCACCTCGTCGTTGGGGTAGCTGAAGAGGATGACCACCTCGTCCATGGCGCGGGCCATGCCCTTGAGGCACATGGAGAAGCGGTTGCGGCTGAGGATGGGGAAGACCAGGCCCAGCTTCTTGGCGGGGAACTTGGCGGCGATGTCCTTGGCGACCTGGTCCACGGTGACGTAGTTGCCCTGGGCGCGGGCCACCACGGACTCGGTGACGGCGATGATGTCACGGTTTTTCAGGCTGTAATTGTCCTCGGCCTCGGAAGCGTAGACGCTCTTGACCACGATGTCGACGATGTCGTCACCCTCCCGGATGATGGGGCCTTGTACGCCCCGGGAAATAACTCCTGCCATGGTGTGATTCCTCCAGTTATATGAGAATAAGAAAGTTTCAAAAGAAAATGACCGGAACTATTATACTAGGCTTTGGGCAGGTTGGCAAGGGATTTTTGCAAGAAAACAGAGACTTTAGTGCGAAAGCTCACAAACCTCGGCCTTGCCGGCGGCATGGGAATACACCCGCATCAAAGCCCGAAAGACCAGCCGGACGAAGGGGCCGCAGTAGAGCAGCTGCCAGAGCAGGGCCATGGGAAGGTTGAGGGCGAAGGTCTGGAGCCAGGCGAAAAAGCTGGGCTGCTGGAAGAGCAGGGTGGCCAGCAGGCTCATGGTGGGGCACATGATGCAGATTATCATGAGAGAGATGGCATAGGTGATGATCTGGGGCCGGTCCGTGGGGCGGACGACAGTGAAGGCCAGCTTCGCAGCCAGCTTGCCCACCACGAAGAACTCCAGCACAAAGGCAATGGCGGCCATGAGCGGCAGCTCATTGAGAGCCAGGCGGAAGGACTGGGCGCTCACGCCGCCCAGGTCCAGGGAGATGTTGTAGACGATCATTCCATAGACCATCAGCGTGGCCATGAGGGCGGTAAAGACGGCGTCTTGCAGTTTGGTTTTCGGCATAGAGAAAACGCTCCTTTTCTGATTCTGAATTTAGCGCAAAAAAATCCGCAGGAACAAAACTAGACGTCTCGTTACTGCGGTTCACTGCGACATTGGATTTGGGTGTATTATACCATGGGGGAGGGAGCGTTCGTAAGTGTTTTTTGAGGGAGTAGGGTGACAAAAATTGGGAGGATCTCACGAAAAATTTGGAGGAATCAACGGAAATGGAGTTTTGCTTTGCAAAAAGGTGCGGTTCTACCTTAGTACACTACGGACTGCTTGCGGCAGGTAGCCCTCATTCGTCCGCTTCGCGGCCACCTTCCCCCTCGGGGAAGGCTCTCGCAACACCGTACAAACTTGAAATGTTGTACTTTCTTATGATATATAGTACCACTCAAAGCCTTCCCCTGGGGGGAAGGTGGGCCGGCGTTAGCCGGGTCGGATGAGGGCCACATTGCGCAAGGAATCGGTAGTATACTAAGGCGACACCGTACCCCCGAGGTACCACTTATAAAATCATTTTGCGAAGCAAAACTCCACCCATCTTGCGCTTTCCCCACCGGTATGGTATTATACCCCAAAACACATCATTAAAATAAAAGGAGGACCTCACCGTGCCAACGACGAAACCTTATGGCGGCTTTGAGCTGGGTCCCATCCGGCCCCCCAGCGAGGCGTATAGTTTATTGCTGCGCATCAACCGGGGGTGCGGGTGGAACAAATGTCGGTTCTGCGGCTTTTACCGGGACGTGCCGTTCAGCATTCGGACGGCGGAGGACGTGAAGAAGGACATCGACCTGGTGAAATACTGGGTGGACGTGTTCCAGCAGAAGGCCGTGCCGCGCAACCCTAGCTCGGACGCGGATTACGAGGCCTGCTCCATGGCCTATCATTGGATCCAGAGCGGAATGCGCTCCGTCTTTTTCCAGGACGGGAACAGCCTGCTGATGAATCCCGACGAGCTGACGGACGTGCTGGAATATCTCAACGCGACCTTTCCGCAGATCCAGCGCATCACGACCTACGCCCGGTCGGACACGATCAACCGCCTCAAGCCGGAGCGGCTGGAGCGCTATGCCCAGCTGAAGCTCAACCGCTTCCACATCGGCCTGGAGACGGGGAATGACGATATTTTAAAGCTCATGCGCAAGGGCGTGACCAAGGCCGACCAGATCAAGGCGGGCATCAAGGCCATGGCTGCGGGCATCGAGATCAACGAGTTTTACATGCCCAACATGGGTGGGCGGGAGTACGCCAAGCAGAGCGCCCTGGACACCGCCGACGTGATGAACCAGGTCAACCCGAACTTTATCCGCATCCGGTCCATGGCCCTGGCGGAAAACCTGGAGATGTACGAGGATTACAAGAAGGGGCTGCTGACCCGCCCCAATGATATTGAGACGATCCAGGAGATCCGGCTCTTTATCGAGAATCTGCACGGCATCACCAGCGTGGTGGACAGCGACCACATTTTAAATATCTTACTGGAGCTGAAGGGCAAGCTGCCGGAGGACAAGGACAAGATGCTTGGTCTCATCGACTACTTCTTAGACCTGCCCCAGGAGCAGCAGGATATTTTCCGGCTGGGACGTCGCCTGGGCCTCATGGGAGAGCTGCGGGACCTGCATAATTCGGTCTTAGTGGACAAGGTCAAGCGGACGATGGAGCAGTCCCAGGTGGACCACTCGAATCTCGACGCCGTCTGCGACCGGCTGATGATCCGGGCCATTCCTATTTAATTAGGATGGGAACGAAAAAATATTGTGAAAAATGCTTGACACGGCGGGATCGGCCGTGCTATACTCGAAACACCTATGAAAAGGGCTTATTTTTTGTGCGCGGAATACGGTATCCAAACGCAAAACCCTGGACCGTATCGGACATAGGGAGGCAGACCGAGGCCGATCCACACCGTGTTTCTTTTCCCCTGCCCAGGAGCAGGTGGAGCTTTGGAAGATTCGCCGGGATCGGAGTCGCCTGTGGAACGGGCAAAGGCCGATCGCCGGCGTTTGTTTTTTCCCAGGGCCGAACACTGTAAAGGAGGTGCCGCAACATGGCAAAAGCCGGTGCACGGGTGAAGATCACCCTGAGATGCAATGAGTGCAAGCAGCGCAACTACAACACCACAAAGAACAAGAAGAATACTCCCGACCGCTTAGAGATGAACAAGTACTGCCCCTTCTGCAGAAAGCACACCGTTCATAGCGAGACGAAGTGATGATGGCCCACATTCCCTGTAAGAAAGAAGGGTGGAACTGAATGTCTGAAAAAGAAAAGATGAGCCAGAACGGGACCGAGGAAACCGGTAAGGAGACCAAGCCCGCCAAGGCCGAGAAGACCAAGGCAGACAAACCCAAGGCCAAATCCGACAAGGAGAAAAAGCCCGGCTTTTTCAAGCGCCTGGGCCGCTTCTTCCGGGAGCTGAAGGCGGAGCTGAAAAAGGTCGCCTGGCCCACCCGCGCCGACACCATGAAGAAGACCGGCGTGGTCATCCTCTGCGTCATCGTCGTGGGCGTTATCGTCTGGATCTTCGATGGCATTGCCAGCGGCGTGGTCAACGCGCTCCTCGCCCTCTTCGGCGGCTAACTGCGAAAGGTGAATGAATATGGCTGAGGAAGCAAGATGGTATGTGGCTCACACCTACTCAGGTTATGAAAACACCGTAAAGGCCACGATTGAAAAGGCTGTGGAAAACCGCAACATGGGCGATCTGATCCTGGAGGTCAACATCCCCATGGAGACCGTGACGGAAGTCACCGACAACGGCCCCAAGACCGTAGAGCGGAAGGTCTTCCCCGGCTATGTATTGGTCAAAATGGTCATGACTGACGAGACCTGGCACCTGGTCCGCAACGTGCGGGGCGTGACGGGCTTCGTCGGTTCGGGCAACAAGCCCATTCCCCTCACCGAGGCGGAGATCGCCTCCCTGGGCGTGGAGAAAAAGGAAGTCGTCGTCAACTATGCAGTCGGCGACAACGTCCGCATCACCGACGGCGCACTGGAGTCTTTCCTGGGCGTCGTGGAAGAGATCGACCTGGAACGGCAGAAGGTCCGGGTCATCGTGTCCATGTTCGGCCGGGAGACCCCGGTGGAGCTGGACCTGGATCAAATCGAATCCATCTGACCCCGCGCGTTTTTGGAGAAAAACGGTTCGCGGGCGTGGGAGGAGCGGTGCGCCGCTCCGTCCAACCACATTTTCATAATGGAGGTGCTCTAAGTGGCACAGAAAGTAACTGGATACGTTAAACTGCAAATCCCCGCCGGCAAAGCAACCCCGGCCCCCCCTGTTGGCCCTGCTCTGGGTCAGCACGGCGTCAACATCGCCACGATGCAGCTCTACCGCTCGACAGCGGGCGGCTACGCCGTCATGGTGCTGGAGTGCGACGAGCCTATCCCGGACGAGATCGCCGGGCAGCTGGGTAGCCAGCCGGGCATCGTCAAGGTCACGATTCTGAATCTGTAAGGGGGCGGGAAAGATGGCATTTTCATCCGTGCATGAGATGATCGACCTCTGCAAGGAGAGCGGCAAGCCGCTGTATGAGGTTATCCTTGAGAGCGATCTGGCCGAAAGCGGCCTGACCCGCGCCGAAAGTGAGGCCGAGATGCACCGTCTGTGGGCGGTCATGCAGGCCACCAGCGACGGCTACTGCGGCGCAGACCGCTCGATGAGCGGCTTTGCGGGCGGCGACGCGGCCAAGGTCAATGCGGCAGCGGCGCGC
>OLPR01003306.1_pt1 | contig 10901 bp, 8 predicted proteins | sample 1672761 | NCBI WGS metagenome assembly OLPR01 (sample SAMEA3136721, study PRJEB25190) | human gut metagenome | biome: human gut; feature: human-associated habitat; material: faeces | place: Austria | collected 2013
CCGCGCTGGAGGAGGGCCGTCTCGACGACGCCAACGCCATGCTCGGCACACCCTACGCCATCGACTGGCCCGTTGTCCACGGCAAGGGCATCGGCAGCGGAAAGCTCGGCACGCCGACGCTGAACCAGAACTACCCCGCCGCGGCCCTGCAGCCCTGCGCGGGCGTCTACCTGACCCGCATTTATCTGGACGGCCGGTGGCGGCCCGCAGCCACCGGCATCGGCAAGCGCCCCACGGTGGACAGCAGTGAAAACGCCGCCGTGACCTGCGAGACGTTTGTGCCGGACTTCTCCGGCAATGTCTACGGTCAGCAGCCGGTGTTGGAATTTCACAAATATTTCTGCCCGGTGCGCAAGTTCAATTCGATGGACGAGCTGGCCGCGCTGATCCACCACGCCGCCGACGAGAGCAAGGCGTATTTTGCGGCCCTGAACGGCGCAAAATAATTGCGGAAATGCCGCAAATGCTCTTGTATTCCGCAAAATGTTGTGGTATACTAATTCTTGTTACCGCGGCCCGGTATGGGGCGTATGCCTCAACGGTTCCAACTACCCCTCACTGCGCCGACGGCCAATACATTTTTATGAAAGAGGTATATACCCATGAGCCAGAAATCCGCTATCGATAAGCAGCCCATCATCGCCAAGGCAGCCATCCACGAGGGTGACACCGGTTCTCCGGAGGTCCAGGTTGCTCTGCTGACCGCTCGTATCAACCACCTGACCGAGCACCTCAAGACCAACAAGCATGACAACCACAGCCGCCGCGGCCTGTTCAAGATGGTCGGCCGCCGCCGTAATCTGCTGGCCTATCTGCAGAAGAAGGACATCAACCGTTACCGTGCCCTGATCGCTGAGCTGGGTCTGCGTAAGTAATTTTCGCAAAAACGGGCAGGGTGCATTTGCACTCTGCCCGATTTTTTATACATGTGTGCTGCCGCCCCCTACAACGCGGTGCATCACAAAAATCCACTGCACCTGTATTTTACAGCCGCCCCCGCCGCGTTTTGTGCAGTAAATCGAGCACCCAAGCAACAGGCTTGGCTGCTGGCTTTATTGTACAGAACCGGGGCAGGGGAGCGCTGAAAGTAAAAATCTACCAAAGAAGGAGAACCCCTATGGCTTACGAATTCGCATCCAGACTGGAAACCTTCCCCAACTACCGCAAGTTCGAGACGACCTTTGCGGGCCGCCCGTTTGTGGTCGAGACCGGCAAAATGTGCGGTCTGTCCAACGGCAGCGCTATGATCCGCTACGGCGAGACCTGCGTGCTCTGCAACGTCACGATGAGCGACAAGCCCCGCGACGGCGTCGATTTCTTCCCCCTGAGCGTCGAGTTTGAGGAGAAGCTCTACGCCGCAGGCCGTATCCCCGGCAGCTTCATGCGCCGTGAGGGCCGCCCCGGCGAGCACGCCATCCTGTCCTCCCGCGTTGTGGACCGCCCCATCCGCCCGCTGTTCCCCAAGGATATGCGCAACGATGTCTGCGTGACCATGACTGTGATGAGCCTTGACCCGGACTGCTCCCCTGAGATTGCCGGTATGAACGGCGCGTCTCTCGCCATTGCCATGTCGGATATCCCCTGGAATGGCCCCATCGGCGGCGTGGCAGTCGGCTATGTGGACGGCGAGATCGTGCTGAACCCCACCAAGGAGCAGCGCGAGCACTCTGACCTGGCCCTGACCCTGGCTGCCAGCATGGAAAAGATCGTCATGATTGAAGCCGGCGCCAACGAAGTGACCGAAGAGGTCATGATGGACGCCATCAAGGCTGGCCATGAGGAAATCAAAAAGCTGCTCACCTTTATGAACGGCATTGTTGCAGAGATCGGCAAGCCGAAGAAGAGCTTTACCCCGGTGGAACTGGACCACGCTCTGTTGGCGGATGTGTACGCCAAGCACCTGGAAGATGTCAAGGCTGCCATGAACACTGACGACAAAAACGTCCGCGATGCCGCCATGCTGCCCATCATGGATGCTATTGCCGAGGAACACCCCGAACTGAACGCCGCCGACCTGGATCTGATCAGCTATAAGCTGCAGAAGAAGGTTGTGCGCACCTGGCTGCTGGAAGAAGGCAAGCGTGTTGACGGCCGCGGCATCAATGAGATCCGCCCGCTGGCCGCCGAGGTCGGTGTGCTGCCCCGTGTGCACGGCTCCGGCCTGTTCACCCGCGGCCAGACCCAGGCCCTGACCATCTGCACCTTGGGCTCCACCAAAGATGCCCAGATGATGGACGACCTGTCCGACACCCCGCTCAAGCGCTACATCCATCACTATAACATGCCGCCGTACTCCACCGGCGAAGCCCGCGCACCCCGCAGCCCCGGCCGCCGCGAGATCGGCCACGGCAACCTGGCGGAGCGTGCCCTGATCCCCGTGCTGCCCAGCATGGAAGAGTTCCCGTACACCATCCGTACCGTTTCTGAAATCATGAGCTCCAACGGCTCCACCTCTCAGGCTTCTATTTGCGCTTCCACCCTGGCCCTGATGGATGCTGGTGTGCCCATCAAGGCACCGGTTGCCGGTATCTCCTGCGGCCTGATTACCGATGGCGACCCGCTGCACGGCGGCCGCTGGATGACCATGCTGGATATCCAGGGCGTGGAGGACTTCCACGGCGATATGGACTTTAAGGTTGGCGGCACCCGCCGCGGTATTACCGCTATCCAGATGGATATTAAGGTGGACGGCCTGACCTATGATATTGTGGGCGAAGCACTGGAAAAGTGCCGCAAGGGCCGCCTGTTCATCCTGGACGAGATCATCAAGCCCTGCATTGCCGAGCCGCGCGCAGAGCTTTCCAAGTATGCACCCAAGATGTTCAGCATGCAAATCCCCGTTGACAAGATCAAGGACGTCATCGGTAAGGGCGGCAAGGTCATTCAGGAAATGTGCGCCAACTTCAACTGCAAGATCGACATTGAGGAGGACGGCCACGTCTTTATCTCCGCTGTGGATCAGGACGACGCCAAGCGCGCGATTTCCACCATCAAGACCATTGTGGAAGATCCCGAAGTGGGCGCTATCTACAAGGGCCGCGTGACCCGCCTGATGAACTTTGGCGCATTTGTTGAGATTGCCCCGGGCAAGGAAGGTCTGGTTCACATCTCCAAGCTGGACGACCATCGTGTAGAGCATGTGGAAGATGTTGTTGCCGTAGGCGATCCCATCATCGTTATGGTAACCGACATCGACCAGCAGGGGCGCATCAACCTGTCCCGCAAGGATGCCCTGGCCGCCATCGCCAAAAAGCGCGCGGAACAGCAGCAGTAAAGTTACGGGAGTTTTGTTCCTTCTTTGAAAAGAAGGGAACCGAAGAAACTTTAATAGAATAAAAACAGGCAGTGCCGCTCCCGGAAAGGGGAGAAGGACACTGCCTGTTTTGGTATTGGGTAAAAAAGAAAGTGGGTACTTGAACAGAAAAACAGCGCAGAATCTTTCGATTCTGCGCTGTTTTTATATGGAGCGGGTGAAGGGAGTCGAACCCTCGTCCCCAGCTTGGAAGGCTGATGTACTAGCCGTTGTACGACACCCGCATTGAATACTTGTTTATTTTACCGCACGGGTGCCGGTTTGTCAATAGCGGATTGCCGGTTTTTAGCTGCTCCGGACGGGTGCCGGTTTGTCAATAGCGGATTGCCGGTTTTTAGCTGCTCCGGCCTGATCCGGCGTGTTTTCACTCAGCGTTTTTACCGCCGAGCAAAAGAACCAGGAATTCCCTCAAAACTCTTTGCGCTGATAAATTTGTACACTCAAGGCCCAGCTGCCAAGGTAGAGCAGCAGCACGGCCGCGCAGGGCAGCAACAAAAGCACCGGCTGCGCGGTGAGGGCATTGCCCAAAGCGTCCAGCTGGGAAATGACGGAAGAACGCTGCAGATAGGGCAGATGCTCCATGGCAAAAATTATGAGGAAAACACCAAAGAATGCGACCAGGTACACCCAGGTGCGGGCACGCACCGCGCCGAATTTGTAGGAAAACGGCATGTTGACGGCAAACAGCAGCAGGGAAAACGCGGCAATGACCAGAATCGAGAATGCCGCTTCCAACACATCTGTGTATTGGCCGGCAAGGAAAATCCCCACCGCGGCGCAAACGCTGCCAAACAGGGTGAACAGCAGCCCCAGCAGGTACTTGCAGCCAACAACCTGCCCCGGTGTGACCGGCAGGGTGCGGGCATAGGTATCCCAGTGGGCATAATCATCAAAATTCATGGTGCTGGATGCGTAAACGCCGCACACGGCAACCAGCGCATAACACAGGTAATCCATATGCAGGCAGACCGCCATGCCAAGATAAAGCACAACCATAATAAGGAAATTTTTCTTGTAGCTGTTCATCAAAATGGCCCAGTCTTTGCACAAAAGACCTTTCATGGTTAACCCTCCTTGCTGGTCAGGCGCATAATGTCATCAATGCTGGCGGCATCGCATACCACACCGGGCAATGCGCGCAGGACGCTGACCCGCGGGTGTACCAGGCTTTCGCAGCCGGCGGCGGTGCGGCAGGTGGCGGCGATCCACTGCGGCGGCAGGCGGTCAAGGTCCTGCTGGCTGCACCGCAGAATGCCGTATTCTTCCATCAGGTCATCCTTGTTTTTGGCAAACAGCAGTTGCCCGTGGTGCAGGTAGGCAATGGTATCGGCAATCTGTTCCAGGTCGGTGGTAATGTGGCTGCTCAACAGCACGCTGTGGCACTCATCCTGGATAAAATCAAGCAGGATATCCAAAATCTCGCTGCGGGCGGCGGGGTCCAGCCCGGAGGTGGCTTCGTCCAGCACCAGCAGCCCCGGCCGGTGGGCCAAAGCGCTGGCAAGGTTCAGCTTCATCCGCATGCCGCGGCTGAGTTCTTTGATGCTCTTTTTCGGCGGCAGGTGGAACTGCTCCAGCAGAGCGGCGAAATAACCGGCATCCCACGCTGGGCCAAATATGCCGCGCAGACTGGCACCAACCTGTGCGGGGGTCAGCGATTCATAAAAATAGGCATCCTCAAACACAACGCCAATTTTCGCGCGCACGGCGGCATCATCTGGGGTGGCGCTCAGCAGCTCCACGGTGCCGACATCCGGGCGGTTTACACCGGTCAGCAGTTTGAGCAGGGTGGTTTTGCCCGCGCCGTTTTCACCAATCAGGCCAACAATGCTCCCGGCGGGAATTTCCAGGTTCAGCGGGCCAAGGGTAAAACCGTGGTAATGTTTTGCCACACCATGCAGTGCGGCGGCCAAAGGTTCAGCCATCATGATTCCTCCCACAAAAGGTCAAGGGTTTCGCGCACTTCGTCTTTGGTAATGCCGCCGCGCCGCGCGGCATCAATGGCGTGCTGCAGGTGCTCTTCCATCTGTTTTAAGCTTTCCTCCCGGTGTAGGGCCGGGTTTTGCGGCGCAACAAAGCTGCCGCGCCCCGGCATGGTGGTAATAAAACCATCGGCCTCCAGGTCCTCATACGCGCGCTTGGTGGTGATCACGCTGATGCGCAGCTCCTTCGCCAACAGGCGGATGCTGGGCAGTGCATCGCCCTGCTGCAATTCGCCGTTCAAAATTTTGGCTTTGATCTGCCGGGTGATCTGCGCGTAAATGGGTTCCTGGCCGGAATTGGAGATATACAGCTCCATGCCGTGTTCCTCCTTGCAATCTGAACTGTTCATATGCTATATATACAGTATATACGCAATATACACAGCTGTCAACAGGTAAAATAAAAAAATCCCTGCCCATATTCAGGACAGGGATGGGAAAAGGCGGGAACAGACAGTCAGGTTTCCGCCGCCGGTTCTTCCTCCGGTTCGCTCACCGGCAGGCCGCGGTGCTCCACCGGGGTGGAAAACACGATCTGCGTGCGGGTACGGCCAAACTGCTGCAGATGGTTGATAAAGGTATCCAACTCCTGCGTGGTGCCAAACAGCACTTCAATCAGCATGCTGTAATCGCCAGTCACGCAGTTGCACTCCACAACATTGCCGCAGCTTTGGATGTAGGGGTAAAACTCCGGCTTGAGCTTGGGGTCCATATCCAGGTTGATGAACGCCTTGACCAGCTGCCCCAGCTTGAGCGGGGCAACCTGCGCCTGATAGCTGGTCAGTACGCCGTCTTTTTCCAGTTTGGCAATGCGGGCCGAAACCGCAGGGGAGGACAAAAACACCCGGTCGGCAATTTCTTTCAGCGGGGCACGTGCGTTTGTTTGCAGAATATCAATGATTTTGCGGTCAATGCGGTCCATACCATCCACCTCCATTATAAGTAAAAAAGGGAACAATGCAGCCGCCAACAAGGGCGGACGACATTGTCCCCATAAATTACTTAAAATTCTAACACAAAAAACGGAAAAGGTAAAGTGGATTGCAAAATTTTATAAGGCAACACCGCACAATTCCCGCCTTGCGGCTTAAGCACCGCTCCGGCAGCTGCGGCACGGCATCTGCTGCACCTCGCTCGCCGTATCGGCACTTAGAATTATGCGGTATTGCCATAAAAATGGAAAGCTGCTGCACTATAAAGTGGGGAACAGCAGCTGCGCGCTGAACCGCCCGCCGGGGCCAAACATTTCAAAGTGGCAGTGGCAGCCGAAAGAATACCCGGTATCCCCCACATAGCCAATTATTTGGCCCTGCTGCACCACATCGCCCTGCTTGACGGCAAAAGCGCTCATGTGGGCATACAAGGTTCGGTAGCCATCCCCGTGGTCCAGAATGACATAGTTGCCATAGCTGAAAACGCTGTTGTGGTAGGTGGCCGTTACCACCGTGCCGCTTGCTGAGGCAATGATGGGAGTGCCGCGCGGCGCGGCAATATCTGCGCCCTTGTGGTTGTCGCTGCCGCCCATCCAGCGGCTTACATGCTTGTACTGCGGCACCGGCCAGATGAAGGTGTACCCATCCAGCTCCGCTGTCATGCCCGGTGCAAGATGAGTGCCGCGGGCAGTGATCTCCGGCACTGCGGGGGTCAATATATCAATATGTACTACCTCGGCGGCAGTTTGCACACCGTTCACATAGGTGACCTCCTCAGTCAGCTGCTGGGTGCCGTCAACACCCTGCTGGATGGTTTCCACCACGCCAAAGCCAAGGTCGCTGCGTTCCACCGTCTGTTGGTCATAGGGGATCGGCTCCTGATACACGCGGGTGTACACAGTTTTGACCTGCAATAAATCACGGCTTTGCAAGGCTTGTATGATTTCATGATAAGGCTGCACGGAACCCGCCAGATAGATGCCATCCACCAGCCGGAGCTCGTGCAGAAATGCGGTGCGCACATTGCTTTGCCTGGGGGCGCGCCAGGGCCGCTGCAACTGGTTGAAAAAGCAGCGCAGGTGGTCGCCCTCTACCGTAACAAAAGCAAGGCTGCCATCCAGATACACTGCGGTGCCTTCCACAATGGAGCTGCCGCTGGCGCGCAGAATAGCATCCGTCAGCTGCAATTCCGTCATGGGGGTACCGCCGATGTGCAGGGTATAGGTTGGCTCCAGCACCGGCAGGGCGGCGGTATCGGAATCCGCCAACTGCCGTGCGGCGGCAAGGCGGGCCTGGAGGTCTGCGCGGGCGGTATCAAAGTTCTGCTCGGTGGCAACGCTGCCAACCACGGTGCCGTTTACTTCCACCTGCAGGGTAAAGTGCAGGTTCAGCCCATGGGCAACCACAGCCCAAAGTATCACCCCGGCGGCGCAGGGGGCAAGCCATGGCACCAGCTGCCGCAGCGGGTGCGGCCCGGCCAGCGCGGTGCAGAATGCCTGCCCCAGCTCCAACACTGGGGCAAGCAGCAGCCAGATAAGATAAAGCGCAGCATCCCGCGCAGCGTGCGCCGCGGCGGCAGCCTTGCGGCCCAGGCAGATGAGCCAATATTCTGTTAAAAAGCCGACGGCATAAAAAATCTCGCCAGTTCTGTGCCAGCCGGGCAGCCGGCGCAGATTGGTGCGGCGGGGTTTGCGCGGTGTTTTGTGTTGCAGTTCAGCCATAGTGTGTTTGTTTTGTACGTTAGCCGGTCAATCGACATTCACCGTTCAGTGCGGGATGTATTGCAGTGGGTCGGTGCGGGTGCCGTTGATGCGCAGCTCCAAATGCAGGTGGTAGCCGCCGTTGGCACCGCGCACATCCCCGGTGTTGCCCACATAGCCGATCACATCGCCCTTATGCACCGTCTGCCCCGCGCTGACGCAAAAGCTGGACATGTGCGCATACAGGGTGGCATAGCTGCTGCCGTCATCCGCGGTGCCGTGGTCGATCTGCACACAGTTGCCATAACTGGGCCGGGTGGATGCCGCGCTGACCACGCCATCCGCCACGGCGTAAATGAGGGTGCCGCTGGCGGCGGGCATGTCGGCCCCTGTGTGCGGCTTGTTGTATACAGCATCCGGCTCCCCAAAGTAGGTGCTGATGCGCCCCACGCTGGGCAGGGGACAGGTGAAATCCAAACTGCAATGGCGGGCGGGATCCTGGTATTTCTGGCTCTGCGCTTTTAAGTAGGCATCCAGCGCGGCGGTGGCCTGTTCATAGGCCTTGCGTTTTTCTTCGGTCACGGCGGCCTGGGCTTCGGCGGCTGCCTGCTGGCTGTCCAGTTCCGTGCTGGCCTGCTGCAAGGCCTGTTCCAGCTGGATCTGCGTCTGGGTCAGTTCATCCTGGCGCGCCTGCAGGGCTTGGGCGGCCTGTTCGGCCTGCGTTGCAGCGGCTTCGGCCTGCTGGCGTTGGGTGTCCAGAGCCTGAGCTTCCGCATCCAACTCGTCCAGCAGCTGTTTATTGTGCTCGGTCAAATCGTTCAACACCTGCCAAAAGGTCAGCAGTTCGTACAAATCATCCGCCTGCATCAACAGGCTGATTCCCCCGCCTTCGTTCAGCAGCTGCATGGCGGTCAGCTGCTGCTTGCAACTGTCATATCGGGCGCTGAACGCAGCCTGCTTTTCTTCCAGCGCCTTGGCCGCAGCGGTTGCTTGGTTCTGGGCTTCGGCCAGCTCGGTGCGGCTTTGCTCCAGCTGGGCCACAATGCTGCCCAGTTGGCCGCGCAGTGCGTCGGTTTGGCTTTGCAAGTCGTTGACCTGCTGGCGGGTGTCACTGGCTTGCTGCTGCATGCTGTCCAGTGTGCTGGCGGCGCTTTCATATTCGCGCTGCGCCGCGCTCACCTGGCCCTGCAAGGCAGCGGAATCCGCTGCATGGGCGGGGAATGGGTACAAAAAAAGCAGGGCTGCCGCCGCAGCTGCAGCAGCCCGTACATAGAATGTTTTCGGTTTCATTTGGTTTCTCTTATTGCGGCAGCATGGCCAGCGGGTCAACGGGGGTGCCGTTTACCAGCAGCTGGAAGTGCAGGTGGTTGCCGGTGGAACTGCCTGTGCTGCCCACATAGCCGATCACATCCCCCTGCGCGACCCGCTGCCCCACCTGCACGGCGGGCTTGCTTTGCAGGTGAGCATAGCTGGTGGCATAGTTGGCAGGGTAAGTGCCGTCATCGTTGGCAGCGGCGTTTGCACCGTGGTAGATGGTTACAAAGTAACCGTGGTCATCATCCCAGCCTGCCTGGGTTATAACGCCGCTCTGCGCAGCCTGGACCGGTGTGCCGCCCGCGGCGGCAAAATCCACACCCAGGTGCGGCGGTGTGTCAGAATCATCGGTGCGGAAGGGGGCAGAAATTGCCGTGTAGTCTTGTAACGGGCAGATAAAATCCAGCGTGGTGGTCAAATGCAGGTCCGGGGAGGTAGTGTTATCGTAAGGAATCATTGTGCGGGTATCGGTCAAGGCTCCATCCACAAACAGCTCCAGGTGCAGGTGGTTGCCGGTTGATTTGCCGGTGGAACCCACCGTGCCAAGCTGCTGGCCCTGGGTCACTGTATCGCCAGCTGCCACGCTCAGGGTATCCAGGTGGGCATACAGCGTGCGGTAACTGTGGCCGTCCGGCAGGGTGCCGTGGTCGATCACCACATAATTGCCGTAACTGAAGTGGTTGTTGGCAACCGCCACCGTGCCGTTATACACTGCCAGCACCGGCGTACCTTTGGTGGCGCTGTAATCCGCTCCGTGGTGACAGTCTGATACAAAGCGGGCAATGTAATGGAAATCTGCCACCGGCCAGCCAAAAACCAGCGGCTCTGCCGTGGCCTGGGGCTGCTCCGGCTGTGCGGTGGGTTCCGCGGCGCTGTTGGTCAGCGTATCATCAGCAGGAGTGGCAGGTTCCGGCGTGGGTTCTGCCGCAGCGGAAATGGGTTCGGCCTGCGGTGTTATGGTTTCCGCCTGGGGCCGCAGGGCGCAGGCACCGCAGCCCAGCGCAACCAGCACACAGCCAAGGGCTAACAACAGCGGGGCGGGTTTGCGGTATTTCAGCAAGTGGGCCACCCGCTTGGCCACCTGGCCCTGCCCAAAAGCGAGGGCACCGGGCATCTGGCGCACCGTGGCAAAGCGCAGAATGCTTTCGCAGTAATCAGCGCGCTCGGCAGCGGGAGCGGTGCCGATGGCGGCTTCGTCACAGGCAAGTTCCATGTATTGCTCAAATTGACGGAACGCCAGCCACGCCAGCGGGTTCCACCAGTGCAGGCAGGCGGCCAGATAGTACAGCGGCTTGGTAATGGGGTCACCCCGGCGGATGTGGGTGCGTTCATGCAGCAGTACCGCACGGCGTGGGGAACCCTGCAGGCTTTGCGGCATATAAATGCGGGGGCGCAGCACGCCCAGGGTGAACGGCGTGGCAACCGCGGCGCAGGTGTAGCAGCCATCCGGCGTTTTGCAGGCAAGGGTCACCATGCGGCGCAGGCGGCAATAGCCAGCCGCCGCACGCACCAGTAAAACCACTACCCCGGCAGCCCAGATCGCTGCCAGTGCCACCCAGATGTTAAACATGCTGCCGGGCAGGGGAGCACTGCCTGCCGCGCCCGGCAAAGCCTGCGCCGGGAGTTCCGCGGGCACGGTGAGCGCCTGAACCACAGATCGGAA
>OLPR01003308.1_pt1 | contig 10901 bp, 10 predicted proteins | sample 1672761 | NCBI WGS metagenome assembly OLPR01 (sample SAMEA3136721, study PRJEB25190) | human gut metagenome | biome: human gut; feature: human-associated habitat; material: faeces | place: Austria | collected 2013
TGCCACACCATGCTCGTCATCCTTGCGGACAAGGAGGAGACGGGAAGCGACGGCGTTACCGGAATGCAGAGCGATGTGCTCGGAGATGTTATCCATGCCATCTCGGATGCCTACGGCGCGTCGGATGCAGCCGTAAGAGCTGCTTCTGCATGTCTCTCCGCAGATGTCAGCGCGGCATTCGACCCGATGCATGCGGATGTCTATGACCGCAGAAATGCGGCTGTAATGGGCGGCGGCGTTGTGATGAACAAGTACACCGGCAGCCGAGGAAAGTACGGTACGAGCGATGCATCCGCCGAGTTTGTCGGCAGGATCCGCCGCATACTCGACGGCGCGGGCGTCGTATGGCAGACTGCCGAGCTCGGCAAGGTCGACGCGGGCGGCGGCGGAACGGTCGCAAAGTACATGGCCAAGCGCAACATCGACACGCTCGACGCGGGCGTCCCCGTGCTTTCCATGCACGCGCCGTATGAGACGGTCGCGAAGCTCGACTGCTACATGACCTATAAGGGCATGAAGGTTTTCTTCGAGCAGAATTAAAATTTTGGCATACAGAAGCACCCTCCGGCATAGATATATGCTGGAGGGTGTTTTGTCCATGCAGAACCTGATTTCCGATCCTGTTTCCATGACCTCTTGCCGGCAGGAGGCGTATCTCCTGCGCCTGCGCCGGCAATTTCCTTTTGTCTCCGTCAAAACGCTCACGCGCACGGCCTTCGGCCGCAGCGTGTACGCGCTGCAGTTCGGCTCCGGCAGCCGCAAGCTGCTCATCACCGCCGGGCACCACGCAAACGAGACGATCACGTCGGACGCCGTCTGGCAGTGGCTGTTCACGTTCTGCAATGCGCTGCTGGACGGCAGAACGGTCTGCGGCGCAGAAGCGCGGGAGCTGTATCATAACGCAATGGTCTATCTCGTCCCGCTGGTCAACCCGGACGGGGCGGATCTGGCCGCAGGCGTCTGCGCGCCCGGAAGCCCGGAATACCGGGCGGCGGCAGACATTGCCGCGCAGTACCCCGATATCCCGTTCCCGTCCGGCTGGAAGGCGAATCTGCGTGGGGTCGATCTGAACCTCAACTATCCCGCCCGGTGGGAAGCGGCGCGGCGCATCAAAAAGGCGCAGGGCGTGTCCACCCCCGCGCCGAGAGACTTTGCGGGCTTTTCTCCGCTGGATCAGCCGGAGACGGCGGCGCTCGCCGCCTTTACGCGCTGCATCCATCCGGAGCTGATGCTGGCGCTGCACACGCAGGGCTCCGTGATCTATCCCGGCCCGGACGAAACAGCTCCGCCGGGCGCTCACGCGCTGGCGCAGGCGTTTTCGGACGCCTCCGGCTACCCGGTCGAGCCTGTGCCGTCGGAATCGGCCAATGCGGGCTTCAAGGACTGGTTTTTGCAGGTATTCAAGCGGCCCGCGTTCACGATCGAGGCCGGTCTTGGCGAAAACCCGCTGCCCACCTCGCAGCTGCCGGAGATCACGCGCGCCCTCAGCGCGATTTTTACCGCCGCGATGCAGTGGTAAGATATCCAGAAAACCATAATTTTCTATTCTTGCATACTTTGCACCGCCTGTGGTATACTGAAGACAGAAACGAGAAAGGGGTGCAAAGGTTTATGCACGAATACGAAGTTCTGATCGAGACGATCAATCCCTGCGGCGGCGAAGCGCACGCGGCACGGGAATTCAAGCAGATCGAGGCCGCCAGCCCCGAGGCGTATGTTGCGGCGCAGGGGCGTTATCCCGTTCTGGATTCCGGCAAAAACGCCTCCGGCGATACGATCATCACCACCGGCGACGGCAAGGGCGTCATGATCCGGTACACGTTCACAGAGTAACCGCGCGGAACCACCCGCGCCCGGACGGCTCAGATCCGTTCCAGCTTTGTGCGCAGAGAGAGCAGGCGCGGAGTGGGCATGGAATCGAACTGCACCAGCTGCGCCCTCTGCGCGGGCTCCAGAACCGTGCCCGGCCCGAAGACGGCGTGACGGACCCGCGTGCCGGGGGCGAAGCCCTGCGGCAGGCTGCTTTCGTCCAGAAGTCTGGTGGAAAAGCCGATGTATTCCCGCGCCTGCCGGATGAGATCCTCGCGCGGGGTGTGCGTAAATTGCAGGAGTGAATCGTCGATATCCAGCAGGAAGCGCGACGGATAGCGCGGGCTGCCGTCCAGATTGCGCCCCTCGGCCTCGGACAGATAGAGGGCCTTTTGTGCGCGCGTCATGGCGACGAAGCACAGCCGCCGTTCCTCCTCCATGCCGGGCAGCGTCCGCGTCTTTTTCGACGGGAAAATGCCCTCGTTCATCGCGCACAGAAACACGTGCGGGAATTCCAGTCCCTTCGCGCTGTGGACGGTCATGAGCCGCACCTGATCGCGCGGATCGTCGAGATCGGCGTTTGTGAACAGCGCAACGTGCGCCAGATAATGCTCGAGCGTACATTCCTCGCCGCAGGTCGTCTCGTAGGCATAGACCGACTGCTTCAGCTCGGCCAGATTGTCCAGCCGCATCTGGCTGCCCTCCGTGCGGAGCATGGCCTCATAGCCGCTCTCGTTCAGAACCGCAGCCAGCAGCTCGGAAACGGGCATCTGATCATAAATGCCGGTGAACGACTCGATGAGCGAGACGAATTTCCCGCCCTTCGTCCCGCGCAGCAGCTCGCTGTCCAGATTCCGGCGCAGCGCGTCGTAGAGCGAGCAGCCGTTCTGCGCGGCGTAGTCCTTCAAAAACGCCATGCGGCGTTCGCCGAGGTTGCGCTTCGGCACGTTCGCAATGCGCAGGAACGACAGGTCGTCCCGGCAGGCGATCATGCGCAGATAGCTCAGCGCGTCCTTGATCTCCGCGCGGGCGAAGAACTGCACGCCGCTGTAGATCGTGTACGGAATTTTTTCCTTCAGCAGAATTTCCTCCACGCCGCGCGTGATATAATGTGCACGGTACAAAACCGCCATATCGCGGTAGGGCGTTCCGGCCTTATGGAGCGTTTTGATCTGCGCGGCGATCCAACGGGCTTCCTGTTCGCTGTTGGCCGCGTGGTGGCACAGAACCGGCGCGCCGCCCGGCAGCATGGGCAGAAGGTCTTTTTTGATGCGGTTCGCGTTTTTCGCGATCAGACTGTTGCAGGCGGCGAGAATTTCCGGCGTGGAGCGGTAATTTTCCATCATCATGATGGTCTTCGCCGTGGGGTAGACCTTGTCAAAGTCCAGCAGGTAGCGCACGTCGGCTCCGCGCCATGTGTAGATGGTCTGGTCGGGATCGCCGACGATAAACAGGTTCTTGTGATACTCGCACAGCACCTGCATCAGCGCGTACTGCGGCGGGTCAATGTCCTGAAATTCGTCGATCATGATGTATTCCAGCCGCTTCTGCCACTTGAGGCGGATATCCTCATGCGTTCGGAAGATGTGGAGCGAGAAGACGATCAGGTCGTTATAATCCAGCGCGAAGCACTTCTTTTCCTGATAGAGATAGCCGTAAAAAATAATATCTTTTGCGCTTTCGGCCTTCCAGTATTTTTCTTTTAATGTATCGAGCGGCAGCGTGAGCATATCCTCGTAATATTCGGGCCGCTCCTTCTGCTTCAGCATCTCGATCATGTCCCGCGCGTGGGAGAACGTCATGTCGCGCAGCGTCAGCCCGCGCTCCTCATAAATGATCTGGAGCATGGCGTCGATATCGCTGTTGTCGAGCACAAGGAAGCTTTTGGGATAGCCGACGGCGTGGCTGTCCTCCTGCAAAATGGAAACGCAGAAGCCGTGGAAGGTGTTGATGTAGCCGGTATCCTCGTCGCCAGTCAGGTTGTGGATGCGCTGGCGCATTTCGTTCGCGGCCTTGTTTGTAAACGTCACGCACAGCAGATTTCCCGGCAGAATGCCCAGCTCCGTCACCAGATACGCAAACCGCCGCGTCAGCGCCCGCGTCTTGCCGGAGCCTGCGCCCGCGATCACGCGCACAAAGCCCTCAGTCGACAAAACAGCCTCCCGCTGCGCCGCGTTCAGTCCCTCCAGCAGCTCCATGCGCGCCCCTCCTTGAATACGAACAAAATTTCTAAAATATCATATCACATCGGGGACGTGCTGTCAATGCAGACAACCGGCGCGCTTTGGATGCACAAACCATCCAAAGCGCGCCGGTTTTTTTCAATTTATCATCGCCAGAAGCGCGTCATACAGCGCCGAAGAGCCTGTATTCCAGTAAGACGCGGTTTCGCTGCCCTCGGAATGCGCGGTCAGGACGACACGCCCGTTTGCTCCGACGGCAAGTGTGCAGAGCGTTCCGTCCTCACAGGACAGGAAGAGCTGGATGCACGGCACGGGAAGCTGTGCGGACGCATAGGCGGGCTTTGCGTACGCTTCGTGCAGCAGCGCCCGAAGCGCCTCCAGACTGACCGCATCCGGGGAAAGCGGCATGGCCTCCTCTCCGGTCCGGTCATATCGCTCGACCAGCTGGACAGACGACCATTGCTCCGCCCCGCATGCCTGATCCAGCTGCTGTGACGCTGTGCAGCCCATCAGAAGCACCAGCCATATGGCCAAGAGACCGACTGCAAGTATGATTCTTTTTGCTTTCATCCGTTCCTGCCCCTTTCTGCCTGTATGGCGTCCATGCTGCATGTCGTTCACCTGTGTCTGATTCGAGTATACTGTACCTATTCTTTTTTGTCAATATGTTCCGTGTCCCCTGCCATTCGGCAGAGGACACGTGCTTTTCCAAAACAACTATCACCGATCAGTCCGGCTATTCCCGGCCTATTTTCGTTTGGCAAACGTCTTTTTGCTTGACGGCTTCCTCGCCTAGCCGGTCATATCGCTCAACCAGTTGGACGGACGACCATCGCTCTGCCGCGCAGCCGCATAGCAGGCACAGCGCACATAATAGGAGGGATATCTTGAAATATTTCATCAAAACAAACTATCTACTGTTGTTTCTAGATTTGCATTTGAATTTTTATATACATATCCTGTTACGGTATCCGTATATCCTCCATTACCATACCATTGATACGCTAGTCGATCGCCCTCATAATAATAAGCGGTTTGGTGCCTTTGAATTGGCGTATATTCACCTTCAAGAATATCATATCCAGGGATATTGATGTAGTCTTTGAAGCGATAGCTGCTTGTGTAATCAAGTAAAGAGCCGAAATAACGTTCTGACCCTTCATAAATATATGTATATCTGCGGTATTTATTTTCTATGAGTGCAGCAGTGTGTGTTACAGCGGCATTTGTCGGAATAGATGAATAGCCCGGACTCTGTGCAAGGACAGATGCAAGGCTCCAAGTATTTCCGCTAACCGTGTCGAGTGCATTGTTAAGCAAAGTAGTCGCAAAGGCTGCCATAACGTTGGTGAAATATGTTTTTGCCCCGTAATTCGGTTTTACAACATTAAATGTAGTGGAATTACCGCTTAAAATAAGTAGTTCTTCATAGTATTGCCGCCCATTATAGCCAGTATATGTTCTTGTGGAAACACTTCTTGTAGCAAGTGCATTGCTAGGAATATAAATGCAAAGGTTGTCTATTTCTAGTTCACCTAACGTATAGCTTTCTTCTATTCGATATAAATCCTGTGCTAATCGCTCACTCAATTTATATGTAGTTACAACCGCTTGAATGTCTATATTTGTAATATTTGTTACATTTATTTCATCCGCCGGAATTACTGTCGTACTGTTTACACGCATATAAATATCTGAAGGAGTCTTTTCGTCGAAAAACACTTGATTTCCAGAATCTCTAGCCCTAACGACAAGTCTTTCACCAAGGCCACCTCGTTGCATGTTTTCTTGTTCTGTTACGTATTCAGTCGAATAACTACCGTCAAGACGTGGATAGAGCACAATAGCCTTATCAACATCATCGAGGCAGGACGGGGGAGTTGTGCTGGCATACGTTGGCACAACAAACGAGCAAATCAAACTGAACAGCATAATTATACATGCCAGTTTCTTGTACATGAGTATTCTCCTTTCATCAATTACGAATTATGTGGGTGGCGGATGTTTTTGGGGTTGTCTACATTGTCAAGATATCATAAATCATTATATTTGTCAATGCTTAATATTGACTTTTAAAAATACTGTGCTATAAAACTGTTGTCGACACCCTCATCCGGAAGGAGGGAGGCCTATGACGAAGCAAGAAGACTCCGGGCATTCGTTTTTGGCGTATTTCAAGCGGGCAACCAGCCCGTTGGCCGTTTTGCGGATCTTATCCGACAGGCCGATGTATGGGTATGAACTGATTCAGGAATTAAAACAGCGTTCGGGCGGAAAATACCAGCTTTCTCTGCTGTATCCCGTCCTGTACCGGCTGGAAGAACAGGGCTATCTCGAGATCAGCTCCAGCGAGATCGTAGATGGCCGTGCGCGGAATTACTATGCCGTTACGCCTGCCGGGCGGGACTATCTGCGGCGGACGCTGGCCGAGTATGCCGAGATTTCCGGCGTGTTTCAGCAGCTGATGGAGGATTGGGACGGATATGAAGCATAACGACGCCGTGATCCGGCAATACTTCCGGGCGGTCGGAAAGCGTCTGCCGCTCCCGGCGGCGCAGCGCAGACAGCTGCTGGCCGGACTGCGGGAGGAGTTCACCGAATCCGCACAGGGCTGCACCACGCTGGACGAACTGATTGCCCGCGTCGGAACACCGGACGAAGCTGCACAGGAGCTTTTAAGCGGTATCGCGCCGGAGCGCGTGCAGGCCTATCAGAAAAAGCTGCGCCGGCGGTCTCTTCTGGCCGCTGTGCTGATCGTCCTGGCCGTCTGCTGCGCAGCGCTGATCTATGCGCAGGCGCTCACGGACAGCTCTGTAGCATACGCGGAGGAGCATATCACCATCCTGCCCACGACCGATCTGTCAGAAGCCGGACAATAGCCTCCGGCGGACATCAAACCTTTGTGCCCCCCTTTCCCCTCAACATACGAACCCGCGCGCATCGTTCGGATGCGCGCGGGTTCCCTTTTACCGGAATATCCTTATAGATTTGCAGCTGCTGCCGCGCCGGTGGTTCAGACCGCCGGGCCGGGGATGCCTCCGGCGGCCCTGTCTTTTCCGTCTTGCCGGAAAAGACTGCCGGATATACAAAAAAAGCCTCCCTCGGCTGCTCCGGGGGAGACTGATGCGCTCAGAACCATGTTCTTGTCCGGGAGAAGCGGAACAGCTCCCAGAGGGTGATGAGGACCTGCACGGCGGCACAGACGACGAAAATAAGGCTCAGGTTCGGGATGGGGATGGGGATCGACAGATAGATGCAGGCCCCGGCTGACCAGATGAGGGCCGTGATGGACAGGCCCTGCATCAGGATGCCCCACCAAAGGGAGGTGAAGACGATGCACACGATGCTCGACACCGGCACAGCGTACAGGAAAAACAGCCACGACGGGAACGGCACGGCGGCGATGGTAAAGGCGGTGAACAAAATCGCCGCGATCACGAACACCAGCGCCACGGACAGCAGCAGCACATAAATATGAAAATGCGGGTTGGCCTTCTTGGGCGGCTCCTCTTCTCCAATGAGGTTGCTGACGGTCACGCCGTAGAGCTGCGCGATCTGCGCGAGGATATACACGTCCGGCAGACCCTCTCCGCGCTCCCACTTGGAAACGGATTTATCGGAGTAATTGAGCTTGCGCGCAAGGTCCAGCTGGGTGTCCTTATGGGATTTGCGGTAAGCGGCGATGTTTTTTGCGACGGTTCGCCGCAGTGTCTGTTCGTCCTGAAGCATAAGGACGCCCCCTTCCCGAAAAGCATTGGTATTACAGGAAATTCTACTGCCGGTAGAGTGCCGTTCTCCGACGGGTATCGCGCCTGTCCGCGCCGGTAGGGTGCATTTTGCGCCATCCGGTGCTAGAATACAGGCAGTTCGGAGGGCAGTCGACGGGCCGCCGTCCGGGCGATATACTGTGATTTAGTATATCACTTTTTTTCATCCTGTGCAATGAGCATTTTCCGCCCGCTGCACGATACGCTCCCGGCATCTCACACACCATGCCGGGGGCGTTTTTCTGCGAATTTTTACCGGTGCTTGCGTTTTTCCGCGCCGTATGCTAAACTGAAACCATAAAAACAAGAAGGGAGCCTGAGAGCATGCGCATGATCTCCTGCTGAAAGCTTGGCACAATCGTAACACCCGGCGGTGAAGACCGTCTGGTTCGCTGTGCCTTTTCGCGGGAAATCTGCTTTGTCTCTCAGCTTCCGTGCAGACCGTCTGCCCATTTATGGCAGGCGCAGTATGCCCTTCGGCTGTGGGAGCGTTTCCCGCAGCCAATTTTTTGATCGATCGATTGATTGGAGGGCATACCGATGGCATTGATCCAAATTACAGACCTGACCTTTGCATATCCCGGCAGCTTTGACAATGTATTTGAGCACGTCAGCTTCCAGCTCGACACCGATTGGCGGCTCGGTCTGACGGGCCGCAACGGACGCGGCAAAACAACGCTCCTGCGGCTTTTGCAGGGGCAGTATCCCCATCAGGGCACGATCACGGCCCCCGGCGGGTTCGAGTATTTCCCGTATCCGGTTCCGGACGCATCGCTTACGCCGCTGGAACTGCTGGAGCGCAGCTTCCCGGACGTGCCGGAATGGCGTTTCCGGCGGGAACTGGCTCCGCTCGCGGTTGCAGACGATGTGCTGTACCGCCCGTTTTCCACGCTTTCCGGCGGCGAACAGGCAAAGCTTCTGCTGGCGCTGCTGTTCGCGCGGGAGGGCCGGTATTTGCTCATCGACGAGCCAACGAATCATCTGGACGAGACGGGCCGCGCGCTCGTCAGCCGGTATCTGGCGAAAAAGTCCGGTTTTCTGCTCGTCTCGCATGACCGCGCGTTTTTAGACGGCTGCGTCGATCATATCCTATCCATAGGCCGCAGCAGCATCGAGGTGCAGCGGGGCAATTTTTCCTCATGGTACGAAAATAAGCAGCGGCAGGACGCGTTTGAACTGGCGCAGAATGCACAGCTGAAAAAAGAAATCGGCCGCCTGAAACAGGCCGCGCGGCAGTCGCGCGCATGGGCAGACAAGGTTGAAAACACGAAGATCGGCCCGCACTCGGCCAAGGTGACGGGCGAAGCCGACGCCATGGGCGGCCGGGCCTACATCGGTGAGCAGTCGCGTCGTATGCAGCAGCGGCGCAAGAATCTCGAACGGCGGCAGAACGCCGCCATTGAGGAAAAATCGGCGCTCCTGAAAAATATTGAGCAGGCCGCGCCCCTGAAGCTGCATCAGCTGCCGTATCACACCAACCGGTTGGCGCTTCTGCGGAATGTTTCGGTGTGCTATGGCGATGTACCCGTCTGCTCCGGCGTGACCTTTTCCGTCGAACAGGGCGACCGGATCGCGCTGCGCGGCGCGAATGGCACCGGAAAGACAAGCCTGCTGCGCCTGTTGTGCGGCGAGAACATTCCGCACACCGGGACGGTAGAGTGCGGCTCCCGGCTGCAAATTTCCCATGTGCAGCAGGACCCATCCGGTCTGCGGGGCGATCTTTCCGCCTATGCCGCGCAGCATGAGTTGGACGAGAGTCTGTTCAAGGCGATCTTGCGCAAGCTGGACTTTGCACGGGTGCAGTTTGAAAAGGACATGGCGGACTTTTCCGCCGGGCAGAAGAAAAAGGTTCTGCTGGCGCGAAGCCTGTGCGAACCGTCGCACCTGCTTGTCTGGGACGAGCCGCTCAATTATGTGGACGTGCTCTCGCGCATTCAGCTTGAGGAACTGCTGCTGGAATTCCAGCCGACGATCGTTTTCGTCGAGCACGACCGTGTGTTCTGCGACCGCGTTGCGACAAAGGCCGTGACGCTCTGACGGCTTGACGTTTTGCGCGCTGCCGGATACAATACAGGAAAACACAAATGAGGTGAACCGGAATGGATAAACAGGCCGTCGAGCAGCAGTTGTGCCAGCTGCCGGTCAGTCAGTACGCATGGATCGACCCGCGCAAAATTGAATTTTCCGAGCGCGTGCGCTATGTCTGCGAGCACGAGTGCCCCATGTACGGGACAAGCTGGGCCTGTCCGCCTGCGGTCGGCACGGTCGAGGCCTGCCGGAACCGGGTGCTGTCATATCCGGGCGCGCTGGTCTTTACCTCGCTGGCCGAGGTCAGCGACATCGCGGACATGGCCGCAACGCTTGCCACGCGCGGCGCGCACGAGGCGCTTACGCGGCAGGTGCGGGATATTCTGCTGCAATTTTCCCCAGACGTGCTGACGCTCTCCACGGAATCCTGCGCCATCTGCACCAAATGCGCCTACCCGGACGCCCCCTGCCGCCACCCGGATAGAATGTTCCCCTGCGTTGAAAGCTACGGCATCGTCGCAACCGCGCTGGCTGAGCGGAACGGGATCGAGTTTTATAACGGCAATCTCGTGACGTGGTTCTCTGTGCTGTGCTACCGGTAAAAACAAAGACGCCCCTTGTCCAGAAAAAATTTCAGCCGCAACGCGGCACTCCTGCAAAAAAACAAACGACGGCATAAGAGAATATGTCCCCAAAACGCGGGATAAGAAACGGTTATTTTCCGGAAATTTTGTTCTTGATGTTGGCAATCATCATCAAAGCTTTGTCCGACGTCGGGACAAAGACTTCATCCCAGGCATCTTCTCTGGCCGTCAGCAGTTCGGGATGCGAACAGATATGCAAAGCTTTCGGATCTTTCGGCAGTTCGCGCTTAATCGGAATCAGCTCCATGCCGTTATGGCGCAGAACCGGCGCGCCTTCAATCCGCTCATAGCCGCACTCACGCCAGCGGTTAAGCAGTTCCTTTTTGCACATGCCGTAAACCTGACGATACCCCTTGCGCGACACGAACTCAAACCCCTTGTTCATTATGTCGCTGGAAACGCTGGTTTTGCGAAAACCCCGCAAAACCGCCATACGCTCAAATTTTGTAAAATCGGCAAAATAACGGACT
>OLPR01003318.1_pt1 | contig 10870 bp, 11 predicted proteins | sample 1672761 | NCBI WGS metagenome assembly OLPR01 (sample SAMEA3136721, study PRJEB25190) | human gut metagenome | biome: human gut; feature: human-associated habitat; material: faeces | place: Austria | collected 2013
AGACACCGCGCCGCCCAGGCTCTGAGGATTCACGATCACCGTATAGCCCTCGATAACCCCACGCTGCTCCAGCGCGTCCATGCGGTTTTTCACCGCTACCCGGGAAATGCCCAGCTTCTGGCCCAATTCTGAATAGGTATATCGGGCGTTTTCCGTCAGAAGATCCAATATTTTTCGATCTGTCTCGTCCAGACCCTTGAGATACATGCCGCTCTCCCCCTTTTCATGCCAGTTCATTATAACATCTTCCGGCGCATCTTTCAATATGCAATCTGCGCATTGCATTTTGCAACACGTCCTGTTATAATAGAGACGAAATGATTTGCGCCTTGGAGGGAAGAACATGGTTCGCGACCTGACCCGGGGGCCCATTGTGCGGGGCTTTCTGCTTTTTGCCCTGCCCATGATGGCGGGAAATCTTTTGCAGCAGTGCTACAACATTGCCGACACCCTGATCGTAGGCCGGGCGCTGGGGGCGGATGCGTTGGCGGCGGTGGGGGCTTCCTACACGCTGATGACCTTTCTCACCTCCATTTTTCTGGGGCTTTCCATGGGCGCGGGGACGCTGTTTTCCATTTATCGGGGCGGAGGCCGGGAGGACGACCTGCGCGGCGGCATTTTCCAGGGGCTTTTGCTGATTCTGGGGGTAACGCTGGCGCTGAACGTCGGCGTGTACGTGTTTCTGAAGCCGATACTGGCCTTTTTGCAGGTGCCGGAGGAACTGCGCGGGGACATGGCGGAATATCTGCGGATTATTTTCGCGGGGCTCATGGCCAGCGCGCTGTACAATTATCTGGCGTGTCTATTGCGGGCGCTGGGGAATTCCGTGGCGCCGCTGGTGTTTCTTCTGCTGGCCACGGTGGGCAACGTGGGGCTGGATCTGGCCTTCGTGCTGGGGCTGGGCTGGGGCATTGCCGGGGCGGCCTGGGCTACCATTGCGGCCCAGGGACTTTCCGCCGCGGGGCTTTCCCTCTATTTTCTCACCAAATGCCGGTCTCTGCTCCCCCGGCGGACGCATCGACGGTTCAACGGACGAATTCTCAAGGAAATTTTGCAGCTTTCCTGGCTCACCTGTTTGCAGCAATCGGTGATGAATTTCGGCATCCTGATGGTGCAGGGGCTGGTGAACAGCTTCGGCGCGACGATTATGGCGGCCTTTGCGGCGGCGGTGAAGATCGACACCTTCGCCTATCTGCCGGTGCAGGATTTCGGCAACGCCTATTCCACCTTTGTGGCCCAGAATTTCGGCGCGGGGAATCATCAGCGCATCCGTCAGGGGACGCGGCAGGCCCTTTTCATCAGCGCGGGCTTCGGGGCGATACTCTCCGGGGCGGTGTGCCTGCTGGCCCGGCCGCTGATGGGGCTGTTCGTCAGCGCCGGAGAAGCCGGGGTCATCGCCGCGGGCGTGGACTATCTGCGCATCGAGGGGGCGTTCTATCCGGGCATCGGCGTGCTGTTTTTGCTGTACGGCTATTTCCGGGGCATGCAAAAGCCCATGACCTCGGTGGTATTGACGGTTATTTCCCTGGGCACCCGGGTGGCGCTGGCCTACGGCTTCTCGGCGCTGTGGGGGCCCGATGGGATTTGGGTCTCCATTCCCGTGGGCTGGTTTCTGGCGGACGCGGCGGGGCTTTGGAAAATGCGGAAAAGTCTGCGTCGGGGAAAGTGCTGAACGCGGGAAAAATTTTAATCTTCTTCTCATGGAGGGTGTGCTATAATAAAAGAAAAATCCGCAAAGGGACGATGCGCACATGAGAATCCTATATGCCGAAGACGAAAGGGATCTGAACGAGATTGTAACCCGGGCCCTGAAAAGCGAGGGCTACGGGGTAGACCGCTGTTTCGACGGGCGGACGGCCTGGGAATACCTGCAGGCGGCGGAATACGACGCGGTGATTTTGGACATTATGATGCCGGGGCTGGACGGGCTGACGGTGCTGAAGAAGCTCCGGGCCGCGGGCAGGACCACGCCGGTATTGCTGCTTACGGCCAGGGACGCGGTGGCTGACCGGGTAGCGGGGCTGGACGGCGGGGCCGACGATTATCTGGTGAAGCCCTTCGCCCTGGAGGAGCTCAGCGCCCGGCTGCGGGTGATGACCCGTTCCGCGGCCGGGACGAAAAGCAGCGTGCTGACCGCGGGGGATCTGACGCTGGACACCGCCACCCGCCGGGCCGCCCGAAATGGACGGGAAATCGCCCTCTCCGCCCGGGAATACGCGCTGCTGGAATACCTGATGCTGAATCAGGGAATCGTGCTTTCCCGGGAAAAAATCGAAAACCACGTGTGGGATTTTGATTACGAGGGCGGCACCAACGTGGTGGACGTTTACATTCGCTATCTGCGCAAAAAGATTGACGAAGGCAATGAGCAGAAGCTGATTCACACCGTACGGGGCATGGGCTACGTGCTGCGGGAGGACGCGGAATGAAACGGGCTAAGCTGCAATGGAAGCTCACCTGCTGGTTTTCGGCGTCGCTTCTGCTGATGGCGCTGCTTACCTTCGTGATTGTGTTTTTCGTCAGTCATTCGGTGCTGCAGAAAAATCTGAAGGACGAATTGATTCACACGGTGGAGGACAATCTGGACGAGGTGGAATTCTACCGCTCCGTTTCCCAGATGCACATCGACGGGGACACAGACCAATACATCCACTACGGCGTGGGCTATCTGGAAATCGACGACGACTTTCTGGATCAGGTCAACGGAATCTGCACCGGGCTTTACCGGGAAAACGGCGAATTGCTTTATGGGGAAAATCCCATCACGGAAGTGGAAATTCCCGCCTTTGCCGACGGCGTTTGCCACACGGTGCGTCAGGGCGGCGAGGTGTATTATCTCTTCGACCGGCAATTGGAGCAATCCCCCATTCGGGAACTCTGGCTGCGGGGCGTGGTGGCGGAATCTCAGGGAGACGCACCCCTGCGGCGGATTGTGCGCATTTGCCTGTGGTGTCTGGGGGCGATGGTGCTTTTCGCCATTGGCGGCGGGGTGGCCATTACCCGGCGGGCCCTGCGGCCCATTCGCGACCTGTCTCAGGCGGCGGCACAGATCAGCGGCGGGGACGATTTGAAAAAGCGCATTCCTGCCGCCGGAAACGACGAGCTTTCCCAGTTGGCCGGGGCCTTTAACGGCATGATTCAGCGGCTGGATGAGGCCTTCGAAGCCGAGCGGCAGTTTGCTTCCGACGCTTCCCACGAGCTGCGCACCCCCATGGCGGTGATTCTGGCCCAATGCGACGAGGCCATGGACGCGGACCTGTCCCCGGAGGAATACCGGCAGGCGCTGCGGGTGATTCACCGGCAGGGCAGGCGCATGAACCGGATGATCGCGGGCATGCTGGAATGCATGCGTATGGAGCGGAAAAGCGACCTGTACGCCCGGGAGGACGTGGATCTCAGCGAACTGACGGAATCCCTGTGTCAGGATCTGGCGCTGATTGGGGAAAAGGGCATTCAGGTGACCTGGCAGGTGGCGGACGGCATTCACTTTACCGGCGACCGGACGCTGCTGAGCCGGATGATCGCCAATCTGGTAGGCAATGCCTATCGATACGGCCGGGAAAACGGCCACACCCAGGTGACGCTGAGCCGGGAAGGAGCGCATATCCTCCTGTCCGTGGCGGACGACGGCATAGGCATTGCCCCGGACCAGCAGGAAAAGATTTTCCGGCGGCTCTATCAGGGGGCTTCTCACCGAAACGGCGAGGGCGTGGGGCTGGGGCTTTCCATGGCCCGGCAGATCGCACGGATGTACGGCGGGGAGATTACCGTAAAAAGCACCCCCGGCGCGGGCAGCACCTTTACCGTGCGGCTTCCGGCAAAATAAAAATTCAGGCGAGTTCGCAAAAAGCGGCTCGCCTCTCATTTTCGTCTAATGCAGGCGGGGTATCATAAGACCACACCAACAAGGGAGGCGACAATCGAATGAACAAGACGAAAAAGACTCTTCTCACCTGGATGCTGGCCCTGGGCCTTGTGCTGACGCTGATTTGGGCGGCGGGGGCTTCCGCTGCCGGGACTGTGGACGCGACTGCCGCGGAAAATCTCGCGCTGGCGGAGGCGGGCGTTTCCCGGGAACAGGCGACGCTTTTGCGAACCGAAACGGAAACCGAGCACGGGCGCAGCGTTTACGACGTGGAATTCCGCTGCGACGGCTTCGAATACGAATACTGGGTGGCGGCCGACGACGGAACCATCGTCAAGCGTTCCTGGGAACTGGCTCCGGAAAAGGCCCTGGAAATGGCCGGATTCCAGAGCGCCGGCAGCGAATGCATCGGCGAGGACGCGGCGCTGAACCGGGCGCTGACGGACGCGGGGCTCACTGCCCAGGGCGTAACCGTGATGGAAACCGGACTGGACGCGGACGACCTGCTGCGGGTATACGAAATTTCCTTCTGCACCGCCGGGGCGGAATATGAATACGAAATCGACGCCATTACCGGCGCGGTGTGCGGCGTGAGCATCGAATATTTCGCCGAAAACGAAACCCAGCGGCCCGGCCAGCGCCCCGCCGGGGAAGAAGCCGCTCAGGCCGTGACCCGGGAAGGCGCCCGGAGCATCGCGCTCACCGACGCGGGGCTTTCCGCCGGAAATGTGACCTTCACCAAATCCAAGCTGGACCGGGAAGACGGAAAATGGGTGTACGAAATCGAATTCATCACCGGCGACGCGGAATATGAATACGAAATCGACGCGGCCACCGGCGCGATTGTGGAAAAGAGCGTGGAGGGGCGGAAATCCTCCGGCGGCAGCACCGGCAGCGCCAAGTCCATCGGCGTGGATCAGGCCAAGGCCATCGCCCTGAAAAACGCGGGACTGTCCGCCGGCGACGTGACCTTCACCAAGGCCAAGCTGGAAAAGGACGACGGCGTGCGCAAATACGAAATTGAATTCCGCAAGGGCGGCACGGAATACGAATACGAAATCGACGCGGCCACCGGCGCGATTCTGGAATGCGACGTCGACCGGGAGGACGAGCCCGCCAGACCCGCCGAACCGAGCCATAATGACGATGACGACGACCGTTATGACGACGATCATGACGACGACGATGACGATGATCGTTACGACGATGACGACGACGATCATGACGACGACGATGATGACGACGATGATGACGACGACGATCATGACGACGATGACGACTAAGGCGAATTAAACCTGCGGCAACCCGAACCTTTTCAAAAAAGGGGCGTTCGGGTTGCCGCTTTCTTCGAAAAAGCGTGCTATAATAAAGAAAAGAAAGGATGTGGATAACCCATGCGAAAAACCCTCTGCATCGTCCTGGCGCTGCTGGTTCTGGCGATCCAGGCCCCGGCCTTTGGGGAAGAGGCTTTTCGAAGCGCCAAGGCCATGGGCAATTTTTCCGAAGGATACGCGGCTTTTTCCGATGAAAACGACCAGTGGGGATATATCGACCGCCAGGGCAACGTGGTGATCGCCCCGGCCTGGAATCTGGCGGACTGCTTCATCGGCGGCGTGGCCCGGGTGGGCACGGCCGACCATCTCTACGGTTACATCAACACCGCAGGCCAGGTGATCTTCCCCACTGTCTGTTCCGCGGCCTCGGATTTCCACGATGGGCTGGCCACGGTGGCGGTGGACGGCGAATACGGCTTTATCCAGACGGACGGCAGCTACGCCTTCGACGGGCGCTGGGCGGACGCGGGCTATTTCAGCGACGGGCTGGCTTATGTGCAAATCGGCGGCCAGTACGGCTTCATCGACGCGACGGGCAGCGTGGTCATCGCGCCCCAATGGGACCGGACCTACAGCTTTTCCGAGGGCTATGCCGCGGTGGAGAAGGACGGGTTATGGGGGTTTATCGACACGTCGGGCAACGTGGTAATTGCGCCCCAGTATGAGGACGGCGTGCTCTTTTCCGACGGGCTGGCCCCGGCCACGAAGGAGGGCCTGAGCGGCTACATCGACCCGACGGGCAACGAGGTGGTGCCCCTGCAATACGAGCGCTGCAGCTACGTTTATCAGGGCCGGGCGTGGGTGAAGCTGAACGGCATGTACCGCATGATCGACAAAACCGGCGCACAGGTGGGCTCCTCGGAATGGCGGAACGTGTTCAGCGACTTTGGCTGGACGAACCTGACCCGGGTCAACAGCGACAACCTGTGGGGATATGTGAACACGGAAAACGAAACGGTGCTGAATCCCGTTTACGAAAAGGCCACCCGCTTCAGTGACGGACTGGCCGCCGTTCGGAAGGACGGCGCGTGGTATCTCATCGACGAAACGGGCGTGGACGTGCTTTCCGGGGAAAACACCCAAACAATGGAATAAAATTCAAGACAAACCGGGCGAAGCGCACGACTTCGCCCGGCTTTTTTGATTCAATTCTACGTCGCTAAAAATAGGATTCCAGCATCAGCCGCTCCAGCACGGTGGCCTCCCGGGCCGTATCGAAAGCGGCGGATTCCCCGGCGCAGGCCCGATTGGCCCGGACGGCCTCCTGAGGCAGCACCCATTCCAGGACAAATTCTCCCTCCGGGCCTTCTTCCGGGCCGGGGACGGGCAGCGCCTGACAGAAATAATAGAAATGATCGTGCACAAAAAATTCCGCGTCACCCTGATGATTTTTCCCCAGGCAGCGGACGTATCCGAAATCCTGCAGGGTTCCGGGGCGCAGGGCCAGCCCCGCCTCCGCCGCCAGCGCCCGGGCCATCCCCTGGGCGGGGGCTTCCCCTTCCCGCAATTCGCCGCCGGGGAACAGGTACGCGCCGGTCTTTGGGGAAAAGAGCATGGCGACCCTTCCCTGACGCAGCAGAATGGCCCGAACGGAATGGCGCACCTGGGATTTACCGGTTTTATCGTAATCGCGAGCGTTCATTTAAAACAGACGGCGCACGGGATTCCCTCCTCGCCTGATTTTTTAGCCGACCTTGCGGCGCTTTCCGGCGAAGGGCTCGCCCCGGAGCATTTCGATGCAGCCATGGGGGCAGACCTCCGCGCACCAGCCGCAGCCCACACAGTTCCATTCGATGACGGAATGATGTTCCCCCTCACCCCCCAGAATCGCGCCGTACATGCACACGCAGCCGCAGATGTCGCAGCCGGTGCATTCGGGATAATGAATCATGGCGTGCCGACGCAGATCTTCGTTGGCCTGCAGCGCGCCGGTGGGGCAATGATCCGCGCACTGCATGCAGCCCATGCACTTGGCCGGATTGATTTCCGGCAGGTTCTTTTTCATGGTGATCGCGCCGAATTTGCACACCCGGGCACACAGGCCGCAGGCAATGCAGCCGGCGGAGCAGTTCTGTTTGACCGCCTGGCCTTTATCCAGGGCGGAGCACAGGCTCTGCACCGGCCGCATCCGGGGAGACAGGCGAATTACCGACCGGGGGCAGGCCTCCACGCAGGCCCCGCAGCCCACGCACTTTTCCCCGTCCACCCGGGCCAGTCGGCCTTCTTCCATCACGATGGCCCCGAATTTGCAGGCAGCGGCGCAATCGCCGTAACCCAGGCAGGAATAAGCGCAGGATTTATCCCCCATGGCCGTCTGTTCCGCGGCGCGGCAGGTGCGGGGACCGTTATATTCAAACCGCACGCTGCACACTCCCACCGCTCCCCGGCAGGCCACCGTGGCCACCTGAGGTTCCGGCACTTCCACCGTTTTTCCAATGATCTCGCCGATTTTTTCCGCGGCGGCTTTTCCCGCCACGGCGCAGGCGGCGGGCCCGGCCTTGCCTTCCAGCACAGCCTGGGCATACGCGTCGCAGCCCGCGCAGCCACAGCCGCCGCAATTGGCCCCGGGCAGCAGGGCGCGGATGGCCTCCTTGCGGGGATCTTCCGCAACGTGAAACAGTTTTCCCGTCAGGGCGATAAGGCTTCCGAAAAGCAGACCCATACCCGCAAAAATCAGGGCCGGAAGCCAGATAGACATGCCGCTCATACGCCCGTTCCTCCTCAGATCATGCCGGCAAAGCCGGAAAACGCCACCGCCATCAATCCCGCGGCGATCAGTGCGCCGGGGGTGCCTTTCATCCACTGGGGCAGATCCGCCAACTCCAGCCGTTCCCGGATGCCCGCGAAGAGCACAATGGCCAGGGTAAAGCCCGCGGAAGCGCCGAAGCCGTTTACCGCAGATTCCAGCAGGTTATAGCCCTCGTCCACGTTCATGATGGTAGCGCCCAGCACCGCGCAATTGGTGGTAATCAGGGGAAGGTACACCCCCAGGGCGCGATACAACGCCGGGGCCAGCTTCTTCAGCGCCGTTTCCACCACCTGCACCAGCACGGCGATGACCAGAATAAAGGCGATGGTCTGGAGGTATTCCAGACCCAGGGCCACCAGCAGCTGCCGCACGAAATAGGTGACGATGGAGGCCACGGTGATGACGAAGATTACCGCCATGCCCATGCCGAAGGCGGTTTCCACCCGCTTGGAGACCCCCAGAAACGGGCAGCAGCCATAGAATTTGTTCATGACGAAGTTATTCACCAGCATGGAGCCCATGAGGATCAAAATCAGCTTCATTGCGCGCCCTCCCTTCGGGTCGAAAAGGCGTTCACTGCCGCCAGGCACAGCCCCAGCACCACGAAGCCCCCGGCGGGGGTCAGCACAAAGGCCATGGGCTCATAGCCCGCGGGCATGACCGCCCGGCCAAACACCGTGCCCGCGCCGATGAGTTCCCGAATGCAGGAGACCAGGGTGATGGACAGGGTAAAGCCCAGGCCCATGCCCAACCCATCCACGGCGGATTCCAGGGGCGGATTCTGAAAAGCAAAGGATTCCGCCCGGGCGAAAATGATGCAATTGACCACGATCAGGGAAATGAACACCCCGAGAGTATCGTACAAATCCGGAAAATACGCGTGCATTACCATTTCCACGATGGTCACAAAGGTGGCGATAATCACGATAAAGGACGGAATGCGCACCTTTTCCGGAATGACCTTTCTCAAAAGGGAGATCACCAGATTGGAAAACACCAGAACGAAGGTGGTGGCCAGGCCCATGCCGACGCCGTTGCGGGCCCGATAGGTAATGGCCAGGGTGGGACACATGCCCAGCACCAATCGGAAGGTAGGGTTTTCGTGGAAGAGGCCGTTTTTCAAAATGGCCTTCAGTCGCCCGATCATTCTGCCGCCTCCTGTGCGTAATGGGTCGCATAATGGGTCAGTGCCTGATCTACCGCCCGGCGCACCGCCGTAGAGGAGACCGTCGCGCCGGTAATGGCCTCTACTTCCTGCGCCGCGCCCTCCCGGGCCGAAAGGCCGGCAAAGGCGGAAAGGAAGGCCTCCCCCTCGGGAGTGCCCAGTCCCTTGGTTTCGGAATGGCCGGAAACCCGCACCGCCGCCACCTGTCCGGAGGCGTCAATGCCCACGCACAGGTACACCGGGCCGCCATAGCCCTTGCTTTCCATTTCGTAGACGTACCCGGCCGTGCGGTCGCCGTCCAAAGCGCGATAGACCCCGGTGATGCAGTCCTCAGGCGTTACGCCCATGTCCTCAAAAGCGTAATCCCCCAGGGCCTCCCGCCGGGACGCGTCGATTTTCCGGCGGGTATTGATCTCGATTTTGTCCTTTGTCAGGCCGTTTACCACGCTCAACAGCACCGCCGCCACCATGCACAGCAGCATCAGCCGCAGGGCGGGCCTTATTTTTTCCGCCATGGTTTTCCGCTCCTTCCCCCCGGCCGCAGAAAGCGGTCGATCATGGGCGTAAACAGATTCATGAAGAGAATGGCGTAGCTTACGCCGCCGGGCATGGCCGCAAACCGGCGCAAAACGAAGGTCATGACCCCACAGCCCAGGCCGAAGAGGCACTTGCCCGGGCCCGTGCGGGGAGAGGTGGTATAATCCGTGGCCATGAACCAGGCCCCCAGCATCAGTCCGCCGGAGAGCACCTCCCGGGCCGCCACCGAAAACGCGGCCTGTTCCGCCGGGAAGAGCAGGTTCATGCAGAATACGCCAAGGAGCGTCGTCACGGGAATCTGCCAGGTAATGACGCGGCGAATCAGCAGATAGATTCCCCCCAGCAGAAGCAGCAGCCGGGCGGTTTCGCCGATGCACCCGGGAGCCCGGCCCAGCAGCAGATCTCCAAAGGAATAGACCGCAGTCAGGGGGGTAGCGGCGGTAACGGCCTCCACCCCGCGCAGGGGCACGCCGAAAGCCGCGGCGGACATATGATCCGGCCAGGAGGTCATAAGAATGGCCCGGGCGGTGAGGGCGGGATTCACAAAATTGCATCCAATGCCCCCGAAAAGCATCTTGACCAGCACAATGGCCAGCACCGCGCCCACCGCCGGCATCCACAAAGGCACGGAAACCGGCAGATTATACGCCAGAAGAAGCCCCGTGACCACGGCGCTCATATCCCCCACGCTCTGGGGCCTTTTAGCCCAGCGGGCATAACAGAATTCCGCCGCCACGGCGGAAAAAACGGAAATCAGAATCACCAGCGCCGCCCGCAGGCCAAAGCGGTACACCCCCGCCAGCCCAGCGGGCAGCAGTGCGCCGGACACCTCCAGCATAATGCTCCGGGTACTGCGCCGCCGGCGAATGTGGGGCGCGGCCTCCAGAGAACCTCTGCTCATCGTCTGCATCTGTTTCGTCCTTTCAGCGGCCCGCCCGCTTGGCCACGCGAATCATCTGGGCCAGGGGCAATTTTGCCGGGCATTCATAGGCGCAGCTGCCGCATTCGATGCAGTTCAGCGCGCCCTCCCGTTCCACCGCCTGGCGATAGCGACCCTTTCGGGCCAGGGCATACAGTTCCATGGGCGCAAGGTGCATGGGGCAGGCCCGCAGACAGCTGCCGCAGCGGATGCAATTGCCCAGGCCCTGGAGATTTTCCTTTTCCGGGGGCAGCAGCACCACGCCGCCCCCGTCCTCGTCCTTTCTGTCCAGCCCCGCCTT
>OLPR01003320.1_pt1 | contig 10866 bp, 4 predicted proteins | sample 1672761 | NCBI WGS metagenome assembly OLPR01 (sample SAMEA3136721, study PRJEB25190) | human gut metagenome | biome: human gut; feature: human-associated habitat; material: faeces | place: Austria | collected 2013
TGGGCGGCTGACCGCGGGTCGGCTCCCCAGACAAAACACCGCAGCCAAGTCCCCGCGCCTTTTTGGGGGCCTGGCTGCGATGTTTTACGTTATTTTGGCGTGTCCGAAAGGATCAAAGGCTTGTAAGGACTTTTTGACCGGGCTGCCGGGCGGTCTGGCGCTGCAGGCAGGCCAGGTATTCCGCCACACAGTAGGGGCTTTGCAGATCCTGCCGGTCCAAGCCCCGGCGGACGTATAATTCATCCCAGAGCAGGCTGCTGCCCTCGACGCAGAAAAAGCCGGAGAGCAGCTCGATGCCGACGAAGATCGGCCGCCCCTGGAAGGGCGCTTCCTGCTGGCTGTAAAGCGCCGCTCCGGCGCCGGTGTCCCGGACCCAATAGGCCACCGGCTGCGGCGGTACGCCCGGAGGGAGCTTGCTGGCCCAGGGGGCGTTGTGGGCGACGTTTTCCGTGACGATCCGCAGTGCGCTGGGATCTGTCAGAGGCGCGAGGGGATAGGCATGGCGCAGATACCGGTCCAAGGCTGGGCCGCTGATACGGTTGGGCCGCAGGCGGTCCCGGTGGGCGGCCCAGGTGCTGCGCCAGGTTTGATAAAGCGCGGGGGTGAGTTCCTGGGTTAGCATAGGCGATCTCCCTGTTGCTTGTTCTTGCGTGCCGCGATCCTGCGGGCGCGGTTTTATTGTATGCCACGCGGCGCGCGAAAAAAAGAAAATCGCGTCGGCAAGCGATGGGCGTTAAGGAAACGCTAAGAAAGAAAATGTTTAAAAAAAGTTAATGAAAATTGACAAATAGCGTGTATAGTATGTAATTGTGAGGGAGCCAGTTCAAAAAACACGGCACTCCTGCCTGCTTTTGTACGCAGAAAAAGACGAATGAACCGAGGTTATGGCATGCTTCCTGTGAATACACAAAACGCCCTGGGCATTGATATCGGCTCGACGACGACAAAGATCGTCCTGGTCCGGTCAGGCCAGATCGTTTATGAAAAATATGAGCGGCACCTGTCCCGTGTGCGGGAGAAGACACTGGAGCTGATCGAGGAGATCCGCCCTCTGCTGGAGGCAGTGCCGTTTACCGTCGCCCTGTCCGGCTCGGCCGGGCTCGGCGTCGCGGAGGCGGCGGGGATCCCCTTTGTGCAGGAGGTCTATGCCACCGGGGAGGTCGTCCGCTGTCTGGAGCCGGATACCAGCGCTGTCATTGAGCTGGGCGGCGAGGATGCCAAGGTCATCTTCTTCACCGGCGGCGTCGATGAGCGGATGAACGGCTCCTGCGCCGGTGGGACTGGCGCGTTTATCGACCAGATGGCGGTGCTGCTGAATATGACGGTGGCGGAGATGGACGCGGCCAGCCTGCAGGCGGAGAAGCTCTATCCCATTGCCTCCCGCTGCGGCGTCTTTGCTAAGACGGATATCCAGCCACTGCTGAACCAGGGCGCCCGGAAGGCGGATGTGGCGGCCAGTATTTACCAGGCCGTCGTCAACCAGACCATCGCGGGCCTGGCCCAGGGGCGAAAGATCGCGGGCAAGGTGCTGTTTTTGGGCGGCCCGCTGTATTACTGCAAGGGCCTGCGGGCCCGCTTCCGCGAAACGCTGGGCCTGGATGATGAGACGGCAGTGTTCCCGGCGTACGGCCGCTTTGCCGTGGCCCTGGGCGCGGCGATGTACTCGGCGACGGTCGGGCAGGCGCCTGTGACCTTTGATGTGCTGGTCCGGCGGCTGCGGGAGTGCAAAATGGTCTTCGGCCGCGACCGGCTCAAGCCGCTGTTTGCAAGCCCCGCGGAATACGACGCTTTTTGCCAGCGCCACGCCCGGGCGACCGTTCCCAAGGCGGATCTTGCGACCTACGCCGGCCCCGCCTGGCTGGGCATCGACTGCGGCAGCACGACGACCAAGCTGGCGCTGATCTCCCAGGATCGGGCGCTGCTGTATACGTATTATAGCTCCAACCAGGGCAACCCCGCCCAGCTCGTCAAGGCACAGCTGGAGGAAATCTACCGGCGCTGCGGCGACCGGGTCACGATCTGCGGCTGCGCCTGCACCGGCTACGGAGAGGAGCTGATCCAGAACGCATTCCACGCCGACCTGGGCGTCGTCGAGACCATCGCCCACTATACGGCGGCAAAATTCTTCCAGCCGGATGTGGACTTTATTCTGGATATTGGCGGGCAGGATATCAAGTGCTTTAAAATTCGCAATGGTGCCATCGACTCCATTATGCTCAACGAAGCCTGTTCCTCCGGCTGCGGCTCGTTTATCGAGACTTTTGCCCGGGCCATGGGTTATCCCGTGGCGGAATTTGCCCAGAAGGGGCTGCAGTCCAAGGCTCCGGTGAATCTGGGGTCCCGGTGCACCGTCTTTATGAATTCCTCCGTCAAGCAGTCCCAGCGGGACGGCGCGACGGTGGAGGATATTTCCGCCGGGCTCTCCATCAGTGTCGTTAAAAACGCGATCTATAAGGTCATCCGGGCCAATTCGCCCCAGGAGCTGGGGCAGCATATCGTCGTCCAGGGGGGGACGTTTCTCAATGATGCCGTCCTCCGGGCCTTTGAGCAGGAACTGGGGGCACCGGTCATCCGCCCGGCTATCGCGGGGCTTATGGGGGCCTACGGTGCGGCGCTTTATGCCATGCGGCTGGGAAGCTCCGGCCTGCTGGGCCCGGCAGAGCTGAAAGAATTTGTCCATACGGCAAAATCTGCCATCTGTCAGGGCTGCGCGAATCACTGCCATCTGACGATCAACCAATTCTCCGGCGGCCGCCGGTTTATCTCCGGCAATCAGTGCCAGAAGGCCCTGGGCATCCGGGGCGGGGAGGAGCTGCCGAATCTTTACGCCTGGAAGCGGGACTATTTTACCACGCTGCAGCCCCAGCCCGGCAAGCGGGGCAGGCTGGGCCTGCCGCTGGCTCTGGGCATGTACGAGCTGGCTCCGCTGTGGCACGCGCTGTTTACGAGCCTGGGCTATGAGGTCGTCTTCTCCGGGCTCTCCAGCCGGAAGCTTTATGAGAAGGGGCAATTCTCCATCCCGTCAGACACGGCGTGCTACCCGGCAAAGATCATGCACGGGCACATCGAGACGCTGCTGGAGGCAGGGATTACGAAAATCTTCTACCCCAGCCTGACCTATAATGTGGATGAAAAGGCCAGCGTAAACCATTATAACTGCCCCATTGTCGCCTATTATGCGGAGCTGCTGCAGGGCAATATGGAGCACCTGCAGCAGGCGGACTTCTGGTACCCCTACTTGAATATCAACAGCAAGGCCGCGCTGCGGCGGACACTGTACGCCGCGCTGCACCGGCACGACGTGACAATCACCCGGGGCGAGATCGCCCGGGCGGTGGATGCCGGGTTTGCCGCGTATGCCGATTACACAGCCCAGGTGCGGGCCCAGGGCGAGCAGGCGCTGGCCTATGCCCGATCGCACGGCAAGCGGATCATGGTCCTGGCAGGCAGACCCTATCACATCGACCCGGAGATCTGCCACGGCATTGATAAGCTGGCGGTGAGCCTGGGGTTTGTCGTCGTCAGTGAGGACAGCATCTGTCACCTGGCGCAGCCGCAGCAGACGGCGGTGCTGAACCAGTGGACGTTCCACGCCCGGCTCTACCGGGCGGCCCGCTACGCAGCTGCACATCCGGATACGGAGCTGGTGCAGCTGGTGTCCTTTGGCTGCGGTGTCGACGCCATCACGACCGACGAGGTGCGCAGCTTGCTTGAGGCGGGCGGAAAGTATTATACACAGATCAAAATCGACGAGATCACGAATCTCGGCGCCGTGAAGATCCGCCTGCGCAGTCTAATCGGCGCATTGGAGGAAAGGGCATAGCGCATGGAACAGAAGCGATACATCCCCTTTACCCAGGAGATGAAAAAAGATTATACGATTTTAGTGCCCAATATGCTGCCGATGCATTTTGAGCTGATCATGAGCGTCATGCGGACCTATGGCTATAAAATGGAGCTGCTCCGGACCTCCGGCCCGGAGATCGCGGAGACGGGGCTGCGGTACGTACATAACGACACCTGCTACCCTGCCATCCTGGTCATCGGCCAATTTATGGACGCGCTGACCTCCGGCAAGTATGACCCGCATAAGGTCGCGCTCATTTTATTCCAGACCGGCGGCGGTTGCCGGGCTTCCAATTACATTCCGCTGCTGCGCAAGGCGCTGGAGCGGGGCGGCTTTGGCGACGTCCCGGTCATCTCCTTCAGCCTGGCGGGGCTGGAGAAGCACCCGGGCTTCCGGCTGACGCTGCCGATGCTCCACGGGATGCTTTACGGCGTGCTTTACGCCGACCTTTTGATGGCCCTGGCCAACCAGTGCAAGCCCTATGAGCGGGAAAAGGGCCAGGCCCAGCGCCTGGCAGACGCCTGGACAGCCCGCCTGGGCCGGGAGCTCGGCTCCGGCAGCAAGATCCGCTACCGCCACATCCGGGAGAATTACCGCCGAATCCTAGCGGACTTCGCTGCCATCCCCCGCGAGGCGCGGGATGCGGTCCAGGTCGGCATCGTCGGAGAGATCTTCGTGAAGTATTCGCCCCTGGGCAATAACGATCTGGAGCGCTTCCTAGTCAGTGAGGGGGCGGAGGTGACAGTCCCCGGGCTGCTGGATTTCTGCCTCTACTGCGTCTACAACAGCGTCAACGATTACCGGCTCTATGGCCGGAACCGGCTGGCGCACATCCCCTACCAGGCGGCGTACCGCTTCCTGTGCAAACGTAAGCAAGAGATGATCGCAGAGATCGAAGCCGAGGGGACGTTCAAACCCATGACGCCCTTTGAGGACACCGTACGTCTGGCCGAGGGCTATATCCACAACGGCGTCAAAATGGGTGAGGGCTGGCTGCTGACAGCGGAGATGCTGGAGCTGGCCCACAGCGGGGTCAAGAACATCGTCTGCACGCAGCCGTTCGGCTGTCTGCCGAACCATATCTGCGGCAAGGGCATGATGGGCCCCATCAAGGAAAAGAATCCGGATGTCAACATCGTCGCCATCGACTACGACGCCGGGGCGACTCGGGTCAACCAAGAGAACCGGCTCAAGCTGATGCTCTCCAACGCCCGGCAAAATCAGGCAAAACCGGCTGCACCAGTTGGGTAAAAAAGCTCGCTGCATAACATGCAGCGAGCTTTTTGTGTGGTTTAAAAGCTTGGTGCTGGCGCACATGCTTTGTGCGCCAGCACCGGTTTTGTTTGATTTGTATTAGCCCCTTTCGTTCTTTGCGACTCGCGCGACGTAGCGCATCAGGATCGCGGCGACCTGTTCTCGGGTCGCGCTGCCTTGGGGGGCCAGGTAGACGGTGCCGTTTTCTGCAGAGCCGCTGATGATACCCACGGCCAGGCACCAGCGCAGCGCGTCGCTGGCATAGGATGCCACCCGATCCCGGTCCGGGAAGGCGGCGGTATCGCCCCGGGCGCTGGTATCCAGCCCGGATTTTGCTGCATAGCGGAAGAGTATCGCCGCCATCTGCTCCCGGGTGATATTCGCCGCCGGGTCAAACCGTGTCGCCGAGACACCGGCGACTACACCGTTCTCCGCTGCCCAGGCAACGGCCTTCGTATAATAGGTATCAGGCCCCACGTCCTGGAACGGGCATGCGGTGCTGGGCTCCGGCCGCCCCGCCATCCGCCAGAGGACGGCGACGAGCATCGCCCGGTTCATCACGCCCTTCGGGCTGAACTGGGTCTGGGAGGTCCCGGCGAACAGGCTGTGGGACACGGCGTAGTCGATGCCCGCGTGGGCCCAGTTGCTGGGGGTGGGGACGTCGGTAAACCGGGCACTGGGGCAGTGTGCGCCGCCGTCACAGGGGGCGTCGGCTTCGGAAATGCCACAACGGGTGCAGACGCCGTTCACAAAATCGTGCCCCAGCTGCGGAACATGACTGTCGATATACGTATCGCCGCAGGCGCAGGTGTGGACGGTAAAGCCCGGGTCAATGCACGTCGGCGCGACGACGGAATCGATATAATGGTGCACATGCTGTGTCCCGGCGGGCTCATAGCGATAGCCCTGGCAGCGGCCGCAGTAGAAGCAGGTCATGCCGTAGCCGGTCTGGTACGGCTCCTCGACGACCCAGCTGCTGATCCAGTCGTGCCCCAGGGCCGGCTGCAGCGTATGCTGCGACAGGACGGTGCCGCACATGGCGCAGTGGCTGCCGCCGGTGTACCCGGGCAGCACACAGGTTGCGGCGACCGCTGCATCGTTTGCTGCCGCATGCCCGGTGGCGGACGTTTTTGCTGTGATCTGCGTATCACCGCAGAGGGTGCAGACCTGGCGGGTATAGCCGCCTGCCTGGCAGGTGGCGGGGACGACGGTCTCGGCGTAGCGGTGCGCGGTGCAGGGGAGTGCTTCAAGAAAAGTGAATTCATTTTCCACCGCATAGCGCTGGGCTGCGGAATCGGCCTGGCCTCGGATGGTAAAGCCAGGGATGGGCTGGCTGACCCAGCCCGTATCACTGGGGGCCCAACCGAGGGCGTGGTAACCGATATAGTGCACGCTGGCCGGGATCTGTACGCCTTGCAGGCCGGTCCCGCTGAAGAATGCGCCCTCTTCGATGACCTCCAGGCCATCGTTCAGATGCACAGCTTTCAAATGCTCGCCCGTCAGTGCATCTGCGCCGACAAAACGGGTGCTGTCCGGCAGGGTGATCTCCTGCACAGCTGTGCCGTTGAGGGCGTTGTCGCCGATGGAGACGGCGCCGCCCAGGTCGATGGCTTTGATATTGGGGCTGTTGCAGAGACTGTATGCGCCGACTTCGCGCACGCTCTCCGGCAGCACGACACCGACGAGGTTCGGCTGCTCAAAATAGGCCAGCGTCCGGGGCGTCAGAGGCTCCTGCTCAAAGATAAAGCCGATGGTAACACGAATCGTCCCCGGCTTGAGGGAAAGCGTCGTGCCCTCCGGCATCGTGCCCTTGTAGCAATAGGCGATGCGGCCAAAATAGACGACGCCCGCCGGCTGATTCTGATACCAAGCGGTATTTTCGAATGTGGTATGATCGACCCGGCGCACACGATCCGGCAGATTACCGAAATCCAGCAGCGCTGTACAGCCTGCGAAGCAGCCATAGCCGAGGTCCCGGACGTTTTTACCACCCTGTACTGCGACTAGCGCTGTGCAGTTGCAAAAGGCGACCCCTTCGATGGCAACGAGGCTCTCCGGAAGCGTGATACGAGTCAACGCACTGCAATCAGCAAATGCACCTTCTCCCAGCACCCGGACTTGGTTTAAGTCGACACTGGTAAGACTCTTGCCGCCGATGCCGCCGGAAAGCACCAGAACATCGTCCGGCAGGGTGATGCTTTTCAGCCCGTCGCAGGCAAAAAACGCGTCCAGATACGGGTTCCCTTTGGGGATCGTGACGCTCTCCAGCCGCCTGCAGCGGGGAAATGATCCCTGGGCCAGCGTTGCTTCTTGCGGCAGCTTCAGGGAGCGCAGCTCGTAAAAGGTCCCTGCGTCGATGTACGTGACGCTCTCCGGAACGGTCAGGCTCGTCAGCTTGGTGTAAGTCCCCTGTAGGATCAGCGTTTCCAGCCCCTCCGGCAAGGTGATGGTTTTGAGTGTATCGGTATAGACGTTTTCCAGCTTTACGGTGTGCGTGCCAGGGCGCACGTTGAGCGTCTCCGGCAGGTCGTAGCCGATGAACCCAACCAAAACGCCGCCCAGGTAAACCAGCTCGCCCTCCTGCTTGGCATTGTACCACGCTGTATCCTGCACAGCGCTCACGTCGGCCACACGGAGGCTGGACGGGAAGTACATGCTTTGGATCATTTCGCAGGAGCCAAAGGCGCAGTCGCCCAACTCCTCCAGGCCATCTGGCAGTGTAATCTCTGTCAGAGCTGTGCAGTCCTCAAAGGCATACTCGCCGATGACATGCAGGCCCTGGTGAAAGGTCACGCTTTTTAGGCCGCCGCAGTCGTTAAAAGCCCCGTTTTCAATCCGCGTAACGCTGGCGGGAATATCCAGCAAGGTCAGCGCCGTGCAGTTTTCAAAGGCATGGTCGCCAATAAATTCGACGGAGTCCGGGATCGTCACGGCGGTGATCTCCGGTCTGCCGCGGAAGGCGTAGCCCATGATGCCCCGGACACCTGCCGGAATGACTGGCGTTTTGCTCTCACCCTGGTAGCCGAAGAGATAGCCGTTCCAGATAAAAAAGTCGTCCTGACAGGCATACCAGGCGTCCTGGAGCATACCAATCAGTCCCTCGGTGTTCAGAATGCTTCCTAGGGCCATATCTTGGAGGACAGTCTGGTTGCCCGATAATTTAAAATTCTGCAGTGCACCACAGTTTGCGAAGGCATAGGGTCCGATCTTTTGCACACTAGCGGGAACTTCCACTGTTTCCAGACTGAAGCAGTTGTAAAACGCGTTTTCCTCAATGACCTCCAGACCGGCTGGTAGGACAATTTCTCGCAGCGCGCTCACTGTGTCATCAGAGCGTGGCCAATAGGCAAAGGCGCCTGCGCCAATATAGCGTACGGTGTCCGGCAGTGTGACCTGTTCGACTACTGGGTTTTGCCCAATGGCCTCATCCCGGCCAAAATACGCGATACCGACGACAGTGTAGCCGTCGATCTCCGCCGGAACGGTGACGTCGCGTTCGTAGCCGGTGTAGGCTGTGATCTCAATGGTGTCCCGGGTGACGAAGCGATAGCTGTAGCCATAGCCCGCATCGCCTGGGAGCTTTTCCTCTCCGATTGCGCCTACTGTGACGCAGATGACCAGCAGCAAGCTGACAGCCAGCATGCAGCGTAGTATCCATTTTTTCATAGCAATACCCTCCCGTGTGCATGCGGTGCACGAGGCCCGCTGCGTATGCCGCGTTATCGTGTTATGTCGGTTTATAGCGTATGTGTTTATCTTGCTTAATTTAGCTTATCAAACACTTACGCGTGGCACAAGGTGGATTTCCATCTTGGCAATGCCAAGATGGAAACACTTGTATTTTCCGGCCGTACGTTTTATACTGGGTTATACCAGAAACGGACGAAAAGCTTGAAAAGTGATTGCATCGCGCCGTTGGTGTGCCGGGATCTGCATTTGACGGTGTCGCGTGCGCAGCGCACGGGATTCTTGGTGCACGCTTTCTTTCAGAATCCGGAGTATGGATTATGATTATGGAATTTAATGAGCGGGAAAAGCTCTCTTTTTGCGATCCGGGAGGTACAGCATGAATTTCAGCCAAACGTTAAACGGTTTTATTGCCCGCCTGGACTGCACAGCCAGCGAGCTCTGCACGGCCGCCGGGCTCTCCCCGGCGACCATCAGCCGGTACCGCGCTGGGGAGCGGGTACCGGATGTGCAGTCGGCGACTTTTTCCGCACTGTGCGACGCCATTGCAAACCTCTCGCAGCAGCGGGCAGCAGAAGAGGCACTCACGGCACAACAGGTGCGGGCGGCGTTCTTATCCTGCCCGGAGATAACTGCCGCCGGCCCTTCCCAGCTGGGGGAGCATCTGGATACGCTCATCCGCGTGCTGCAGCTGCCAGTGGCCCGGATTTGTCAGGCGACGAATTACGATGCTTCAACTCTGTCGCGCTTTCGCTCCGGTGCCCGCCAACCGGCAGACCCGGCCCAGTTTGCAGCCGGCGTCGCCCGGTTTGCTGTCGGACAGGCGAGGGATGCGGCATCCCGCGGCGTCCTTGCTACGCTGCTGGGCTGCTCGGTTCAGTCGCTGGAGGACAATGCCGCCGCCTGTGCGCTGCTGCAGGGCTGGCTGCTGGGTGCGGACCAAGGGCAACAGGCCAGCGTCTGCGCATTCCTCGAAAAGCTCGACGGCTTTGACCTGAATGAATACATCCGCGCCATCCATTTTGATGAGATAAAGGTGCCTACCATACCCTTCCAGCTTCCGACGGCACGGACCTATACGGGCCTATCTGAAATGATGACCAGCGAGTTGGATTTTCTCAAGGCGACGGTGCTTTCCAAATCCCAGGCGCCGGTCATCATGTACAGCGATATGCCCATGGAGGAGATGGCCAAGGACCCGGAGTTTCCGAAGAAGTGGATGTATGGCATGGCTCTGATGCTAAAAAAAGGCTTGCAGCTCTACCAGATCCACAATCTGGACCGCAGCTTTGATGATATGATGCTGGGCCTGGAGAGCTGGATCCCCATGTATATGACGGGGCAGATTGCGCCGTATTATCTCAAGGGCGTGCAGAACAATGTCTTTTCCCATCTGCTCAAGGTCTCCGGCGCGGCGGCTTTGGCGGGCGAGGCCATCGCCGGGCAGCACAGTGCCGGGCGCTATACGCTGACAAAGCAGCGCGACGACATCGCCTATTACACCCGTCGGGCTGAGGCACTACTGGCTCAGGCTCAGCCGCTCATGGAGATCTACCGGGCCGAGCGTGCCGCCGCGCTGCAGGCCTTCCTGCTGGCCGATGCACAGACGCCAGGACCTTGGGCCCATATCTGCGCGTCCCTGCCGCTTTATACCTTCGAACCGGATGTGCTGCAGGCGTTTCTGGCTAAGCGCGCCCTGGCACCGGAGGCTGCGGCACAGATTCTGGACCATGCTGCGGCCCAGAGGGTGCTGATCGAGCGTCAGTTGGCTCACGGTGCGGTGACGGACACGGTCCCCCTGCTCTCGCCGGAGGAATTTGTCAAAGCGCCGATGCTCCTGGCCCTCTCCGGTCTGTTTTATGAGACGGACATTCCCTATACCTACGAGGAATACCAGATGCACCTGGCCCAGACGGAGCGTTTTGCCGCGGCGCACCCCGGCTACACGCTGCGGCAAAGCAGTCGCCTGCCCTTCCGCAATCTGCAAATCCTTTTGCGCCCCGGCCAATGGGCGATGGTCTCAAAGCACAAATCCCCGGCCATTCATTTTGTAATCCGGCACCCGAAGCTTCGCGCAG
>OLPR01003324.1_pt1 | contig 10855 bp, 15 predicted proteins | sample 1672761 | NCBI WGS metagenome assembly OLPR01 (sample SAMEA3136721, study PRJEB25190) | human gut metagenome | biome: human gut; feature: human-associated habitat; material: faeces | place: Austria | collected 2013
TGTCTCCGTTCCTGCCGGGTACGGAGGTGCTCTCCACATCCGCAGCCGGGGAATCATATACACCGGGACCAGACAAATATAATAGGAAGTCTTTGCTGGACTTCCCGGCAAACGACAGATACTGTCTGGCATATCTGTCTTTTAACTGAAACTGTGATACTGTTTGCTTTGGGGTGTTATAGCCCATACGCATCTCCTCCTTTACTTGAAGACCGAATCATCCTCATGGATCATGCCGTTGATCTTATCCGCAACGGTCTGTGCGAGTTCATCGTCGTTCCGGGCATTATAACCGTTGACTGTGATATACACACCGCCAAGGTTGGTCGTCCGGGTGGTGCCACCTCCGGCCAGAGCCGCCTGCGGGAAGTTCCAGCCGGAGCCATCGAAATGTGGCAAGGTCAGTTCCGGCAGACTGAAGGAGCTGATGCCCTCCATACCCTGCTGTACCTTTGCTGCCATCGACCTGATCTGGCTGATCAGTCCGCCTTCGCCTTTCTTGATGCCGCCGGAAAGCAGCTTCATGAAGTCGGGCATATAGGTGTCGGCATCTGCCAGCGGTCCTTCATCCGGCACAGAGAAGTGCAAGAATGAGCGGATGCCATTTGCCACACTCTTGACCGCATTGCCGACCCAGCTCACGCCTTTCTTGATACCGCCCGCGATACCGCCAACGATGTCCTTGCCCCAGCTGACTGCCGAAGAAGCCACGTTCTTGATACCGCCCCAGATGGACGATGCCACATTGCCAATAGCCGATGCCGCATTGGAGATACCATTCTTAATGGCATTCACACCATTCGAGAATGCCGACGTAACCTTGTTCCAGATATTTGTGACACCTTCCCGGAAGCCATCGCAGTTTTTCCAGAGAGCGGTAAGTCCAAGACCGATGCCGCCAACGGCTGCCACTGCGATACCTGCAGGACCCGCCAAGCCGGCAAGTGCTGTGCCTGCGGATGCGAGGAACCCACCTGCGGAGCTTGCTACGCCTGCAAGGGCTGTACCCGCGCCAGCGGCCAGACCGGATACAGTCGTACCCACAGATCCGAGCAGACCGGAAAGCGTTGTGCCGACTGTCCCGGCAATACCGCCCAGCGAAGAACCGATAGATGATACGATACCGGAAAGACTGCCGCCTAAGCCGCCGATCTTCGACACTACACCGGAAAGCAACCCACCCAGATTCGACAGGATTCCCCCACCGCTGGAGCCAAGGCTTCCCAGCTTCGAGATGATGCCGGAGATTTCCTCTCCCAGACCGCCCATTTTGGAGGTCAGCCAAGAGATCAGATTGCCAAACTTCGACACGATCTGACCTCCATCTGCACTGCCGATCTTCGACAAGAAATCTCCGATGTTGGACAACAGACCACCGCCGTTCTCTGTACCGAGGACATTGCCAAGGTTCTGCATCGTATTTCCGAGATTTCCGATGGTGTTCTTCATGGAGCCGAGCTTGTCCACTAGACCCGTGACCGTATTGACCGTGTCACCGACCTTGCTGATGCCGTTGCCCAGGCTCTTTAGGAAATCCGAGTTGAAGGTATCGCCAAGACTGCGGATCGCATTTCCAAGAGAACTGGTCTGAGAACTCAGCTCTCCAACGGAATCCTTCATATCCGCAAAGCCCTGCTTCACTTCATCGCTCATGCCGCCGACTGCGGTTTTGGTGATACCCTGCAGGTCAGTCCAGATCTGCTGGAACTGTGTTTTCAGACCGGAAAGCCCGGACATCAACTGGGACTGGATACCGCTGCCCACATCCCTTGCAGCACTACCGATACCGCTCTGACTTTTCTTGATCGTGGTAGCAAAACTGCCGACCACGGAATCCATCCAGTCGCCCAGAGAATCTACCGGGGTCGTGAGGTTGTTGCTCATAGACCCGACAAGTCCCTGCACGGCTTTCACCACCGACTTGACATTTTTCTTAATGCCGGTCGCCAGCAGCTTCATGAAGTCCGGCATATAGGTATCTGCATCGGACAGAGGTCCTTCATCTGGTACAGAGAAATGCAGTAGACTTCTGACCCTGCTTGCGACATTTTCTGCCGCTGCGATCACGGAACCGGCTGCTGCCCGGACACCTGACGCCATCTGGGAACAGATATCTGCACCCCAGCGGTATGCCGAAGAAGCAATCGAACCGAGCGAGTTAAAACTGCTCCTGATACTTGCAACACCGGAAGAAGCCGTGCTGCGCAGGCTGGACATTGCCGAAGACACCGTGGACTTGATGCTGTTGAAGGCAGAGGTCGTGGTAGATTTCAGTGTGTTCCAGCCGCTTGTGACCGTACTGCGAACTGCGGATACAGAGAAAGTTGTAAGACTCTTGATGCTGTTCCATGCAGTCGTGATGACTGTTTTGATACCATTCCAGCTGGTATTTGTCAGGTTTTTCACCGCATTCCATGCGCTGGTCATGGACGTTTTTACAGAAGCGGTCGCAGAGGTGATAAGGGATTTAATCCCGTTCCACGCTGTGGTAATGACCGTTTTAATTCCGTTCCAGCTGGTCGTTGTCAGCGACTTCACCGCATTCCATGCACTGGTCATGGACGTTTTCACTGCTGCTGTCGCAGAGGTCACATTGGATTTCACCGCCGAGAAGCTGTTCTGGATACTGGACTTGATGGTATTCCATGTGCTGGCGGTACTGGTCGTAATGGAACTCCATGCGGATCTCATCGCGGCACTCACACCTGCCGTTCCGGTTTTCACCGTCTGGCTGATGGCTGCCCAGCTCTTACTGTATGCCTGCTCCACACCCCTCATGGAGTTGGTGATGGAGGTAGACAGCGTGGTGGACAGGTTCTCCGCCGCCGCAGTCACAAGGCTGGTGTTGGTCGTGATACCGTTTGCCAGACCCTGCATGAAGTCCGGCATCCAGCTTTCCATATCTGCCAGAGGTCCTTCATCCGGCACAGAGAAGTGCAGGAAGGAACGGATACGGTCTGCCACTCCCGATACAGCACTTGCCACATCCTGAATCCTCGACTGGATACCGGACACAATGTTGCCGATCATGTCAGAGCCCCACGAGAACGCCTGTCCAGCCAGACCCTTGATAAAGGAAACTGCACTGTTAAAACCGTTCGTGATGGTGGACTTGATACCGGAAATCGTAGAGGAAATCCCGGATTTCATCGAGTTAAAAGCTGTGGTCGCCGCGCTCTTAATGCTGTTACTGAGGGACGATACCGTGGATTTCATGGCATTCCAGCCGGAAGAAACTACCGATTTGATGCCATTTACCACATCGGAGATCTTGCTGCTGATGGCATTCCAGATGGAAGAAACCGTGGACTGGATCGCAGAAAGGACAGTCGAGATGACCGTTTTGATCGCATTCCATGCCGTACTCATCCGGGTCTGGATGCCAGTCAGCAGGGGAGACAGGAACGACACAATGGCGTTCCACACCGCCGTCACTGCAGTCTGGATCGCAGTCAGCACCGTGGAGATAGCTGTCTGAATTGCTGACCAAACTGTAGAGAAAGTCGTCTGCAATCCAGTCAGCATTGGAGTCACGAAGGCAACGATGGCGTTCCAGATGGACGTGATCTTCGTCTGAATTGCGGTCAGTGCTGCGCCGATCAGGATCTGGATCGCCTGCCAGATGGTCTCAAACAGATATTTGAACGCATCCAGTGCACTCTTTAATGCGGTAAGAGTCGTAGAGAATACAGACTTCACACCTTCCCAGATGCTGGAGAAGATTCCTTTTACCGCTTCCCGTGCGCCGCTCCAGTTGCCGGAGAACACATTGGAAAAGACATGAACAGACCCAGTAAGGTATCCAGAACGACACCACGGCTACGACCGGTCCGGACAGACCACCCAGAACCACACCCAGCTTGCTGAACACACCGCTGGCACTTCCCACATGGGTGATGAGAAGCCGAACCCTTTGCAAGAGAACTGAACCCCCGCATCGTTTTGTTGACATCCTTAAGACTGGACTGCGTTCCCTTGATTGTTTTGTTTACGCCTTCCAGTGCTTTGGAGAGCTTCATGGTATCGCCGCCGATCTCAACGGTGATGCCCTGGATTCTGGATGCCATGCGGATGACCACCTCCTCATTTGGGGTATAAAAGAAGCCCATCTGCATAAAACAGACAGGCAGAAAATAATTTGAAATTTACAATTCTGTCGTTGCTAAGTGGCAGAAAGAGAGTTATACTTAAATTGAGAAATTGTACTCAAAGGAGGTATGCTCTATGAGTGGATATAATATTGACGTTGCCGATATGCAGTGCTGGGTCTTTCGGATGGCTCAATCCAAATGGAAAATGTCTCCCAGCGACTGCGCAGAACTGTTTAAGAAATACGACATTCTCGGATTTATTGCTGATTGCTACGACATTCTTCATTTGAATAGCTACGAATGCGCTTTGCATGATGTTGAAACCCTGCTCAAGAATCGAGGTGTTACTGTATGATAGGACTTGAAGATGGAATGCTGCTCTACCACGGAAGTTATGTCAGTATTCCTAACATCGACTTAAGCCGCTGTATGGGTGGTCTCGATTTTGGTCGTGGTTTCTACTTAACCTCATCTTATGAACAAGCATATAACTATGTCCAGCTTTCTGTTCGCAAGGCAAAACACATCGGTGCTGTTCCAAAAGACTTCGATCCAGCCGACGGACAAATATCCGTCTACAAATTTCACTATGACCCAAACATTCTCGCTTACTTTTTTCAAGAACCCAGTATCGAATGGCTGCATTTTGTGGCGGCCAATCGAAAAAAAGACCTCTTTCCACAACTTCTGAAAAAATACAGCGTAATTGATATCATCGGTGGAAAGATCGCCGACGATCAGACAGCCCGTACCCTTCAGATTTATATCAGCGGTGAAGGTGCTGGTGAGCCTGGGACTCCAAAAGCAGACAAAGAAACGATTGAAAAGCTTTTACCAAACCGTCTCAAGGATCAATTTTGTTTCAGAACTCAGGATGCCGTCGAGCATCTTGAATTTATAAGGAGTGACCGCTATGGCAACATCAAATTGTGATAATGCTATAAACTATAAATCTACAGATTCTCAAAAGGAATGCTGCGCAGTAATTGCGATGCGCGAAGCTGTAGAAACTCTTGCTGCACGAGAAAAGATTTCTTACGAGGAAGCTCTTCTTCGTTTCACAAGTTCTCGTGCATATGAAGCCCTCTTTGATTTTGACACAGAGATTTGGAAAGAAGGCTCTGATTATCTGCTGAGTCTTTATGACTACTGCGCTTCCAAAAAGACTGCATAAAAAATAATTGCTAGGAGGTGGTTTTATGAACGAGGTTGTCATCGATGATTCACAACGCGAAATGTGCGCCGTACTCGTTATGCGCACTATGCTCACAGACTACTGTGATGATACCAGTGTTTCCTTCAACGACGTATTTTTTCGCTTTGTAACCTCTCCCGCATACAAAATGCTATTTGACTATTCCACCGGACTCTGGATGGAAGGACCCGATTATCTCCGCAACATCTTTGAAGATACCATGCAAACAAACACCTCTCTAAAACAGACTGAATCTTACTTGATCTCTGAAGAGGAAATGCTTCGTCGCCTTGGCATCACTGAAGCTGACCTTGTCGGTTTTGAAGACGTGGAAATCGAATAGTGACAGCATATATCCCACCCAGTCACATGGCTGAGTGGGATTTTTTATACCATCACCAGACGATTGTGCTTATTTCGTTCACAATATAAGCACGGTCGTCTGTTTTTTGCTTTAGAACCGGTCGAAATCCTCCTGAGAGGCCAGCTCTTTGTACGGATAATCGTCATTCTGCCGCTCCGTGAACATATCATTGACCAACCCGATGGTCAGCAGGTCTAGGTCGGCAATGCTGATACCGAGCTGTACACAACGCAGCAGAAAGAGCGGGGTGGTCATTTCCCGCTCACTTTTGCGAGGTTTTTTCTGGATTCCACCTCCGTCTGCACATTCAGACCCCACAGTTCGATCAGCTGGGGCAGAATCTGGTAGATGGAAAATGTGTTAAACTGGTCAAGGAACTCCTCCGGGCTGTCCGGCACATTGGCCGGGTCTGCATGACGGGCCATCAGCCATGCCAGGTCCTCAAACATTTCCAGACTGAACAGGTCGAGGTTGGAATTGTCCTCGTCGTTCTCTCCCACGCTCTTTTCCAGCTGGCGCAGGTCCTTGTAGATGTCACGGCCAAACTTGATGCGGTACAGGCGAGGCACAGCGGCACTTGCCTTAAAGGTGACTTCCTTGCCATCGATCTCAATTTTCTTTGTAACTGCCATAATCGTAATCCTCCAAAATTTCATGTAAAATTGGCAGAGCCGAAGCCCTGCCATATATCGTGTTTCTTACTCTGCCGGGTCAATGCTGACCAGTGCATTACTGCCACTCACAGTCGGCAGCTTGCCATCCCACTTCTGGATCTTCTGGTAATCGATCAGTGTATCGGACAGGCTTTCTGCCAGTTTGCGGTTTGCCTCTGCCTGTGCATCTGCGGCAATGGAAGTCTTCTGGGCTTCCGCCTCTGCATTGGTGATCGCCACCTGCTTATCCGCTTCTGCTTTGGCAATGGCGGCCTCGTTCTCAATCTTCTGCTTATCTGCGTTCTGCTGTGCAATGGACTTCTGCTGGATGGCTTCGTTATAAGCATCCTCGAAATTCATGTCGTTGATGACGACCTTGTTCACAAACACAACATCGTCGCCATATTTCTGCACAAGAGACTCTGCCAGCTTCTGCTGTGCCAGAGGCTCGATCTTAGTGCGGTTGGTTACCTCATTGGGACCAAGTTCAGCCATCGCAGACTTGATGGCCGATGCCACCAACTCATCACCGACCAGATTCTTGATGTCGGACACATTCGCATACAGCCATGCGCTCTTCTCAGGAAGCACCTGATAGGTCACGATCACATCTGCAGCATACACAGGTGTTTTATCGGCGGCTTCGCCCCAGACCTGTGCTTCGATGTGCTTATCCTGCTGCTTGTTGTTGACCTTGTGAATGCTCTGCACAAAGGGGATGCAGAAGTTGAGCTTGCCGCTCTGGATGGTGGTCTCCTGGATCTGGCCGAAGCTGGTCTTCACGCCCGTGTAACCGGTGGGGATGATGTGGAACGAGCAGACAGCCAGTACCAGAACGATGATCACTGCGAACAAAGGAAAAATCTTTTTCATAGTCATATACCTCTTTATAATAATGTAAGCAGAGCCGAAGCCCTGCAGTGTGTGTCGGTCACTTAGCCCTGCGGCTCCTCGGTGTGACTGGTGTCTTCGGTGTCCACAGCTTCCGCCTGCGGCTCGTAGACCGCATCGTACCACTTGTTATAGACATCATCCGTGGTGTTAGTACCGGTCTTCGCCTTGACATAACCGTTTGCCAGAGGGGTTGCCTGCAGGTTCAGGGTGTCTGTCTTGACTTCCTTGCTGTCCTCGTTGGTCTCACCCTCGATGGACGGACGGCTTGCTACACAGTTGTACAGCACATGGCGGATGTGACGCTGGTCACCATCGAACTCGAACAGGAAGGCGAAATGTTCCAGTTCCACATTGGCGTTCTCAGCAAGCACGCCGTTACCATCCAGTTCCTCGTGCATGATGTCCGTGAGGAAGCTCTCCGGAATCAGTGCGATCTCCAGATCACCCTCGTAGCCGGAGTTGTTATTCACGACATAGTAAGCGATATTGTCCGCATAGAACGGCTCGATCTCGCCATTGGCATCCATAGAAAGACTGACTGCACCGGGGATGCGGACCGGCTTTGCGTAGGTGACGCTGCCATCCTCGTCAAAGGTTGCCTTGGCATAATGGCAGTTTTTCAGGCCAAATTTGACCTTATTGCTTTGCTTCGACATAGGTTATTCCTCCTATCGTCCTGCGGCTGGCTTATACGGTCAGCTCATACAGGACTTCATACATCTTTTCGGTTTCGATCCAGACCTCGCTTTTCTCATAGTAGAGTTCGTGTGCGGTCAGGACTTCTTCAATGCTTGCTTCCATATCCGGGTCTTTGTAATCGGTATACACCTCAATGTCCAGCTGATTGAAGTGGTGGTACACAAGGTTGTCCGCACCGAAATTCTCGGCTTTCGGATACAGGAAGCAGATAAATGGTGGATCAGGGCTCTCCCCTTCTGCGAAATGGTCATACGCATAAGGAAGCCCCATCTCCTCCATCAGAGCTTTTACTTCTTCGTGGGTCATTGGTTCCTCCTTACTTTAGTGCCTTTTCGATGATAGACTGGAGCTGCTCGATACCGGCCTGCTCTGCCGGAGCGATATGGGGTCTTCCTGCCACCCGTCCGCCGCCGCGCTTGGCATGACCTTTTTCCAGCAGATGTGCCAGCTGGTAGCGGTTCTTGGAATGCACCACCATCTGAAGGCTCTGGCTGGATTCGGACTGTTTGGTCGCCACCCAGCTTCCTTTGTATGCGCCCGTTCTGGACGGTGCAGTGGCCGAGATCTGGTCTTTGACCGTTTTGGCAGACTTACGGACAGCACTCTTCACCTGCGTGGAAGCAAGCGTTGCATATTCTTTTAAGCCCTCGTTGATGGCATCTGCCATCTCATCAATGCTGACGGTTCTGCTCATCCGGCTGCCTCCTTTCCAGTCTGCAATGAATCTTCAGGATCTTCTTCTGATAGTTCATCGGGTCAACGGATTCGATATTGTAGAGCTGATCTCGGAAGCGGATGCGGTAACCTGTTGATGTGAAATTTCTGGTCTCACTGCACCAGCGAACTGTAAACACCACGCTCTTCTGTTCGGCTGTGACCTCACCTTCTTCTTCCTGTGCCTGATAGGTCGAAGCGTAGGCAAAGCAGGTGAAATATTCCTCCCATGTGTTCCGATGGTTTCCGACCTTATCGGTCACGACCGTACTTTTCTCGATTGTGATCCGCTCATTCAGTTTCTCGATCATCAGAACACCCCCTCCCTCACAGCAAACAGAATGGAACGAAGCGTCAGCATCAGCTGCTTATGGTCGGCTTCGTCCCGGTGCTCATAGAGATATCCCAGTGCATACAGAATCGCCACACGGCAGGTGCTGCGCAGGGCTTCCAGTTCCCTTGTGGGCTGTACTCCGTTCTCGGCATCCCGGTCAGCGGCATTAACTGCCTCCCACTGGTCTTCCGATAAACGTCCCACGTCCTTACACATCTGTTCCGCAGAAGATAAAAGGATGCCGATCAGGGCATCCTCATCGCTGCTGTCCACGCGGAGATAGGTCTTCGCTTCGTAAAGCGGGATCAGTGCCATAATCGGCTCCTCCTTTCCAGACTTTCTTAGCCCTGCGGTGCCATCTGCAGAAGCTGTACGGCTTCGGGCAGGATCAGCTTGCCATCCACACGCTGGGTGGTCAGGAAACCGACCTGATCAGTACGGGCATACAGCTCGTTCAGACGGCGGAAGGTGCGGTTCTGGCGGTCAGCCACCCAGTAGTAGCTGTAATCGCCAAAGGCCATGACCTTGCTGCCACCCTTGATCTCCGGCATGAAGGCGGAAGTCTTCAGCGGACGGTTCAGCAGGGTATCCGGCTTGCCGATCTCCAGACCCGGCTTCCAGATATAGTTGCCGTTGTTGTCCTTGATGGTCATCAGCTGCAGCACCAGGGCTTCGTTGCAGAGGAACTGTGCCTTCTTGCGGTACGGAGCCTTCAGTGCGTAGTAGAGCTTGAAGATCTCATCAAAAGACACAGCATCTTTCTGCGCAGCGGTCACACCGACCTTGGCACCACCGGTCTCCGCCAGCAGACCCAGAGGCTTGCCCACACCGTCGCCGGTGATAAAGGCGCGCTCCTCTGCATTACCCATACGCACACCGAAACGGCGGGCAATATAGGTGGCGAGATCGAAAGCAGAATCATTGAGCAGCTCATTGGAGATCTTGATCATAGTGCCCAGCTTGTACGCAGACAGCATGGTCTGGCCGAAGGTGGTATCGCTCTCCGGGATCTCCTCGCCCTCATCGATCCAGCTTGCCTCACCGGTATCCTCTGCGATAGGAATCTTGCGGGTGCCGGAGCTGGTGCGGATGACGGTTGCCAGGCCACGGAAGATGTTGTTCTCCTCCAGTGCCTCCACCAGCTTCTTCTCGAACTCATCGGGAACAGTAAAGCCGCCCTCGGTGTCCTCACCCACAGACAGGGCATTGCGGACTTCTCCGTAATGGCCGCGGTTGCGGATCATGTTCCAGAAGTTCTCGGCATACTCGGCAGTGGCGGTCGGCTTGACATCCTTCTTGGCACCGTTCTTCGGGTCAGCATGGACAGGACTGGAAGTCGGTGCGGACAGCTGTGCCTCGATCTGTGCCTGCTGCTCCAGACGCTCGATCTCTGCACCCAGGTCCTTGACCTCCTGTGCCATCTTGTTGTACTGCTCCACGGCCTCAGCCTTTACCAGACCGTTCTCGCCGCGGTTCTTCTCCAGAAAGTCCTTGGTCTGCTCCCAGAGAGTGTTGCGCTTGGTGCGCAGTTCCAGAATCTTACTCATAGTGTTTGTCCTCCATAGATTGATTTGTGGTGATATAAAAAACAGCCTGAATGCACATCACTTCATGCACTCAAGCTGTTTCATCAGGATATTGTAGGGGATGCTGCCATCCTCGGTCTTGCCGTCCAGATCAAGGACAGGACCGGAATTGGCAGGTGGTTCGGCCGGAGGTGTCGGCTCTGCGGACGGTTTCGGGTCAGCAGGCGGCTCCTTCGGCTCAATGTGCTTCTGACCTACGTCTTCCGGCTTCACCCCCAGACGGTTCAGGACGATTAGATCCATCTGACGGCTGGAGAAAAGGTGCCCTGCCGTATCCTTCTGGAACGGCTTCTTTTCTTCGCCCTCGCCCGGTTCACTGTCAGGG
>OLPR01003326.1_pt1 | contig 10854 bp, 9 predicted proteins | sample 1672761 | NCBI WGS metagenome assembly OLPR01 (sample SAMEA3136721, study PRJEB25190) | human gut metagenome | biome: human gut; feature: human-associated habitat; material: faeces | place: Austria | collected 2013
GCCATACCCTGGTACAGCCCTGTAAACACGTGGCAGGTCAGCTCGTAAGTATGGTGCATCGGCAGAACCGACAGACCTACGCCCGGTCTTCTGATCTTTACATACTTGGACATATTATATACGTTAGCCGCAATATTTCTGTGGGACAGCATAACGCCCTTGGAATTTCCAGTCGTTCCCGAGGTAAACAACAATGCGCACATTACATCCGGATCGATTTCTACATCCATGAACTGGCGGCATCCCTCCAGAAGCGCATTTCTTCCTTCTTCCATGACAGTTTCCCAGCTTTTTACATCCGGATCGATGCTTACCCCATTCATTCGGATACGCAAATCAACGCCACTGATTCCTTCCAGCGCATCCAGCGTCTTGTCTTCCATCTTGGCAGAGAACAGGATCGCATCCACTTCCGCACGCACCAAAAGATTGTGGATCTCATGAGATGGCAGTTCTTTATCCAGCGGCACAGCGATACTCATACCGTTGACAGCTGCCAGATACGCGACGACCCACTGGTAGCTGTTTTCTCCAATAACAGCTATCTTTTTGCCTTTCATCCCCACCTTGGCAAAATACGTTCCCAGGCAGTCGATATCCGACTTAAGGGTACGATACGTGATCGGTACATATTCTCCTGCCGGGACTTCTTTGACAAGAAATGCCGGATCATCGCTGAAAAGCTCTGCGCTGGAGCGGATCATATCTCGAAGATCCGTGATCTCTCTCACCTCATAGAGCACATCCTTATACTTTTTACTGTTCATGCATTACGCCTCCTCATCCGGATTCAGGTACTCCTGCAAAAATTCCACGGCATCCGCAATGCATCCGTCACAACTGCGGAGCACTTTTCCTGTGTCCACGCCCTTGATCTCGCGACAGATCACAGATCCATTCTTTTTCTGAAATTTTTCCGTCAGTTCCTTCATATCCTTATAACTCTGACGTTTCGTGGTCGGCACTTCCAGGTTGCCGTCTGAAACGTTCATTCCCACGACAGCCGCCATTGCTGACACAGCTCCGCAGGTTCCCATTGTTCCCATTCCAAACCCAAAAGGCTCCATCAGCCGGAACACCTCTTTTTCATCCATTCCCAGCTGCTCACTGAACGCACATGCCACCGCCTGTGCACAGTTGTAACCTTTCTTGTGATTTTCCAAAGCTTTTCTTACCTCATCTGCCATATTACTTCGCTTCCTTTCCGTTATATTTTTCCGTCAGGATACGAGCTACATGTACCCCGCTGGCAGAAGCCTGCGACAGAGAATGTGTCACGCCGGAGCCATCTCCCAGAGCATATAGTCCTTCCACCTTTGTCTCCAGATTTTCATCTACTTCTACCTTGGAATTGTAGAATTTGACCTCCACGCCGTACAGCAGCGTATCTTCGTTAGCCGTTCCCGGTGCGATCTTATCCAGAGCGTAGATCATCTCGATGATATTATCAAGCTGGCGCTTCGGGATGACCAGGCTAAGATCTCCCGGCGTTGCTTTTAACGTCGGTCGTGTGAAGCACTTCTCCATTCTGCGGTCACTGCTTCGTCTGCCTTTCACCAGGTCTCCAAAGCGCTGCAGCAGCACACCGCCGCCCAGCATGTTGGAAAGTCTGGCTATGGACTCACCGTATTCATTACTGTCTTTGAACGGCTCCGTAAATTTATTTGATACCAGCAGCGCGAAATTGGTGTTTTCCGTCCGCAGTGCAGGATCTGCATAGCTGTGACCGTTTACTGTCACGATACCGTTGGTATTCTCCGCTACCACTTCTCCATATGGATTCATACAGAACGTCCGCACCATATCATTATATTTATCAGTCTTATATACGATCTTGCTCTCATATACATCATCTGTGATATGCTTGAAAATTTCTGCCGGGAGTTCCACTCTAACACCGATATCCACCCGGTTTTTCTTCTGTTTGATCCCGAATTTATCACAGACATCCGAGATCCATTTGGACCCGGAACGTCCCGTAGCCAGAACCAGATCTTTGCAGTTGAACACGTCACCCTTGTCCGTCATTACATTGAACGTTCCATCGTCTTCTCTCGTTACGCCGCTGATGGTGGTGTAAAACTGGGATTCCACCTTAGTCTTGCAGTAATCGAAGATCCTCCCCAGGATCTTTACATTTCTATCCGTCCCCAGATGGCGCACCTTGGCTTCCAGCAGGTGCAGGTTGTTGCGCAGCGCCGTCGTCTTCAGCTCCGAGCTTGCAGTAGAATACAGTTTCGCATCTGCGCCCCCCATGCTGCAAAGCACCTGATCCACGTATTCCATCAGATCCATCGCTTCCTCTGTGCCGACGTAATTATGGAGATCTCCGCCAAACTGTGTTGTAATATTGTATTTTCCATCGGAAAGAGTTCCTGCTCCGCCATAGCCGTTCATGATATGGCACGGCTCACACTTGAGGCAGTTGCCTGCGCCTTTTTTGATCGGACACTGCCGCTTTTCCAGCGGAGCACCTTTGTCCAGCATCAGAACACTGGCATCGATGTCCAGCTTCGCCAGTTCGTAAGACATGAACACGCCGCTGGCGCCTGCTCCTACGATGATGATGTCATATTTTTTCATAATTTCCTCCAACTCAAAAAATGGCACAGTTCTTTCGAACTGCACCCCTTTTTTCTTCCGTCATTTTCATTTATGCTTCTTCTACTGCCAATTTTTCAAACTCTTTTACTACTTTAGCGAATTCGTCCTCATCAGCGATGTCGATCAGTTCATAATCCTCTTCGTATTCTTTATATCCGTAAAGATATACATCTTCTGTTCCCAGCGGATTCAGAGCGATATACTCCTTGCCCAGTGCGTCGAACACACCCAGTATCCCACATTCTTCCTCTTCGCCATCGTCAAATTCCAGCGTCAGAATATCATCTTCTTCGTAGCCGTACAGTTCTTTTTTCTCAGCCATTTAGTTCCTCCATCGTATTAAGAAAATACAACTTTCTCATATTTTTTGTTATAGCATTACTATACCACTATGCGCGAGGTTTCGCAATACGAAAATATGTCCAAACGTTTTCTGCCGTCCGCGCATTCATGCCGGGAGCAGCTTCCAGCTCTTCACGGCTGGCCTGCCTGATCCGCTCTACACTTTTAAAATGCTCCAGCAGAGCCTTCCTTCGCACAGGACCTATCCCTTCGATCTCATCCAGAACGGATCCGGAAGCATGCTTGTTTCGCAAAGTCCTGTGGTATTCGATGGCGAATCGATGCACTTCTTCCTGCATCCTGCCGATGTAACGGAAAAGCATCGGTTTTCCCTTTAGCGGGATTTCTTCATACACAGGTTCTTCTTTCTGCAAAGCTGCCTCCGCAGGATCTTTGCAGAGGTTTTTACGGTAGATCAGGGCTCGCGTCCGATGCTTATCGTCTTTTACCATGCCGACCACCGGGATATCAAATCCAGCCGCCTCCAAAACTTCCAAAGCCACAGCCACATGACCTTTGCCGCCATCCATGAAGATGATATCCGGAAGCACTTCGAAAGCTTCATCTCCTTCCATGACACGCCGGAATCGGCGAGATAATACTTCTCGCATGGAGCCGTAGTCATCCTGTCCTTCGATAGTCCTGATCTTAAACTTCCGGTATCCTTTTTTATCTGCTTTCAAGCCATCAAATGTCACCATGGCGCCAACAGTATCGACTCCGTTGGTATTAGAGATATCATATGCTTCCGCGCGAAAGTCTCTTCCGTCATATTCTCCAGAAGCTGCGTTCATTTCCTTTAGAACCGCGAATACTTCGCTGCCCAGACTCTGCTTTCTTTCCCGTGCCGCCTCTGCCCTTTCATCGATGGTCTTGACCATTTCAATGACATCTTTTGCCGCCATATCCACCAGAGCTTTTTTCTCACCTTTCTGTGGACGGTAAAGCTTCACGTGATGCCCGGCAAGTTCACTGAGATACTCTTCCAGCGCTGTACAGTCTTCAGGCGTATGTGTCAACAGGATCTCCTTCGGGAAATTGGGCATCTGGCTGTAATGCTGATTGAGAAATGCTGCAACGAGTTCCTGCTTGTTTTCTTCCCAGGAAGACTTCATCTCATAAGTCTCGCGTCCCACCAGCTTACCTTCCCTGACAAAGAAAATGACCATATGGACCTCTTCCTGCCCCCTTGCCGGGATCACGATGTCGATGTCCGCTGCCTGATGCATAACGACGCGCTGAGTTGCCGACAGAGCTTTTGCAGCCTCGATGTAATCACGATACTGGGCAGCTTCCTCAAAATTGAGAGCTTCAGAAGCTTCCAGCATCCGCTCTTTCAGCCGTCCAAGGATCTTACTGTTTTTTCCGTTGAGGAATTCCCTTGCCCCCTCGATGCTTTCCATATAGGTCTGTCGATCCACTTCACCACTGCAAACACCTTTGCACTGATTTATGTGATAGTTCAGGCACGGGCGGAACCCTGGCGGAAAAGATGTGGCGGAGCATCTTTTCAATGCGAAACTGGCGTTGAGAAGATCCACGATCTTATTGACTGCGCCCGCATCGCTGTAAGGCCCGAAATACCTGCTCCCATCTTTCTTGACGATCCGGGTCTTGATGATACGCGGATACTCTTCATTGGTGATCTTGATATACGGATATGTTTTGTCATCCCGCAGCAGTATATTGTATTTCGGACGGTATTTCTTGATCAGATTGCACTCTAAAATCAGCGCCTCCGTCTCGCTTCCCGCCGTGATATATTCAAACTCCGCGATCTGGCTCACCATGCTCCGCACTTTTGGAGCCATGTTTTTCGTGGACTGAAAATACTGGCGCACCCGGTTTCGCAGCGACACTGCCTTACCGACGTATATTATATTTCCAAGGCGATCCTTGTGCAGATAAACTCCCGGCGTATCCGGAAGATTTTTTAGATTTTCTTTTATATCAAACATTGCGATTAAACGGGTCTTTCTCCCGTTCCCGTGCTCTTCTTCTGATGGCTCTGTTACGCTGTGCCTTTCTGCGAGCCCGTTTTTTTCGCCGCATCCGCCTGAGGATCAAAAGTATCAGGATCACTAAGACGACTGCGATCAGCAGTCCCACCAGGAAAACGCCACGATCCTCGTCAGCGATACCGATATAAGAGAGGATCCCGCCTTTCTTTGCAGATTCCAGGGTGACAAGCTTCGCTTCAGCAAGCTTTTTGTGATTTTTATCATAGGCGGTCACCGTTCCCACCTGTACGCCTTTTTTGACAGGTGCCGTCAACTTCTCCTCTGACAGTTTGACTTCTGTTGTAATGCCCTCGCCCTTGTCTTTTTTAGCCAGAGTCAGATCCAGATCCTGTGTCAGACCTGCTTCGACCGAGTGCAGATCACCACGCTTGACTTTCACTTCTTTTAAAGCCTTTCCGCCTTTTTCAGCCGTATACGTACGGTAGTTGGCAAAACCGTAATCCAGCAGTTTGGTCACATCTGTAAAGCGCTGATCTTCTCCGGAATTCAGGGAAACAGCGATCAGTTCCGTATTGCCTCGTTTCGCGCTGCCGCAAAAGCAGAAGCCTGCCGTCTTGCTGGTCCCGGTCTTCACTCCGGTAATGCCGTCGTATACACCAAGGCACGGATTGGTCGACTTCAGTTTTCTTTCTTTCGACAGATTCGTTGCCGGGATCTTGTAATGTGTCGTCGTCACCAGCTTGCGGAAGGTCGGATTTTTCATAGCTTCCCGCGCCATCATGGAAATATCATACGCTGTCGTCCAGTTGTGCTCCTGTCCATCCGGATTCAAGCCATTAGGATTGTGGAATGTGGTATTTTTTGCTCCGCACTCCTTTGCTCGCTCGTTCATCATTTCTGCAAAGGTATCGAAATCCCCGCCTACTGCAATAGCAAGCACCTCGGCAGCATCATTAGAAGAGTGTAGCATGAGCGCATAAAGCAGATCCTTTACCTTTAATGTTTCTCCCTTTTTAAGCGCAATATTCTGTCCCGTCGTCACAGGATCATGGGTGATCGTCACCTCGTCATTCAGATCCATGTTTTCCAGGGTCAGAAGGCAGGTGATGATCTTGGTGATGCTGGCTGGATCCCTTGGTTCTTCTGCATTCTTTTCATAAAGGATCCTGCCGCTTCCCCCGTCGATCATAATAGCACTGGTTCCCTTTACCTCCGGGATGCCTTCCAGGATCGTCGTTTTCTCCAGCGGATACACAGTGCCTTCCGGAGTTGTATAGGTTTTCTTGTTCTTTGCAGCAAAAGACGGCACTGTTCCCGTCAGGAGCAGTGCCGCGATCATCATGATTATTAATAGATAGCTGCTTTTCTTGGAAAAAGCTTTCACTATTTATTTTCCTCCTCGAATTTCTTCATGAAATCGATCAGTGCGTCAACACCTTCCATCGGCATTGCGTTGTAAATGCTGGCACGCATTCCTCCGATGGATCTGTGTCCGCCCAGGTTGTGCAGATTAGCAGCCTTGGCTTCCGCAACGAATTTCTTATCCAGATCCGGATTTCCTGTTACGAACACTACGTTCATCAGCGATCTGTCTTCCTTGTTTACAGGGCAGTTGTACAGGCTGCTCGCATCGATATAATCATAAAGCTTATCAGCCTTCTCTACGTCCAGCTTATGCATTGCCGGTACGCCTCCCATGTCCTTGATGTACTTGAACACTTCGCCTGCTACATAGATGGAGAAGCAGTTCGGTGTATTGTATGTGGATCCGTTATCTGCATGGATCTTGTAGTCCAGATAAGTCGGTACGTTCTCCTTGGCAAAACCGATGAGATCTTCTCTCATGATCGCAACAGCGATACCGGAAGGCGCTACGTTTTTCTGCACGCCTGCATAGATCAGCCCGAATTTCGTTACATCGATCTCTTCAGACAGAATGCAGGAGGACATATCTGCTACGAGCGGGATATCTCCTGTGTCCGGGATGTACGGATAGTGTGTTCCGTAGATCGTATTGTTCAGTGTGATATGTACATAATCAGCATCCGGACGGAAATCTTCTCTGTTCACCTTCGGAATATAGGAGAAAGTAGAATCTTCAGAAGATGCTACGATCTTGATATCGCCGAATTTTTCTGCTTCCTTGGCAGCCTTTTTGGCCCATGTTCCTGTGATGACATAGTCAGCCTTGCCGGACTTGCGCAGCAGGTTCAGCGGAACCATGGCAAACTGCAGTGTACCGCCGCCCTGGATGAACATTACCTTGTAATTGTCCGGGATATTCATGATGTCACGCAGGTTCTGTTCTGCATCGGCCAGAATCGCCTTGAATTCAGCGGATCTGTGGCTCATTTCCATTACGGATTCCCCACATCCTTTATAGTTTGCCAGATTAGCAGCTACATCTTCGATCACCGGTAACGGCAGCATCGATGGACCTGCCGAGAAATTATAAGCTCTTTCGTTACTCAATTAGGTCACCTCCATATTTTAATTCATCATTTTCTTGAGTATAAGCTGATAAGTAAAAAACCTTTATAATGGAATCCATTATACCACTTTACCCAACTGGCGTAAAGTGGTATACTATTCAGTAAATTAAGTTTTTCAAATGTGTTCTTCGGAACACGGTTTTTACTTTATAATTCCAAGTCGAGAGGTGAACAGATATGTACAAAATTGGAACACTTAACAAAATCTCACCGGTTGGTCTGGCACGTCTGACAGACGACTATACAGTCGTAGAAGACGTCGCAGAAGCAAACGGTATTATTCTCAGAAGCTACGACATGCACGAGATGGAGCTTTCTGACAATCTGCTGGCAGTAGGAAGAGCCGGAGCTGGTGTAAACAACATTCCGCTGGACAAATGTGCAGAACAGGGGATCGTGGTATTCAATGCTCCGGGTGCTAACGCCAACGCAGTAAAGGAACTGTGCCTGACCGGCATGCTGCTGGCGGCAAGAAACGTTCCTGCTGGTCTGGCATGGGCTTCCACCCTGACCGGAACAGAAGGTGTTGGCAAAGCAGTAGAAAAAGGCAAGGGTCAGTTTGCCGGAACAGAAATCAAAGGCAAGACTTTAGGGGTGATCGGCCTGGGTGCCATCGGCGTTCTTGTAGCCAACGCTGCAGAAACTCTTGGCATGAAAGTCATCGGATATGATCCGTTCCTGTCCGTTAAAGCCGCGCATTCCCTGTCCAACACCATCGATATCGTGGATGCTTTGAAGGATCTGTATCCGCAGTGTGATTACGTATCCATCCACGTTCCTGTAATGGACGATACGAAAGGTATGATCGATGCAGAAGCCATCGCTCAGATGAAGGACGGCGTTGTATTCTTAAACTTCGCCAGAGACAAACTGGTTAATGATACTGATATGCTGGCTGCCCTCGAAAGCGGCAAGGTAAAGAAGTATGTAACAGACTTCCCGAACGATGCAGTTATCGGCAAAGAAGGCGTGATCGCTACTCCGCATCTTGGCGCATCCTCTGCAGAAGCAGAAGACAACTGTGCTGTTATGGCGGCTGATGAGATCATGGATTACCTGGAAAACGGCAATATCGTGAATTCTGTAAACATGCCGGCCTGCACGCTGGGACCTAAGAAGGGAACCAGGATCGCAGTCATCTCCAAGGCTGACGCCGGTGCTCTGGAAAAGGTTGCCGCTATCGCAGACGGCGATGTGATCAACAAGACGAGAGGCGACTACGCTTACACGCTTGCTGAAACTTCCGGCGATGTAGATGCTGCTGCTTTAGAAGGAGAAGGCATCATCCGCGTACGGATTTTGAAATAAAAAATAAAATTTTTCTATCTCCAGCCGTAGTTGTATGGTTGGAGATATTTTTATGCGGATTTGATTTGCAGGCAGCGCCTGTATTCTAAAGGAGTCATGCAATGAAGACGACTTGTTGCCGGAAGATCATCTTGATTTTTTGATCCAGTGATATATCTGGTGCGAGTCAGGATGAATGCTGACGGACTCCATCTCAGGAATCGCTTTCTGTTCTCTCAGCGAAAAAACTGGAGATTCGAATATCGAATCTCCAGCTGTGTTTTGTTATTCTTTTTTCAGACCTCAAGAAACTTTGATTAGTCCGTTTCACCGTCTAAGATAATAATCCGGATAGCCGGTCCAGCCGCCTTTCGTATCTGCCCACACCTTGTTGCACAACACGCCCAAAAGCAGCACCCAGGCCAGCAGAAAAAACCAGATCAGGATAGCTATGACCGATGAGAGTGCACCATAGAGCAAATCATAGTCTGCCAGAGAAGTCGCATACTTTGCATAAAACGCTGTAACGACTAAGATCCCGGCCGACGCGAAGATGCTCCCCGGAATGATCTGCCGAAATTTCACTTTCTCCGTTGGCAGAATGTAATAATTGTAACTAATCATCAGAAAATACAATGCGAATCCGATGAGCCACCGCAGCCACATCCAGATACTGTCCTCATACTTCGCAGCATCTATCTTTAACAGGCCAAGAACCATTTCTAAAATCAATTCACCATAAACAAGGATCACGATGGCAAACACGACCGTAATAATAGTCACGATCATGGTACGAATCGAACGGATCCTCTCTACAAAGTAATTTCTTCCTGTGCTCTGCCCACCGGTCATCGTATAATTGGTGATCCGCATGATAGAAAAGGATGCCCGTGATCCTGCCCACAGAGCGATCACCAGAAAAATGATATTCCCGTATCCGGCCGACGAAAACTCAAACAATTTTTCCATGATCGTCGGGATCTTATGCCCTGTATAAGATTCAAACAGGCTCAATGCTGATGCGATAGAAATATCAAACACACCCAGGATCTGTGTGACCAGCAGGATGATCGGCACGATGGAAAGCAGCAGATAAAATGCGATCTGCGCCGCAAATCCCTGATAGTATGGATCCTGCAGCTGCTTGAATCCCAGTATGAACATGTTCCGAAGTCTGACTCCAAATCTCGCCACTTAACGGTTCTCCTCTCGATTCTGCAGTTCCTCACGCAGCTTCTGTACACGCTCAACGGCTTTCTTCTCGTTGTCCCACTGTGCTTTCTTTGTCTGGAATTCACTGCGCAGCTCTGCCAGCTCTTTCTTCACCTTTTCTTCCGTAATCGGCTTGGTCAGGTAACCGCTGGCGTGAAGTTCGAAGGCCGAATCGCGATATTCGCCGAAACCTGTGGCAAAGATGATGTTAATGTCCGGATTGATTCTTTTCAGCCGGCGTGCCAGTTCTACGCCGCTGATATCCGCCATTTCCACGTCAAGAAAAGCCACATCCACCAGATTGGCTTCTGCGAACTCCAGCGCATCTTCGGCATAGAGAAAGCCTGCTATCGAAGATGCGGAATCTGCTTTTTTTATGGCATCTAAGAGTGCCTGCAGGGCCAGTCTTTCATCGTCAACTGCAATTATGTTCATCGCCCGCCCTCCTTCTTCGGTATCGTCACCACTGCTTCGGTACCAATGCCTGTTTCACTGGATATCTCAAGTGTTCCTCCCACCAAAGCTTCCAGTCTCTCTCTTACATTTCGAATACCCACATGGAGCTTTCCGTCATTTTCACAGTTTTCCGGGTCAAATCCTCTCCCCGTGTCGGATATGGTCACAATCCAGGCTTCTGCCGTTTCTCTTGTGGCTATGGTTACCGTGCCGCCGCCGCGTTTTTTCGTCGCACCGTGCTTTACGGCATTTTCCACCAGGGGCTGTACCGTCAGCGGAGGGAGTTTAAAATTCATTGCCTCCATCTGGCAGACGATCTTCAGATCCTCCACAAAACGTATTTTTTCAAGATCAAGATAGGTCTGTATGTGTTCATATTCCTTCTCGAAAGGAATCAGCTCTACCCGCTGGATGGACTCCATATTGTTTCTCAGATAGTCTGCAAATTTATCGATGGCCGCCCTTGCCGTATCAGGGTTACTGCCGCACAGGTAATAGAT
>OLPR01003330.1_pt1 | contig 10848 bp, 11 predicted proteins | sample 1672761 | NCBI WGS metagenome assembly OLPR01 (sample SAMEA3136721, study PRJEB25190) | human gut metagenome | biome: human gut; feature: human-associated habitat; material: faeces | place: Austria | collected 2013
CCCGAACGCGCCCGCGAGCTGGGCAGCGACTACATCGTCGTCGGCCGCCCGATCACCGCCGCGGCCGATCCCGTGGCCGCCTATGAGCGCTGCCTGCGCGAATTTGTGCTGTAAATCCACTTTTTGAACCAGAAAGGACACACATAAAATGAAAGAACTCATCGCCCGCGATCTTCTCTCCATCGGCGCGGTTTTCCTGCGCCCCGAGGAGCCGTTCACCTGGGCCAGCGGCATCAAGAGCCCCATCTACTGCGACAACCGCCTGACGCTGACCGCCCCCGCCGTGCGCAACGACGTTGAAAACGGCCTCGTCGAGCTGATTCGGCGCGAATATCCAAATGCGCAGGTGCTGATGGGCACATCGACCGCCGGCATCGCCCACGCCGCCATCGCCGCGCACATCATAGGTCTGCCCATGGGCTATGTGCGCTCCGGCGCGAAGGATCACGGTCGCAACAACCGCATCGAGGGCAAGCTCGAGGCGGGTCAGCGCGTCGTCGTCGTCGAGGATCTGATCTCGACCGCGGGCAGCGCGCTGGACGTCGTGGAGGCGCTGCGCGATGCGGGCGCGGAGGTGCTGGGGATCGCCAGCCTGTTCACCTACGGCATGAAGAAGGGCCTTGACCGCATGGCCGCCGCCCATGTGCGCAACGTCTCGCTGACCGATTTTGACACCGTTGTGGCCGTGGCCGCGCGGGACGGCCTGATCCAAAGCGGCGACGTCGCCCGCCTGCTTGCCTTCCGCGATCATCCCGAGGACGAAAGATGGATTGGAGGAAAAAACGCATGAGAAGCCTCATCGACATACTCGATCTGTCCATCGGCGAAATCGACGATCTGCTTAAGAAAGCCAACGACATCATCGCCCACCCCGACGCCTACCGCGAAAAATGCCGCTATAAAAAGCTGGCCACGCTGTTCTTCGAGCCGTCCACCCGCACGCGTCTGAGCTTTGAAGCCGCCATGTATGAGCTGGGCGGGCAGGTGCTGGGCTTCTCGGAGGCGTCCTCCTCGTCCGCATCGAAGGGCGAGAGCGTCGCCGACACCATCCGCGTCGTGGGCGGCTATGCCGACATCATCGCCATGCGCCATCCCAAGGAGGGCGCGCCGCTGGTGGCCTCGATGGTCAGCGAGGTGCCGATCATCAACGCGGGCGACGGCGGCCACAACCACCCCACTCAGACGCTGACCGATCTGCTGACCATCTCCCGCGAAAAGGGACGGCTGGACAATTTCACGATCGGCTTCTGCGGCGATTTGAAATTCGGCCGCACCGTCCATTCGCTCATCGCCGCGCTCTCGCGCTATGAAAACGTGAAGTTCGCGCTGATCTCCCCCGCCGAGCTGAAGCTGCCCAGCTACATCAAAAAGGAGATCCTTCAGGCGAAGAACCTCGAATACATCCAGACGACCGATCTGGAGGCCGTCATGCCCGATCTGGACGTGCTCTACATGACCCGCGTACAGCGCGAGCGCTTCTTTAACGAGGAGGACTACCTGCGCCTGAAGGACAGCTACATCCTCACGCCCGAAAAGCTGCAATCGGCCAAAGACGACATGATCATCCTGCACCCGCTGCCCCGCGTGAACGAAATCTCGACCGCCGTCGACAGTGATCCGCGCGCCTGCTATTTCAAGCAGGCCAAATACGGCAAGTTCGTCCGCATGGCGCTCATTCTCAAGCTGCTGGAGGTGGAATAAATGAATATCGATTCGATTCACAACGGCATCGTGCTCGACCACATCAAGGCCGGCAAGAGCATGGAAATCTATAAATTCCTCAATCTGGACGCGCTGACCTGCTCCGTGGCCATCATCAAGAACGTCAACAGCCGCAAGATGGGCAAAAAGGACATCATCAAGATCGACACCGATCTGGACGTCGATCTCGACCTGCTGGGCTTCATCGATCCGGACATCACCGTCAACATCATCCGCGACGGCGTGCGCGTCGAAAAGAAGCACCTGACGCTGCCCGAGCGCGTGCAGGGCCCGCTCCGCTGCAAAAACCCCCGCTGCATCACCTCCATCGAGCAGGAGCTGCCGCAGATTTTCAAGCTGACCAACCCCAAGGCGCGCATTTACCGCTGCATTTACTGCGAGGCCAAGGCCGAATAACAAAAAACATCCGCACAAGCCGATATGGTCTGTGCGGATGCCTTTTCGTATGCGATTATTCCGCGTCGATGCGGCGGGCGAACATCCGGCCTGTCGCGCCGATCAGCCGGAGCACCTCGGGCATCAGCTCGAGATCGAACACGTTGATCGTATTGAACGTTTCAAAGCTCAGCGCACCCTGATAGCCCACGTCGCGCAGACCCTTGACGAAGCGCTTCCAGTCCAGACAGCCCATGTAGGGCGCCAGATGCTGATCGCCCTTGCCGTCGTTGTCGTGGATGTGCAGCGTCTCAAGGCGCTCGCCGATCTGCATGATCGCCGTGTATATATCCTTGCCCAGCAGCAGCGCGTGGCCGGTGTCCAGGCAGAAGGCAAAGCACTTTTCGCCCGCCATGTCGTTGAGCTCGTCGATATAGGCGGCGGCCTCGTTCATGTCGGAGCAGATGGCCTCATACACCTTGCGGCCGTTGGAATTGTAGGTAAACATATTCTCCAGACAGACGGTCACATGGTATTTCTTGATGTCGGGAATGAGCGCGGAATAGAGCTTGATGTTCGCATCCCACTCGTCGTCGGGATCCATGCGGTTGTTGTAATCGAAAAACGCCGGATGCACGATCATATACGGACAGTCCACATAGGCGCAGATGGCCAGACACTTCTTGAGCGCGTCCAGCACCTTTTCGTTATTGTAGGGCTTGTCCTTGACGTAGGTCGGGAACGGCGCGTGCGCCTGCCCGAACGTCACGCCGTATTTGGCGGCCGCCTCTTTGTACGGGCGGATCGCCTCCAGAATCTTCTCCATATCCTGATCGAAGAAGCCGGAAAACTCGCCGCTGACGATCTCTTTTCCGCTCATGCAGTGATCGATGTTGAAATCCACGCAGTCAAAGCCGGCCTCGTGAATCAGCCGAAAGCCCTCGTCGATCCCCACGTTGTCGAGAATCGAGCCGGTCTGAACGCCTATCTTTCTCATGATCTGTTTTCTCCTTTCGTTTGAAGGGGCGTTTTCCTTCGCCCATTTCAGCGCGTCACCTATTATAACGGATATGGCGCGGAATTACAAGCTCAACCGGCGCGCCGGACGGCAAAAAACATAATATAGTTGCGAAAAATCGGAACATAGTTGTTTACGCCGCGCCCGATTTGTGTTAAATTAATAGCGAAACAACGACAATTATAAAGGAGTGTTCCTATCATGTCCAAGCTCATCTGCCAGCGCACCGTCGTTCCCGCGGCGCATAAGAGCGTCATCTATCAGCTGTTCCTGCGCGCCTTCACGCCCGAGGGCACGCTGAACGCCGCCTCCGAGCTGCTGCCCCACCTCGCCGAGCTGGGGATCGATATCGTCTATCTCTGCCCCATCTGCGCGCACGATCCCGATGAGAACCCCGATTTCTGGAGCGACCGCCAGAAGGCGAGCGGCTGCAACAACCCGAAGAATCCCTACCGCATCAGCGATTACTATCACGTCGAGCCGGAATACGGCACCGACGACGACCTCAAGCGCTTCATCCGCCGCGCGCACGGGCTGGGCATGAAGGTCATGCTCGATCTGGTGTATTTCCACTGCGGCCCGACCGCCGCCCTGATCGACGAGCATCCCGATTTCGTCATGCGCAATGAGGACGGCTCAATCATCAACGGCCAGTGGCATTTCCCGAAGCTGAACTTCGACAATCCCGCGCTGCGCGAATATCTCTTCGACAACATGGTCTATTATGTGAATGATTTCGACGTGGACGGCTATCGCACCGACGTGGGCGACGGCATCCCGCTCGATTTCTGGGAGGAAGCGCGCCGCCGCCTTGACAAAATCAATCCGGATCTCATCATGCTCAACGAGGGCTTCAGCGCCGCCTCCATGGTGAACGCCTTCGACGTACTCTACGGCTTCCACTGGGCGAGCACGCTGCGCAATATGCTGCTCAGCGGCAAGCCCGTCTCCACGCTGAGCACAACATGGCTGGAGGATCGCGAGCGGCTGCCCGAAGGCGCGCTGATGACCCGCCACTACGACAACCACGATCTGGCCAGCGACGACTACGGCCACCGCTTCGAGCGCGTGCTGGACAAGCGGCAGATCGACAACGTCATTATCATGAACATGACAATGGACGGCGTGCCGCTGCTCTACAACGGCGACGAGATCGGCGACGGCCGCCGCCACAGCCTGTTCGCCAGCCCCGCGCTCAATCCGGGCTTCACCATCGACTGGGCGCAGGCGCTGACCGAGCGCGGACAGGATCGGCTGGCGCTCGTCACCGAGCTGATCGCGCTGCGCCACGGCGAGGAGCTGCTCACAGAGGGCGACATGGCGCTCGTGCCCACCGCCGAGCCGGAAAAGGTCTTCGCCTTCCGCCGCTTCTCCGACTATGAGGACGGACAAATCTTCGTGTTCGTCAGCTTCTGCAAAGAGCCGCTCAAGTGCGCCGTCGAGGCCGACATCGACGATTTCGCCGCAGCGACCATCCTCAGCCGCGGCGGCAATCTGAGCTTTGAAAACGGCAGGCCCGTGCTTGAGCTGCTGCCCTACGGCGCGCTGATCGTCCGCGCCTGATCCCTCATCAGGATTCATCCCGCCGCACAGTGCGTTCGGCGGGATTTTTATACCACCGGATTTTGCAAAGCAAAATTTTCTTTGCGCGGAGGGATGACAAAAGGGGCGGTTCAATGCTATAATGAGACGGATTCTCATAAAACAGTGAATACCAAAGCCGCAGGGGGATGGCTACCGTGAAGCATCTTCATTACAAGGATTCCAGTCTCTATCGTCTTTTTAATCTCCATGACGAAAAGGCCAAGGGGCGCAGCGTCATGCTGGCCTCGTCGATCCTGTCCGGCATCATCGGCTGGCTGACCGGCGGCCTGTTCTACACCAGCTTTCTGATGCACAACGGCATCGATCTGGTCAAAATCGGCATCATTTCCTTTGTGCCCTATATCGCCAACTGCTTCGCCGTGTTTGCGCCCAGCATCCTCGAGCGCTTTCCGAAAAGGCGCTGGGTGCTCTTCGGCGGCCGGCTGGCCTACTATCTGCTGACGATCTTCGGCACGACGGTCATGCCGTTTCTCGTCACCGATCCCGATCTGCGCACGCTCTGCTTTGCCATACTGATATTCGCCGCCAACATCACCAACGCGCTCTTTGCGGGCGGCTATTCGGCGTGGCATATCAACTTCATTCCCAACAACGTGCGCGCCGAGTATTTCTCCACCAGCTCGATGATCTCCAATTTCATCGCGCTGGGCACGGCGCTCATATCGAGCCTTGTGGCCGACGCGTTTTCCGCCTCGCCCTACGCCTACACGATCATCATCATACTGCGCTTTGTGGCGCTGGGCCTGGCGCTTCTGGAATTGTGGTTCCTGCTCCAGCCGGTGGAATACCCCTACGAAAAATCGGGCGACAAGGTGCGCTTCAGCGACATCTTCACCAAGCCCTTTTCTCATCCGAAATTCATGCGCACGCTGCTGCTGATGGGCCTGTGGACGTTCTTCGTCGATACGAGCGCCTCGTCCATCAACTATTATCTGCTCAACGACGTCGGCGTGAGCTATACGTTCACGTTTACGCTCAATATGCTCTATCCGTTCTTCATACTGTTCCTCTTAAAGCCGGTCAACCGACTGATCCGGCAGCATGGCTGGCTGCCCATGTTCGCCGTCGGCGCGATCCTCTACGCGATTCCCTCGTTCACCTATTCCTTCGTCACCGCCGCGAACTACCTCTGGCTCATGCCCATCGTCCGCCTCACCCAGCACGCGTTCGGCGTGCTGCTCAATACGGCCTATTCCAACGTGGTCTACGTCAATATGCCCGAATCCGACCGCGTGAGCTATCTGGCGTTCTATTCGATCTTCATAAACGCGCTGGCCTTCTGCGGCGTGCTGTTCGGCACATGGTTCGTGGGCACGTTCCCGAACCTCGATCTGGCGATCGGCGCGCTGCACTTCGGCAAGGTGCAGGTGCTCATGTGGGTCGAATCCTTCGGCCGCGCGTTCGTAGGCGTCCTGACGCTCGCCATGATGCGCAGCATCCGGCCCGACGAAGCCTGAAAAAGCATAAAACAGCGCCGTCCGATATTTTCTCGGACGGCGCTGTTTCTTATGGATTTTCCCGCTGCGCGCGTTCTCTCTCTTCCCGGAGGCGCTGCTTTCTCGCCTCGGCGCGCGCCTGTCCGCGGTCCCAGACGGCCTTCTCCTCATCCGTTTCGAGGATCAGGCCGGGCACGCGGCAGGGTCTGCCGTTTTCGTCCAGCGCCACCATGATGAGCCGGGCGCTGTTGATCAGCGTGCTTTCGCCGCTGAGCGCCTCGCGATAGGTCTTGACGCTGACTTCCATAGAACTGGTGCCCACATAGTTGAGCCGGCCTCTGAGCACGATCACATCGTTCGGGAATGCGCCCTTGTCAAACTCCAGCTTGTCCACAAGCGCCGTGGTCACATGGCAGCCCGCGTGCCGCCGCGCCACCGCCGCGCTCACCTCGTCGATCCACGCCATGAGCTGGCCGCCGAAGAGACGCTGCGCGCCGTTCATATGCGCCATTGTCAGCACGTGAACCTGCTGCGATTCGGAATCGGCCACTCTTTTCATCGGTCTATCGTCGCTCATCTGACAACCTCGCTGAATATCGCGCCGAGCCGGCGAATGCCCTCGCCGATGCGCTCGTCGCTCATGGTCGAATAGTTCAGGCGCAGCGCGCTGGAGGGCTTGTCCATATCCACCATGAACGTGCTGCCGGGCACATAGACCACCTTGTTCGCCGCGCAGGTCGCCGCCAGCGCCTGCGTATCCACGCCGTGTCCCAGATCGCACCAGATGAACAGGCCGCCGTTCGGGCGCGTACAGGTCACGTCCGCGGGGAAATCGCGCGCGATGGCGTCCAGCATTGTGCGGCACTTGTGCGCGTAGTTGGCGCGCATTTTGACGATGGCCGCGTCCAGATCAAAGCGCGTCATATACTCATAGGCCAGCAGCTGCGGCAGCATGGCCGTGTGGACGTCGCTGATCTGCTTGCCCACGACGATCTTCTGCACGATGGCCTGATTGGCGCACACAAAGCCGATGCGCAGGCCGGGCGCGAGGATCTTTGAAAACGAGCCGCAGTAAATCACGCGGCCGTCCACGTCCATGGACTTGATCGTGGGAACCTTCGTGCCGTCGAAGGTCAGATCGCCGTAGGGATTGTCCTCGATGATGATGAGGTTGTTTTTGCGGGCGATTTCGTAGACGGCCTTGCGCTTTTCAAGGCTCATTGTCGTGCCCATGGGGTTCTGGAAGGTCGGGATGGTGTAGATCAGCTTCGCATTTTTGTTTTCGGCGACGGTCTTTTCGAGAGAGGCGATGTTCATGCCGTCCTCGTCCATCTTTACGCCGGCCAGATGCGCGTTGTAGGAGCGGAATGCGTTGAGCGCGCCGATGAAGCTGGGCTCCTCGACGATCACCGTGTCGCCCTCGTTGACCAGCGCCTTTGCGGACAGCTCGATGCCCTGCTGGCCACCGGAGACGATGATCACCTCGTCGTCTGCGTTGTCGATATGCTCGACGCGCTTAAGCCGTGCTTTCACGGCCTCGCGCAGCGGCGTATAGCCCTCGGTCACGCCGTACTGGAGCGAGAGCACCGGCTGATTTCTGAGCAGCTCGGCGGCGATATCCGCCAGCTCTTCGTTGGGAAACAGCTCCGGCGCGGGATTGCCGCCGGCCAGAGAAATGACCTCGGGATCGGCCGCGAATTTGAAGATTTCGCGAATGGCCGAGCCGCGCATGGTGCTCATGCGGTCTGAAAAACGATAGTCCATAATACGTTCCTCCGTTTGGGTTTGTCAGATGCGATAGACGTCCTCCGGATTCTCAGCCGCAAAGCCGCCCGCCGAGAGGATCGCCTCGGCCTTTTCAATATCGTCCACGCGCATCACCACGAGCGCCTTGCCGCCCACGCGGCCCGTGCAGGCGTACATATACTCAATGGCGATATCCGCGTCCGAGAGCAGCGACACCACCTCCGCCGCGCCGCCGGGACGATCGGCCATGACCGTGGCCACCATATCGGTAATGCGCACCGTCACGCCGGAATCGGTCAGCACGCGCTTGGCCTCCTCGGGCCGATTGACGATCAGGCGCAGCACGCCGAAATCGGTCGTGTCCGCCAGAGACAGCGCGCTCACGTCGATGTTATGCCCGGCCAGCTCGCTCATAACCGCGGCCAGACGGCCCTTCTTGTTTTCCAGAAATACGGACAGCTGCTTGATGATCATGCGGACTCTCCCCTTTCCTTTTTACTGGCTATTTTACAGCCTGCGCCGGTCGATGACGCGCTTGGCCTTGCCCTCGCTGCGTTCGATGCTCTTGGGATTGACCAGATGCACCTTCGCGCCGATGCCCAGCATGCTGCGCAGCTCGGCAGTGATCTGCTTTTCGATCTTCTCGATGGATTTTACATCGTCGGCGAAGAGCTGCTCGCTCATCTCGACGTTCACATCGAAGGTGTCGTTGTTGTTCACGCGATCGACGATGATCTGATAGTTGGGCGTAATGTCGCCCACGCTGACCTTGAGCAGCACCTCCTCGATCTGCGAGGGGAACACGTTCACGCCGCGGATGATCAGCATATCGTCGCTGCGCCCGCTCGGCTTGTTCATGCGGATGTGCGTGCGGCCGCAGGCGCACGGCTCGTAATTGAGCGAGCAGATGTCGCGCGTGCGGTAGCGGATGAGGGGAAAGCCCTGCTTGGTCAGCGTCGTAAAGACCAGCTCGCCCGTCGCTCCCTCGGGCAGCACCTCGCCGGTGTCGGGATCGATGATCTCGGGAATGAAATTGTCCTCATTGATGTGCATGCCCGCCTGACATTCGCACTCATAGGACACGCCCGGCCCCATGATCTCGGACAGGCCGTAGATGTCATACGCCTTAATGCCCAGCTTTTCCTCAATCTGCGCGCGCATACTCTCCGTCCATGGCTCCGCGCCGAATATGCCGCACTTGAGGCTCAGCTGATCCTTCACGCCCAGCTTTTCGATTTCCTCGCCCAGATACATGGCGTAGGACGGCGTGCAGCACAGCACGGTCGATTTGAAATCGATCATCGTCTGGATTTGCAGCGCCGTGTTGCCCGCGGAAATCGGTACAACCGTCGCGCCGACGCGCTCTGCGCCCGCGTGCGCGCCAAAGCCGCCGGTGAACAGGCCGTAGCCGAACGCCACCTGCACAATATCCTCCGCGCCCACGCCGATCGCCGTCAACATCCGCGCGATGCAGTCCGCCCACATCTCCAGATCTTCCCTCGTATAGCCCACGACGATGCGCTTGCCCGTCGTACCCGAGGACGCGTGGACGCGCACGATGCTCTTCAGCGGCTCGGCGAACAGCCCGTAGGGATAGTAATCGCGCAGATCCTTCTTGTAGGAAAAGGGCAGGCGCGGCAGATCCTCAAGGCCGTGAATATCCTCCGGCCTGAGATTCATCTCGTCCATGCGCTTCCTGAAGCACTCCACACGCTCGTACATCCGCTTGACCTGAGCGACCAGCCGCTCGCTTTGCAGCTTTCTGAGCGCCTCGCGCGGCATCCGCTCGACGCTCTCCTGATAATAGGCCATAGGCTTTTGTCCTCCATGCCAGACAGCTCGAATTTTGTATGATTGCAAATAACGGCAAAGTCAAACCGACCTGCCGTCATTCGCTCTTATATTATTTTACAGTTGATTGTAGCCCATATCAAAGGCGCTGAGGTTAACGCTGAGCAATTTTTCAGGTACGGTCGATTTGATCGCCTCGACCCACTTTTCATACGGAATGTCCGTGCTCTTCGCCAGCAGGCCGATCAGCACCACGTTGACCGCCTTGGCGTTGCCCGCAATCTTGGCCAGCGCCAGCGCGTTGATCGCCTTTACCTCGGCCTGAGCGCCCATTTTGTCGATGATCGCCTGCGGATACTCCGCCGCGCCGATCACGACGGGCATGGGGTTGATCTGCTGCGCATTGACGAGGATTTTGCCGCCCGCGCGCAGATACGGCAGCGCCCGGTAGGCCTCGAGCAGCTCGAAGGCCAGTATGATGTCGGCCTCGCCCTTGCCGATGATGGGAGAATACACCTTCTCGCCGAATTTGACGTAGGTCACGACGCTGCCGCCGCGCTGGCTCATGCCGTGAACCTCGCTCAGCTTCACATCGTAGCCCTCGCCGATCAGCGCGCTGCCCAGGATCCGGCTGGCCAGCAGCGTCCCTTGGCCGCCCACGCCGACAATCATGATATTGGTCGTTTTCATGCCCGCTCCTCCTTTTCAATCGCGCCGAAGGGACATACGTTGACGCACAGCCCGCAGCCGTTGCACTGATTGGGATCGATCTGCACCGCGCCCTCAACCAGAGAAATGGCGGGGCAGCCCAGCTTCATACACGCATGGCAGTTCTTGCAGCGATCGGTGATCAACGCGCGGCCGCTGTATTTGACCGTCTTGAGCAGCGCGCAGGGCCGCTGAGCGATGATGACGGAAGGCTCGTCGCGCTCGACCTCCTCCTTAACGACTCTCTCGAACGCTTTCACGTCAAACGGATCGGCCACGACGACGTGCTCCACGCCCACGGCATGGCAGAGCGCCTCGAGATCGACCTGCTTCGTCTTCTCGCCGCGGATGGTCTTGCCGGTGGTGGGGTTATCCTGATGGCCGGTCATGCCGGTGATCGAGTTGTCGAGTATGATGACGGTGTTCGCGCCCTTGTTGTACACGATG
>OLPR01003335.1_pt1 | contig 10842 bp, 10 predicted proteins | sample 1672761 | NCBI WGS metagenome assembly OLPR01 (sample SAMEA3136721, study PRJEB25190) | human gut metagenome | biome: human gut; feature: human-associated habitat; material: faeces | place: Austria | collected 2013
GCCCACGGAATCGAAGCGGCCGGACTCGCGCCACAGCGCGGCGGGCATGGTCACGGGGAAGAGCACCTCCTGGCCGCCGATGCGATCCATTTCCTCGCGCATGATCTTCTCGATCTTCGAGGTGATGCGCTTGGTGATGGGGCAGAGGGTGAAGATGCCGTTGCCGACGGGCTTGATGTAGCCGCCGCGCATCATCAGCGCCTGGCTGGCGATCTGGCAGTCGGCGGGAGTTTCCTTAAAGCGCTTGGAAACGAGATTTCTGACCTTCATGTGCGTTCGCTCCTTTACGGATGGTTGAGTTGGATGGCTTGGATTGAAAAAACCTCCGCCCCCGTTATTTGCAGGGGCGAAGGATTGCTTCGCGGTACCACCTTGCTTGATGCTCGTGCGCCCGGTAACGGGGGCGGCCGGCGGAATTTCGCGCCGAGAGTTCGGCGGCGGGTTCTTCCGCGTGCTCGGGAGTCCGGGCCGCATCCGCCCTGCGGGCGCGCGCCTTCCAGCCGTGGGCGCGCTCTCTGAGACCTTCGGGCAGAGGGCTTCTCCTTCGTTGCAGCTTTCATTATATCGCGCCCGGCGGGCGAATGCAAGTGAATTTTTGCGAAAACGCCGACACGCGCCGCAGAGAATTGTTGAAGTTGAAGCATCCGACAGATAAAGGAAGCATATTCTTTGTAATATATCGCCATCATCCTGCATCCATTACTGCACGCGCTGCTCACGCGTGTTTTCGCTGTTTGCATCGATCACAAGGTTCACCTCCGTATTATTAGACGATGGTAACGGATATTTTGCTCATCAGTTCTTTTGGATGATTTTGTCTATTGACAGACTGGAATCTCCAACCGTTGCTGGGAAATGTGCGCTGCGTTTAATAAATAACTTGATTGCCGTCCGAATTCTCGTTATAATGAAAAAAGCAATGAGGAGGACGGAGGTTGGAAAATGAGCATACTGGCGCTGGATGTTGGCGGAACTGCGATCAAATCCGCATTGTTCGAAAACGATGGGCGTATTTCAATGGAGAAAGAAACCCCTTCGCAGGCTAAATGCGGCGGCCACAGGCTGATGGAAAACGTAAAAACAGTTATTGACAGCTATTCGGGCTATTCGGCGCTCGGCGTGTCGATGACTGGACAGGTGGATTCCCGATCCGGAAAAATCGTATTCGCCAACGACAACGTTCCGAATTTTACAGGAACGCCTGTGGCTGATATTCTGCGGGCGCACGCCCATGTGCCGGTTGCGGTGGAAAACGACGTCAATGCCGCTGCGCTGGGTGAAGCCTGGTTCGGCGCGGGAAGAGGATATCCTGACTTTCTGTGTCTCACCTATGGCACGGGCGTAGGGGGCGCTATCGTTGCAGGCGGCCGCATCTATGGAGGCGCCGACGGCGTTGCCGGCGAGATGGGGCATATCCTCACTCACCCCGATGGCCTGCCTTGCGCATGCGGCCAGCGAGGCTGCTATGAGCAATACGCGTCCATGTCTGCACTGCTTCGCAGCGCGCAGAGTTCCTTTCCTCAGATTCATAACGGGCGCGAGCTGTTTGAAAAACTGCCTGAGCAACCTGAGCTTGCACAGATCGTGGCTGCATGGGAGCTGGAAATCGTTTACGGCCTCGTCAGCTTAGTGCATATTTTCAATCCGTCGCTGGTTGTGCTGGGAGGCGGCGTAATGGGGCAAAAATCCGTTTTACAGGGAATTCGCACGCTGCTGTATCCTCGCGTTATGAACAGCTATCGCGGCGTTGAAATTGCGGGTGCGCAGCTTGGGAATCACGCTGGACTCTATGGCGCGTTTACATTGGCCAGGCAGGCTTTGGAGGAGAAGATATGACAGGAAATATTCTGCAGGAAATCCACGCACGCTATGGCAAATTCACCCGAGTAGAGCGGCAGGTTGCGGACGTCGTGCTCGAACGGCCGGATCAGGTTGTGTACATGTCCATTACAGGATTGGCGGATGCCTGCGGAGTAGGCGATACGAGCGTATACCGCTTTTGCCGCGCTCTGGACAAAAAAGGCTATCAGGATTTCAAAATGGCGTTGGCACAGGCGCTGGCCACCGGTTCAGAGGACGCCGCGGCTACGCAGATGACGGGCATCGTGGGTTTTCAGGATGATCTGGACACTGTTGTTCAGAAGGTGCTTTCCACGAACCTCTCCGCGCTGAACGAGACCTATCGGCTGATTCGCATGGAGGATATCGATACCGCTGTGAGATGGATGATTGGCGCCAGAAGCATTCATTTTTTCGGCGTAGGCGGGTCTATGGTCACGGCCATGGAGGCGCAGAGCCGCTTCATGCGCATCACCGGGAAAGTACATATGGTGGAGGACACGCATTTGCAGGTCATGAGCGCCGCGCTGCTGGGGTCGGAGGATCTCGCGATTGCCTTTTCTTATTCCGGGGCGACCAAGGATACGCTGGAGGCAGTCAATCGAGCACGCGCGGGCGGTGCGAAAATTATCGGGATTACCCATTTTACCCGTTCTCCTTTGAGCGCCGTTTGCGATCTGCAGCTGCTGTGCGGTGCGAATGAGGGCCCGATGCAGGGCGGTTCCATGTCGGTTAAAATGTCACAGCTGTTTCTGCTGGATCTGCTCTATGTGGAGTATTTTAAGCGCACACGGGAGACCTCTATGGCGAACCGTACTGCAACGGCGGACGCGGTTTCCGACAAAATGTACTGAGAATGCGCATGTCCCGCCTTTAGAGCTGTTGGAAATCTCGTTCTATTTGGAACGGGATTTCTTTTTTTTGGCTGAAAATGGAAAAAAATTCCGGAAAAGTACTTGCTTTTTGGAAATAAACTGGTATAATAGTCTATGAAAGGATGAACGAGATGAGCAAATTGATTCAAAAAGAAAAAATCCTGTCCAAAATTAAGGACGGTTTGATTGTCTCCTGTCAGGCGCTGGAAAGCGAACCACTGTACAGCTCCATGATTATGAGCCGCATGGCTTTGGCGGCGATGCAGGGCGGTGCGCGCGGCATCCGGGCAAATACGCCCGTAGATATTTGCGCCATTCGGCAGACAGTGGAGCTCCCGGTGATCGGTCTGACCAAAAAAACTTTTCCCGGCTGCGACGTGTACATTACGCCTACAGAGGAGGAAGTGGACGCGCTTCACGATACGGGCTGCGAAATCATCGCCATGGATGCGACGCGGCGTGAACGGCCGAATGGCGAAACCATTGATACGCTCTTTCCGCGCCTGCGGGAAAAGTATCCCGATCAGATGTTCATGGCGGACGTCGCTACTTTTGAAGAGGGCGTCAATGCCGAACGCCTGGGATTCGATCTGGTGAGTACTACGCTGGCCGGCTACACGGAGGAGACGCACGGACGGAATCTTCCGGATTTTGAACTGATGCATCGTCTGGCGCAGACGCTGAAAATCCCGACGATTGGAGAGGGCGGCATCTGGTCGCCGGAGGAACTGAAGATGGCGATGGAGCAGGGCGTTTTTGCCTGCGTTGTGGGCACGGCGATCACCCGGCCGCGCGACATCACTCGCCACTTTGTCAGCGCGCTGAATTAAAGAACACACGATATCCGCAAAAGGAGAGTTTGTATGTTTGAGAAAAAGGCAATTCCCGTAAGTGAGCGCTGGGCCATTGCATATGGAACCGCCGACTCGGCGGAGCTGCGTGCGCTGGAGCTGCTGTCGGAGGGACTTTCGACCTACGTTACCGAATACACGCTGGAAGTCCGGCAGGCAAGCGAAATGCCTGAGGATGGCAACGTGATTCTGATCGGCATGGCTGATTCCAATCCTCAGATCACCGCGCTGCTGGGCACGCAGGAATTGCCTGCGCAGGGCTATCGCCTGAAGGTGATGGATCGCCCCGGACATGCGGGAAAGCAGCTTGTCCTTATTGCGGGTGCGGATCTGCGCGGTCTCCTGTACGGCTGCATTGATTTTCTCTATCAGTATCTCCCGGAGGCGGATTACGACTTCTTCCGTCTGCCGAGCATGTATATCTATCGCCTGCTGGACGCCAAATGCGGTGAGCCGCGCGCGATGCGCCTGCCGGAGATAGACGTCACCCGTTCTCCGAAGATCGAAAAGAGAGGCATCTGGTGCTGGGGACACGTCATTTACGACTATCGCAAATTCCTGGACAACATGCTGAAGCTGCGGATGAATGAGATCATCGTATGGAACGATCATCCGCCGGTCAACGGCAAGGCGTTTGTGGAATACGCGCATCACAACGGCATAGATGTTATCTGGGGATTTTCGTGGGCGTGGGGCGTGGATATCGATCTTTCGACTCCCGGCGAAATGGAGCGCTGGAAGGACGTCATCCTCGCCGAATATCACGACAAATACGCGTCTATGGGCGGCGACGGCATCTACTTCCAGACGTTCACCGAAACGCATGACGACATGAAGGACGGAAAGGTCATCGCCGAAGAAGCTGTCAAATGGGTCAATTACATTTCCGGCGAGCTGCTTAAGCTCTATCCGAAACTGCGCATTCAGTTCGGCCTGCACGCCACGTCCGTCAATCATCGCATGGACACCATTGCTCAGACCGATCCTCGGGTGGAGATTATCTGGGAGGACTGCGGCGCGTTCCCGTATTCCTATTCCTCCGGCGATGTGGGCGACTTCGACAAGGCCGTTGCGTTCACCGATCAGATGATTCATCAGCGTGCAACCGGCGGCTGCGGCGCGGTGCTGAAGGGCATGGTCTGGCTGGACTGGACGCATTTCGAATACAAGACCGGCCCGTTCGTGCTGGGCTGCGCCAGCGAGGCGTTCCGCAAAAAGCGCACCGAGGAAAAGCGCCGCTTCTGGCATTTTGTGGGCTGCGACTGGCTGAACAACGCCGATTACTGCCGCAGGATACTCAAGCAGCTCGCGGACGGCTGCGGCGGCCGAACGGACGTGACCTTCCTGGTGGAGGACGCGATGTTTGAAGAGGCGCTGTGGTATCCCGTGGCGATGGCCGGCGAGATGCTGTGGAACGCCGACCGCTCCATCGAGGAGCTGAATCGCGCGGCGGCGCGGCGGCAGGACGTCGTATTCGCCTGACAAACGGTTTATTTGCGGCTCGAGCAGCCGCCAGTAAAAAATAAATGAAAGGACGGATTTCCAATGACACACCTGAAGAAACTGGTATCTGCGCTGCTGGTTCTGGCAATGCTGCTGAGCGCGTTCGCCTTTGCCGAGAGCAACATGGAGGACCTCGGCGGCGGCTACTATCGCTTTACCGAGCCGGTGACCATCACCGTCGGCAAGGCGCAGAGCCCCGCAAACTGGCCGGATGCGCAGGATTCCGAGGAGAGCAACCTCGCGACGCGCACGCTGCTGGAGAAGTTCAACATCGATATCAAATACGACTGGATCTCCGATGATTACTACACCAAGCTCGCCATGAGCATCACCGGCGGCGACATCCCGGACGTGTTCGTGATCGACAGCGAGCACTACAACCTCTACAAGGAGCTCGTCGACAACGACATGCTGGCCGACCTCAGCGAGACCTATGAAAAGTACGCCAGCGACTACGTTCGCAAGCTCTACGAGGGCTACGACAACAAGCCCCTTGAGGCGTTCACCGATGAAAGCGGCGCGCTCTACGGCCTGCCGCAGGGCTCGTTCTATTATGGCAGCGAGAATTATCTCTGGCTGCGCCAGGACTGGCTGGACGAGCTGAACCTCGAGGTTCCCAAGACGATGGAGGATCTGGAAAAGGTTCTGGTCGAGTTCCGCGATAAGAAGGGCTCCAAGGGTCTGCTGCTGAGCAAGAACGTCACCGGCACGTTCAACAGCCTGTCCTCCCTCGCGGCGGCCTACGACGTCTATCCCGGCGCGTGGGTGGAAAACGACGACGGCGAAGTCATTTACGGCTCCATCGATCCCCGCATGAAGGATCTGCTGACCGTGCTGCAGCGCTGGTACAAGGAAGGCCTCATTCATCCGGAATTCATGACCAACGACGATCCCGTAAACCAGGCGAAGTTCTGCTCCGGCGAAAGCGGAACGCTGATCGGCAACGCGTGGTCCTCCTGCGGCATGGGCGAGCTGCTGAATGTCGACGGCGCGAAGGTGACCGTCGCCGCATGCCCCGTGGACGCCGAAGGCCATTACAACCTGCTGATGGTGCCCGTGTGGAGTCAGGTGCTCTGCGTGAGCAAGGATTGCGAAAACCTCGCGGCGGTCATGGAGGTCGTGAACTACGTCTCCGACAAGCTCGGCGAGTTTGGCACCGACATCTACACCTTCTACAACGTTCAGGGCATTCAGTGGACCAGCTACTATCCCTTCGGCAACTTCAACCTCGTAGCCGCCGACGAAATCATCGGCACCTACTACGGCATCAAGGAATATCAGGAAACCGGCGAGCTCTCCCGGCCCTACGAGCTGGACTGGCTGATTTACCTGGTCGACAAGTACCTCAAGGGCGAGCCGTATGACGCCGAGCCCTCCGCCGTGTTCTGGTATACCTATGCCTACTACTATGTGTGCGATCTGATTGTGCAGGACAATGTGGTTCGGAAGGATCAGGCCTTCACCAGCCGCACCGAGTCCATGTCTGATTTCTGGTCGAACCTGCAGACTCTGGAATCTACCTACCTGCAGTCCATCATCATCGGCGACAAGGACGTCGACGCCTATGACGAGTTCATCGCTTCCTGGAAGACGGAGGGCGGCGACATGATCACCGACGAAGTGCACGACATGATGTCGTAAACACCGTACGGCTCGGGACGTCATGCGGGAACGCATGACGTCCCATCTCTAATCGGAAACGACGTTGGAAAGGGGAAACCCTATGTGGAACAAGAAATATGAGCGATTTTATCATGCAATGATGTGGCCCGGCATGATTATGCTGATTCTGTTTAACTTTATCCCATTGTACGGCATCGTAATGGCTTTCCAGAATTTCAAGCCTGTCAAGGGAATCTTCGGGTCGGAATTCGTGGGACTGAAAAACTTTCAGAAGCTCATGATGATGTCCGGCTTCCGTCAGGCAGTCGGCAATACGGTGATCATCGCGGTGTTCAAAATCATCGCCGGCATCGTCGTTCCGGTTTTCTTTGCGCTTCTGCTCAACGAATGCGCCAATTCCAAAATCAAGCGCACCGTTCAGACGATCTGCTATCTGCCCAACTTCCTGTCCTGGGTCATTCTGGGCGTAATCTTCACGAATTTCTTCTCGCTCACTGGCATGTTCAACCAGATGCTCGCCCTGTTCGGCATGGATCCCGAGATTTGGATGATCAAGGCCTCCTCCTTCCGCACGCTGCTGGTTACCACGGATACGTGGAAAAACTTCGGCTATGGCGCGATCATTTATCTCGCCGCCATGACCGGAATCAGTCAGGACATGTACGAGGCGGCGGACATCGATGGTGCGTCCCGCATGCAGAAAATCCGCTATCTGACATTGCCCAGCATCGTTCCAACCATTATTCTGATGACGACGCTTTCCCTGCGAGGCATCCTTGACGGCGGCTTCGATCAGGTATTTAATATGTACTCTGAGCTCGTTTATTCTACGGGCGATATCATTGATACCTACATATATCGTCTGGGTCTTGTGGATTTGAAATACAGCATGGCCTCTGCCGTGAACCTGGCAAAATCTGCCGTGAGCTTCATCCTGATTATCCTGAGCTACGGCCTTGCGCGCAAATTCTCCGGTTATCAGATCTTCTAGGGAGGGAGAGACTGCTATGAAAAAAAGACTGACTGCCTTCGACGCAGTGGTATATCTCCTTCTGGCGATATTCTCCCTGCTTTGTCTGGTTCCGCTGCTCAACACGCTGGCGATTTCCTTCAGCGACCGCACCAGTGCCGCTGCCGGAAAGGTCTATTTCTGGCCCGTTAATTTTACCGTCGCAGCCTATAAGGAAATGCTGAAGGATCGTCAGTTCTTCGTTTCCTTCGGCGTGTCGGTCGTGCGCGTCATTATAGGCACGGTCATTCATCTGGCGTTCAGCGTTCCCATGGCCTATGCGCTCTCCCGCCCGAAGAGTGTGTTTCGCGCCCGCAATATCTATATGTGGCTGGTGGTGTTCACCATGCTCTTCAACGGCGGTCTGGTCGCAACCTATATCTGGATTAAGGATATGGGCATGGTCGACACCATGTGGGCGCTGACGCTGCCGTGGGCCGTTCAGGTTTACAATGTCATCGTGTTGATGAACTTCATGAAGGGCCTGCCCAAAGAGCTGGAGGAAGCGGCGCTGATCGACGGCTCTAACCCACTGAATACGCTTCTGAAAATCATTGTGCCGCTGTCCATGCCCTCCATCGCGACGATTACGCTTCTGTGTGTCATCGGCCATTGGAACGACTATTTCACTGGCCGCATTTATATCAACAGCCCGTCCAAGCTGCCCCTGCAGACCTACATCTACGCGCTTTCTACTGAAATGAGCGCCGCGACCCTCGTGGGACTGACTCCGGAGGAAATTGTGGCCAAGATGAAAGTCTCCAGCCTGACGTTCAACTGTGCGAAGGTCGTCATCGCCACGATCCCCGTGTTGCTGATCTATCCGTGGCTGCAAAAGTACTTTGTGAAGGGCCTCGTCATGGGAGCGGTCAAAGGTTAAGGTGACACCGCACAAATGAGGCGGTTGGCCGGCGAATGGATTTTTCGTCAGATGCAAATGCAAATTCCGAAGGTTTACTGGAGGGTAATCGAGGAATCTGCATGCCGCAGATGGCGGAAAAGACAGAGCCAGACGCACTGCCGAATTGTGCGGTGTTGCCTTAAACTCCACGTACAAGAACCGGGCGCTTTTCGCAGGCACCCGGTTCTTGTATGCCAATGATAATCTTCGGCAAAACCGCACAAACCCAGACAAAAGACAGTACCCAAAAGGAGCTTGACGCGCTTCAGACGCGGCTGGATCGCCCCTTCGGCACATACCATCTTCCCCGTCATCCTCGGCGTGTCCGAACCGGCCCACAGCGACAGGGAGCTGGAGGAGATCAACCGCAACAGCTCCAAGCGCATCGACATCGGTGGCAGAGCGCTGAGCCGCTACGAGTGGACGCAGGAGCAGCGGAAGCTCGAGACCGCCGTGCGCGCTCAGAAGGACATCACGAATCTCGCCAAGGTCAGCGGCGACGACGTCGCCCGCCGGGATGCTCAGGCGAAGATCAACGCGCTGATGGATCGATACGACAGAATCACCGAGGCCGCCGGGCTGTAGACCGACTACAAGAGAATGTATGTGGCGGGATTCCGATCTGTTTCAGCAGACCCCAATTTGACTTTCATCCGAAATGATGCTAAAATAAAAGCAGCCAGTGATCTCCCGAAGGTGCTTCGAGGCTTGCCCGACGAAGTTACAAAGGCAACAGCAGATGTTAGCTTTGATATTGTTCGCGGTATTATACCCAAAGTAGTCCCCGTGTTGGCGGTTGTGGTTATGGCTGGAAAAGATACAAGCACACCGATACGAGACCTGAAACGCCTTTACGCCACTTACCCAGATTATGGCATGGCCTCGGACTGGCAAAAGAAGTCTGGATCGGTTATGACAAGCAATTTTGCGTATGAATTGCACTGGTATGAGGCCAATGGGCTTGTACCGCCAAATGAAATTAAAGTGAAGAGGGTGAAATGATTGAAAGTCCGCTACGTCGGCAAAAGCTATGGGGTTGATAGTATGACCAATGGGAAAGTCTATGATGTGCTTGAGGTGGATCAAGTAGTCGGCGCCTTGCGCATTGTAGATGACAGCGATGAGGACTATCTTTATCACCCCAAGTCGCCTAAGCCTAACGGAGCAAAAGAAGCCTACGGTCGTTTTGAAATCGTTGAGGACGACGAAAGCGGCTCGCTCCGAAAAGCGATATACGGCTAATATTCATAACCGCCCAGCGCAAGCGAGGCGGTTTTTCTATGCCCTGAAAAGGAGGAAGCACCATGAAACTGTCCATTCTGGGCACTGAATACGAGGTCATCCGCAAGAATTACGCGGACGATCCGTATTTCGAGGCCCACGGCTGCAACGCCTACTGCGACAAGCTCGGCAAGCAGCGCGTCATCTGCTCCGCGGACACGCATCCGGCGTTTGCCGACGATGATGATTTTGCCCGAGCGATGTGCGAAAAGGCGACGCTGCGCCATGAGATCGTCCACGCGTTCCTGTTTGAGAGCGGCCTCGACAGCAGCTCCAACAGGATCACCGACATGGGCTGGGCCGAGCACGAGGAAATGATCGACTGGATCGCCCTGCAGGCCCCCAAGCTGCATGCGGCCTTCGAAGCCGCCGACGCGCTTTAACTCAATAACCCCACGGCATTGAGCCGCCGGCGGTGCTGCGCTCAAATCTATGATTTGAGCGCAGCAGTCTGCAAAGCAGACCCGGAAGACATGCAGGTCTTCCGGCCTTTGAGAGCCGATCACTCTCCCGGCGGCTTTTGCATACCCTTTTCCGCCCTGATCAAGTGGAAAAGACCTCAAAAATCCAGCCGAACGCAGCGGCCAATCTGCGGAATAGCCGACGGGCGTAAAACGGAAGGAGAACTAACCATGAATAGTGCGAAGGACTTTTTTAACCCTGTCAATCTCCAGCTCTTTGGAGAAGAAAACGGCGCTGATTCCGGCGCTTCCGGCAGCGAGAATGCCGCTCAGGGCGCGCAGGAGGCCTCAGAACAGCCTCGCACCTACACGAGGAGGAATTATTGCAGGCCTCCATCGACAGCGCCGTCAAACAGCGTCTGGCGCGCGAGAGGCGCGACGCGGAGAAGCGCATCGAGCAGGCCCGGGAAGAGGCCCGCAGCGAGGCCGAGAAGCTGGCCCAGATGAACGAGGCCCAGCGCGCCGAGCATGAGCGCCAGCGCGCGGAACAGGCCGCCAA
>OLPR01003336.1_pt1 | contig 10832 bp, 8 predicted proteins | sample 1672761 | NCBI WGS metagenome assembly OLPR01 (sample SAMEA3136721, study PRJEB25190) | human gut metagenome | biome: human gut; feature: human-associated habitat; material: faeces | place: Austria | collected 2013
ACTCGGCGGTGATCTGCGCGGCCTGACCCGCGGGGCTGACGGTCATGCCCTCGCGGTATTCGTCCATGTTCTGCGTCACGCCGTCGGCCACGACGAATGTGTCGCTTGTCGTCGCGATGCGATCCTCGCAGGGCTTGTTCGGGCGGTCGTTTGTGCGCACGGCCTGTCGCACGGTATAGGTCATGATATTCACGCTCCAATGCACAAAGTACTTCTATTATACCACGCGCGCGCGATTTGATCAATCCATAACACGGAAATGTCACATTGCGGCGATTTGTATGAAAAAGTGATTAGAAAACGCAAAAATATTTTGAGATCAGGCAGGAGTTTTTACCATCGACGGCGAATAAGAGACAATACAAAGGCGAAAGGAGCGCCGCAGGAGAGGAGAGCGATTCCCATGGCAGCGCATAGGGGGCCTGCCGCCGAGCGGGCCTGACAGGAAGGCTAAAATCATTCAAAGTCAGGAGTTGAATTTCATGCGTATTACGATGACCGCCAAAAACTTCACCATCACCGAGCCGATGCGCGCTCGTATCGAAAAAAAGCTCAATAAAATGGATCGCTATTTCCGCGAGGAGGCGGAGGCGCAGGTTCGCCTGAGCCAGGAGCGCAATGTGCGCTTCATTGCCGAAATGACGCTCATGGTGGGCGGTGTGATGTTCCGCGCCGAGGAAGAGAACGACGATATGTACGCCGCCATCGACCGCGCGCTCGATCGGCTGGATCGCCAGGTACACCGCCACCGCACCAAGCTGGGCAAGCGCGCCGTTGCCGAGGTTCTCGCCGAGCCGGAGGACGCCGTGCCCGCGTGGGAGGAGCAGCCCGACGAGCTGGTGCGCGTCAAGCGCTTCGCCGTCAAGCCCATGGCCGTGGAGGACGCCATCGCCCAGATGGATATGCTGGGGCACAGCTTCTTCGTGTTCATCAACGCGGAGACGGGCATCACCAGCGTCATCTATCGCCGCGCAGACGGCAAGATCGGCATGATCGAGCCGATTCAGGGATAATTTCAAAGCATAATCCGGGGCGGAGCGTTCAAAGGGCGCTCCGCCCCGCTTTTTGTCAATCTATGTGTTTTCAAACGGCGGCGGCTATGCTATAATGAAGGCGGACGCGGCAGGCGGCGCGCGTTCGGAATGGGCGCGGCCGGCTGATGATTATGAACTGCGGGAGGACATGGACAATGATTGATATTTCCTCGATGACGAACAAGGAATGGGATCTGATCGTCGTGGGCGGCGGCATGACCGGCGTGGCGGCGGCCGTGGCGGCGAAGCGCGAGGGCGTTGAAAACGTGCTGGTGATCGAGAAGGCCGGCTATCTGGGCGGCGCGGCGGCGACCAGCCTGATTACGCCCTTCATGCGCTTTTACACCACGGTGGACGGAAAGCAGTATCTGCTCAGCCGCGGCTTTTTTACCGAGCTGCGCGCGCTGATGCGCGAAACCGGCGCGCAGAACGACAAGGATTACACCATCCATGAGGAATACCTCAAGGTGGCGCTCGACCGGCTGGCGAAGAAGGAGGGCATACAGCCGCTCTATCACGCCATGCTGTGTGGCGTTCACAAGGACGGCGAGACAATCACGGCGGTCGACGTGGCCACAAAGGCGGGAAAGCTGACGTTCAAGGCGCGCTATTTCATCGACTGCACCGGCGACGCCGATCTGGCCGCGCAGGCGGGCTGCCCGTTCCATCTGGGCCGTCCGGACGGACTGTGCCAGCCCATGACGCTGTGCTTCCGCGTGGGCAACGTGGACACCGCCGCGTTCTGGAAGGGCATGAAGGACGTGCAGAAGAAGTACAAGGAGCTGAAGGAGGCGGGCGAGATCAAGAATCCGCGCGAGGACGTGCTGGTGTTTACTACGCTGGACGAGGGCGTGATCCACTTCAACACCACACGCGTCGTGAAGCACGATCCCACCAATCCCTTCGACGTGACCGAGGCCGAGATGATCGCGCGCGAGCAGATGGCCGAGCTGGTCGAGTTCCTCAGGAAGTACGCGGCGGGCTGCGAGCACTGCCAGCTGCTCTATTCCGCCAGCGAGATCGGCGCGCGCGAAAGCCGCATGATCGACGGCGAATACCTGCTGACCGAAATGGATCTCAAGAACTGCACAAAGTTTGAGGACGCGATCGCCGCGGGCAACTATGACATCGACATCCACAATCCCGAGGGCAGCGGCACCAGTCACTACTTCTTTGCGGACGGCACATGGTATACCATTCCCTATCGCAGCCTGCAGCCCAAAAACGCCGACAATCTGCTGGTGGCCGGGCGCTGCATCTCCTCCACGCACGAGGCGCAGGCCTCCTACCGCATCATGCCCATCGTCACCACGCTGGGCGAGGCGGCGGGCGTGGCTGTGGCTGTGGCCAATGCCGACCACACCGGCGTGAAGCAGGCCGACGTGAAGAAGATCCAGGCCACGCTTGAAAAGAACGGGGCGTTCACCGGCCTTAATGCCTGATGCACCACAATCATAACCCGAACGGCGAGAAAACAGGCGGTTCGCGTGCTATAATAGAGTGAAAAGCGCGCGAGCCGCCGCTTTATATGCCGGCCGTGCGGCGCGCTGCGCTTCAGCGTGCGCTCGAAGGTGCTTCCGGAGCGGACAGGATGCAGGGCATTGAGGCGCTTCGATTCGAACGCTCGGGATTCGGCGACAGCGGTTCCGGGTGGAAGGCTCTCGGGGCGCGCTTCAAATGCTGCAGGGCTTTGCGGCGCTTCGATTCGAACGCTCGGGAATCGGCGAAAGCGGTTTCGGGTGGGAGATCGCGGGGCGCGCTGTAAGAGGGCGCGCGGACACACGGGACGCGCCGTTCCTTGCGGCGGTTTACAAAGAAAGGCATACGCGGCGCAAAAAGGCAGGATGACAGACAATGGTCTACGACGTACACGCACATATTTTTCCGGACAAAATCGCCGAAAAGGCGGCGCACAGCATCGGCGCTTTTTACGATGGCTTTCATATGGACTGCGACGGCAGCGTTTCGGGGCTCATAAGGGCGGGCGATCGGGCGGGCATCAGCCGTTTCCTCGTCCATTCCGTCGCGACGACGCCGGCGCAGATTCACAACGTCAACGCGTTCATCGCCGCGCAGGTGAAGGCGCGTCCTGATCGCTTTATCGGCTTCGGCTCGCTGCACCCGGATATGCAGGACGTCGAGGCCGGCGTTCAGAGCATCATCGATCTGGGGCTGCACGGCGTGAAGCTGCACCCGGATATGCAGGCGTTCGCGCTGGACGAGGATCGCGCCATACGCCTTGTGAAGGCGGTCGAGGCGAAGGGACTGCCGATGATGATCCACGCGGGGGACTATCGCTATCATTACTCGAATCCGCCGCAGATCCGTAAAATGCTTGCCGAAGCGCCCGATCTGACGGTCATTGCCGCGCATTTCGCCGGCTACAGCGTCTGGGACGAGGCCGAGAGCCTGGCCGGCACGAAAAATATGTACGTCGATTGCTCCAGCTCGATGTACGCCATGACCGACGGGGAAATCGTGCGGCGCATACGGCTTTTTGGCGCGGATCGCGTCATGTTCGGCACGGACTATCCGATGTGGGAGCCGGAAAGGGAGCTGGAGCGCTTCATGAGCCTGCCGCTTCACGACGACGAGCGCGAGCAGGTGCTCTGGAAAACCGCCGCGTCGGTGCTGGGAATGTAATTAAAAAAGACGGGGCTGAAGCGAATCAGTCCCGTTTTTCGCATGATCGGCGCTTGCTTAGAAGCTCAGCATGACGATGCTGCCGGTGGCCAGCGCGATGCCCGCGATCTGCACCGGCGTGAGCTTTTCATGGAAGAGGAAGCAGGAATAGAGCACGGAGAGCACCAGCACGCCGCCGTTATCGATGGTGAAGAGCACGGTCGCGTCCACCAGCGTGAGCACATAGAGCACCAGATGGCAGGCGATCGTCGCGGACAGGCAGCAGGCCAGCAGGTAGATCAGCGATTTTCTGCTCATCCTAAAGCCGCCGGTCAGCACGCTTTTATCGCGGACGAGCTGAATGACCGCGCTCAGGATCGACATGCCGAGGAAGGTCAGCACGATCATTTCGTTGCGCTGCGCGCCGGCCATTTTGGCCTGCTGAGTGTTGAGCAGTATGCTGTACAGGCCGTTGGTGACGAAGATCAGGACGCACCAGGGCAAAAACGATTTCGAGCTGCCCCTGAGCGACAGCCCGCGCAGATTCATCAGGACGAAGGAAACCAGCATCAGGCCGATGGCGGCGAATTGCAGCGCGCTCAGCCGCTCGCCCATGAACAGCGCGTTGTAGACCATGGGCACGGTGATGCCGCCGAAGAGGCACATGATCATCTGGAAGGAATAGGAGCCGCCCTTGCTGGCCTTAATCATCGCCAGATTGTAGAGCAGCAGCACGACGGCGTTGATCAGCCCGCACGCCCATGTGACCGGCGAGGGCGCAAAGCGAAAGCCGCTCACCAGCAGCGTGGCAATGCCGGCGAACGCGCCGTAGGAGATCGAGAACACGGTGGACGTGTCCTCTCCGGCGCTGCGGCTGGACGAGAACAGCTTGAGAAAGAGCGACTGGAAGGAATAGAGCACAACCATCACGGCGACGAGCAGGGCGGTCGTCATAGAGCATCCTCCGTTCGATGTAAAAATCAATAACACTATTATAACGCGTCCGCGCGATTTGTCAATGCGCTGAGAGAGATGCGGGAGAAATAATGAGAGGGCGACGCGGAATGGCCGCAAAAAAGAGCGGCGGGGGGATGATCCTGCTGACTGCATGGGGCGGCATTTCCCTGAGAGAGGGTTGAGATGGGGGGCTTATCGCGCTTCGGGAAGCGCGCTCCAAAGGGTTTTCCGTCGGGAAGGGGGGCAGCGCGGATCGCCGGTCGGATGAGGACGTTCATTTCAGCGCCGCGCAGGACAGCCCCGCGTACACAAACGCCCGTGCCGGTCTATATCCGGCAGGCACAAACGCCGCGCCGGCGCGCAATTCGCTGACAGATGAAGCGGAACGGCATATCGCCGCGTCAGCGCGGAATAACGCCCCGGGAGCGCCCTTATCCGCCGCCCGCGAGCAGAGGATTGTCCCGGCCAACGCGCATAAAGGACTTGACAGCGGGGAAAATCTTCGATATAATACAGACGATATATAAGAAGCGATGAAGAAGAGAGTAGCGCCGCAGTGAGCGCCTTGAGCGAGCCGGAAGAGTGCAAGCCGGCGGCGATGGGCGGCGTGAACATGGCTTTGGAGCTTCCGGCGCGAGCAGTGAAAAAATGTGAGCGCCGGACGGAGCGCCTCCGTTAGCGGGCGGGCCGGGCAAGCAACCGGCCGGTGAGTCTCCGCGCGTGAAGCGATGGAGAGAAGCAGGGTGGTACCGCGTTTTTACGAACGTCCCTCGCAGCGGCGAGCGGCGTTTTTTTATTGCAACGAACAGGGAGGGATTCTCCATGGCGAATTGTCTCTATGTCGCGCCGAACGGCGACGATAAGGCGAAGGGCACGATTGACGCGCCCTTTAGGACGCTCCAGGCGGCGCTTAAGCGCGTCGAGACGCTGGGCGAGAGCTGCTGGGACGGCGAAATCACCGTCTGCCTGCGCGGCGGCGTGTATCCGATCGACAAGACCGTGTCCATCAGCGTGACCGCGCCGGTGACCGTGCGCTCCTATGAGGGCGAGCAGGCGATCTTCGACGGCGGCCGCGTGATCTCCGGCTTTGAGGAGGGCGCGCTTCACGGTCTGCGCTGCTGGACGGCCAGGCTCGAGGGCGGCGAGTACTTCAACTCGCTGTTCGTAAACGGCGCGCGCAGAACCCGCGCATTCCTGCCGAAAAAGGACTATTACTACATCGAGGACGTGCCCGGTCAGCCGCTTGATCTGCCCTTCAACGTGCCGGGCGACCGCTTCATCGTGAAGGAGGGCGATTTTGGGCCTACGCGCAACCTTCGCGACGTGCAGGTTCATGTGTTCCACTACTGGTCGGACGAGCTGATGCCGGTTCTTTCCTATGATCCCGAGACGCGGCTGCTCGTTTCCGATCATCCCTCCCACTACACGCTGCATGACGACCGCAAGAAGCACTATGCCAAATACCGCATCGAGAACCTCTTCGAGGGCCTGACCGAGCCGGGCGACTGGTATATCGACCGCGCGGAAAGGACGCTCTACTATCTGCCCATGGACGGCGAGACGATCGAGAACACAGAGGTCGTCGCGCCGGTGTGCGAGCAGGCGTTTGACATTCACGACAGCTGCGACTTTACGATCGACAACGTGACCATCCGCCATTTTGACTGGGCGGTGCATGAGGTGTCCGTGCAGGGGCAAGGCTCCACGCAGGCGGGCGGCGCCGTGACGTATACGCGCTGCCATCGCTGCGCGCTGACCCATTCCGTGATCGAGCACGTGGGCTATTACGCCATCGACGTGCGCGAGGGCTGCTCCGTGATCAAGCTGTGCGGAAACGTTTTGCGCGATATGGGCGCGGGCGGCGTGAAGATCAACGGAACCGACGCGAAGGGCGCGGTCGAGGGGCGCACGCACCACATCCGCGTGTGCGACAACCTGATTACCGAGGGTGGTCGTCAGTTCCTGGCCGGCATCGGCGTGATCAGTATGCACGCGCATCATGTGACGATCGCGCACAATGTGATCCACGATCTGTACTATTCCGGCGTGTCGTGCGGCTGGGTGTGGGGCTATGCCGAGAGCGTGTCCCACGACAATATCATCGAGTATAACCACATCTACGACATCGGCCATTTCGTGCTGTCGGATATGGGCGGCATCTATATGCTGGGCGTGCAGCCGGGCTCGGTCATCCGCTATAACCTGATCCACGACATCGAAAAGGCGAATTACGGCGGCTGGGCGATCTATCCCGACGAGGGCTCGAGCCACCTTTTGATCGAGAACAACATCGGCTATAACACCACGTCCTCGTGCTTCCATCAGCACTATGGCCGCGAGAACGTCGTGCGCAACAACATCTGGGCGTTCGGCAGCGAGGGCGTGATCGCCTACACGCGCCTTGAGGAGCACGTCGGCTTTACGTTCGAGCGCAACATCGTATTGACCGACGATCAGCCGCTGTTCACCGGCTTCGGCATGGCGGGCATTAAGAGCGACATGAACGTCTACTGGGACATTCACGGGAAACCGCTCGAGTACGCGCCCGATCTGTGGAACCGCGAGACGCGCGTGCCCATGGATTCGCTGAAAAAGCAGGGCTACGATCTGTTCACCGTGGTGGCCGATCCGCTGCTTCGCGATCCGGCGCACGGCGATTTCACGCTCGATCCCGCCTCGCCCGCGCTGAAGATGGGCTTTGTGCCGATCGACATGACGTGGCTGGGCATCCGCGAGGGACGCGGCAAAGAGTTTGAGAATCAATCTGAGGAGTGAAGCGATATGGACAAGAAAACCTTCTACATCACCACGCCGATCTACTATCCCAGCGGCAATATGCACATCGGCCACACCTACACCACCGTGGCGGCCGACACCATGACCCGCTTCAAGAAGCTGACCGGCTACGACACCTATTTCCTCACCGGCACCGACGAGCACGGCCAGAAGATCGAGCGCAAGGCCGCCGAGGCCGGCGTGACCCCGCAGCAGTTCGTCGACAAGATCGTCGCCGAGACGAAAGAGCTGTGGAAGCTGATGGACATCCAGTACGACGACTTCATCCGCACCACCGACGAGCGCCATGTCAAGATCGTGCAGAAGATCTTCAGGCAGTTCTATGATCAGGGCGACATCTACAAGAGCGAATACGAGGGACTCTACTGCGCGCAGTGCGAGGCCTTCTGGACGCCCACGCAGGTGAAGGAGGACCCCAAGGGCGGACTGGGCCTGTGCCCCGACTGCGGCCGCCCCGTCGAGACGGCGCATGAGGAGAGCTACTTCTTCCGCATGAGCAAATATCAGGACTGGCTGATCGACTACATCGAGACGCATCCCGATTTCATTCAGCCGCAGTCCCGCGCCAACGAGATGCTGACCAACTTCCTGCGCCCCGGCCTTCAGGATCTGTGCGTGAGCCGCACGTCGTTCAAGTGGGGCGTGCCGGTCGACTTTGACGACAAGCACGTGGTCTATGTCTGGATCGACGCGCTGTCTAACTACATCACCGCCCTGGGCTACGGCACCGATCACGACGAGCTGTTTAAGAAATACTGGCCGGCGGACATCCATCTGGTCGGCAAGGAAATCGTGCGCTTCCATACGATCTACTGGCCGATCATGCTGCACGCGCTGGGTCTGCCGCTGCCCAAGCGGGTGTTCGGCCACGGCTGGCTGCTCTTTGGCAACGACAAGATGAGCAAATCCAAGGGCAACGTGGTCTATCCCGGCCCGATCGTCGAGCGCTACGGCGTGGACACGCTGCGCTATTACCTCATGCGCGAGATGCCCTTCGGCGCGGACGGCAACTACACCAACGAGGCGCTGCTCACCCGCGTCAACGCCGATCTGGCCAACGACCTGGGCAATCTGGTCAGCCGCACCGTCGCGATGATCGAAAAGTACTTCGGCGGCGTCGTGCCCGCGCCGGAAACCGTGGACGAGACGACCGACGCGCCGCTGCTCGAGCGCTTTGCGCATATGCCCGAGCTGGTTGAAAAGAGCATGGACGACCTGCAATTCTCCGTCGCGCTGTCCGAGATCTGGAAGCTGGTTGGCGACTGCAACCGCTATATCGACCTGACGCAGCCCTGGGTGCTGGGCCGCAGCGAGGAGGGCAAGCCCCGCCTGGCCACGGTCATGTACAATCTCGCCGAGTGCGTGCGCGCCATCGCCGTGGCGGTCGGCCCGGTGATGCCCTCGACCCCCGAGCGCATCTTCGCGCAGCTGGGCGTGACCGATCCCGAACTCAAGACGTGGGAATCCATCAAGGCGTTCGGCGGCCTGAAGGCCGGCACCGTCGTCAAGAAGGGCGAGGCGCTCTTCCCGCGCTTCGACGTGGCCAAGGAGCTGGCCGCACTGGAGGGCGACAAGGCCGAAAAGAAGGCGGACAAGGCTGAGAAGAAGGCCGAAAAGAAAGCCGAGAAGGCCGAGATTAAGGACGAAAAGAAGGCGGACGACGAGGAAAACGCCGGCCTGATCACCATCGACGATTTCGCCAAGGTGAAGCTGCTCACGGCCAAGGTCATCGCCTGCGAGCGCGTGCCCAAGTCGGACAAGCTGCTCAAGGAGACGCTCGAGGTGGGCGGCAGCACGCGCACAGTGGTGAGCGGCATCGCCAATTACTATACGCCCGAGGAGATGGTCGGCAAGACCGTCGTTCTGGTGTCCAACCTTGCGCCCCGCAAGATGCGCGGCATACTGTCCGAGGGTATGCTGCTCTGCGCCGAGGACAGCGAGGGCAAACTGAAGCTGGTCACCATTGAGGGCGGCGACTTCGCCTCCGGCATGGAAATCGGCTGATAAAGCATAACAGGCGTGGATAGCGGACAAAAAACCGCTATCCACACTTTTAGAAGGAAGAGATCGGGAGGAATCGATATGAATCGTGTTCTTGCGGAGGGACATCGCGGCTATTGCGCGCGCTATCCCGAAAATACGCTGGTCTCCTATCGCGCGGCGCTCGAGGCCGGCGTGGACGCCATGGAGTTCGACGTGTGGCAGTCCAAGGACGGCGTGCCGGTCATCATGCACGACGGCAACGCCTATCGGATCTGCGGCGTGGACAAAAAGCTGGGCGACATGACGCTCGAGGAAATCAAGCGGCTGGACGCGGGCGCGAAGTTTTCGCCGGAATTTGCGGGCGAGCGCGTGCCGACGCTGCGCGAGGTGCTTGAGCTGGCGCGGGAGATTCGGCCCGACGTGATTCTGGGCGTTGAAATCAAGCTCTACACTGAGGACACCTGCGACAAGACGGTCGCGCTGCTCAAGGAATACGGCTTTTTCGACACCTGCATATTCTACGCGTTCAACGCGCGCATCATCCGCTATCTCAAGACCGTCCATCACGCCCGCACGATGGGCTATCCCGATTTCCAGATGGCCGAATTTGAGAAGGATTCCTATAAATACTACGACGAGATCGGCCTTAACATGGCGATCATGCGCTCGGAAATCTTTGACTTTTACAAGGCCAAGGGCATGAAGATGCACATCTACTGCGCCGACACCGAGGCCGACGTGCGCGAGGCGATCGAGAAGGGCGCGTCCCTCATCACGGCCAACGAAATCGAGCCGCTGCTGCGCGTGCTGAAAGGAAAAGCATGAGACTGTTTGACACACACTGCCATCTGACCGACGAGCGCTTTGACGGCGACCGCGCGGAAACCATCATGCGGATGCGGGAGGCCGGCGTAGCGCGCGCGCTGCTCGTGGGCGACGGCTCGCAGGAGGCGCAGCCCGTGTTCGATCTGGCGCGTCAGTATGACTGGATGGCCGCCGCGACCGGCGTTCACCCGCACGACGCGTCCTGCTGGAACGACGCTGTGGCCGCGCGCATTGAGCGCTGCATGGCCGATGAAAAGGCGGTCGCGCTGGGCGAAATCGGGCTGGACTATCACTATGATCTCTCGCCGAGAGACGTTCAGCGCGCCGTGTTCGAGGAGCAGCTGGACATGGCCTGGCGCTTGGACAAGCCGGTGATTCTCCACATCCGCGAGGCGCACGGCGACGCGACCGAGATCCTGACCGCGCATTGGAAGGCCGGACGGCTGCCGCGCGGCGTGATGCACTGCTATACCGGCAGCTGGGAGAGCGCGAAAACCTATCTGGCGATGGGGCTGTATATCTCCTTTTCCGGCGCGGTGACGTTTAAGAACATTCCCAAGCTGGGCCGAGATTGAGCAGGCTGCACCCGATGATGCGATTCTGGCCACAAACACT
>OLPR01003337.1_pt1 | contig 10829 bp, 9 predicted proteins | sample 1672761 | NCBI WGS metagenome assembly OLPR01 (sample SAMEA3136721, study PRJEB25190) | human gut metagenome | biome: human gut; feature: human-associated habitat; material: faeces | place: Austria | collected 2013
GCGCGCGGTCGTCCAGCTCGAGATGCAGCGTGCCGTTATCCAGCGTAATCATTTTTTCGTCCTCCTTATCCGATTGCAGGCCGCTATATCACGGTTTTGTTTTGTGTGTAAACCGAAATATTCAAAATAAGTTTCAAAATCATCCCATTGAAACACCGCAGTCCATATTGTCTGCGGCGAAATCAAATGAGACAACAGTCCGCCATTTCTCCGGTAATGCCGAAGCCTACCGCTGCTGCTTGCTCATATTTTTGAACTAAAATGTAGCGATCAGCCTCGCCCGTCGTCTTCCGAACGACGCAAAAGCTCGCCAAATATAGCGCCGGAGGGCATACTACGGCTGAGTCAGCAAGCCGTCCCGTTGCCCTCCATTTTCTTAGATCTTTGAATCCGCGGAGGCCGGACGGCTGTCGTCGCCGATGAGCTTGCGGTTGGGGTCGGCGGACAGGGTGGTCTTGCCGGTGCCGCTCAGGCCGAAGAACACGGCGCTGTCGCCATCGGGGCCAATGTTGGCAGAGCAGTGCATGGGGAACACACCCATCTTGGGCAGGATGTAGTTCATCACGCTGAACACGCTCTTCTTGATCTCGCCCGCGTACTGGGTGCCGCAGATGACCACCATCTTCTCCTCGTAGTTCACCAGGATGGCCGCCTCGCTGCGGGTGCCGTCGATCTCGGGGATGCACTTGAAGCCGGGAGCAGCAATGATGGTGAAGTCAGGGGTGAAGTTTTCCAGATCCTCCTTGGTGGGACGGCGCAGCAGCTGATGGATAAACAGGTTCTGGCTGGCCAGCTCGTTCACAATACGGAAGGACTTGGTGTACTTGGGGTCCGCACCCGCAAAGCCGTCGAACACGAAGATCTCGCGGTTTTGCAGATAAGCAACCACCTTGTTATAAATGGCGTCATACTTCGCCTTTTCGATGGGACGGTTCACCTTGCCCCAGGCGATTTCGTCGTGAACAGCGGGAGTATCCACAATAAACTTGTCATTGGCGCTGCGGCCGGTGTACTTGCCGGTCTTTACCACCAGCGCACCGGTGTTGCTCAGCGTGCCCTCGCCGCGGATAATAGCCTTTTCAGTCAGCGTGCTCACGGGCAGATTGCGGTAAACAGCCTTCGGATTGGTAATGCCCAGGTATTCCAAATTCAGACTCATGGCGCACCCTCCAATGTATTTTGTCGAGACGGCGTACTTGGCGCCGCCTGATTCACGTTGCGCGGAAGAGATCAGCAACCTCTCCCTAATTCCCTGTATTCTACCTCGCCTTCTTTTTTCCTGCTATTGTGAAAAAAATATTTTTTCAGTGAGGGGAGACAGATCTGCTAGGATTTGTCCAGGCATCCGTCTTCCCGCCGGGTTATCCTCACAGGCAGAAGTGGAAGAATTTCAGGCAGTCCATCCAGTCATCGCTCTCGTAAACCACCGTGCAGGAGTCCTCCAACCGTGCCCCGGGATAGAAGGATGCGCTTCTGGCATCAAAATGCTTGCGATAATTGACCTCCACCACAAAATGCTCCGGCATGGGGAACAGACACAAGGCGGGGTCCAGGTGCGCCGCCTTCGCCGCTGTCTCCCGGATGAGCTTTAGCGCCTTTTGCGGATGCATGGATACGGAACCGTTGCCCACCCCGTGGCTCACGGGCACCGTCAGCGTGCCGGGGCAGGCCTCGTTCATCCACTGGCACAGCATCTGGTCACCGGTGAGCATCAATACCGGCACCCCGTAGTAGGAGGCGGTCAGGCTGTTAATCATCAGCTCGGAGGCGGTTTCCTCGTTGATTTTCACGTAATTGTTCTGCAAGTTCATGGTATGGCTCAGGGGGCTGCCGTTCCAGCTGGCGGCGGAATGATAGCCGGTGAACACCACGCCCTCATAGCTCTCATCAATGCCGCTCATCATGCTCCAGGGATCACGTCCCCAGCCGCGGAAGATCTCCACATTTTCCGGCAGAAGCTCCGCCTTCAGGTTGCGCGCCGTATCGTGGGCATCCCGGACAAAGACGTCCGTCACGCCCTCCGCTCCCAGCCCTTCACAGGCCGCGGCCACTTCCCGGGTCATCTGATCCTGAAAGCGGGGATAGTCCCGCTTGTCCGGCAGGGTTTCGTCCCAGTGCGCAATGCCGCACGTTCCCTCGATATCCGCGGAAAGAAACACCTTTTTCATTCTTCATTGCCTCCTTTTGTCGTGCCCAGCAGCATCAGCGCCGTGGCGCATTGCAGCGCCACACCGGGGAGCAGGCACGCTTCATCTACTACAAAGGTTCCCGTGTGCAGCGCCGTACCCACGCCGCTGCCCAGGTCGTAATACACCCCGGGCGTATCCTTCTGGAAATAGCCAAAGCTCTCCACGCCCAGGCTGGGGGCTTCCCGGCGAACCACGGCATCCGCGCCCAGCATATCCCGTGCCAGCGCCTCTATTTTCGCATACAGGGCATCGTCGTTATATACGGCACCGTAGCCGGGCTGAATCCGCACCTCCGCATTGCCGCCCATGCCCTGGGCAATGCCTGCCGCCAGCTGGGGAATGCGTTTCTTCAGCATGTCCCGCGTCTTTTCCGAAAGGGTACGCAGCGTACCCGTGCACTGCACATCGCCGCAAATGATGTTGCTGGCCTTGCCTCCCCGCACCGTCCCCAGGGTAAGCACCGCGCTGTCCAGGGGACTGATATTGCGGCTCACCAGGGTCTGCAAGGCCGTAATGACCTGCGCCCCGATGACAATGGCGTCCGTGCCGCTCTCCGGATAGGCGCCATGGCAGCTATGCCCCAGGATTCGCAGGCAAACTTCGTCACTGGCGCCGCTGACAAAGCCGGCCTTGGCAAAAAACGTCCCTGCGGGGTAGCGCGGATTCATGTGCTGGCCAATGACCCAATCCACCCGGGGATGCTCCAGGCACCCCTGCTCCACCATGAATTTCGCGCCGCCGCGGGTTTCCTCCTCCGCCTCGAAGAAAATCTTGACCGTGCCTGCCCAGCGTTCCCGATGGGTGGACAGATACATGGCCGTACCCAGCGCCAGCGCCATGTGGGCGTCATGGCCGCAGGCATGCATCCGTCCTGGAATCTCTGAAGCGAAGGGCAGCCCCGTCTCCTCCTCCACGGGCAAACCGTCGATGTCCGCGCGGATGCCCAGGCACGGTCCCGGCCGCATACCTTCAACCTGTGCCATCACCCCGCAGGTGCCCTCAAAGCGCTGGGTGGGAATCCCCATGTCCTGCAACGCTTTTTCCAGGTAGGCCCGGGTCCATTGCTCTTCTCCGCCCACCTCCGGGTGCCGGTGCAGGTCGCGGCGGGCCTCCAGCACAAAGGGCATCACTGCTGCCAGTTCCTGCTCCCAGGCTTTCAAGTTCATGTGAAATCGCTCCTCTCCTCCAGCAGGCTGTCCAGCACCGTCACGATTTTCCCTCCCTGCCGGTATACCCGCACCGGGCGCCGGGAAAGGATGGATATGCACTCGTTCCGGTTTGTATTGCACCAGTCCGCATAGGTGGCATAGGAGATGCCGTCCCCCAGCAGGGTGGCCACGTCTCCCGGCGCAGCCTCGGGGATGCCGCTTACGTCCACCATCATCTGATCCATGCAGATCAGCCCCACCACTGGCGCCAACTTGCCATGGATCAGTACCTTGCCCTTGCCGTTGGACAGGCAGCGGGGATAGCCGTCCCCATAGCCCGCGCACAGGGTAGCGATGCGTGCGGGGTGTTCCAGCACCTGGTCGTCGCTGTAACCCACCACTTCCCCCGCCGCCACATCCCGCACCTGAGAAACGGTGGTACGGAAAGCCAGGCTTTCCCGGTCCTCAAAGGGCATGTGCTCCGTGTGGAAGGGACGCACGCCATATAGCAGCGCGCCCACCCGTACCCGGCTCATATGCCAGGCAGGATAGCGCACCAGGCCAATGCTGTCGCACAGATGAATATCTTTCAGCTGGAGCCCCCGCTGCTCCAGCATGGATTGCATGCGCATCAATGCGTCGTACTGGGCCTGATCCCGCTGCGCGGTGATCAGCCCCAGGTGAGAGAACATGCCCGTAAGCCGCAGCCAAGTGAGCCCACGCGCTTCCCGGGCCAATGCATCCGCCACTTCCCCGGTCACGTCAAAGCCCAGGCGATGGAAGCCGGTGTCCACGGCCAGCTGTCCCCTAAGCGTCTGCCGGGCCGTGGAAGCGGCGGCCTCCGCCTCCCGGATACCTGCCAAGGTCCCCAGGGTCAGCGTCAGCTCCGCCTGGATGCACGCCGGCAGCATGACCTGCTCGGTCAAACCCATGACCAATATTTCCCCCCGGATGCCTGCCCGGCGCAGTTCGATGCCCTCCCGGGCACAGCTCACGGCAAAGCTCTCGCAGCCCGCCTCCTGCAGCGCCTGCGCCACGCGCACCGCGCCATGGCCATAGGCATTGGACTTGACCACGCAGGTCACCAGCGCCTGCGTCATCCCCTTTGCCGTTTGATAGTTGGCGATCAGCGCGTCCAAGTCAATGTCAATCCAGGTTCTGGGGCAAAAGCGCTCTTCCATCCTCCATCGCTTCCTTCAAACCGTACTGTATCCTGACCCGATGCCAGGGGTCGGAAAGAATTTCGCGGCCCGGTTCTCTTTCTCCTGCCGGACGCATACGCATGCTTTGAGAATCTCTTTCTTGGAGGAGGTCAGGTAACATGAGCGAGCCCAGCGGCATCCAGGTTCCGGCGGAACCATCCTTTGACAACGCGGCGTTTCAAGGTTCCTTACAGCAGCTTTTGCAGGACAACATCGGCGCCTTTGTCACCATGGAATTTCTCATTGGTACCAGCTCCATGGTCACCCGGCAGGGGCTGCTATACGCTGTGGGTACCAGCTATGTGGTGCTCTATGATGACGTAAACCAGCAGTACACCGTCTGCGACCTGTTTGCCATCAAGTTTGTCACCTTCTACCTTCCTGGATACCGGCCCGGCCAGGTGACCATGAACGTGCCGGAAGAGCAGGAAGCGGCGCCTACCTTTGCCGCTGCGCCCTACGCCCAGGCAGCCTATGCCCACGTGCGGCAGCGTGCCCGGAAGTAGTGCGCCGTCTGCTCCCGTACCGTACACGCAAAGCGGTGGCTGCAAGCCTGGCAGCCCCGTTTTTTTCTTTCCCCTTGCGTTCCAAAAGAAAAGCCCGCCACCGGCGGTTCCGCGGCAGGGATTCGGCGCCTTCGCGTGGTATATCAATGGTATTCCTGGCACATTTTACGAAAGGGGTGGCGTGCATGACCATCCGTGAAGAGCTGGAGCAGGAGGAGCTCACCCGGCTTTCTCCCCGTGCCTGCAAGGCTGTGCGCTCCCTGGGCCGGGACAAGCCCGTGGAGCCCTGCCCCCTGCGCACTGCGTTTCAGCGGGACCGGGACCGGATCATCCATTGCAAGGCCTTCCGCCGCCTGAAGTTCAAAACCCAGGTGTTTCTTTCCCCGGAGGGTGACCATTACCGTACCCGGCTCACCCACACCCTGGAGGTGGCGCAGGTGGCGCGAACCATCGCCCGCTCCCTGCGCCTGAACGAGGATCTCACCGAGGCCATCGCTCTGGGGCATGACCTGGGGCACACGCCCTTTGGGCATATCGGCGAGCGCACCCTGGACGAGCTGATGCCCGGTGGTTTCCGGCACAACGAGCAGTCGCTGCGCGTGGTGGAGGTGCTGGAAAAGGATGGGGACGGGCTGAACCTGACCCGTGAGGTGCGGGATGGCATCCTGTGCCATAGCGGCAAACAGCTTCCCCTCACCCTGGAAGGGGAGTGTGTCCGCCGGGCGGACCGCATTGCATACCTGAACCACGACCTGGATGACGCCCTGCGTGCGGGTGTGCTACGCCCCTTTGAGCTGCCCGTGGACTGCTTGAAGGTGCTGGGCAACAGCCACGGAGAGCGGATTGATACCATGATTCGCGATGTGGTACAAAACAGTCAGGAAGGCAAGCACCTGCACATGAGTGACAGGGTGCAAGCCGCCATGGACGGCCTGCGGGAGTTCATGTTTGAAAAGGTATACCGGGATGCCTGGCGGGCCGCAGAGGAAGGCCGCTGCGACCACGTGATGAAAGGACTGTTTCATTATTACAGCGAGCATCCCGGGGAAATGCCCAACGAATTTCTGCTCATCGGCTACCGGGAGGGCATGGACCGGGCGGTATGCGATTTTCTTTCCTGCATGACCGACCGCTATGCCGTGCGGCAATACCAGTCGCTGTTTATCCCCGGCGCCTTCCCCCTGGCATAGGGATACAAGCGGCTTTTCTGGAACTTTCTTCTTGACGAAAAAAGAAGGAAATTTTCAGAGCGTGGCGAAAGAATAGGACAGGTGAAGCAACCATGGCATCGCGCTTTCCATCTGCCTGGCTGGACGAGCTTCGTTCCCGGGCGGATATCGTGCAGGTGGTATCCGGCTATGTAACACTGAAGCGGAACGGGCACAAGTATTGGGGACTGTGCCCGTTTCACGGCGAAAAGACAGCTTCCTTCTCCGTGGACCCCGAGCAGCAGCTCTATTACTGTTTCGGTTGCAAAGCCGGGGGCACGGTGATTTCCTTCATCATGGAGATGGAGCGGCTGAGCTTTCCCGAGGCGGTGCGGTACCTGGCCGATCAGCTTCACATGCCCCTGCCCCAAATGGAGGACGACCCCGATTACCAGCGCAGGCGCACCCAGCGGGAACGCCTGCTGAACGCCAACCGGGAAGCGGCGCAGTTTTTCCACAAGCTGCTCTTTTCCCCCCAGGGCGCACCTGTTTATGCCTACCTGCAAAAGCGTGGGCTCAGCGATGGGGTCATACGCAAGTTTGGCCTGGGGGCTGCCCCTGCGGAATGGGATTTGCTCACCAAAACCATGATGGAAAAGGGGTATACCCTGGAGGAGCTTCGTCTGTGCGGCTTGACCGTGGTCAAGGAAGGGGCAAAGCAACCCGACGGTTCCACCGCCCCCAGCCGTTCCTTCGACATGTTTCGCAACCGGGCCATTTTCCCCATCATTGACCAATACGGTAACGTGCTCGCCTTTGGCGGCCGCACCATGGGCGACCAGCAGCCCAAATACCTGAACACCTCCGATACCCCGGTATTCAACAAGCGTTTGGGCGTTTACGCCGCAAACCTGCTGCGCAAGGAGCGCCATCTGGCACGGGTGATTCTGGTGGAAGGGTACATGGACGTGGTCTCCCTGACCCAGTATGGAGTAACCGGCGTAGTGGCCACCCTGGGCACCGCGCTCACCGCGGAGCAGGCCCGGCTGCTCAAGCGCTTTGCGCCGCAGGTCTACTTGGCCTACGACGGGGACAGCGCCGGCCAGCACGCCATTCTGCGCGGCCTGGAAATACTGGAGCAGGAGGGCGTACCTGCCCGGGTGCTGGACTTTCCCGATGGGTTGGACCCGGACGAGTTCATCCGCCGGGATGGTCCCGAGGCATTCGCGGCCCTGCCGGCCATTTCCCCCACCACCTACCGCATGCGCCGTGCCCGGGAAAGCCATGACCTGAGCACCCAGGAAGGACGCACCGAGTATGCCAAGGCCTGCGCCAAGCTGCTCGCCGGCCTGGAACCGGTGGAAATGGAGAATCATCTGCAGGAGCTGATGGTTCAAACAGGCTTCAGCCGGGAAGTGCTGCTGGCGCAGATCGGCACGACGCAGCCCAAGGCCGCGGCCACGGTGCAGCGCATGAAGCCGGCCACTCCCCGGGTTGCAGCGGCAGAACCGGCCGGTGAAGAATTGCGGGCCCAGGAGCTGCTGCTCTCGTTGATGGCCACGGGGCGTTTGCCCGCGGATATTGTATCCGTGGAGGATTTTCAGGATCCGTTGCTGAAAAACCTGTATGACGGGTTGCAGCGTGGCGAGTCTCCCGCCTCCCTGGTGGAGCAGGAGACGGACCAGGTGACCCGGGCACGGGTAAGCCATTTGCTGTTCACGCCTCCCAGTGAGGATACCAACCAATTGATCCGCATGGCGCAGGATTGCGTCGCAACCATGCGGCTCAACCGCATGGAAAGCCGCGTCCGGCAGGTCATGCAAACCATCAACAGCCTTTCCGGCGATGCGAAGAAGGCTGCCCTGGACGAGGTTACCACGCTTACGCAAAAGATCAAAGCCATGAAAGCGACGCGCTAGGATGTTCCGCCATAGATCGGCCTAAGTGAGAAGGAGATGATCACACTTGACGAATTCGCCTGATAACCGTCAAGCCAAGCTCAATGAACTGTACGAGCTGGGAAAAAACAAGGGAAAGCTGACCTATAAGGAGATCATGAACGCTCTGATGGAGATGGACATGGATCCCGACCAGCTTGACAAAGTTTTGGAAACTCTGGAAGCGTTGGGCGTGGAAGTGGTCAACGAGCTGGATCCCCAACCCGAGGCCGAGCCCGCCGCACCGGAACCCGCCGAAAAGGTGGAGGACGATCTCTCCGTACCCGAAGGGATCAGCATTGATGATCCGGTACGCATGTACCTCAAGGAGATCGGCAAGGTTCCCCTGCTGACCGCCGAGGAAGAAATCGAGATTGCCAAGCGGCTGGAAACAGGGGATGAGGAAGCCAAGAAAAAGCTCAGCGAAGCCAACCTCCGCCTGGTGGTTTCCATTGCCAAGCGGTACGTGGGCCGGGGCATGCTGTTCCTGGACCTGATTCAGGAAGGAAACCTGGGCCTGATTAAGGCCGTGGAGAAGTTTGACTACCGCAAGGGCTTCAAGTTCTCCACCTATGCCACCTGGTGGATTCGTCAGGCCATTACCCGGGCCATTGCCGACCAGGCGCGCACCATCCGCATTCCGGTGCACATGGTGGAAACCATCAACAAGCTCATCCGCGTCAGCCGTCAGCTCTTGCAGCAGTATGGGCGGGAACCCACCCCCGAGGAAATTGCCAAGGAAATGGGCATTTCGGAAAGCAAGGTGCGGGAGATCATCAAGATCGCTCAGGAGCCCGTGAGCCTGGAAACCCCCATCGGTGAGGAGGAGGACAGCCACCTGGGCGACTTCATCCCTGACGATGACGCCCCCGCCCCCGCCGAAGCTGCCTCTTTTGCCCTGATGAAGGAGCAGCTGCTGGATGTGCTGGACACGCTGACCCCGCGTGAGGAAAAGGTGCTTCGCCTTCGCTTCGGCCTGGATGATGGCCGCCAGCGCACCCTGGAGGAAGTGGGCAAGGAGTTCAACGTAACCCGTGAGCGCATCCGGCAGATTGAGGCCAAGGCGTTGCGCAAGCTCCGCCACCCCAGCCGCAGCAAAAAGCTCAAGGATTATCTGGATTAACCCGCAAAAAGAACATTCATCCGATTCACAGCGAGGACGGGCATAGCTGGCCCGCCCTCGCTCCCCTTTTTCGGCGAATCCCCCGGTGTTTCTCTCCATCCCCTGCCTGTAAAGGAGCACAAGAGCATGCAACCCATTCAGCTGGACGAGCGCCTGTCCCTGGCCATGGACCTATTCCCTGCCTGCGAGGAAGGAGCGGATATTGGCACCGATCACGGCCGCCTGCCCTGCCGCCTGCTGGAAGAGGGACGCTGCCGGCGCATGATCCTCAGTGACATTAGCCCCAAGGCGCTTTCCCGGGCCGAGGCGCTGGTACAGCGTCGGGGCTTGCAGGGGCGAGCCACGCTGGTGGTGGCCGACGGCCTGGACGCCCTTACCCACCGGGTGGACTGCGTGTCCATCATGGGCATGGGCGGGCGCACCATTGCGCAAGCCCTACGTCGTGGACAGGAGCGCCTGGCCGGAGCGTCCCTGGTGCTTTCCGCACATACAGAGCTTCCGGAAGTGCGTCAGGCCGTGGAAGAAATCGGTTACCACCTTATTCAGGAGCGCCTGTGCCGGGCCGGTAACCGCTGGTATGTGTTTTTGAAGGCCATCCCCGGGGCAACGCAATATACGCCCCTGGAGCGCCTGGTAGGCCCCTGCCTGATGCGGGAGGGTGATCCCCTGCTGGCAGGGTATGCGGCCTGGCGCAAGGGCGTCTGGGCCGCAAGGTTAACAGGGTTACGGCAGGCGGAAGCGCCGGATGACGCTCAGATCCGTCAGGTGGAGGAAGCGGTAGCCACCTATGAAGCCTTGGCCATGAAGGAGGCAATCTCATGCTAACCGTTGCGGATGTATACGCATACGTGAATGGGCGCGCGCCCTTTGATACCCAGATGGATTTTGACAATGCCGGATTGCTCACCGGCGCCATGGACCAACCGGTCACTGGCATTCATGTGGCCCTGGATTGCACCGAGGGAGTGATCCAGGAGGCAGAACGTCTGGGAGCCAACCTGATTGTAACCCATCATCCCTTGATGTTCCATGCCCGCAAGCGCATGACCGAAGAGGACGCGGAGGGCCGGCTGCTTTGCCGTCTGATTCGCGGGCACATGGCGCTCCTGGCCGCGCATACCAATCTGGACCGGGCCGCCGGAGGCATCAACGACGTGCTGGCGGAGGTGTGCGGTTTGCGCGATACCGTGGGGGAGGAATTCCTGCGCGTGGGGGATCTCCCCGCCCCCATGGAGGCACGGGAGCTGCAAGCCTATCTTTCTGATCGTTTGGGAACGGTGGTGCGTCTGATGGGCCGTGCAGGGCAGCAGGTCAGCCGCTTGGGCGTATCCTCCGGGGCCGGCGGGGACGGTTGGCCCCTGGCAAAGGCTCTGGGTGCGGACGCCTTTCTCAGCGGTGAGATCCGCCACCACGAGGGGCTGGACTGCGTGGCCAATGGGCTGGCGGCCCTGGAGGGCGGACATTTTGCCACGGAGGCCCCGGGGATTTTCGCCCTGGCGGACGCTTTACAAACCCACCTGAATGCGATACAATGTAACGTGTGTGTGTCAAAATCGCTCATCCCGGGTTACCAGGG
>OLPR01003341.1_pt1 | contig 10811 bp, 8 predicted proteins | sample 1672761 | NCBI WGS metagenome assembly OLPR01 (sample SAMEA3136721, study PRJEB25190) | human gut metagenome | biome: human gut; feature: human-associated habitat; material: faeces | place: Austria | collected 2013
AAGGAATACCATTCCATCGCGATCGATCGCGCGATTGCGCTGCACAAGATGATTCGCTTTATCACGCTCACGCTCGGCAGCGACGCGTATCTGAATTTCATGGGCAATGAATTCGGTCATCCCGAGTGGATTGATTTTCCGCGCGAAGGCAACGGCTGGAGCTATCAGTATGCGCGCCGGCAGTGGTCGCTGGCGGACAGTCCGTTTCTGAAATACTCGTGGCTGAATCAGTTCGATCGCGATATGCTGAAATTCGTGCGCCGCTATCGCGTGCTTAGCAAGACCACGGCGATGAATCTATGGATCGATCAGGAAAAGAAGATCATCGCTTACGCGAAGGGCGAAATGATTTACGTATTCAACTTCAGCGCCCGCTATTCGCCCACGGATTTCTTCGTTCCTGCGCACGCGACCGGCGAAGGCACGTATCGCGCGCTGTTTTCGACCGACGATTCCTGCTACGGCGGGCAGGATCGCGTCGATCATGAGTACGTTTATCACACGGAAGCGGTCATGGATAAGGGGGTTGGCTTCAGCGCGTACATTCCCTGCCGCACCGCGATTGTATTCCAGCGCACGAAGGGCTGAAAAAGCATAAAAAATCCCGACAGCATCGTCGGGATTTTTGTTTTACAGATTGTCGAACATACTGAGCTGTTCGGATTCGGACGCTTTCCAATGGCGGCTCAGCTCGCTTAGATTCATCTCGCGGAGATTGGCAACCGGCGTTGCGCCGCGCGAAATCAGCTGATTATTCGAACTTGCGCCCGTCCATGCATAAATCCAATCGCAGTAATGATTCTGAATCGCGTCGATTTCGCCGCGCTTGTTATCAGTATTCAGGATTACCGCCGCATCCGCGAGTGCGAATATCACCTTGTTGCGCGCAATCGCATGGCTGATGGTAAACATCGCTTCCGGATGCTCGAGAGAAATCAGCGCACAGCGATTCTCTTTCAACAATCGCGTGATCACCTCATTCTGCATATGCTCGTACAATCCACCGCCGAGCACATCGACCAACGTTCCGCCGCATTCCAGCACGGCGTTTGCCGCCACGCGCGATACGCCAAGTTCGCCACCGGTCAGAACTGCACAGCCGAGCTTCGTCGCCTCTCGAACGAGCGATTCAACGCCTTCGCGCGCTTCACTGGTCGTTTTCACACCGCTGATGCCGAGAATCGCAAGCGCAGGCTTACCGATCAGCTCTGCGTTTCCGGTTCGATAAAAGAACACCGGCGCCGCGCCGCGCATTCTGGACGTGAGCCGCCGCGGATACGCGGAATCGAATTTCGAAACGATCTCCGTCTGATTCGCGGCAAGATTTTCGATTGCATAAGAGAAATGTACGCCGCGATTCAGAAGCGTATAAATCCGATATGCTTCCTCTTCCGAAATGTCGAGCCGGAGCATCAGACCACTGATATCCTCGCTGAACAGATCCCCGATCGTTCGATACGCGTTCGATTCGCGCACGCGCTCTTCGAGCTGATAGTATTCCTGATTGCCGAGCGGCCGCGCATACTCCTCGCGATTCGGCGAAAGCGCGATCGTCAAAAGCGTTGCCGCATAACCGTCTGAATTAAAGGGCATTGCGCGACCTCCTTTTGTCTTCATTTTCTATTCTAGCACAGTTTTTACCGTTTGTCACGCGCCGGATCCATCGCGCGGCGAAGTTTTTTCAGCGCCTGCGTTTCGATGCGCGAAACATAGCTTCTGGAAATGCCGAGCGCCGCGCCGACCTCTTTTTGAGGGTGCATTTGCCCGTCGGTCAGACCATATCGCATTTGAATCACGCTCAGTTCTCGTGAATCGAGCACGCTCTCCATCAGGCGCATCGCGCGTTCGGCTTCGATCGCAGTTTCCACCTGTGCTTCGATCATATCCGGCTCGGTGCCAATCAGCTCTTCGATGGGCAGCTCGTTGCCGTCCGCATCGGTCGCGGCGCTTTCGCTGAGCAGCGCGGTTGATTTGTGCTTCTTATTTGCGCGCAGTGCCATCAGCATTTCATTCTCGATGCAACGCGCGGCGTAGGTAGTCAGCCTCCCTGCCTCCGGCTGAAAAGTGGCAATCGCCTTCATCAGTCCAATTGAACCGATCGACACCAGATCCTCCTGATCCACGCCGGATTGCGCGTATTTCTTCGCGATATGCGCAACGAGCCGCAGGTTGTGTTCAATCAGCTTCACGCGCGCGGATTCGCCGCCGTCCCGCATTTCGCGAATCAGCCGCGCCTCTTCCTCCGGCGACAGCGGCTTTGGAAACGCGGACTGCGGCACGAGACTGAGCAGCATCACCCATCCGTGTTCGATCAGCCACAGGAGCATTCCGGATAAGAACATAGGGCAACCCTCCTTCAAGCGCAAGGTTCGCCCTATATCCTATGCGGTTTTTTTAAGGATTGTTCGCCTGCTGGCGGTCGTACGCTTCCCACAGCGGGCGATACTTCGCCACGTTCGCGTCGTGCTCTTCCTTGGTCTTGGCGAACACGAGCGTTCCGGAGCCCGGCTCCGTCGCGCAGAAGTAGAGATAGCCCTCCTGAATATACGTCATATCCGGATTCAGTGCGGCATTCAGCGCCGTCTTCGACGGATTGCAGATCGGGCCCGCGGGCAGACCACTGACGTAATACGTGTTGTACGCGTTCGCCGCGCTGATTTCGCTTTCGGAAAGCGCGAGCTTCTTCACGCCCGTCAAATACGTCGCCGTCGGGTCGCTTTCAAGCTTCATGCCGAGCTTCAGGCGGTTATGGAACACCGCCGATACGCGCGCCATATCCTCCGGCGTAGACGCTTCCTTTTCGATGATGGAAGCGAGAATGATCGACTGATCCATGTTCAGCATCGTCTGATACTTCTCGACCTCCTGTACCGTGCCCTCGGAATCGGTATAGTATTCGCGATGATCTGAATAGAACACCTCGTCCACAACCGAATTGTCCTGCGAAAGCAGCGTATTGATGATGCTTTCCGACGTTGCGGACAGGAAAATGCGATACGTATCCGGCGCGAGATAGCCTTCCAGCGCGTATTTGCGATTTGCAAGACCCTCCGCGTCGTGCGCGGCGCGCAGCGCATAGGACGAGCCAATGAAATGATCGACGTCGTTGCACAGCGTCAGGAACTCGCTTCGATCGCTGATTGCGCCGATGCCGAGCAGGTAATCCGCAATATCCTCGCAAGTCCAGCCGGGGATGATCGTAATCACGCGCTCGTTGGTCTGGCTGCCGCTCGTAAGCTCGGTGATAATTTCATCCACCGTCATACTGGGCGAAAGCCTGTACGTTCCATAGCTCAGTGAATTCGTAAGTCCCTTGAACTGAACCAGATATTTGAATACCGTCTTATTGCGCAGCAGATTCTGCTTTTCCAGATCGTCGCCGATGCCGGAAACCGTGCTGCCGTTTTCAATCACGAAGTCCACAAGATTTGCGTCCAGCTTGTTCACCGGCGCGAGAAAGCGATCGTAAACCATGTTGTAGCCCTTGGTCACGATGCCAATCACGATCAGCGCGCTGCATAGAAAGATCAGCACCGGTCTGAGCAGCTTCCACAGCCACGCGTACCAGAACAGACCGTATTCGCGCTCCTCGTGCAGCGTCTGAGTGTCGTAGCGCTGTGTGGTATACGCCTTTCTTACCGGTTTTTTCTTTATGCGTCTCTTATTCGGACTCATGAAACCCTCCCTGCTTTCAGCCCTGCGTTAGCATATCCAGATCGATTCCGGCAACGGAACCGAGAATCTTGAAGATATCCGAAAGCATTCGCTGAAATCTGAATTCCGCCAGCAGATATGCGCTCGCATCGGGATTGAACTGCAAAAGCACGCCGAGCTGATTCAGCCGCTGCATATCCTCTTCCTCCGCACGTTCGCCGGACGCCATTCGGGTCTGCACCCGAAACTGGAGTCGCCTGTATTCGTCCAGCAGCGCACGGTTTGCGTCGTTTTCATAGGCGATATCGCGCAGGCGGATAAATTCCTTATATTCCTCGCTCTCGCGCAGCGCGTTCGCGAGCTGATGCGCCTGATCGTAAGGATTCATGCTTGCCTCCCTGCGTCAGATTTCCACGATGATCGGCAGTATCATCGGATTGCGCTTGATCGTGTCGTAAATATAGCGCTGCACTGATTCGCGCACGTCGTTCTTGACGTGGTTCCAATCCGTGGAATCGATCGGGCCGAACGCCTCGATTGCGCGCTTCGCCGCTTCGCGCGCGCCGTCGAGAAGCTCGTCAGCCTGTCGCATATACACAAATCCGCGGCTGATGATGTCCGGACCCGACACGACGCTTCCGAGGTCGTGATCAATGCCCATTACGACGATCAGCAATCCGTCCTCTGACAGATGCTTTCGATCGCGCAGCACAACCGAGCCGACATCGCCGATGCCCAGACCGTCGATCAGTACCGAGCCGTTCGGCACCACGCCGGTCACGTCCAAACCGTTGGCATCCAGCTCGATCACATCGCCGATTTCGGGGATCAGCACATTGTCATACGGCATTCCGAGGTTGCGCGCGAGCGTCGCATGATGATGCAGATGGCGATATTCGCCGTGAACCGGAATGAAAAATTTCGGCCGCACGAGCGAATGCATCAGTTTCAGCTCCTCCTGGCGCGCATGACCGGAAGCGTGAACCTCCGCGAGCGATTCGTAAATCACGTTCGCGCCGATTCTGAACAGCTGATTGATCACACGCGAAACCGACTTTTCATTGCCGGGAATCGGCGTGGCGGAAATAATGACCATGTCGCTTTCACGGATTTCGAGCTTGCGGTGTTCGGCGAAAGCCATTCGCGAAAGACCCGACATCGGCTCGCCCTGACTGCCGGTGGTCACGACAGTAATTTCATCGTCCGGATAGCGGTCAAAATCGTCCGCCGAGATCAGCTTTCCCTCCGGAATATTCAAATATCCCAGCTGAATGGCAACCTTTGCGACGTTGACCATGCTGCGCCCGACCAGACACACGCGTCGTCCATAACGAACTGACGAATCCACGACGGACTGAATGCGCGATACGTTCGAAGCGAACATCGCGATGATCACGCGACCGTTTGCCTTTGCGAACAGCGAATTGAACGTCTCTGCGACCTTCTTTTCAGAAATCGTATAGCCCGGGCGCTCGACGTTCGTCGAATCCGCGAGCAACGCGAGTACGCCCTGATTGCCGAGCTCCGCAAAGCGCCCGAAATTCAGCGGCGCGCCATCCTGCGGCGTAAAGTCGATCTTGAAATCGCCCGTATGAACGATCACGCCCACCGGCGTATGAATCGCAAGCGCGCACGCGCCGGGAATCGAATGGTTCACGTGGATAAATTCCACCTTGAATACGCCCGCCGTCACCGCATCGCCCGGCTCGACCACGTTCAGCGGAACGCTTCCGGTCAGCCTGTGCTCCTTCAGCTTGTTTTCACACAGTGCCAGCGTCAGCTTCGTTCCGTATACCGGCGCAGGGAGATTCCTCAGCACATACGGCACCGCGCCGATATGATCCTCATGACCGTGCGTAATGAAATAGCCGCGGAGCTTTTCCTTATTGTGCTCCAGATAGCTCGTGTCCGGAATCACCAGATCGACGCCCGGCATATCCTCGCGCGGGAAAATCGATCCGATATCCACCACAATCAAATCGTTCTGATACTCATAAACCGTCATGTTCTTGCCGATTTCGCCCAAGCCGCCCAGCGGGATGATCTTGAGCCTCGGCTCTTTGCTGCGTTTGCCCAATGGCAATGCCTCCTTTGCAAGTGCGAAAACTATGTCAAATGCCAACGGCAGCGCATCGCCTGCCGCTGGGATTGAACGCTGTTCGCACCGATTCATAATCTATTCTTTATGCCGCCGATCACACGCGCGGGCATAAAAAGCCAATCACGCTCTTCCAAGCGTTAATCAAACCGATTTTAGTATAGCACATATCCGCGTCAAAATCGCATTTTGCCCAATAATTTAACCGAGATTTGTGGCATTTACCGTTTCCGGCGCATCAAGCAGGCGATTCAGAATCGCTTTCAGCGTGCGCTTTGCCCCTGTTCCCGCTGCTACGCCGACGCAGCTCGGGCATCCGTCCGAACACGGACAGGCGTTCAGCATTTCGCGTGCGGTTGAAAGCAGCTCGTGCTCCATTTCAAACACACGGTCGGAAAGCCCCACGCCGCCGGGAATCGAATCGTAAAGATAAATCGTCGGTTTTCCGGTAAACGGATCCTTCACATGATAGACCACGTTCACGTCCTGCGCCGCACACATCAGATAGATCGGCGCGATATTCTTCAGAAGATGTGCAAGCCCGACCATCGCATTTTTCAGTTCTTCGCGTTCGAATTCGCTCTCCAGCGCATCCGGCAGCGTCCACCAGCACGCCGTTGTCTGCATTTCCAACTCCGGCAGCGTCACCGGACCCCAGCCGAGGTTTTCATGCGTATCGAAGCGGATTTTCTTAAATACCGTCACGATTGACGACACCAGCACCTCGCCGCGCGCGCGCACCATCGCGCCGTCCGGGCAGGATTCAAATTCATCCAGCACCTTCAGGCTCGTGGTCAGATCCGCGTCTGTGTAATAGCCCACGTTTACGCGCCTGACGTAGCCTTTTTTGCCCTCGAAATCGAGTTCCTCAACCTGATACTGCGTGCCCTCATGCATGTAGATCGCGTGCTTATGCAGCAGCATCGGCACGGTGAATCGATCCATTTCGCCGATCACGCGATGCTTTTTCGGATCGGTAATGTCGATTACAAGGAAATTCTGATCGGACGCTGAGCGCAGATTGATGCCTGCCTGCGGGAATTCCTCTGCCATCCAATAGTATCGCCCGCCGACAAAACGAAGAATCGACTGCTCTACCAGATAATTCAAAAGCTCCGCCGTTTCGGGCAGATCGTCGTACAGCTCGCCTTCCTCAAAAGGAAGCTCGTACGCTGCGCATTTCAGGTGGTTTAGGAGAATATACAGATTGTCCGGATTGATCAACGCAATCTCCGGCGACTGCCCGAAGAAATAGCCCGGATGATTGACGATATACTGATCCAGCGGACTTGAGCTCGCGACCAGAATCATCAACGAAACGCTCCCGCGCCGTCCCGCTCGCCCCGCCTGCTGCCATGTGCTCGCAATCGTGCCCGGATAACCGCAGAGAATGCACGCATCGAGCTGCCCAATATCGATGCCCAGCTCCAGCGCGTTCGTGGAAACGACGGTCGTAATTCCTCCCGCGCGCAGTTCGCGCTCAATTTCGCGTCGCTGCGTCGCCAGATAGCCGCCGCGATAGCCGCGCACGCGCCCTGCGTTGCCCAAAGGATCGCGCACTGCATCCTTCAAATATCGAACGAGCACCTCGACCGTCAGCCGCGCACGGGCGAATATGATGTTCTGAACGCCGGATTTCAGCATGGATTCGGCAATTTTTCGCGTTTCCGGAATGGAACCCGCGCGAATGCCCAGCTGCGCATTCACGACCGGCGGATTATAGAAAATCGCGTGGCGTTCGCCCGCCGGCGCGCCGTTTTGATCGATCAACAGCATTTCTCTGCCGGTCATTCTCTCGGCGAGTTCCTTGGGATTGCCGATCGTCGCGCTGCAGCAGATAAAAGTTGGATGGGATCCGTAAAACGCGCAGATGCGTTTGAGCCTGCGCAGAACGTTTGCGAGATTCGAACCGAAAATGCCGCGATAGGCGTGAATTTCATCAATCACGACGTATTTCAGGTTTTCAAAGAGCTTGACCCATTTCGCGTGATGCGGCAGAATGCCCTGATGCAGCATATCCGGATTCGTCACCACAACGTGTCCTGCCTGCCGGATCGCCGTGCGCGCGGACGCCGGCGTATCGCCGTCATAGGTGTACGCCTTGATGTCCTCACCCATCTGATCGATCATGGAATACAGTTCGGCAACCTGATCGCTGGAAAGCGCCTTCGTCGGAAACAGGTACAGTGCGCGCGCAGACGGATCCTTCAAAATCGCATTCAGCACCGGCGCGTTATAGCAAAGCGTTTTTCCGGACGCAGTCGGCGTGACCACGACGAAATCGCGCTGCGCAATCGCGGCTTCAATCGCCATGCTCTGGTGAATGTACGGCTTTTCGATGCCGCGCGCACGCAACACGTCGACCACGCGCGGATCCAGCGTTTCCGGAAATGTTCCGTAATGCGCTGCGCGCGCGGGCAATACCCGCCATTCGGTCACGTTTTTCATGAAAAACGGATCGTTTTTCAGCTTTTGAATGTATTCCTGAACGGTCATCTGCAGCTCCTTTTCATTGAAACAAAACGGGCGACGCGCGAACGCCGCCCGTTTTCATTATAGAATGATCATTTCGGTGTTTTCAACCACTTCGTCCACCAGCGCATCCACGTCGAGCTTGCGCTCTGCGTCCGGCATGGTGTTCAGCTTCGGCTTTGTGACGGGATGGCGCGGCGTGAATACCGTGCAGCAGTCCTCGTAAGGCAGAATCGAGGTCTCATATGTGCCGATCTTGTTCGCGATTTCCATGATTTCTGTCTTGTCCAGACCAATCAGCGGGCGAAAAACGGGCATATTTACCACCGCATCGGTGCAGACGAGCGCCTCCATCGTCTGAGAAGCGACCTGACCGATGCTTTCGCCGGTGATCAGCGCAGACGCGCCGTCCTTGCGCGCAATCTTTTCCGCAATGCGCATCATGAAGCGGCGGGTGATCAGCGTACCAAGTCCCTCCGGGCATTTGTCATGAATTTCGAGCTGGCACTTCGTAAACGGCGCGAGATAGACACGCATCCCGCCGGAATACGCACTGAGCTGCTTCGCCAGCTGCATCACCTTGTCGCGTGCAAGTTCACCTGTATACGGCGGGCTCATAAAATGTATCGCGCAGCAGCGCACGCCGCGCTTCATGATCTGATAGCCCGCAACTGGCGAATCGATGCCGCCGGACAGCAGAAGCGCCGCGCGCCCGCCGGTGCCCATCGGCATCCCGCCGACCGCCTTGATTTCCTCGACGCAGAGATAGGCATTATCGCGAATCTCGACGTGGAGCTTATGCTGCGGATTGTGAACGTCCACCGTAAGCTTCGGATTGGAATCGAGCACGCGCCCGCCGATTTCCTGACCGATTTCCATCGAATTCAGTGGAAAGCTCTTATCCGAGCGCCGGCCGAACACCTTGAACGTGCCCTCATAATCGCGCATCATCGCGATCGCCTTTTCCGCGATCGCGTCCAGATCCTTTTCCATTTCCACCGCAGGGCTGACCGAATGAATGCCGAAAACCTTCGTAACGCGGTCGATACACTCCTGAAGATCCGTGAAATCGGAGACATAAATGCGCGAGTCCGACATCCAAACCTTGCCGCCGATCGGCTTTACCGCTTTTTTTACATTGTCGTTCAGCACTTTCAGAAAGTGTGGGCGATTTGCGCCCTTTAAGAATACTTCGCCATAGCGAACCAGAAGCACGTTTCGCATTCGTTATCTCCTCTTATAGCCTTTCAGCAGCGCATAGCATTTTTTCAGCGCCGCCGCTGCTTCGTCGATCTCTTCATAAGTCGTATGCGGGCTCAGACTGAATCTCAGCGAGCATTCCGCTTCCGTGCCGGGAATGCCCATCGCCGTCAGTACGCCGCTTACCTTCAGCTTTTTCGAAGAACAAGCACTGCCCGTGGACGCATAGACGTTCTCCGCTTCGAGCGCATGGAGCATAACTTCGCCGCGCACGCCGGGGAAGCGCATATTCACGATATGCGGCGCGGCGTTCTGCGGATCGGGACCGTTGATCGCCGCCTCCGGAACCGCTTCCTGAAACGCCTGAATCAAATGCAGCTTTTTTTGCATGAGCTCTGCGCGCATTTCTGAGTTTCCATTCAGCATTTCGCGCGCAGCTGCCGCAAAACCGGCGATGCCGGGCGTATTTTCCGTTCCGGAGCGCATTCCGCTTTCCTGTCCGCCGCCGATCTGTCTGGGTGTCAGGCGCACGCCTTTTTTCACGATCAATGCACCGATGCCCTTCGGTCCGTGGATTTTGTGCCCGCTGATCGTATACAAATCCGCGTATTTCATATCGAACGGCACGCGCAGGAAGCCCTGCACGCCGTCGACGTGAATTCTCGCGCGCCCTGCGACGGTTCTGTACAGCCGCTCGCAATCCAGCAGCGCGCCGGTTTCATTGTTCACCTGCATACAGCTGACCAGCGCCGCGCCGTCGTCGAGCGCGCATTCAAGCGCAGTCCAATCCAGCTCGCCGCGCTCGTTTACGCCGATCACGCGCACATCGAACCCCTCCGCGCGCAATTTTTCATACGCTTCACGAACGGAAGGATGCTCGACCGCAGTAACCGCAACCACGCGCCGATCGCGAAGCGTCACAGCTGAGCCGAGAATGGCGAGATTGTTTGCTTCCGTTCCGCCGGATGTGAAAATCAGATTACAGGTACTGCCCGCGTGCACCGCGCCGAGCAGCGTTTCCCGCGCATCCCGAACAGCGCGAAATGCGTCCACCGCTGGGCGGTAGACGCTGGATGGATTGTAAAACCCGTCGTTCATGCAGCGAACCATCGCGTCCACCGCCGCCTGGCAGGGACGCGTGGTCGCGCTGTTATCAAGATACGCCATATCCGGACTTCCCATCGTCCGCCGCCCATGCGCCGCGCGGCAGATAGCTCTTGCTGCGGATCATCGCGATCATCTCGTCGGTAAGTTCGAGCACGGCGAGGTGCTTTACATTATTTTTCACAAAATAGAAGTAATACAGATTCGCATCGCGGTTCAGGAACCAGTTGTGCCGCTTGAGGCCGTTTTCGCGCAGCGTCTTTTCAAACGTCGGGCCCTGCGT
>OLPR01003344.1_pt1 | contig 10806 bp, 9 predicted proteins | sample 1672761 | NCBI WGS metagenome assembly OLPR01 (sample SAMEA3136721, study PRJEB25190) | human gut metagenome | biome: human gut; feature: human-associated habitat; material: faeces | place: Austria | collected 2013
TCAGCCCCGAGGCGGTCTGCACGTCGGTCACGCCGATGACGACCACGCCCTTCGTGAACAGCTTGATCCCGAAGGCGTTGCCGCCCGGAATGAGCAGCTCGCCGGGCTGGACGGCCGTCTCCAGCGCGCCGTCCGACGCGGCAAACGTCGTCTGCACGCCGCTTTGAAGCAGGAGAAAAACAAGGAACAACAGCAGGATCGGACTGAAATGTCTCTTTTTCATACAGCGTTTTGCCTTTCCCTTTTCTTTTGCTTTTTTCGTTTTCTTCGCGTTTTGTGCTTTTTTGCAACGTTACTAATTTGCGCCGCTCGGGCAAAATATATGTACAAAGATCGCGTTTCGGCGCGCGCCAAAAATCGGCAGCCGCATTTGCGCGCCTTTTCGCGGATGGAAATTTTTTCATTTTATATAATGGTCATATAACGGGCGCGCCCGTAAACTCCGCAGTGCGGCTTGCTTATAATATGAATTTTTCAATTTGTGCTTTTGCGTCTTATTCCCTGACCAGGGTACCGACGCTTTCGCCCTTGACAGCCTTGGCAATGTTGGCGGGCTGGCCCAGATCGAACACGAGGATGGGCAGACCGTTGTCGCGGCAGAGGGTCGCGGCGGTGGAGTCCATGACGGCCAGGCGCTCATCCAGCACGCGGGTGAAGGTCAGCGTGTCGTAGCGCACGGCGTCGGCGTACTTGTGGGGGTCCTTGTCATAGACGCCGTCGACCATCGTGGCCTTGAACATGGCGTCCGCGCCGATCTCCAGTGCGCGCAGAGCGGAGGCCGTGTCGGTGGAGAAGATCGGGTTGCCGGTGCCGCCGCCGAACACAACGATCTTGCCGCTTTCCAGCGCGGCAATGGCCTTGTCGCTCGTGAAGCACTCGGCGACCTGCGGCATGAAGGAGCTGGTCATGACGACGGCGTCCACGCCCTGCTGGCGCAGCGCGTCCTTGACAGCCAGCGCGTTCATAACGGTGGCCAGCATACCGATCTTGTCGGCGTCCATGCGGTCCATTTTGCCGCTGGAGCGTCCGCGCCAGAAGTTGCCGCCGCCCACGACGATGCCGATCTGGGCACCGAGGTCGTGCGCAGCCTTGATGCCCGCGCAGATGGAGGCGATGGTCTCCTCATCAAAGCCCGTGCCCTTGGGGCCGGACAGAGCCTCGCCGCTGACCTTCAGAAGAATACGTTTATACTGAATTGCCATAAAAAACACCACCTGTAGTTATTTTGGCGGTCCGCTGTGCCGTGCAGGCATAGTAAACCATTCTCTTTGTATAACATTTTACAATAATTTGGGCTTAAAGTAAAGCGGTGTGGAAAAAAAATGAGGCTGCCCGTCTCCTTAAAGCCTTTCCCTGTGGGGAAGGTGGCTCAGCAGGGCCGGATGAGGGGCAGATTCCCCCTCATCAGTCAGCGGGCGGGGCCGCTGACAGCTTCCCCCGAGGGGGAAGCCATGCAGCAAAAAAGCGCCGCCCCCTTCCAAGAACAGCGCTTTTACTTACTGCATCGAAGTATCCGCTACCAGAACCGCCAGCTCCCGGCGTATCAGTCTGCGGCGGTTCTGCCGGTCAGCGAGACGCTCGGTGGGCGAGGTCAGCACCATGCCGTCGAGCGGCGGCGCGGCGGGCAGCGTGAACTGCAAGCTCATACCCGGCCCCTCCCCTACGGTCAGCGCCCAGCCCATGGCGCTTGTGTAAGCGGCAACCAGCGGCAGGCCCAGCCCGCCCGCGTGGAGCAGGCGTTCGCTCCATTGCCCCTCGGTCAGCAGGGCAGCGGCATCGGGCGGCAGACCCGGGCCGTTGTCCCTGTAGCAGAGCCGACCCGGCGTGCAGAGCAGCATAATGTGCGCCGCACGGTCCGCGGCCAGTGTGTTGGAGACAAGGTTCGTCAGCAGACCGTTGAGCAGCGAGACATCCCCCGTCGTGGGCAGCACGTCCAGCCCGTCGGCCTGCAGCGTCACGGTAAAGGGCAGCGCGTACTGCGCGGCCTCCTCCTGCAAAATACTGCAAAATTCCCGCAGCTGCCCCAGCAGGTCGATGGGCTGCGGCACACAGGTGCCGTGCAGCAGCGCCGCCGTGGCGGCAATGCCCGCCGTCTCCGTGCGCAGAATGCGCGGGCATTCTGCCGCGTGAAGCGGTATCCGTGCGCGCCTGAGCTCTTTGAGATCATGGCGTGCAGCGAACCGATTTTCCGGCCCGAGGGCGGGTTGGAATCGCGTGACCGCGCATTTTGGGCCGGTGATGCGCCTGCGGCGTCTCATGGGCCGCAGAAGGCCGCGAAGCGGCCTCATGCGGCGGCGGATGCCGCCGCAAATCGTGAACGCAGCATGCGGCGTGCAGCGTCGCAGATGCGCGATATCTGCCTGTCGACGCCGTTCCGGTATTTCGTGACGCTGACGTTAGACCCGGCTAAAATCGACCGGCACGACATGGAGGCGTTGACGAAGGTGCTGAACCGTTGGGCGGACAACCGCGTTCGCCGCAACGGTTTGGCGTACGTCCTTGTTCCGGAACGGCATAAGGACGGAGCGATTCACCTTCACGGATTCTTCACGGAGTCAGTGCCGCTTTTGGACAGCGGCACGATGAAACTGCCGGGCGCGAAGCGCCTGCGGCGTCCGCGCGATGCGAAGCAGCGCGCGGAATGGGAGACCGCCGGTGCAAAGCCTGTGTACAACATTCCGGGGTGGACGTTGGGGTTCTCAACGGCCATTCCGCTGGATGGAGCATATGAGGCAGCCGTCGCGTATTGCTGCAAATATGTCCGGAAAGCGGCGGAAAAGATTGGGGGCAGGTGGTTCTATCGGGGTGGAAAGTTGGGAAAGCCGGTCGTGGAATATGCGGAAGTCGACGTGAACGACGTGGCTGCGTGTGAAGGTGCGTACACCTTCACCGCAGGCGGACATATGTTCGCGCTGCTGCGCGGAAAGGGTGTGGAAACCTGTGTTTCACACCCGGAAGAATCGAGTTTACAATTTTCGGAAAGTGAAATCGTGGCGGAGCGCCTGCGGGCCGGGGGTTCCGGGGCTTCATCGCATGATAGTGAGAGTGAAAAAGAGGAAGGGGCTATGTGGCACAATGAAAACGGAATTTCTTCTGGAAAGGGAAGTCGAGCGCGTCATGGCTGCGCTGATGCCGTCAAACCGGCTGGTGTGCAAGGTGTGTTTACACACGGGGCTGCGGGTCAGCGACGTTTTGATGCTGCGCCCGTGGCAGATCGGGCGGCAATTCTGGATTGTGGAGCAGAAGACAGGGAAGCGGCGTCGGGTGAATTTGCCGGACAAGTTGATTTCGGAGCTGCGTTCGGAATCCGGTGGGACTAGGTGGGTTTTTCCCGGGCGGGATTACCGGAAGCACCGGACGCGTCAAGCGGTGTGGCGTGACGTGAAACGGGCGGCAAAGGCGTTTCGTCTGCCGCAGAACGTGGCCCCGCATAGCTTCCGGAAGGTGTACGCCGTGGAGCTGCTGCGGCGGTATGGTGACATCGAGCGCGTGCGCAAGGCGATGAACCATAGCAGTACGTCCGTGGCGATGATTTACGCGATGGCTGCGGCGCAGTTGGAAGCAAAATACCCAATGCGTGCAAAAAAATAGCCGCGTCGCATTCAATCGCACGCGCGGTCGCATGTTGTTGGGTTGACGGATGCAGCTGCGGCATGGTAAAATCGTCCCATCCTGAACGGAGGGAGGGCAGAGTGTCCCATTTTGAGTAGAGCTGCGACGACCCCGGTATAGCAAAGCCCGGTCGTTGCGAAAACGACCGGGCTTTTGTCGCACCATGGACGATGGACGGCGCAGCGAACGCCGCCGGTGTGACCCCTCGTCTAGCATCTTACCATACTGACGGCAGCTTGTCAAGCGTGGAGGGGCCGAGGCCCAGAGGAGGAGCCGCCCGGGTAGCCGCCCGGGGGCCTTGCGCCCCCTGCGCCGCCCCCTGCCCCATTTTCTTCAAGCGGACTGCGACTTCTGCGCTTCCTGATTTTCCCGGGCATTGGCCAGCATCAGCTTCAGCCGGTTTTCCTGGTTGACCACTGTGGCTCCCGCGTCATAATCGATGGCCACGATGTTCATGCCGGGATTTTTCTCCTTCAGGGGCTTCATCATGCCCTTGCCGCAGATGTGATTGGGCAAGCAGCCGAAGGGCTGAGCGCAGACGATGTTCTTCACGCCGCTTTCATACAATTCCAGCATTTCCGCCGGCAGAAGCCAGCCCTCGCCCATTTCCGTACCGATGCCGATATAGCCTTCCACCAATTCCGTAACGTGCAGAAACGGCGTGGGCGCGTGATAGCCCGCCCGCTTCAGCATCTGAATCTGATCCCGCTGCTTATGCACCAGATAGCGCAGCATGATCTTCTGCAAAAGATATTCCTTTTTTCGCATGCCGTACAATTTAAAGTCCATCATATGGCACCAGCAGGAGCACATGAAGAAATCCAGCAGCCCGGGCATGGACACCTCCGCCCCTTCGGACACCAGAAAGTCCTCCAGATTGTTATTGCCCAGGGGCGAAAATTTCACATAGATCTCTCCCACCACGCCCACGCGCACCTTTTCCTGGGGCGCAACGGGCAGCTGGCGGAAGGCCTGAATCACCCGACCGCAGGCTTTCCGCACCCAGAAATAGGTGACCTTCTTCTGGGCCATTTCGTCGGCCAGTTCCCGGGTCAGCCGGGCGGCCAGTTCCCGGGCGGAGCCGGGCTCCACCTCATAGGGACGGGTCTGGTTCACCAGCGTCATCAGAAGATCGCCCAATATCAGGGCGTATACCATGCGAATCAGCTTCGAAGGGGTCAATTGGAAGCCGGAATGCTTTTCCAGCCCCAGCAGGTTCAGGGAAATCACCGGCACATAGCCGTACCCGGCCTTTTCCAGCGCCTTGCGGATGAGGAAAATATAATTGGAGGCCCGGCATCCGCCGCCGGTCTGGAACATAATCAGCGCGGTTTTGTGAGGATCGTATTTCCCGCTCTGCAGCGCGTCGATAAACTGGCCGATGACCAGAATGGCGGGATAGCACGCGTCGTTATGGCAATATTTCAGGCCGGTATCGGCGATTTTATGGCCGCTGGAGCGCAGCAGATCCAGATGATAGCCATAATTGCGCAGCACCTGCACGATCATTTCGAAATGCATGGGCAGCATATTGGGCACCAGTATGGTATAATCCCGCTTCATCTCCCGGGTGAATTCAACATATCCCATGGTTTTTCTCCTCCAATGCGCCGATGAGGGACCGCAGGCGGATTTTCACCGCGCCCAGATTGGTGATTTCGTCGATTTTGATCTGGGTATAGAATTTTCCCCGGCGCTCCAGAATGGCGCGCACCTCGTCGGTGGTGATTGCGTCCACACCGCAGCCAAAGGACACCAGCTGCACCAGTTCCACGTCCGGATTTTCCGCCGCGAATTCCGCCGCCCGATAGAGCCGGGCGTGGTAGGTCCACTGATTCAGCACCTGCACCTCCGGCTTTGCGGCCAGGTGGCACACGCTGTCCTCGCTGACCACCGCAAAGCCCAGGGACGCGGCCAGTTTATCAATGCCGTGGTTGATCTCCGGGTCGATGTGGTAGGGCCGGCCGGAGAGCACCATAATGCGCTTTCCCTTTTCCCGGGCGATGGCCACGGCCTTTTCGCCTTCCCGGCGCACGGCCTGAACGTAGGCCTCCCGGGCGGCCAGGCCGGCCTTTACCGCGGCGCGCATTTCGCCCCGGGAAATCTCTGGCCGCCAGGCGTGCAGGCACTGCATCAGCCCCCGGGCCAGGCGGGAGGCATTGTTGATGTTCAGATACGGATACAGAAAGCGCATGTGCTGCAGCCGTTCCACGTTGCCCTGAAGCAGCTCCGAATAATAGGCCACCACCGGACAGTTATAATGGTTGTCACCGCCGTGCTCGTCCACATTGTAGGTCAGGCAGGGATAGAAGATGGCGTCCACTCCCTGATCGATAAGCTCCTCAATGTGGCCGTGCATAATCTTCGCCGGGTAACAGGCCGTGTCTGAAGGAATGGAGAACTGGCCCAATTCGTAGGTATGGCGGGTGGAAAGCCCGGAAACCTGCACCCGGAAGCCCAGAGAGGTGAATATGGCGTGCCACATGGGCAGAAGCTCGTACATGCCCAGGGCCAGCGGCAGGCCGATGGTTCCCCGGCGGTCAGGGCCGCTTTTCAGGCCGGTGAGATACTCCCGCTTAAAGGCGTAGAGATTGGGCAGGTCTGTCCCCCCCGCGCTCTGGCCCGCGCCCCTGGCGCACTGGTTGCCGGAGATATATTTCCGGCCGCCGAAGCGGTTCACGGTCAGGTGGCAATGGTTCATGCAGCCGTTGCACACCGCAGAAGTGGCGGTATGGATGAACTGCTTCAGCTCCTCCGGGGAAATCAGGCTGGACGTCCGGCACTTTTTAGAATACAGCGCCGCGCCGTACGCGCCCATCAGCCCCGCGATGGCCGGGCGAACCACTTCCAGCCCCAATTCCCGTTCAAAGGCCCGCAGCACCGCGTCATTCAGGAAGGTGCCTCCCTGCACCACCACGTGCCGGCCCAGTTCCTGGGCGGAGCCCACGCGAATCACCTTATACAGGGCGTTTTTCACCACGCTGATGGACAGCCCCGCGGAAATGTCCTCCACCGTCGCGCCGTCCTTCTGAGACTGCTTCACGGAAGAATTCATGAACACCGTGCACCGGCTGCCCAGGTCGGCAGGATGCGCCCCGTACAGGCCACGGCGGGCGAATTCCTCGATGGACATGCCCATGGCATGAGCAAAGGTTTCCAAAAAGGAGCCGCAGCCGGAGGAACAGGCCTCATTGAGCATGATGGAATCGATGGCTCCGTTTTTGATGCGGAAGCACTTGATGTCCTGACCGCCGATGTCCAGAATAAAGTCCACATCCGGCTGAAAATGCCGGGCGGCGGTATAATGGGCGATGGTTTCCACAATGCCGCAATCCACGCCGAAGGCATTGCGAATGAGTTCCTCGCCATAGCCCGTCACGGCGCTGCCGACAATGCGGATGCGGTCGCCCCCCAGAGCGTAGATTTTCTCCAGCTGCTCCTTCACGATTTCCACCGGCGCGCCCCGGTTGGAGGCGTAATAGGAATACAGAATCTCGTCGTCCCGGCCCAGGAGCACCAGCTTGGTGGTGGTGCTGCCGCAGTCGATGCCCAGATACGCCTCGCCCGTGTAGGCAGAAATCTCCCCTCGGGGCACGTCGTTTTTCCCATGCCGGGCGGCGAATTCCGCGTGCTGGGCCTCGTTTTCAAACAGGGGCTTCAGGTTGCCCCGGCCGGCCCCCACGTTTTTACACCGGTCGAAGCGGGCGATCAGCGCGTCGCAATCGGTTTCCAGCCCGTTTTTCTCGGCATACATGGCCGCGCCCAGGGCCACGGCGAAGCGGCCGTATTCCGGGAAACAGGCGTGCTGCTCATCCAGCTCCAGCGTCTCGCAGAACCGCTGGCGCAGGCCCTTGCAATAATACAGGGGTCCCCCCAGAAACAGCACGTTTCCGCGAATGCGGCGGCCCTGGGCAAGGCCCGCGATGGTCTGGTTCACCACGGCCTGATAAATGCTGGCGGCCACATCCTCCTTCCGCGCCCCCTGATTCAGCAGGGGCTGAATGTCCGTTTTGGCGAACACGCCGCAGCGGGAGGCGATGGGATAGATGCGGCTATGGTTCAGGCTGAGCGCGTCCAATTCTCCCACGGAGACGTTCAAAAGGGTGGCCATCTGGTCGATAAACGCCCCGGTGCCGCCGGCGCAGGTGCCGTTCATGCGCTGATCAATGCCGCCGTCAAAAAAGATGATCTTCGCGTCCTCGCCGCCCAGTTCGATCACGCAGTCGGTTTCAGGGGCCTTGCGCTTCACCACCTCGCTGGTGGCGAACACTTCCTGCACAAAAGGCACCTCCGCCGCCTCCGCCAGCCCCAGGCCCGCGGAGCCGGAAACGGCCACCTTGATCCTTTCCCCGCCAATAAGCTGTCTTACCTCTTCCACCAGTTCCCGGGCCCTTTCCCGCACCCGGGAGAAATGCCGGTCATATTTTTGATAGATTACCTTTCCACCCCGCACCAGTACGGCCTTGGCCGTGGTGGAGCCGATATCCAGTCCCAGAAAATCCATTCAGCGTTCCTTTCTCAGCAGATTCTGCTTCATTTGTTTCAGGCACTTCAGAAAGGTGGCGATCTCCTGTTCCGAAAAGCCCTCCGTCAGGCATTGATCGATATTTTCCCCCTCCTGCCGAAGGGCCCCGGCGATTTCCCGGGCCCGCTCGGTCAGGTGCAGGGTGCGCATGCGCCCGTCGTGCTGGGCGTTTTCCCGGCGGATCAGTTCCTTCTGTTCCATCAATTGCAACACCTTGGAGGCCGTGGAGCGGGTAATGCCGAATTCCATTTCCAGATCCCGCTGATACACCGCGTCCTCCCCCCGGCGCATCAGATAGGCGATAATCCACAGGTTGGTGCCGGTGATGATCTCTCCCTGGCTGCTGCGCATCTGCCCTTCCAGGCGGCGCATCATCAGATGATCCAGCGCCCGCAGCTCAATGCCCACGTTTTTCACAAATTCGCCCCTCTCCGCGTCTTCTGTATACTGAAAATTGTACGACATACAACATTATCTTGTCAGGGGAATCATGTAAATTCATAACGACACATCCCCGTCTTGCCGTCAAAATTTCGCTAAGAACGCCCTTGACAGCCGCGGTGGAAGATGGTATTCTTGATATGTGAAAACGTTTTCACATATGAGGTGAAGCATGAACAACGTAACCCTTCAGGACGTGGCCCAGGCCGCGGGGGTTTCCCTGGCCACCGTGAGCCGGGCGCTGCACGGGGGCTATGTCAGCGCGGAAAAGCGCCGGCGCATCGAAGAAGCCGTGCGCACCCTGCGCTATATTCCCAATCAGTCCGCCGCGGCGCTGAAGCGAAACCGGAGCCGAACCATCGGCCACCTGATGCATTTTCACGACAATCTGCTGGCCTCCCGCGTCAACGCCGGCCTCGCCCGGGCTGCCCATGAAAGGGGATATTCCCTTTTTTCGGTCACCTCCAATGGCGGCGGCGAGGACTCCCGGCGAATGGCGGAGGAGCTGATATCCCGGCGGATGGACGGCATGGTGGTCACCTCCTGTCGCGAATTACCAGCGGAAACCACGGCGCATCTGGCGGAGGTAGGCATTCCAACGGTGCTGATCGAGCGCTGGGCCCCCGGCGCAATGGGAGACCGCATCCGCATCGATGACGTTGCCGGCGCCCGCTGCGCCGTGGCCCAACGCCTGGCCGCCGGGCGAAAGCGCGTCGCCTTTATCGGCTGCGGAGATTTCTCCCAGGAGGTGGAGCGGCAGCGCCTGTGGGGCTATCGGGAAGCCCTGGAAAGTGCCGGCGTGCCGGAGGAAATCCGGCTCATTCGCCTGACGGAGGACTACACCCCGGAGGAAGGCCGACGGGCCATGGAGGCCCTGCTGGAATCCGGCGGCTGCGACGCGGTATTCTGTGCTTCCGACCTTTTGGCCGCGGGGGTTCTGCAATCCCTTTACCGGCGAAACATCCGCGTGCCGGATCAAATCGCCGTCACGGGATACGACAACACCGTTTCCGCCATGCTTTCCCCGCAAATCAGTTCCGTTGCGCTGGATTGCGACGAAATTGGCCGGCAGGCCATGGCGCTATTGTTGCGGCGCATGGACAATCCCGGGCTGGAAGAAAAAGAAATCACCATTTTGCCCACGCTTATCGCAAGAGATTGAAAGGAGTGCAAATTCTATGAAGAAAGTCAAAGTTGGCATCATCGGCTGCGGCATGATTACCCAGACCCGTCACGCCCCGGAATACGCCCAGAACCCCAACGCGGAAATCGTCGGCCTGTACGACGCCAACGCCGAACGAGCCGGCGAATTCGCGGCGCTGTACGATTGCAAGGCCTATCCCTCCGTAGAAGCGCTGCTGGCCGATCCTGAAATCGAGGCCGTAAGCGTCTGTTCCCCCAACTACACCCACGCGGAATATTCCATCAAGGCCCTGCAGGCCGGCAAGCATGTGCTGTGTGAAAAGCCCATGGCCCTGAATCTCGAGGATTCCCGCAGGATGATGGAAACCGCCCAGGCCACCGGAAAGCTTCTGATGATCGGTCACAACCAGCGGCTGCTGCCCACCCACCGCCGGGCCCATGAAATCCTTCGCAGCGGCGCCATCGGCCGCATTCTCACCTTCCAGAGCAACTTCAAGCATCCCGGCCCGGAAAACTGGAGCGTAAACCGTTCCAACACCACCTGGTTCTTCGACAGCCGCAAGGCCCAGTTCGGCGCGTTGGGCGACCTGGGGGCCCACAAATTGGACATCATTCGCTACCTTACCGGCCGGGAAGTGGCCCAGGTGAACGCCACCACCATGACTCTGGACAAGCGCAAGCCCTCCGGGGAATTCATCGACGTGGAAGACAACGCCATGGTCTTTTTCCGCATGGACGACGGCGTGCCCGGCATCATGCACGTTTCCTGGACCAATTACGGCGAGGAAGATAACAGCACCGTCATCTACGGAGACAAGGGCGTTATGAAAATCTTCGGGGATTATTCCGACGACATCGTTCTGGAAATGCGGGATGGCAGCATCGTGAAATACATGGTGGGCAAAATCCAGACCAACACCCACCAGACCAAGAGCGGCATTATCGACGAATTCATCGGCGCCATTACGGAAAACCGCGCGCCGCTGATCACCGGGCAGGACGGCCACAACCCCCTGGCCACCATCGTGGCCTGCTTCCGTTCGGCGAAAGAAGGACGCTGGGTAGACGTAGAATATTAAAGGTTA
>OLPR01003347.1_pt1 | contig 10797 bp, 9 predicted proteins | sample 1672761 | NCBI WGS metagenome assembly OLPR01 (sample SAMEA3136721, study PRJEB25190) | human gut metagenome | biome: human gut; feature: human-associated habitat; material: faeces | place: Austria | collected 2013
CCACAGTTTGCCCACTTTAATGATGACGTTCTTTTTGGAGAGAACTGGAATAATGGAGATATTGATGTAAAGACAAGAAGTATCATCACAGTAGTTGCCCTCATGTCACAGGGAATTACCGATTCTTCTTTAAAATTTCATTTGCAGAACGCAAAAGATCATGGCGTAACACAGAAAGAAATCGCAGCAATCATTACACACGTTGCTTTTTACGCAGGTTGGCCAAACGGGTGGGCTGTGTTTAACTTAGCAAAAGAAGTGTGGGATGTAAATGAAGGTGACCTTCCATATGAAGACGAGGCAATGAGAGCACATGCAAAGGAAATGGTATTCCCAATCGGAGCACCAAATGATGCATTTGCACAGTACTTTGTAGGCCAAAGCTACCTTGCGCCAGTTTCCGCAGAGCAGGTTGGAATCTTCAACGTAACATTCGAACCAGGCTGCCGTAACAACTGGCATATCCACCATGCAAAAAATGGCGGTGGACAGATGATTATCTGCATTGCAGGCCGTGGTTACTATCAGGAAGAAGGCAAAGAAGCCATCGAGATGAAACCAGGTGACTGCATTAACATTCCAGCAGAAGTAAAACATTGGCATGGGGCAGCACCAGATAGCTGGTTTAGTCATCTTGCGGTAGAGATACCGGGAGAGGAAACCGCGAATGAATGGTGCGAAGCAGTCAGTGATGAAGAATACGGTAAGTTAAAATAGTAATTTGCCGCAGGTAAAACAGACGCCCACACAACGATATAAGCCATATTAGTGACTTTAGTCGCGGCGTGTTGAATACCCGCTTAAAGCGTTCCTGTCCAACACTTGCTCCGAGGCCACAAATATGGCTTATATATCGTTCTGCGAGCTAACTTTGGCTTATTATTTACTCATCAAAATCTGTTTGGAAGACACCCTCTGGTGCTCTCATTGTCAAAACTCCGAGATTAAATCCCTCATCCTGAATCGTAATGTGGTACTCAAAAGTCACGTCATCTTCAAATTTGGATAACACTAGATAGGTTCCATTTTCTTTATCTTCAATCTGATCACAGATATCATTATATACGTCTCTTCCAGAAATCTCTCTTGGGTAGCCGGATGCTTTTATTTTTTCTTCGATTGCTTTATAAAATTTGTTCATGGTTTCCTCGCTTTCGTGGTTATGTTGTTTTAATATGATAATTTAAAATAGATGGTTTGAAAAGGGTTTTGTGCCATGCTATAATAATAGTAGTATAGAATATTTGTTTTGCTAAGACAATACCATTTTGATGTAAAAGTTTTAATAAAATAGTGTCATGCAAAAATAATAGAAATTCGAAGGACAGAATTAAGGGAATATTTTATGGTGTGATTATACCATTTGTTTATATTTATATTTTTTTGGTGACACTTGGAATTATTCAGGTATTTACGGCATTTCTTACAAATAGAATTACAATGGATGAATTAACGCAGATTAATAACTGAACAAAGCTGATGAAGTATTTGGAAGGATATATGGAAAGACATACAGAAGGGGAAGAAACAGATTTACATTTTTTGATGATCGATCTTGATGATTTTAAACAGATTAATGATACATATGGTCATGTTGAAGGAGACAGGGCATTGATAAGGATAGCAGGGGTTTTGAAAAAAACACTGGCAGGACATGCAGGCATTCTTGCAAGATATGGCGGAGATGAATTCTGTATTGCCGGAGAGATGCTTCGGGAAGAGACAGAACAACTGATTAAGAACTTATATGAAAATCTGGAGAAAGCGAATAAACAGGCGGACTGTCCATATGATATAGGAATGTCTGTTGGCTGTGCACAGTTTACAAGAAAAATCATTCCTGCAATCTGCACGTCCCAATTTGCGGTATATTTTGCCTTCATTCAGTTGACGTAGCCCGCTACGCCGCCCTCATTCAGGCGAAATCTCCCACAAATTGTAACGCACATCTTACAGAAAGCATTTTTCAAACACGCTCTAAAGAAAAGAGGTTATTATGAGAAAATTCATGTGGAAAAAAGCTGCGGCTGCAGCAATGACTGCAACGATTTTAGCAACGAGCGCAACGGTTCTCCAAGCTGCTGCACCACCAGACGGATATACGAATGCACAAGATACCGTAGAGGCTTACGGTGGAGCCTACAGCAATTGGATGACAAAATGGAACAGTACAATCAGTAAAGATAGAGAGCAGATTTCTCTTTCTCCAGGAAGTGATAACAGTTCTGTAAATTTTGCATGGTATACAAAGAAAGCTTCTGGAATTCAGACTCGAATTTCAGCTTGGAGAATGCGTCGATCTCCTCAGTAACGTGAACGTGATAGCTGTTTGTAATATAATTCTTATCCGTAACTCCTGGAATGATGCCAAAACGCTTCTGGAGACATTTGGAAAACTTGTATGTGGTGGATTCCATCGGAGTGCCATATACAGAGTAGCTGATGTTCTCAGCTGCCTTCCACTGGGCACATTTGTCATTGAGGCGCTGCATAACCTTCAGCGCAAACGGACGAACCTCAGGGTCTGTATGAGGCTTTCCGTACATTCTCATGCACATCTCATGGAGACCTGCATATCCAAGTGAGATCGTAGAATAGCCGTCATAAAGAAGCTTGTCAATGGTCTCACCCTTCTTAAGCCGTGCAAGAGCACCATACTGCCACAGGATCGGGGCAACATCGGAAACTGTGCCAAGAAGACGCTCATGTCTGCAGCGGAGTGCTCTGTGGCAAAGCTCCAGGCGCTCCTCCAGAATCTCCCAGAATTTATCAAAATCGCCGTCTGAGGAGCAGGCTACATCTACAAGGTTAATGGTAACAACACCCTGGTTAAAACGACCGTAGAACTTGTAGGAACCGTCCGGGTTCTTCTGCTTCTCCTCAACAGTAAGGAAAGAACGGCATCCCATGCAGGTGTAAACATTGCCATTTTTTAACTGGCGCATGATCTTGGCTGAGATGTAATCCGGAACCATACGCTTGGCAGTACATTTCGCTGCAAGCTCTGTGAGGTACCAGTATTTGGAATCCTCGTGGATGTTATCCTCATCCAGCACATAGATCAGCTTCGGGAATGCAGGTGTGATCCACGCACCGCGCTCGTTCTTAACACCCTGCATACGCTGCTTCATAACTTCCTCGATGATCAGTGCAAGGTCATCACGGGTGCGTCCCTCCGGAACTTCATCAAGATACATGAAAATCGTTACAAATGGTGCCTGTCCGTTACAGGTCATAAGAGTGATCAGCTGGTACTGGATCGTCTGGATACCACTCTGGATCTCATCCTTCAGTCTGCGTTCCGATACCTTCTGGATGATCTCATCATCAAGAGGCTCACCGCAAGCCTTACGTTCCTCGATTACCTTGTTACGGATCTTCTGGCGGCTGATGTCTACAAAAGGAGCCAGATGGGCGAGAGAGAAGGACTGTCCGCCGTACTGATTGCTGGCTACCTGTGCGACGATCTGTGTGGTAACGTTACATGCGGTAAAGAAGCTGTGAGGCTTCTCAATCAGTGTCTGGCTGATAACCGTGCCGTTCTGGAGCATATCCTGCAGATTGATCAGGTCACAGTTATGCTCACGCTGTGCGTAGTAATCGGAATCATGGAAATGAATGATTCCCTCGTCGTGAGCCTTTACGATCTCCTCAGGAAGAAGAACACGCATGGTCAGGTCCTTGCTGACCTCGCCTGCCATGTAATCACGCTGGGTAGAGTTAATAGTAGGGTTCTTATTGGAGTTCTCCTGCTTGGCATTCTCATTAATCTGGTCAAGAAGAGCAAGGATGCTGTCGTCTGTGGTATTGGACTTGCGGGTAAGCTCTCTCTTGTAGCGATAGCGCACATACTTCTGTGCAACCTCATAACCGCGCATCTCCATAATGCCGGTCTCTACCATATCCTGAATATCTTCCACATTGACAGCGTGGGAGGATTCAAGGGCACGGGTGGCAATCATATCAGCAAGCGCTGTGATCTGGTAATGACTCAGCCTGTGAAGCTTAGAAACCTCCTCATTCGCTTTTTCAACGGCGTTGATGATCTTCGCCTTATCAAAAATAACTTCCACGCCATTTCGTTTAATGACGTTTGCATTGACCTCAGTACTCATTCTTTCAAATCCCTCCATATATTGTGTTTAAATCTTTGATTACATACTAGATGTTGTGCACTATCAATATTACAGTATTCTACAGAAAAGTCAAGGTCAAAACCATTGATTTTAAAAATCTGTGAAATGTGCTGAATTTTCGTCAGCAGGACAGAAGAATCATTCGGTGATCTCCGGTATAGAGTTCCTGAAATGTGCGGAATCATCGGGGTTATTCCGTATGTGAAATTTTACCGTACACAATAAAACAGTTACTGGATGACCAGTAACATGCTTTGTATGATTTCGCGCCGCAGCTGTGAACAATGTTCACAAAAACACCTGGCGGAATACTGCCTTCTGAATAGTTATGGGGCATGAACAAAGGGCTGCCCTGGGCAACCCTTTCTCGCGTCCGCATCTTCCTCTATTATACTTGGAAAAAAATAAAAATCAACCCTTGACACCACCAGAAGTGAGTCCTCCAACCAGATTTTTTTCGATTCCGACGAACAGAATCACAACTGGAACGATTGCATAGAGGGAAGCAGCAAACAGATACTGCCACTCGATCATATTGTAACCGTTGAAAATATTGATACCAACGGTGAGAGGCTTGAAGGTATCAGTGGAGATCAGTGTCAGTGCCACTGTATATTCGTTCCAGGCGTTGATAAATACGAAAATAAGCGCTGTAACGATACCAGGTGCAGCAACAGGCAGAAGGATCCTTAAAAGGGCATGTACGCGGTTACAGCCGTCAATAGTGGCAGCCTGCTCCATCTCAGGGGAGATGCTCAGGAAAGTACCGCGGAGCAGCCAGATAGCAAATGCCTGGTTAAATGCTGCGTTGATAAAGATCAGGCCGATAATGCTGTTGGTAAGATGGAACGCCATCATAACCTTGTAGATACCGATGAGAAGTACAACCGGTGCGAACATCTGGGAGACAATAACAAATCCCAGAAAAGCAGTCTGGCCTTTGAATTTCATTCTGGACAGGGCATAAGCAGCTGGAATACCGCAGACCATAGCCAGAAGAGTGGAGCCTCCTGCGATCACAATGGAGTTCATCATGTAATTGCTCATGGGAGCCAGCTTCCATACGTCTGTGAAGTTGGACCAGATGGCCTCAACAGGGAAAATAGTTCCATTCATGGAAAAGATTTCCGCGCGGCTTTTAAGAGCAGTACATACAGTTACAAAATATGGGTATAAAGTTATCAGACAGATGGCGATGATCACTACATAGAGCAATACACGCAAAACTGTGTTTCTGGTATTTTTTTTCTTAACTGAAGCATTGGTGTTTGCCATATTATTCGTCTCCTTTCTTCAGTACGGAAACCATGTACAGGCTGGCGCAGAAAAGAAGAATCAGGAAGCCGATAACAGATACGGCTGCTGCCTGTCCCTGTTTGCCGTTGTAGAAGGCCAGTTTGTACAGATAGGTAACCAGGGTGTCGGTACGGTTGGCAGGGTCACCCTTGGTTATGGTCCATATGATCGGAAAAGAGTTAAATACGTAGATAATGTTCAGGATGGTACTGATGGTAAGATTCGGACGTACCAGCGGGATGGTGATCTGGAACATTTTCTGCCAGTAACTGGCTCCGTCTACGGCTGCTGCCTCATAATAGCTGGCATCAATACTCTGCAGACCGGAAAGTACGGTAAAGGTTACAAATGGAATGGTAACAAAAATACCGCAGGCAATTTCCCAGGCGAAATAAGCACCGGCAGTAGGAGTCCAGTTCACAGCGTGGTCAATAATACCAAGCTTCATCAACAGTGTATTTAAGGTACCATAATCTGTGTCGATGATGAATTTCCAGATGCTCGCCTGAACGATCAGGGTTGTAGCCCATGGGAAAACAACAACGGCACGTGCAAGCTTACGGCCTTTAAATTCATTGTTGAGGAGGATCGCAAGGATAAATCCAAGGAGTGTGGAGATGCCGACTACAGCAACGGTCCACACAAGGGTGTTTTTCAGCACCATGGCAAAAACAGGGCTGCTTGTTACCTTGCGGAAATTTTCAAATCCGGCGAAGCCTTTGATCAGACCAGCTTTGCTGACGTCGCTTAAGGCCATACGGAATACAAAGATAATAGGAACCAGGATGAAAATTGCCATGAGAAGGACACTTGGCAGGATCCATACATATGGTTCCACTTTTTTGAATTTTTTCTTCACAGGGATACCTCTCTTTTTATAAAAATAACGTTGACGCTGCGCTGACAAGCACAAGAAGCGGCGTTTGCTACGCAGAAAAGCTGAACCTTCTTGTGACAAATGCAAGAAGCAGTGTTGGTTGCGCAAAAAAAGTGGAATCTTCTTGTGTCAGGCACAAGAAGCAGCGTTTGCTTCGCAAAAAGGTGGAACCTTCTTGTGCCTGGCACAAGAAGTAGCGTTTGCTTCGCAAACTTAAAAATGGACCGGACCCGTAAGTCCGGCCCATTATCTTCCTCGTAATGGGAAAAACAGTGGATTAAGATCAGCCTGCGATTTCTGCCTGAAGGTCATCCAGTAATTCCTGAACGTCGCCGCCAAGAAGAGCATTCTGCTCTACGTTGATAACGCCCTGTTTTACATCTGCCCATTCTGCTTTCGCTGTTGGATAGAATTTACAGCTGTCTAAGATATCAATCCAGCTTGCCATATCTTCGTTAGCTGCTGCGAGAGCCTCGCCGCCGGACTTGGTTGCCGGAAGGAATCCCTCCATGTCAACCCACTCTGTATAACGGGCATCATCATAGAAATAATCAAAGAATGTGGAGATAGCAGCCTTCTCATCATCTGAGTAGTCGTTATCGAAGCACATGAAGCGGTCCATAACACCTGCAGATACAGACTCGCCTGTATTGGAAGGAATGGAAGCAACGCCGTAGTTTACTTCATTTCCGCCTGTAGCAATGTAGGTAGGTAAGCTGTTCGGTGCGATGAGCATAGCTACTTTGCCAGCGCCGAACATATCCTGCAGATCATAACGGGTATCGTTAGCTGGATCGGTGTTTGTGTAACCGGAATTTACAAGATCGATTGCGTACTGGATTGCTTCAACGTTCTGCTCACTGTTCAGTGTCCAGTTACCTTCATCGTCAACAAATCCGCCGCCGTTGTTCCAGGTGTAGTATGCGAATGCTGCCTGACCTTCGTCAGTAGTCATATCGATACCCCATGGATAAATGCTGTCATCATAAGCCTTAAGAGCTTCACAAGCAGCTTTCAGCTCATCCCATGTAGTAGGAACTTCTACGCCTGCTGCATCAAGGATGTCTTTGTTATAGTACATAGCACGTGCAGATGCAAGATCCGGGATAGCCCATACAGTTCCGTCTACTTCAGACTGTGCAAGGAATGCATCGTACATCTTGCTGTAGGTCTCTTCAGAAACAACGTCCTGGATAGGAAGAAGGAGATCATCTGCCTGATAATCTGCGAATACGTCGATATTCAGGACATCAGGAGCTTCGCCATTGGCGATACGGGTATTTACTACGGTGTAGATATCGTTCCAGGAAACAACCTCTACGTTCAGGTTAATGTCCGGGTTTGCTTCATTAAATTCTGTCACGAAGTTCGCCCACCAGTCAGCAGTCTGCTGGCCATACTGTGCAGCAATGACGTTTATGTCTACTTTGTCTGCGGCGGATGCGGTGACCGGAGCCACGGAGAGAGCCATTGATAAAGCTGCGCCTGTTGCTAAAACCTGTTTCATTTTCATAAGTATTACCTCCCTTTAGATACGAGTTGAGGCATTCCATAGATACATCCTTGTACCAAATGGAGTGCCTCTCTGTAGAAAATAGCATACAACAAAAACAGTCAGATGTCAACAGAAATTGGTGAAAAAAACAATGAAAAATATCAAAAACAAAGAAAAACACAACGAAATACACAAAAGAAAAAACAAAAAACCACAAAAGCCATGGAAAAAATGTAGAGAGTAGAATAAAATAACAGATAATTTATAAAAAATTATACAAAAAACGAGAAGTATGGTACGAAATCATACAAATCAGGATTTCTTTGCTCACGAAGAAATTACGATAACCAGGATTTGGTTAAAATGTGGTTTGACATTTCAGGGGCGGATATTATACAATCATATTTAATCGAAAAAAATTCAGGAAAGGAGTATGCGGCAGTCAAAAAGAACTGAGAGGGTAAGCCCTGATGGCATGCACTGCTGCAGAACATAAAATGGAAGAATTATACGCTGCAATTGAGAAAAAAATCAAAGCTTCCGGTTATCCGCGTGAGATTTCCGGTGCAGATGTGTATGATGATATCTGCGACCAGATCGAGGGAAAAGAGAACGGAAGCTATATTCTGCTGTCCAAGTTTGAGGATGATGTAATCTTTGAGTATCATATCACGGTAATGGATGATGATTTTAATCTCGGGGTTCTTACCATGCGTACGCCTGAGGGAGTATTTGAGACCGATTTTGATGAATAAAAGAACTATAAACAAACATAGAAAGCGTGCATAAAATGAAAGTATTGGAAATTATTTTGCCCGTACTGGTAATGATCCTTCTGGGTATGGCCTGCAAGCGGCTGAAACTGCTGGATCAGAATGGAATTAACAATATGAAGCTTCTGGTGACCCAGATCATGCTTCCTGTAGCAATTTTCCATGCCCTTGCTACGGCAGATTATAATAAAGAAACCGGAATTCTGGTTGGAATCATGTTTGTAATGCTGGTTGTTTCCTTTAGCATCGGTTTTTTACTCCGCCCGCTTATGCCGGCAGAGCGTTACCGGAAATATCTGCCCTTTATGGTCAGTGTATACGAAGGCGGTTCCATGGCCTATCCTTTATATACCAGCCTTTGCGGAGCGGAGAATCTTTCCCAGATCGCTGTGCTGGATATTGCAGGTCTTCTGTTTGGCTTCAGCGTCTATATGGGAATGCTCGGACAGGTGGAAAACGGGGAAAAGATCGATCCGGGAAAACTGTTTTCCAGTGCAATACGTACACCGGCGTTTATTGCAAGTGTGCTGGGAATCATTGCCGGACTTACCGGTGTGGTGCAGAAGCTTCTTGCCGGACCGTTTGCAGGTACCTATACAAGTGTGGAGAACATTCTCACCACTTCCATAACCTCAGTTATTCTGCTGGTGGTAGGATTCAGCATTGAATTTGATAAGAAACTTCTTTCCCCATGTATCAGGACCATTGTACTTCGTGTTCTTCTTCAGGCAGTCATGATCGGGGGAGTGCTGCTGGCAATACATTACATAGTGGGGGATCATCTGCTTTTGAACCTTGCAGTGATCAGCTACATGTCCGCTCCAGCCACATTCAGTATGCAGACCTTCCTGAAGAGTGAGGATGGAAGCGCTTATGTTTCCACCACCAATTCTCTGTATTGCCTGGTATCCATACTGGTGTATGTGGTCATGGCATTTGTAGTTTATTGATGCAGAAAAAGAAAGCTTCAGACAGTATCATTTCTGATATTGTTCTGCAGCTTTCTTTTTTTGTTGGATTCAGGGAAAATATACTGCAAAGTGGGGCGTGCAGATTGTGGGAATGATTTTTTAGATACGCTCCAGAGTGTGTCTGCATGAAACCTCTCTGCTTTGCTTATGGATGAGAAACGGCTGTTTTCTGTATGCGCAGCATAATTTTTGCAGTAAAAACACCATTTTCATAAGTGAAGCTGCTGTCTCCTCCGTTTTTTTCTGCAATGTGGCGGACAGACTGGATTCCCACTCCGTTTCCGGGACGCTTGGACGACTGGAAAATATGATTTTTCTCCTGTATTTTCCCTTCAAAGGTATTTTCCACCTGGATCAGGAGAAGGTGCTTATGATGAAGGTAAACCTCTGCATGGATTCTCCTGTTGAAAGGCTTTGCTTTCAGGCTGGCTTCCAGAGCATTTTCCAGAAGGTTGGAGAGAACCAGGCACATATCGATCTGGTCTATGGAAATGTGGGCTGGCAGAGCTGCATTTGCCTGGAAAGGAATGTTCTCCCGTTTTGCCAGAGCGGCATAATGGCTGATCACGCTGTCAGCCGCCTGGTTTTCACAAAAATGCAGGTTGTAGTCTGGGATTTTACTGTTTGCATTGGAAAGATATTCTTTTATTTTTTCCAGATCGCCCTTTTCAGCCAGGGAAGAAAGCTGCAAAAAGTGATGGCGGATATCATGTCGTGCCTGCCTTGCCTCCTCTATGGCAGAGCAAAGGTTCTCATATCGTGCCTGCTGAAGGGAGAGAAAATGATTTTCCTGCTGAAGCCTTGCATTTTTATTCAGGCTGTTGGCCATCATAAGAAACATTGTGTAAAACAGCATGAGAATTACAAGAAGCATCAGGCTGATCACAATGTAGCCCTGCAAAATACGTCCAGTATACAGAGTTCCCTCATATTTGGGAATCATAAAGAGATTCAGACCTATAAAAATCAGTGGCAGTATCCAGAAAACATACCATGTCTGCGCAATATTTTCATCGTTTAGAAGCGTGTCTGCAACCCGGTCGGCAGGAAACCATGCGAGAAGTGTGAACGCCCAGCATAGAAGATGGTATAGCAGGAGAGCGCGGAAACTGAACCAGGGGGAGCCGTTCCCGGAGGCTGCCGCAAGGTCAGAAGCTCTTGCCAGATTACTCAACCAGGTATAAACGGCGCAGATGGCAAGAAGAACATTGACGGACTTCCAGCGGGAAATATTTAGTCTGTGCAGGTA
>OLPR01003350.1_pt1 | contig 10789 bp, 9 predicted proteins | sample 1672761 | NCBI WGS metagenome assembly OLPR01 (sample SAMEA3136721, study PRJEB25190) | human gut metagenome | biome: human gut; feature: human-associated habitat; material: faeces | place: Austria | collected 2013
AAATCACCGAGGAGGATGCGGAGGCCTATCGCGCACAGGCACAGGGTTTCACGGATCAGCGGCTTTTGCGAATGCTGGAAATTTTCATGGGCGTGGAAACGGATATGCGCTGGGCCTCTTCGCCGCGCATTGCGCTGGAAGCGGCGGCGTTGAAGGCGTGCCTGAAAACGACGGAGACGGACAGCGCCGCCTTGACCGAGCGTATTTCAGAGCTGGAAAAGCAGGTTGCCACGCTGACCGAGCAATTAAAGAGCGGCACGTTTACGCCCGCGAAGCCCGCCAGAGCAGCGAAGGCTGCATCCAAGGCAGAGGCTCCGCAGGAGGCAGCCGCTCCCGCAAGAGGGAGCTGCAGGGGGCGGCTTTAGCCGCCCCGCCCCGCAGCATCTCAGAATCCGGTCCTCTTGCGGCCGCGCAGTTCCTCTCTAAGTTTTTGCGCAAGCTCATCTCGACTACACACACCAAGCTTGGCGTAGACATTCGATATATGGGTTTTCACCGTGTTGACGGAAATGTATTCTTGCTCGGCAATCTCCTTGTTCGACGCGCCCTTTTCGAGTAGCGACAACAGCACTTCCTCACGCTTGGTCAGCCCGTATTCGCGAGCGATCCAGGGTACAAGGGATTCCGCCAGCTTCGCATTGCGCATCCTCCGATGATGCGCGAGGAAGACGTACGCAGCCACGGTGAAGCAGAGTGCCATAACCTCGACGTGAGCCTTACGAGGAGAAGCAAAGCCTCCACCGTTCGCCTGTCCAAAGAAGTCCAAGTACGTTGCCGTTTCTCCCAGAGCATATACAAGCACAAGCACAAGCGAGAAAACCCATCGCCAACGGCTCATGTGTTGAAACTCCGCTACCAAACAGCAGGCACCGTACCCTATCACCCACAATGCCAGCAACCTGGCAAAGAGGAACTCGCGCCATAATGCAACCGTTTCAACCGATGAAGCGCCGCTTGCCCAAGCCACCATCATGCAAACCGCCCAAAAGAATCCCTCGATAGGAGAAAACCTGCGCGAGAGCAAGCTGCCGAGCACAAGCCGATACAGGAGGATTACAACCATGTTATATGCAGTGTGGAACATGGGATAGGCGTTTCGTGCGCCCTCGAATTGCATCGCGAATTCCGGAACGAATTCGTACATGAATAATAGAACGATATCTATCGTGTATGCAAGGAAGATGAGCGCGACGAAGAGATAGCCGCGCCTGCGCTCGACATAGTACAGACTCCCATAGGCAGCACTGACCAACGCATAGGCGATGCAACTTGCCACATTGTAGAGAAAAGCGAGAGACACGACTCCTCCTTCATCAGGCAGCAAACATTATAGACAATTTGGCAGCTAAGGCTAACGACTTGCCCGGCACCCAACCTAATCTCCCGTGTTTTCGCAGCTCAAGGGCGGGGGATAAAAATTCATCCTCCGATTAATCTAAAAGCCCTCTCTGTTTTTCTTAACAAAGGACCCCCTGGTTCTTAGAGTTAAATCACTGCAGCGCCAAAAGAAGACAGCGCTGCGAACGAATTAAGGAGGGTTTTATGAGCGCACCCCATGTCGAACAACTTCTCAGCCGTCGTCATTTTGTCATTGGATCGAGCGCCCTCGCGGCCGCCGCGTTCTCGGGCGGACTTTGGGGATGCGCATCCGGGGAGCCGCTTGGATCAACCGGCACACCCGTTTCCCCCGATCAAAACATTGCCGATATCGTACTCCACAACGGTCATGTGCAGACCATGGTGTCGGAAGGCGATGTCGCTTCAGCTGTGGCTATCGCGGGCAACAAGATCGTGTACGTGGGCGATGATTCAGGCATCGACGCTTTCGTAGGAGACACTACTCAAGTCATCGACCTCGATGGCAAGTTCGTCTCCCCCGGCTTCATGGACGGCCACATCCACGCCCCTGGCAACTGGTACACCAGCCTCTACCAAATCGATCTAACGGGACTTAGCACCAATGAGGAATACCTCGAGGCAATCCGCTCTTTCGTGGAAGCCCATCCCGACGAAGAAGCCTACATCGGAACGCCTTTCATGCTCAATGCCTACCAGCTTCCCGACGGCTCGAATCCCGGGCCCAAGAAAGAGGATCTAGACGCCATCTGCCCCGATAAGCCCATGCTCATCCACGACGTCTCCTACCACGCCGCTTGGGTCAATTCCAAGGCCCTCGAATTGGCCGGCGTAACCGCCGACACCCCCGACCCAGAAGGCGGCCTGTTCTATCGCAACGAAAAGGGCGAGCCTTCGGGGTGCGTCAGCGATGCCGCCAAGGGAATAGTATTCGCCATCATGCCCGACACCATGACCAACGACAAGCTGGAAGAGGCCCTGTACAAATTCATGGAGGAAGCAAACTCCTATGGCGTAACCGGCATTACGAATATCACCCAAGGCGGCTTTGATGTTATCGATATGTACCACAAGGTAGAGCGCGAGGGCAACTTGACCCTGCGCATGCGCGTCGTCCCCACTATGAAAGAAACTTTCACCTATGACGAAGTGCTTTCCACCATCAAGTCCTACAACGACTCCGCCACAGACATGATTTCTTCGAATACCGTGAAGATTTACTACGATGGAGTGACCGAAAGCGGCACGGCCGTCATGCAGCAACCCTACCTGGAGTCGGCCGGGCTCGGCAAGCATTGGTGCGGCACGCCTGTTTGGCCTCAGGAAGACTTCGCCCGCCTTGTACACGACTTTGATGCAGAGGGCGTTCAGGTGCACGTGCACGCCATCGGCGACGGTGCCGTCCGCGGCACCCTCGACGCCTACGAGGAAGCTCGGGCGGCCAATGGGGAGCGCGACGCACGCCACACGATCACCCACGTATGCGCCATCACCGACGAGGATATCCAGCGCATGGCCGATTTGGATGTAGTGGCGAATCTCCAATTCCTGATGATGTACCACGATGATCTCATGGACCTGGAGCGCGCCTATGTCGGCGACGAGCGCGCCATGGCGATGTACCGAACAAAGCACATGGCCGAGGCAGGCATCTGCATCAGCGGCTCCTCAGACGCCCCCGTCATTCCATTTGTCCCGCTCGATGCGATCGAGGCCGGCGTTACCCGTAACTCGCCCTATCCCGAGGAAGAGGACACCGACATGACCCGCTGGCCCGAACAGGGGCTCACAGCCTACCAGCTGCTCGAGGCCTACACCAAGAACGACGCCTACCAGAACTTCATGGACGATATTATCGGCACCGTTGAAGTGGGCAAGTTCGCCGATCTCGTCGTGCTGGACACCAATATCCTGGAAGTGGATCCAAAGGAGATCTCCTCGGCGAAGGTCGTCTACACCATCTCCGACGGCCGCATCGTCTACGAGGGGTAGGACCGAGCTAGAAGACGCCAGCTATACGGAACGGCGCGCAAACCCTTGAACACAGGCCCCGCGGCTCTGCGGTCATTAGTCCCGCAGAGCCGCGGGGCCAGACCTATGCGCCCATGCAGCCCTTGCCGGCACTGCGGCCACACGCAAACACGCTGTATCCCGAAAAGGCGTTTCAGCCTCCTGGACTCACCCTTCCTACCCCAGGATGGATGAGAAGCCCGAAGAGCACCTCGCTTTCCAATTTGCGCCGCTCTATGCCAGCCTCCAGCAAGCCTTCGAGGCCATATTCGAACGCGCTCGTAGCCAGCGAGTCATCTTCGTCATTGACGAATTCCCCTATTTGGCAAAGGCCGACCCGAGCGTCTCTTCAATCCTGCAAGCTCTCATCGATCGCGCCTCTGCAGATTCGAAGCTGCTTCTCTTGCTGTGCGGGTCTTCGTTGTCGTTCATGAAAGAGCAGGTACTTGGAGAGAAGAGCCCTTTGTACGGGCGGAGAACAGCCCAGATAGAGCTTAAGCCCTTTGATTTTTTCACAGCCATGGAGCTCTTCCCCCAACGCAACCCCATCGAGACAGCCGAAATATACGGCATGGTGGGCGGCGTACCCCTTTATCTTATGCAATTTCAGAATGGTGGAACATTACGCGAGCTCACCGAGGCAGCGCTGCTCGACCCGAACTCAATCCTCTACGAGGAACCGAGCATCTTGCTCATGCAAGAGGTGTCGAAGGCATCGCGATACAACGCGGTCATCGACGCCATCGCAAATGGACGAACCCAGAGCGGGGAGATAGCAACCGCAATTGGCTCCACCACAGCGGAAACCTCGTACTACCTCAAAGAGCTTGAGCGCATTGGCCTGGTTACCCGCGAGCAGCCCCTTGGGGGAAAGGGCAAGAGGCCGATCTACAGACTCAGCGACAATCTCTTCCGTTTCTGGTTTCGATTCATCGCACCGCATACTTCCTCGATCCAACGTGGGATGCCAGGACGTGCTTGGCGCTCTATCGAAAAGGCACTTTCCGAATACATGGGACCGGTTTTCGAAGATATCCGCAACCAGTGGCTTTGGCGCCAGATGGCAAGAGACGAGTCGGCCATAGAATTCGATGACCTTGGACGCTGGTGGGGCAATGATCCGCAACGTAAGCAGGAAGCCGAAATTGACATCGTCGGCATAGAGGGCACACACGTGGTGCTCGCCGGAGAATGCAAGTGGCGAAACGAGGACTTTCCCGCCTCGGCCCTGGAGAAGCTTCGCCATCGCACGAACCTTATTGGCAATGCGGACGAGGCGCAGCTTTACGCGTTTTCGAAAACCGGATTCTCGCAAGCATGCCGAGCAGAGGCGAATAGATCGAGGAATGTGCGGCTCGTCTCCTTCAGCGACATGGTCAACGCTTGAACCGAACGGCCCGCTCGACAGGGCCACACGGAGGGGCCATTGTGAGGGCCCGTCGTAGGGGGGCTTCAGCCGCCCTGCAGAAGGAGGACGCCCATCGTAGGGAACAAGAAGGGAGGACCTAAAGCCCTCCCCTACCAGGAAGCGGACTCCCCGCCTGCGCTTGTGATGTAGCCCTGGGACATGGCGCCGGCCTCGGGGAAGGGCATGTCCGGGGTCTTGTCGTCGTTGGCCGCCGCGTAGGCGAAGGCGTTGTTGATCATGCCGACCTGGGGGCCGTTGCCGTGGGAGACGACGACGTTGGTGCCCTCCTCGATCATGTCCACGATGTGCTTGGCGGTGTTCCGCACGAGCGTAAGCTGCTCCTGCGGGGTGTTGCCCAGGGCGTTGCCGCCCAGGGCGATGACGACGGTCTTGCCGTTGCCCTTTTCGTATGGCATAAGCGTTCTCCTCCTCTTTTGGGAATTCAACCTGATACGCCAAGGACAGCCTGGCACAATGGGCCGTCCTTGGCGCTCACTCTAATGTGACTCGAGAAATTGAAAAGTCCGAACTCGGTTTATTTTCTTTCTGCCCTCTGTCTAATCCAAAGTAAACCACTCAGCTTCTATGCCGCGTCCTCCTCGGGCCACGGGCTGGCGTACACGGCATAGCTCGCGTACTGAGGAGCGCCCACGGCGTAGATGTCGTAGTCGGCCGCCTGACCAGGCTCGGTGTCGACAATCTTGAAGTAACCGCCCTCAATCTTCCCGTCTTGATCAAGCAGCACCACGTCGACGCGCGACTGCGTGGCGCCATCCAGCGACTCGGACGCCGTCACCGTGCCTGTGAACTCCTTGGCGCCGAACTGAGTATCGGTCGCGCCCCCGTCCTGCACAGCGTACACATGAGCCAGCTTCTGGTCCGTGGCCTCCCACGAACCCTCGGGCGTCGTAATGGAGAACTCGACGGTCGCCGGCTTCACCACCTCGGTCGAGTTTGCCGAGGAATCAGCGGTCGATCCCGCCACGTAGGAATAATAGTAAGTGGAATCGGGCAACACACCCGGAGTTTCAATCGTCTCGTCGAAGATGACGTTGCCGCTATCGTCCTTGCCCACGACCTCGATGACTGGATCGATGGCCTCTACGGTTTTGTTGGGGTTCTGCACCTTCACGGCAAAATCGACCATGCCGTTGTCGGCAGCGAACCAGCCGGAATCGACGATTTGCAACTCGGCGGGGTTCGCGGCCTCCTGCTCGGCCGTGGCGGCATCGGCCTGCTCATCGACGGCAGCCTGACCCGCTGCTGGGCCCTGGGTCTCTTCAGTCTGCACCACCGCCTGCTCCGATCCGGCCGGTGCCGTCTGACTACTTTGGGCCGCGCACCCCACAAGGCTTACCGCGAACAGACCGGAGAGCGCCACCCAACCTATAGCCCTGAATTTCATTGTCATCACCATTCCCTTGAAGGCTCTTGTTTGCGAAAATTCTTTCAGTGCCGCAGTCCTCAGACCGGCCGCTTTTCAGGCAGACAGCCGGGCGACCCGCGCAGCATGACCCTCAGATACTCTGCCGGAACGCGTCCGCTCCGGCTTTGCCATCTCTTGAGTCTGCAAGTAAATGATGACCCCTCGCATGCACTAATTAGGGGTGCAGCAGCCCTTCGTAGCCCCTATGCCACTGCTTTGTTTCAGTCGAAATCCCCATGTCAACGCCAGGAAATCAAAAGGAAGAAGGTCATAGTTCGCACACAGTCAACCAAAGTATCCTCCCCTCAAACGCCTCGTGTCAGTTCCATGGCGAAACAGGAGATCCGGCCCGAAAAACACGAAGGCCCGCGGGAGGGGGGATCCGCGGGCTTCGTGTTGTGGCGATAGCGAGACGAGGAGAAGCTTCGCCACCCAGTAAAACAAGAAGAGAGGAGGTGTTGCAGGGCTTCGTTCCCTCGGCCCTGCTGACAAAAGTTATAATAGGTTAACTGATTCGTTCGCACAAGGGAGTTAACCTGGGTTTACACTTTCTCCACAACTCTCGCGCACCCAGCCCGCGCCTTCGTCGGTATCAAGCAGCCCGGTCGCCCCGCCCCTGTTTAACGGAACCGTGCACGCTTATTTACGCGATGGTAACTGCAGCACCAAAGGGCTCCCCCAAAAGCCGTCCCTCCCCTATACTGCAAACCAGCGAAACGGAAAAGAGCTGATAAGTCTTCTCCTTTCCCCTTTCCTTTCCTTCTTCTCTCTTTTGGAAGCGGGTACCCCTCAACAAGCCTGCTTCCCGAGAACGAGATTTCCCCGACCCGTTCTCGAACCCCTGCAATGAGGCGGCTCCCCCAAGCCGCCTCTTCTTTTTGGCACGCAAAGCCTCTCCCGAATTCATGCGCGTGAGAAAAGGGGTGCCCAGATGACACCCCTTTCGCTATCGTCGCCGAACGGCGCGCGTCGGATCACCCTTACCGAGCGCCCGTCTCCGCACAGCCGCTACGGGCGCGCATCCAGAATTTTGAGCGCTTGCTCGTAGCCGCCGGCGCCGTAGCTGAGGCACTTGGAAACCCGGGCGATAGTCGTGGCCGAGGCGCCCGTTTCCGCCTCGATGGCCGCATAGGACTTCCCCGCCGCCAAAAGACGCGCCACGCCCAGGCGCTGGGACGTCTCGCGAATCTCGCGCACGGTGAACAGGTCTTCCAGAAGCGCGAAAATAGCATCGGGATCGTCGAGGGCGGCCAGAACGCTCAGCAGGTCGTCCACATCGGGGGTGCGAATCTCAGCCATTAGACCTCCGTGAGCCAGTCGGCGTACTCGCCGATGCGACCGTAGGCCAAATCGAAGAACCGATCCTGCAGCGCGCGCGTGATTTCGCCGGGCTTGCCGATGACGCGACCGTCCACGGAACCCACGGGCGTCAGCTCGGCGGCCGAGCCGGTCATGAACACCTCATCGGCGATGTACAGGTCGCTGCGGGTGAGGCTTTCCTCCACAGCAGGGATCTCCAGGTCGTCGGCCAGACACAGCACCGTGTCGCGGGTGATGCCCTCGAGAAGTCCGTCGGAAAGCGGCGGCGTGGAAAGCACGCCGTTGCGCACGATGAACAAGTTCTCGCCCGTGCCCTCGCAGACAAGCCCCGCCTCGTTCAACATGATGGCCTCGGCATAGCCGTGGGCCTTCGCCTCCATCTTCGCGAGGATGGAGTTCATGTAAGAGGCCGTGGCCTTCACCGCCGGCGGAATGGCGTTGTTCGAGCGCTGGCGCCACGAGGAGATGCCCACGGCCACGCCGTTTTCCAGCGCGTCGGCGCCCAGGTAGGCGTCCCAGGGCCACACGGCGATGACGACGTCCACGGGCGCCCCGGTCGGGTCTACCCCCATGACGCCGTAGCCGCGGTATACCAATGGGCGGATATAGCAGGCCGGAAGCCTGTTGGCACGGATGACTTCCAACGTGGCGTCCATCAGCTCGTCGACGCTGTAGGGCAACTCGATCTGGGCAATCTTGCAGCTGCGATGCAGCCGTTCCATATGGTCGCGCAGGCGGAACACGTAGGATTTGTCCTCGTCGGGCACCTTGTAGCAGCGAATGCCCTCGAACACGCCGGAGCCGTAGTGCAGCGAATGCGACAGCACATGGGTCGTCGCCTCCGCCCACGGCACCAGCTCGCCGTTCTTCCAGATGTAATCGACCTCGGTGATGTCGGACAATGGAACCATCCCTTTCTCAGACTAGAAAAGCCCTCGTCGCGTGCGCAACGCGAGCAAGGGCCATTGTACTCCAACACGCTAAAGCGAAAGAGCAGTTCCACGAAGGCGGCAAAACCAGAGTCGTCCCCTCAGGGCCAAAGCGAGTTCGAAGCCGCAGCATGCCACTTTTACGTCGGAATAATTGGCATCCGTGCCACTTTTACGTCGGAATAATTGGTATCCGTGCCACTTTTCAGATGGAATATTGCTCTGAAACATATTATCATGGCATTCGAACCGATGACTGGCGTTGGCAGAAAGGAGCTTGCCGTGGAGCGATTCGCCATAAAAGACCTCATTGCCTGGAAGAACTCCCCTCGCCGACGACCGCTGCTCGTGCAGGGAGCACGACAGGTGGGCAAGACGTGGCTCATCAGGGAGTTCGGGCAGACCCACTTCGCCGCAGTGGCTTACGTGAACTTCCTCGAAGATGAGGCCATGGCGCGTCAGTTCGAAGGCGAGTTAGCTCCGGCGAGGCTGCTCGACGCCGTCACCTTGTACACCGGCGTTAACGCCAAAGACCCGAACACTCTCGTAGTGTTCGACGAGATTCAAGAATGCCCTCGGGCCCTTACCTCCCTCAAATCGTTCGCCGAGCGCAGCCCTGAAACCGCCCTCGTCGCTGCCGGGTCGCTTTTGGGCGTCGCCCTTCACCGGGGCGTCTCCTTCCCTGTCGGGAAAGTCGACCACCTGCTCATCTACCCCTTGTCCTTTGACGAATTTCTCCTCGCAACCGGCAACAATCTCATGCTGGATACCCTGCGACGAGGAGATCTCGCGTTGGCCGATTCCCTTTCGGAGCGTTACATAGAGCAGCTGCGCAATTACTACTTCGTCGGCGGCATGCCAGAAGTGGTTCAAACGTTTTTGGATACGGGCAGCTTCAGCGAAACGCGAAAGCAGCAGAATCGGCTGCTCTTCGACTACGAGCACGACTTTTCCAAATACGCCGACGCTGCCCTCGCCGAGAAAATACGGCTCGTGTGGAACTCGGCTCCCGGACAGCTCGCCCGCGAGAACAAGAAGTTCGTCTACTCAGCTGTGCGCACGGGCGCCCGCGCACGCGGCTACGAAGAGGCCATCCAGTGGCTCGTGGACGCAGGACTGCTTCTGCGCGTCAACCGCATCACGAAGCCGGGACTGCCCCTCTCCGCCTACGAGGATCGAGACGCTTTCAAGATATACCTGCTCGACGTGGGACTCCTCGGCGCGGCAAGCCGTCTCGATGCCTCGGTTCTCGTTGACGGCCATGAGCTGTTTTCCGAGTTCAAGGGGGCCCTCACGGAAAACTACGTGTGCCAGGAGCTCGTTGCCACAGGCAAGGTGGTTCCTTACTACTGGTCGGCCGAGAACTCCTCCGGCGAGGTCGATTTCGTGTACGATTACGGCCGCTCCATCGTGGCCGTCGAGGCGAAGGCCACCACGAACCTGAAGGCGAAGAGCCTTCGCTTGTTCGTGGAGCGTAACCACCTCGGCCGGGGCCTGCGCCTGTCGCTGTCGCCCTTCAAAGAGCAGGACTGGGTAGTGAACCTGCCCCTATACGCAGCAGGGCTGCTGCCCGAGTGGTTCGCACAGATGCGGAAGGGTGCGATCTAGAATCAATCCGCACACCTATACAGGCTCTCGCAATAAGGGGAAGGCGGGCCCCAATCGAGTCCGCCTTCCCAACGTCAGTACTATCACAAAGTGAGAAACTTGCTTAGGCTTGCTGTGCGCTGAGCGATTCCAACGCGTCATCGATCATGGCCTCGGCTCGGGCCAGATAATCCATCGATCCATCGAAATTGTGAGCCGCTGTACGTCCTTGTCCATCAGAGCCCGCAAGCGGATTCGTGGTAAGGTTCTTATTGGCAAACGTAGTGATGAACGATTGCGCGCCCCACTCGATGAAAGAGGGCGCCGGCGATGCCATAAAGAGCGCTTTGCCGTTTTATTGCGAAAGTATTGCGGGGTGCCCTCACGCCTCGAAGGAGTATCCCACGCCCCAGACGGTCTTCAGGTAGGCGGGCTTGGCGGGGTTCTCTTCTATCTTCTCGCGAATTTTCCGCACGTAGACGGCGATGGAGATGGCGCCGTCCAGGTACTCCTCGCCCCATAGCTCCTCGATGAGCTCGTCTTTGCCCATGACGGCGCCGGAATGGCTCGCGCGGAACACGCTGCCGACGCCCACTTCGCTCTGCACGGTGGCGCGGCCGCCGAGCAGTTCGGCCATCTCCTTCACGAGCGCAAGTCCCAAGCCGCTGCCGCCGTAGCGCCGCGAGATGGACGAGTCCGCCTGGCGGAAGCGTTCGAAAATGGTGGCGAGCTCGTCCTCGGGAATGCCAATAC
>OLPR01003353.1_pt1 | contig 10762 bp, 18 predicted proteins | sample 1672761 | NCBI WGS metagenome assembly OLPR01 (sample SAMEA3136721, study PRJEB25190) | human gut metagenome | biome: human gut; feature: human-associated habitat; material: faeces | place: Austria | collected 2013
GCTCAGGCGGCTTTTGTTGTGCGAGTTGAACCCCGAGTAGAACCCCTCTCAGGGCGGCGGTATAGTCCGTGAACGTGTACAGGCGCGGCCGGGCAACGGGAAAAAGCGTATGATGGCCGCAGCCGGTTATCCGAAAACGGCAACGATCAGCAATGCAGCCAGCGTGATCAGGCTCAGAACGGGGAAAAGGCAGCCGCCTCCAGTGAGCATTCGGCCTATTTTCTGCTGACGGCCTGCCTTTGTGGTGGGAATGCCGGTGGCACGGGCGATTCTTTGCTTGGCGGCTGTAATTCCCAGGGCACGCTTCCAGGAAAAGGACAGGCCGGGAATCCCTCTGCGTTTCCTTGCCATGGTATTTGCTCCTTTCTATCAAAAGCCAAGTTCTTTGGCCAGGTCCAGAACATCAATATACTCATCCAGCGTAACAACACCATCGCTAAGCACGTCATTGCACAGCTCGGTGAGTTTGGTATGCTTGCTGCGGTATTCCTTGACTGTTGCCAGGCGAGCAGCCGCGGTGACATGGGCATATTGCGCCTTGGCGATTCCACGGGCTATCTCTTCCATGGTTTCCTCGTCTGCCTGCAGATCAAGGGACTTGAATCAAGCCCAAAGCAAAGCATCACTTTCCTCATGTTTTATTCCTCCTTGCTGTCAACCGTTGCGTTGAGCAGCTGGAAAAAGCTGCTTCATGGTCATCAGCGTAATCGGGTATAGTCGTTTCCTTTCCTTTGGTGTTTTTTTTGTTTTGGGGCTTGCAGATCCTTCTTCATAAATCAGGCAAGGTTTTTTCCTCATTTGGTTTCTTCGTCCGGCGCCTGTCCATCATGTGCCAGCCACCGGCATTCGGTCAGCTCCATTTTCGTAAAGACAGCGCGGAAGGAAGAATCCTCGGGGCTGCAGGCATAAATGCCGAAGCGGATTTCCTCCCGCGCTTCGTGCAAATGACAGATGCGCATTTGCTGGAACACCACCCCGTCCGCTGAGCATTCGATGCAGAAGTCGCTCTCCCGGCGGCTGAGACGGTACCACATGGTTTTCACGTTCGCTGGGATTTCCGTTGTTGCCCAGTCGGAATAGCCATGGTTGGTTACAACGCTTCCCAAATGCTGAAAGCGCTCGTTTTCATACTCCACCGAGCCCTTGAGCCAGTTTTCGCTGTCCAGGTACAGCACAACGCCGCACTGGTCAAAGCGGTGGTGGCTCTCGGTAAATTCCATCCGCACCACAAAGGAAAAGTACTTTTCCGCCGTGGTCATTTGAAGTACCGGGGCATTGTCATTACGGAAATGATAGTACGTTCTTTGCCACAGATCCGTATGCGGTTTGGTAACCACTTCAATCTGATCCTGGGAAATTTTGTAGCTCTCCGGCTGTCTTGTCCATTCCAAGTCCTCTACGTTCCATTTCATGCCTGATCTCTCCAATACTTTTTCTTGTCCTCTTCGGTGATTTTCCGCAGTACCCGGCAGGGGTTGCCCACGGCCACCACGCCGTCCGGGATGTCCCGATTAACTACTGGTAAAACAGATGATACCGTCCCCCATAGATTCCAAAGCCATTGGGATCGTTTAGCCACCCAATGGGCGCGCACAAATGAAACGCTGGCCGATATTCCGTATTCACCAGCTGAGCCGCCGCTTCCTGGCGGCGCTGTGCCCTTTCCAAGAGCTGGGTCATAGGCGATTCTCCTTCCTGACAAGCCGTGTATTCCATGGGCCGCTCCGGCGGGAAGCGCCCCGGCATGCCCTAGCCGCGTTCGTTCTCCTGCTCGCTGGACGAAGCCGCATTTCCCTCCCCATGCACCTTTTTCCATTCCAGCGGCGTAACGCCCAGGGAACGCTTGAAGGCCACGCGGAAGGTATGGGTAAGCGCATAGCCGGAGGCCACGCCCACCTCGCTGACCGACAGCGTGGTGCTTCGCAGCAAGCGGCAGGCCAGGTCAATGCGCTTCTGCTCAATGAACGCGCTGATCTTGCTCCCCGTCTGTTCCTTAAAAAGCTGGGAGAGGTACTTGCCGCTCAAATGGAATGCGGCCGCAATGCTGCTAACGGCCAGGGACGGGTCCGCATAGTTTTCCTGGATATACTGGACGCCACGGTCCAATAGGTTCCCTCCAGGTTCAGGCTCACCTGGCTCTGTTCACGGAGAATATCCGATGCCAGCGGCAGCTCGCCCCGCAGCAGGCGGCGGAGGAAGATTTTGCGCGGCAGAAATCGCTGCTCCTCCGTTTTGGCCGAAAGAAGCGCTTCCGTCTCCTGGGAGGAGCGAATGACCTCCTGCATATATTCAAAAACCGTGCTTGCCTGCTGCGATTGGTTCTGCGGGACAATGAGACTAAGGGTATTGCGCATGGATTCATACTGTATTGGGCGAATACGCCGGCAACCCCCAGACACAGCAGCAGCATTCCCACGGACAGGAGCATCATATTGCGGTGAATAAAATCATCACAAGGGGAATGAGCAGTACCGCAAAATAGCGCCATTGCATTCAATGCCGCATGTAAAATTTCCCCCATTTTTCTACCATGATCTGTGTAAGCATATCATAAAACGAAAAACCAGGCAAGAAAAAGCAGGGAAATTAGCCCCCATGCGGAAAATTGTCCGCTGGTCTACCGGGAAAAACACCTCTTTTCGGGAGGATTTGCTCTTTTGAAATAAATTATATGGCATAAAAATTTCCACATCGTACACAATGGCGTAAAGAGGAGAAAAGCCGATGGTACATCCCGCCATCAAGCGTCCCACAAAGGCGCCGCTGCTGCAACGGCTCTGGAAAGCCAGATGGTTCAATCTGTTGATGGCACCAGGACTGATTTATTTCTTCGTTTGCAAATACATCACCATGGCGTTTTAGAAATATTCTCCCAGCCTGGGCTTTTTGAAAAGTCCCTGGATTGGCCTGAAGCATTTACAGCAGTTTTTCCATGATGGGTCCTTTGAGAAGCTCTTCGGGAACACCTTGATTCTATCGCTGGAGAGCTTGATCTTCTCCTTCCCCGCGCCTGTCATGCTGGCACTGTTCCTTCATGAGATCCGGCACAATACCTACAAGCGTGTTGCGCAGACGCTCATGTACCTGCCGCATTTTCTCGCCGCCGTGGTCATCTGTTCCATTGTCTATCAGCTCTTTCCCATGGAAGTGCACACGCCCCCGTGTGACGCTGCACCGTCCCTGCTAAAAAACTTTTTGACAACTCGACCGCTGCATTTTACAATGTAGCGGTCGAGTTCTTGAAATCCGCACCATGCACAAAGGAGGCATCAACATGCAACGGATTCTCTTTCAGGGAGACTCCATTACCGACGCAGGCAGAAACAGGGAAAATGATCGGGAAACCGGCCGGGGATACCCAACGCTGGTCATGGGGCGTTTGGGATATGACGAGCCGGGCAAGTATGAGTTTTTCAACCGCGGCGTCAGCGGCAACCGGGTGGTGGACCTCTATGCCCGAATCAAAATTGATTTGCTGAACCTGAAGCCGGATTATCTCAGCATCCTGATTGGCGTCAACGATGTGTGGCATGAAATCAGCCGGCAGAACGGCGTTTCCGCCGAAAAGTATGAGCTGATCTTCGATATGTTGCTCAGTGAAGTGCGCGCCGCCTTGCCGGATATTCGCATCATGATTCTGGAGCCCTTTGTGCTGCCGGGAGCAGCCACGGAAAGCACCGCCGAGCAGCCGGAACGGTGGTTGCAGTTTGCCCGGGAGGTCCCGCTGCGGGCCGCGGCTGCCAAGCGCGTAGCCGAAAAGCATCACGCGGTGTTTGTCCCCCTTCAGGAGCGCTTTCAGCAGCTCCAGGCCCAATGCGCGCCCGGATATTGGCTGGCGGATGGTGTGCATCCCACAGCCATGGGGCATGAGCTCATCGCCCGTGCCTGGATGGACGCCTTCGCACAGCTGCGCCGGTTGTAACCCGCACAGGCACAGATGGCACCTGAAAATCCACAGGAAAAACACGGAACCGGTTAGCCCTGGCCAAGCCCAGCTTGTGCCAGGGCTAACTTTTTTCTATGTAACCCCAGTCATCACCCCACCAGCCCTTTTCCACTTCCCAAAAGGAACTTTGGACCCGCACGGTAGCTCTTTCACCGGAGAGCACCACATACAGATGCAACCCGCAGGCATTGGTCTCCCACAGTTCCGCATGGAGCTGAAAGCGTCCGGGCGCTTTCCATCCGCCGCTGACCAGGCATTGTTCTCCCAGGCGCGGGAACTCCGCTTGCACCCAGGTGCCACAGCCATAGGGCAGCACCCACTCCCTATCATCCAGCGTCAGGGTGACAGCGCCAGGCGCTATGCAAATACGGGAAAAGGGCAGCGCCTTCCGCTCCAGGAAAATGGATATTTTCCCGCCGGGCTCCGCCTGCACATGATGCGGAAGCGCGTCCAGGGCCAGGCTGTTTAGCTTCTGCTGTAGCCGTTGCGCATCCTCCGCATTTGTGGGAAGCTGTTCCAGATGTCCCAAATGCCGGAAAAAAGCGTCATAAATGGGCTGCACGCCCGTGCTCTCGTCCATTAAATCCGCCAGCGTGCACAGGCAAAGCCCCGTTTCAGGAATACAAATAGCCATCTGTCCCCCCAGCCCATACATGGCAAAGCCACGCCTGGTTTGCCAGAACTGATACCCGTACCAGATGGGCGCTCAAGTCTCACTCTTTTTTTCCCTCTGTCCAATATGTATTGTAGCTCTACATTGTGCGGTAGTCCCCGGTGCATGCATGGATTGCTCAAGAGAAAATATTATGGTACCATCAGCTAATGATCAAATTTTCCAGGGCACAACCGGTACGGCAAGTCTATGCGGCAGGCAGGAGCCATACTTTTCGCCATGCTGCTTCCATGAAAAATTCCCGAAAACGCTTCCCGTGCCTGTCAAAAGGCCACTGATCACACCTATGAAAGGGCTGCAACCCGACACCAGGTTGCGTCTTTATGCCAGAAAGAAGGAATCCATATGCATTACTTGATTAGCGATTTGTCGCGCATCACCGGCATGTCCATTGAAGGCATCCGAAAGTATGAAAAAGAAGGCATCATTGCCCCACAGCGAAGCGAAAACGGACAGTACAGGATCTACGACTATCTGGATATTACCTCCATGATGCGGTCCCTCATGTATCGGGCGCTGGGCTTTTCCCTGAAAGAGACAGGCGAACTAATCAACGACGCTTCCCTGGAGCAGGCCAGGATTCAGCTGGAGCAGAAAAAAGGAGAAATCGCCCGGGAAGAGGAGCTCCTGCTGCTGAAACGTAAATTGCTCGAAGAAATGATAGAAGAACTTGCGGAAACGGAAAACAGCCTGGGGAAAATATCCATATGCAAGATGCCCGCCTACTATGGGCGGATGTGGAGCTGGACAGCGGCATCGGCTGTTCGAACATCAATCCCTGCGCCCAGGGCGACGGACTGGTGATGGCACAGGCAGTTGGCGCGGCCTTAACCGGGATGTCGGATATCCAGCTGCATCCCAACGGCGATCCGGCAACCGGGCTGTTCGTGGGTATTCCCACCTCAGGGCGCAATCGGATTTTTGTAAACATCCATGGGGCGCGCTTTGTGAACGAAGGCGCAGCCCGGGACACGCTGTGCAAAGCCATTTTCGAACAGGAGGATAAAACCTACTGGGTTGTGGTCAATTCTGTGCGCTATCAGCCCGAGGACGTGGCCAACTGGGTTGCCCTGGGAAAGATGGTCCAGGCCGATACGCGGGAGGAGCTAGCAACGTTGACCGGCATGGACGCGGATACGCTCCAGGCCTCTGTGGACAGCTATAACGCCACCATTGCCGGGGCGGAAGACCCCTTTGGCTTTACCGTGGGAAGCTCGGACGTGGCCCTGACGGAAGGCCCCTGGTACGCGGCGTGGAAGGTGCCCACCGTGCACCACACCATGGGCGGCGTGTTTATCAATACCGATGCCGAAGTCATCAACGAAGACGGTGAAATCATCCCGGGACTATACGCTTGCGGCGAAGTAACCGGTGGCATTCACGGCAGCAACCAGCTGGGCGGCAATGCGCTTGCCGACATTCTGGTTTACGGCCGTATTGCCGGCGCAAACGCCGCCAAGGCGGAATAACCCCCTTTCAAGGCATTCCGCAGCATCCTTGTCCCTGTAATCAAAAGAGCCCTGTGCCTATCCCCCCGATATCTTCGCAAGGGGTAGGCACAGGGCTTTTTCCATCCTGCGTCCTGTGCGCGGCGGCACTTTGTGCTGGAAAAGGTGCGGCCTTGCCGCGGAGGTTCCGGAGCACCCGCGGTATGGCTCAGCATCGCTCCTCCTGGGGAATATGCGCCTCAATGGTATACCGGCGCCGTCCCTCCGTGGATTTGCCATACTGGATGGCCTGTGTGGGGCAGGCGTTGATGCAGCGCATGCACTGGTAGCACTGCGCATGCCACTGGGGTTTTCCATCCTTCAGGGAGATGGCGGACGCCGGGCAATTCCGGGCGCACGTCCCGCATCCGTTGCAGCGGTCCGTGACAAAAAAGGGCTTGGTAGTCCGGGCAAATCTGTTGAACCCAAAGTTGGCCATCCGGGATTTCGCCCCGGCCAGCGCCCCCCCATGCACGCGATCCACCCGCTGGCGGTGCAGGATCTCCTGGGCTATCTGCTGCAATGCTTTCCGGGCCGAGGCAATCTTTTCCTGGATCACTGCGTCGCTGTCGGTGTCTGAGCCGATGATGTAATTATTCGGCATCCCCAAACTGTAACTGCTGTCCAAGGGGCATTCCTTCGCAAAGCGTTTCATGGTCAGCCCGGCCTCGCTACCACAGGTACAAACGCCGAAAGCAAAGGCCTGAGGACGCGCCAGCTTGCTCGCGAAATTGGTCATGACCTCCGGCGCTCCCCAGGCGTATACCGGAAATACAAAACCGACCTGCTCCTCCTTTTGCACATCCGGGGTTTGCGCCAGGGTAGTGATATCACAGGCCACGTCCCCCGTAAGATGTGCCAGCTGCCGGGCAACCCATGCGGAATTACCCGTTCCCGAAAAATAGAAGATCATATGATGCCTTTCCTTCCTTGGCCTGTGCCATGGGATGATGTACCGGGCCATCCGCCCCTGCGGGCCAAAGCAATACCCTGCCAAAGGGAGCGCTGCCCTTTCATTTGCCGGTCAGGTCGATCATACGTTGCGCCTGCGCATGCGTCAAGGCATGGGCTGCCTGTGGCATCAATTGCCTTTTTCCCTTTTTCTGTATATAATGAAAAGCGGTATGTACCAATGGCGAAAGGGCGGTTGCGCGTGGAGTTTTCAGCCTTTTTCCCCATGTGGGGTCAGCTCACGGCACAGCAGCAGGCAGCCCTGTGCGGCGGCGCCTTCTCCCGAAAGGTAGGCAAGAGGGAGATTATGCACAGCGGCGATGCGGACTGCACCGGGCTTCTGCTGGTGCAAAGCGGCCAGCTTCGGGCCTTTATGCTGTCCCCCGAGGGGCGGGAGATAACCCTGTACAGGCTTTTCCAGCGCGACCTGTGCCTGCTCTCCGCCTCCTGCATGATGCGGTCCATCCAGTTTGACATCACCATCCAGGCGGAAAAGGATACCACGCTCTGGGTGATTCCCGCCGAAATCTACAAGCGGGTCATGGAAGCCTCCGCGCCACTGGCGAACTTTACCAACGAGGTTATGGCGGCAAGGTTTTCCGAGGTGATGTGGCTCATTGAGCAGATCCTGTGGAAGAGCTTTGACAAGCGCCTGGCTGCCTTTTTGCTGGAAGAAGCCGCCATTGAAGGGACCTCCACCTTGAGGCTGACCCATGAAACCATCGGCAACCACCTGGGACACCCGCGGGAGGTCGTTACACGGATGCTGCGGTATTTTCAGGCGGAAGGCATGGTGCGGCTGTCCCGGGGCGTGGTGGAAATCGTGGACGAACGCGCGCTCCGGCGCCTGGCAGCATAAAAAAGACGCCCTGTATTCCTTGGTCCTACAGGGACGTCCTCACGGGGACCGGTTTCGCACTTATTCCGTGACAATCTTGCCGGTCCAGCTGTTGATACCGCCGAATTCCACAATGTTGGTATAGCCCAGCTGCGCCAGCTTTTCCGCTGCCTGCTTGGACCGGTTGCCGCTGCGGCAATAGACCAGGATCAGCTGATCCTTGTCAGGCAGGAGGGGGATGTCCTCCGTACCAATGGTCTCGTTGGGCAGCAGGGCTGCGCCTGGGATATGGCCGGAGGCAAATTCCTGTGCCGTGCGCACATCCAGGATCACATAGTTTTCCTCCGTTTGCATGATGTTTACGGCTTCTTCCGTGGTGACCTGCCGGTAGCCGGTGGTCTTGGGCGCAAAGTTGGTGACGCCGGTAAGCACAAGTGCCAGCACCAGCAGCACCGGTATGGCGATCTTTTCCAAGTTCAAATTCCTCCTGGCGATTTAGTGGGGATGCTTGATTTTACAGATCAGCTGGGTCATCGTACCCATGGGGCAATAGACGCACCAGCTCCGGGGTTTGAACAGCACCATGGTGATCAGCCCCAGCACGGTGGAGGTGAGCATCACGCTGTAAAACCCAAAGGCGAACTGCGCCACGCCGGGGTGAAACAGCGTGCCATGATACGCCCAGTGCCAGGGCAGCTTGAATGTCCACAGCAGCGTTACCACCTGTTGCAGGTTGCGCGCGCCGGCGAAAACCAAATAGGTATTCCAAAGCATCAGGAAAAACATGGCGAAAAAGAAGATCAGGAATCCGTAGCGGAAGGCCTTGCTCTTCATCCTGCGTGGAATGTCCCTTTTGCGGGAGAGGCCAAACCTGCCCCCCAGCAGGCTGAACAGCTGCCCCCGTCCACAGTAACGGTTGCAGTAGCCCTTGGTTCCCTTCACGATGGAGATCAGCAGCGGAATAAAGAAGCACAGCAGCCCCAGCCACGCAAAGAGAATGTTGAAAAATCCCAGCACCAGATAGGCCAGGGAGGCGATCCACAGGTAATCATACCACTTCTTTTTCATACGTTCACCTCCCGGATCTCAATCACCGACGCGGGGCATTCCTTGGCACACTTGCCACAGCCCACGCACTTGTCCTCATGGACCTGCGCATACAGGCCATGGTTGATCTCCAGGGCGCCCATGGGGCAAACCTTCACGCAGCATCCGCAGGCCACGCAATCCTGGCGCGCAACAAACGCCTTCCTTTTTCTCCGGGGTAACGCCATGCTGATTCCTCCCTGTGTTTGGATGAGATGATTATAGGGCATGCGCGCGCCTGCTTCCGTGATGTTGTCACAAAACTTCCTTGTTTCCGCGACGCGGTATGTGATCTCGTCACGGAAAAAATTTTTACTTCCGGGTACACTACAACCGAACTAAACAAAAGGGGCTGAAAGAAATGGCAGCTAAAAACATAAACGCAGCGCAGCTGAAGGACCTGATTGCAAGCAAGCACACCGTTCTGGTGGATTTCTGGGCGCCCTGGTGCCCGCACTGCCGGAAAATCAATCCAGCCTATGAGCAGATTGCCACAGAATATGCCGCAAGCCTGGACGTCGTCAAGGTGGACATGGATGAAGATGACGGCCTCTGGGAAGCGCTGAACGTGGAGCTGATCCCCACCCTCCGGCTGTATGTGGAGGGCAAACCCGCCGGCGACATCGTCGCCCCGGAATCCAAGGCTGCCATTGAGGCGTTTCTGGCCGGGGTTCTCCCCCAGCGGCGGCAGGAAGCCGAAGAGCGGATTTATGACATGATCGTCATCGGCGGCGGTCCGGGGGGATATACGGCGGCGCTGTATGCGGCCCGGGCAGGGCTGGAAACGCTGGTGCTGGAAAGGCTCTCCGCCGGCGGACAGATGGCCCTGACCCATCAGATTGACAACTATCCGGGCTTTGCCCAGGGCATAGGCGGCTTTGAACTGGCCGAGCAGATGCAGCAGCAGGCGGAACGCTTCGGTGCGCAAACGCGAAACGCGGAGGTCCGCCGGGTGGATTTGAAGGCCTCCCCCAAGGTTGTGGAGACCAGCGGCGGAGTCTTTTACGGGAAAACCGTCGCGCTGGCCATGGGCGCCAATCCCCGGGAACTGGGCATTCCCGGGGAAAGGGAACTGGTGGGGCGCGGCGTCGCCTACTGCGCGGCCTGCGACGGCATGTTCTACAAGGGGAAAACCGTGGTGGTGGTAGGCGGCGGCAACACGGCAGCGGCGGATGCGCTGCTGCTGAGCCGGATTGCGCAAAAGGTCATCCTCGTCCATCGCCGGGATACCCTTCGCGCAACAAAAATCTACCATGATCCCCTGATGAAGGCAGACAACGTGGAGATTCGCTGGAACAGCGTAGTGACCAAGCTGCTTGCCGGGGACAGGCTCGCCGGTGTTCGTATCCGCAACGTACAAACAGGCGAAGAATCGGACATCGCCGCGGACGGCATATTTGTGAGCATCGGCAGAAAGCCCGCAACGGAGCTGGTAACGCAGCAGCTGGAGCTGGACCAGGGGGGCTACATTCCCGCCGGAGAAACCACCGAAACCGGCATTCCCGGGGTATATGCCGTGGGCGACCTGCGCACCAAGCCCCTCCGGCAAGTGGTCACGGCCGTGGCCGACGGCGCCGTGGCGGTACACATGGCGGAGGAGTTTCTCGCCACAGGCATCTAAGGAAAAAACAGAGCTTGAGCAGTTGCCATTTCTACAGGCCTGTGTTAACAAGCAGGTACAAAAAAGCAACCGTGGAATGCAAAAAAGTCGGAGGGGCCGCAGTCCCTCCGACTTTCATTCGTGTAAGCCGGCTTTGCCGGCTTCGCGGGTTGTTGATTTT